>Ga0272443_10004594_pt1 | contig 14893 bp, 15 predicted proteins | sample SSMAcet12_FD_193581 | JGI IMG/M metagenome (GOLD analysis project Ga0272443, IMG submission 193581) | Marine sediment archaeal communities from Little Sippewissett salt marsh, Falmouth, MA, United States - SSM-Acet-12 | ecosystem: Environmental > Aquatic > Marine > Wetlands > Sediment ...
CTCCTTTTGTTGTTTCTCAATCTATTATAACAAATCAAATGATTACTTATCATTTGATTTGTAAAAAAAGGTTTATGTTATTAGATAGCCGAATGAAAACATGAAAAGATATTTTAGTAAAAAAAATTTCTCAAAAAAGGATTGCTTGAGGTATAATAATTTACTTTTACCAATTTTAAAAAATATCGATATAGAATTTGTAATAAGTATAAAGGAAACAATTAGTTTTGTATGCCGCTTAAATTTTTTGGTTTTTATGTAATAAACGATGTTTAAATTTCGTTTAATTTGTATACTGTACCCCTGTATAGTATAATGCTTCATGTTGTTAGATATTTGCTTCGTCTATCCCATTGAAATTTTTAAGGAGGGAGTCTCGTGAGAAAGTTTCTTTCTGCATTTGTTGTCTTTTGGTTGATATGGTCTGTCTTGTCAGGTTTTCAAATGCAAGATGTATTAATTGGTGGTATTGTTTCACTTGTTCTTTCGGTTGTAGTTTCACGTTATCTTAGTTTTTCTTTCGATTTTCGCATCATTTACAAGGTTTTTCTCTTTATTGTAGTTTATATCCCGGTCTTTTTGTACAGAATGGTATTGGCAAATTTGGATATGGCACGGAGAGTATTAAGTCCGTCAATCCCTTTGAATCCAGGTTTTGTAAAAGTGAAAACCAAGATAAAAAGCAAAACCGGTCAATTAACACTGGCCAATTCCATTACTTTAACCCCGGGTACAATGTCGGTGGAGGTGGATGAAGAAACGATCTATGTTCACTGGGTTGATGTTCAAGGTGAGGGAAAAGAAGATTATTCAAAGGAGATTAGTGGCTCTTTTGAGGACATTTTGGGAGGGATTTTCAGATGATGGATATCCTGGTCTTTTTTTTAGCGGGTTTTGGGGCACTTTTCTCTATTATAAGAATTATCCTTGGACCAACTGTTGCAGATCGAGCCGCTGCTCTTGACACGATGAATGTTATTATTACAGGTTTAATCGTTTTTCTTGCTCACATTTTTGAAAGTTCACTGTATCTGGATATCGCGATTGTATATGGAGTTCTTGCTTTTTTAGAAACCGTTGTATTTTCACGGTATTTGGAGGTTGATCCAAAATGACTATAATCGGTTATTTCTTTGTGTTAGTTGGTGCGTTTTTTTACGCGCTTGGTGGTCTTGGCATGTTTCGTATGCCGGATGTGTTTAATCGACTACAGGCAGGAACAAAAGCCACTACTTTAGGAACGATCTCACTGCTGTTTGGTGTAGGAATGCTTCATCCGGAATGGATGTTAAAAATTTTATTGATCATTGTCTTTTTAACCATCACAAACCCCGTGAGTAGTTCGACACTTGCACGGGCAGCCTATTTAGCGAAAAGCAAAACAAAAACAAAAAAAGATGATTTAAAGTCATTGATAAACGGAGATGATGACGATGATTGAAATCATTGGTGTAATCACAGGGGTTTTAATTATAATATTTGGTATTTTAGCCGTTGAATCAAAGAAATTAATTAATGCTGTTGTTTATCTATCATTGATGTCGTTACTCTCTGTACTTACCTTTATCATTATGAAAGCACCGGATGTAGCCATAACTGAAGCTGTTATTGGATCCGGCTTGGTGACTTTTTTATTCATCATCACGCTTATGCAGGATAAAAAGGCTGGTGATAAGAAATGAAGAAGCTAATCGCAATATTACTCACCGTTGTTGTGGTGTTATTTGTTTTTGCAAATCTCTACAGTGACGATTCTGATTTTAAAGTTTTTGGTGAAAAGCTTTTGGAGCAGACAGTTTCCGAAGAATTTGTCAATAAAACAGTCGATCTTCAAAGAGATCAACCGGAGACTGGATCAGCCAATATTGTAACTTCTATCGTCGTTAATTACAGAAGTTTTGACACGATGGGAGAAGTGACTGTTCTTTTCATTTCTGCGTTGGGTGTCGCTTTACTGGGTGGTGTTCTCAATAAAAAAGTAGCATTTCGACACAAACCGGGTTTCATCATCAATCAGGGGATGAAGATTATCGTTGGAATTATCCTTATTACCGGTATTTATATCTTTGTACATGGTCATTTAACACCTGGTGGTGGATTTCCGGGAGGAGCTATGATCGGCTCTGCCTTCCTGTTGATGTATTTGAGTAATGATAAATTTAGATCAAGGATTACAGCCTTTAAGATTTTGGAAGGATTGGCCGGAAGTTTGATTATGATTATCGGTCTGGTAGGCCTCTCAACCGGAGGATATTTTCTATACAATTTCCTACCCAATGGTGAAATAGGTCAAATTCTTTCAGCTGGAATTATCCCAATTCTTTATGTTTTAATTGGTTTAAAGGTTGGTTCAGAGGTTTCAAATATATTGGGAGATTTTTTCATAGGGGAGGTTGAACAATGAGCCAATACTTGTACATTGCACTGATGTTTGTAGGCATTTATGGACTTCTTTCGCAAAAGAATATTCTTAAAATGATTATTTCACTAAATATTATGGAATTAGGGCTTAATCTCTTTATCATATCAACCGGTTATATCAATGATGCAAAGGCTCCTATCATACTTTTTGGCAATGAAGGGAATTATGTTGATCCACTCCCTCAAGCCATTGTATTGACGGCAATTGTTATCGGATTGGGTGTTACTGCTGTTGCGCTTATGTTGGCTCGAAATATATATAAGACATACGGTACTTATGAGATCGATGAAATAAGGGGGGAGAATGATGATTAATCCTGTACTCCTAATTGCCATCCCCTTGTTGGCTGCATTTATCTCTGTTTTACTTAAAAAGTTATCTATGGTGTTATTGTTTGGGGTATCCATATTTACCGCTATTTCCGGGTTTTTCCTTCAAAAGGGTATGTTTATGATAGGAGGGTGGAAACCACCCTTTGGGATCAATCTCATGATTGACGATTACTCTTTCATTATCATTATTGTCATCAATCTTCTCTTCTTTATCACGTTGCTCAGTGGTATGTGGGATCTAAAAAAGAATAAAACCATTCTCATGGTGATACTGGCCGGAATCAACGGGTTGGTTATGACCGGGGATTTGTTCAATTTGTTTGTTTTCTTGGAGATCATTACCATCAGTGGATATATCCTGGCTGCTTCAAGTGGCAAGTATTATTCGGTTTTTAAATACCTTGTATTGGGAACAGTCGGATCAAGCTTATATTTATTTGGAATCATGGTTTTGTATGGAACTCTGGGAACGCTTAATATGGCAGATATTGCACAACATGTACCTGATATCTCAAATGGTGTTAAGTTGATCAGTTTAACCTTTATCTTTGCCGGATTGGGAGTTGAGGCAAAACTATTGCCTTTCAATGCTTGGGTTAAAGGGATTTACGGTAATACCACCCCATTAACTGGTCCATTGTTTTCAACGGTATTTGCAACCGCAGCCATAGCCGTTTTTGGGAGAGTTTTTGGTCAAATTCTTGTCCCGGACTCAACAATTGTCTTCGCCTTTATCGCATTAGGACTGATTACTTTTATATTTGCTGAGGCATCAGCTATGGCTTCAAAGAAGTTGAGAGAACTCCTTACTTTTTCAAGTATCGGGCAGGCAGGACTCATCATTACCATGTTTTTAATTGGAGGCTTTTACGCTGCACTCATCCAATTGATAAATAACGCATTTGCCAAAACGATCCTGTTTTCTTATGCAGCCAAGGCGTACAAATCCAATGGTAATGATTCAATTGACAATATGTCCGGACTATTCAGAAAGAATGTAATGTTGGGTTTTGGCTTTACGGTAGCAACCCTTTCACTGATCGGATTGCCCTTGTTTTTTGGCTTTTACGCAAAGATCAGTATGCTCCAGTCAGCTTTCGCGGTGAACATGTGGATTCCCGCATTCATCATTCTCGGCAGTTTGATAGAGGGCATTTACTATATACGACTCTTGGTCAAGCTCTGGAATCCTGGAGTGGAAGGTCAAGAATCATCTGAATTAGTTCAAAGTCAATTCGTCATTAAAAACGGCTTTTCTCTATCATTAATAGCCGTACTGATCGGTATTTTATTTGTCGTATCGGGTATCATTCCTGATTTTCTCACAGAAAACATTAGTAAGGCAGCCGATAGTTTGAGCGATGCCGCTACATATCTATCAACAGTGCTGGGAGGGATTTAAATGACTTTAAACAGTTTGATAGCACAGGGAATGATCAGCTCCTTGCTTGTTTATATATTGACGAAGATCAACAGAAAGTTAGGTGCATTCCTGACGGTTCTCTTTTCAGGCTATCTGTTATTTTTTATCTTTGGTTTTCAGAACAGCACAGGAGAAATCTTTTCTTTGATTCATTTTGGAGCCTTTGAACTTTCTTTCATAACCTCCCATTACGCATGGTATTTTGCAATGGTTTTAAGTGTGACTTATTTCCTTGTTGCCTTTTTCAATCCTTATTGGATGAAAAAAATGGTTAATCCTGCAGCATACAACATGCTCTTTATGGCTTCAATGGTGGGAACAATCGGTGTGTTTTATGCAAAAGATTTTCTAACCCTGTTTATCTTTTTTGAAATTGTAGTCTGGTCTTCCCTGTTTATTATCCCTATGGGAAAATCAAGGAAAACTCCGGTTATTTACTACACGATTAGTTCCATTGGATCCTTTGCAATGCTTTATGCCATATTCTATTTATATCACTCAGTCGGTTCTTTTGATATTCAAGCGATTTCAGAGGCCATGTCACAAGCACCGAATACCTATATTTTCGTTTATTTCACCATGATAGCAGCCGGTTTAACAAAGTTGGGGATTTTTCCGTTTCATACCTGGCTTCCGGCAGCTCATGGAAGTGCCCCCCATACCTTTTCACCGGTATTATCAGGGGGTTTGGTAAAACTTGGCGGATTCATTGCGTTGATTACCGCTACGGTTATTCCTTCATTTAAAATCTTTGCAAATGATTTACAGTTGATGGGTGTACCTTTTGAAAGTTATCTCATCATGCTGCTCGGTGCTGTCAGCATCGTTGTGGGAACACTAATGGCAATCAAACAAGATGATGCAAAGAAACTCATCGCCTATTCCACTGTAAGTAATTCCGGTTACATCATTATAGGCCTGATGCTCAACGATCAGGTTGGATTTGCTGGCGGTATGATGCATGTGTTCAACCACGCAATGGCTTCAGGAGCTATGTTTCTTTCCTTTGCTGCGATCGCCTACAGAACCGGAACAACCAAAATGTCCGAATTGGGTGGACTGATTAAACGGATGCCCTTAACCTTCGCAGCCTATTTGATTGCGATTATCTCTCTGGCGGGTATTCCGCCGATGAGCGGGTTTGCCTCAAAATGGCTTATTTTTCAAGGCCTTGCGTCCAAGGGAATGTTATTTATCGCTTTAGCTGCTTTTTTTGGAAGCGTTGGCAGTTTTTTATACGTTTTTCGTCCTCTATCCGCTGCATTTTTGGGTCAGTTATCCCCTAAACACAAGGATATTAAAGAAGTTCCTTTAATGATGCAAATTCCCCTTATTGTTATGTCCCTCTTAACGATTTTTTATGGCATCTTCCCGGGTCGAATGCTTGAATATATTTCCAAAATACAGGAAAGTTTTGGAATAAAGGGTTTGGAAATCGAGGGGACCAAAATCATTGCTGTCACCGGTATGTGGGATTCACTTGTGATTACTTTGGTCTTCGGCGGCGGATTTGTATTAGCTGCGATTTTGTTTTTCATCAGCCCCAAAGCCAAACCGGTGGACCAAATGAATACCTATACCTCCGGTGAATTCATCTACGATCCGGATCATTATCATTACGCAAAAAACTATTACGCAACCTTTGAAAATAATTATGGAAACAAAAAGCGTGTGGAAATCTTCTTTGATGCCGTTGCTTTAAGGATAAAAGAATTTGGTGAATTGGTAAAAACGATGTTTTTTGCCAAAAGTGTTTCAGTTTCCATCTTCTGGATCACGTTATTCTTTACGCTTGTCTATTTTTGGGGTGATAGAGTATGAGTTATCTGATTGGATTGAGTTTAATTGGTATAGCTTTCTTGTGGCAAGTCACATTGGAAGGTTTTCAAAGAAAAGTAACCGCCAAAGTACAAAGGCGTATAGGTCCCAGATGGTATCAGACCTTTATGGATATTTTCAAGGCACTATCCAAGTCTTCCATCAGCCATGGGTTTATTTATGATTTCGGGGTGATGATGGCTCTGGGAGGGACAATGGCAACGGTTGTCTTTTTGCCCTTTTCGGGAATAGTCGCTTTTAATGGTTTGGATAATTTTTTTGTCATCATTTATTTACTAGCTGTTGGTTCATTGGGTATGGCAATGAGCGCGGTAGGTTCCGGAAATCCATGGGCATCCATTGGTGTGATGCGAGCGTTGACTCAGATGGTGGGGTATGAAGTCCCCTTCATGATAGTCGTGTTTGGTATGATTTTTGGTTATGGGACATCCTCAATATCCGCATTGGTTGAAGTACAAGCGGGAGGCTTTTTGAATTGGCATCTGCTTAGAATGCCCCTGGGGGCGATTGTGGGGTTCATCTCACTTATGGGGATGTTGGCTAAAAAGCCTTATGACACACCGATAGCACCGGCAGAAATCGCTTCAGGGCCATTAGTGGAGTATGGCGGCAAACATCTTGGTATGTTAATGCTACAACACGAATTTGCCGTATTTATTGAAGTCGGGTTATTCGTCAACCTGTTCCTAGGTGGGGGTGGAATCATTGCCTATCTCATCAAATATGCTGCTGTCTACTTGTTTGCAACCATTATCTCAGCAGTTCTGGGCCGTTTTAAGATCGAACAGGTTGTGTATCATTTTTATAAAATCCCACTCGCTTTATCACTTATACAAGCTGCAGTGGTTATCTTCACAGGTCTGGGGGCGGAAATATGGCTATGAACAATGATTTTAGTGAAATCAACATGAATGATGAAGATCTAAACGATTCCATCACCTTTTGGGATAAGCTAAAAAATGTTTTCCGAAGCAATTCCTTATGGATGTTGCATTATTGTACCGGCTGCGGAGCGATTGAGCTTCCTCCGACGATGACATCCAGATTTGATATGGAACGGATAGGGATGGGACCCATGGCTACACCCCGACAGGCAGATGTTCTCCTCATCACAGGTTATTTGTCCGTCAAGACACTCAGACGTGTCATCTATACATACGAACAGATGATGGAACCAAAATACGTCGTAGGCTTTGGATCTTGCACGCTGAACGGGGGTATTTATTATGATTCATATGCCACCATCAACAAATTGGATTATTATCTACCCGTGGATCTTTACATTGCCGGTTGTATGCCAAGACCGGAAGCGGTTATGAACGGGTTTAAACAGTTAATGGATATGATCAAAAAAGGTGAGGCAACCGGTTGGAAAAAGTATCAAAGGCATTATGAGGATTATTACAGTCCCAATCAGATCAGATCGTTGGGGGAGGTGTATGTAAAGGATGAATTCCATGAATAATCTCGAAATAATTATCGATAATCTTAAAGAGAGATTTAGTATCAATCACCATGAAAGTATTTTAAAACAACAATTGGCAGTGGACATTGACAAGGATGAATTTTACAATTTACTGCCCTATTTGAAACAGGAAGGATGGAAACAACTGACACTCATCACCTGTATCGATTGGATAGAACGGAATGAATTTCAACTGGCCTACACATTTATGAATTGGGACAATGGGATTACTTTAATTGTCAGGACAATCATTAATCGAGATCAACCTGTTTTTAAAACCATCACACCGATTTACCCCGGTGCTCAATATTACGAAAGGGATGTTCACGAATTCTTTGGTGTGTCCTTTGAAGGGAATCCGGAATCCGAAAAACCTCTGTTTTTGGAGATATGGGATGATATGCCTCCGATGAAAAAGGATTTTGATCCACTGGCATACAGCCAAAGAAAGTATCCGGACCGGGAATACAAAGTTGATTTCAAGACGGAAGCAGGTGATAACAATGGCTAAAGATCTGAAACTGTATCTGGGCCCCAATCATCCCGGGATGCACGGTAATTTTTCCGTACATATGTATGTTGAGGGTGACAAGATTCTTAGAACACGACCATTACCAGGAATGTTGCATAGAGGATTTGAAAAACTCATGGAAAGAAGATTGTGGATGAACAACCTGGCGTTAATTCCCAGAATCTGTGTACCTGAACCGGATATTAACGAAATGGTATACGCCATGGGTGCGGAGGCATTGGCAAAAGTGGAAATTCCCGAACGAGCTCATTGGATTAGAATGCTGATTTTGGAATTAGCCAGAATTGCCAGTCATCTCATGTCTTTGGGTGGAATCGGTGGACCCACAGGGCTTTATACCGGACCAAACTGGGCTATAGCCGATCGTGATTTGATTCTTGATATCTTTGAAGCTATTTCGGGAGCTAGGATTTATCATATGTATATCGTACCAGGAGGTGTAAGAAAAGACTTACCGGAAGGGATTGAACAGAAAATTAATGAGTTTTTGGATTATCTGGAAAAGCGAATGCCTGAATACGAAGACCTTATCTTAAACAACCCCATGATTATCAAACGAACCAAAGATGAAATTATGCTTCCCGAAGAAGTGGTCTGGGAACTGGGGGTTACAGGCATCGGAATGCGATCGGCAACCGGTAAACCTTATGACATTCGAAAAACCGATCCTTATGCTAGATATGATCAGGTTGAGTTCCAGGTTCCCACCGCTACTTACTCGGATGCCTATACTCGATTATCAATTAAATATCAGGAAATCATTCAAAGTATTTATATCATCAGGCAGATATTGGAGAAGATGCCCAGCGGTGACGTAAGAATACCCGTATCCAGGGGAAGTGCATTAAGATGGCGTATACCAGCTGGACAAGTTTACAGTCATATCGAATGTACTAGAGGCGAATACGGCTATTACATTGTTTCAGACGGCTCAGATCAACCCTATCGGGTGGCTGTACGCGGGGCATCTTACCCTCAGGGCCTGCTTGGTGTTGAGAAGTATTTACCCGGTCATCGAATCGAAGATGCAGCCATTTGGCTGGATACAATGGGCGTTTGTGCCCCCGAAATCGACAGATAATCAGAGGTGATGATGATGTCTAAAAAAAGTTTTTTCTCACCGGCCAAAGCGTGGAAGTATTTGACGAAAAAACCGGTAACCATGGAAATGGATCAAATATTCAAGAATCCAAGAGAAGCTGCCGATCGTTATCGGGGATTTCATACCAACGACTGGGAAAAGTGTATCGGCTGCGGGACTTGTTCTAAAGTTTGCCCTACTGATGCCATCAAAATGACGGAATTTCTTGATTTACCCGACGAGGAAGGCTCAAAACCCGAAAGACCTGTCATCGATTATGGCAGATGTTCTTTTTGCGGTCTTTGTGTTGACATTTGTACCACCAATTCTTTAGGTATGTCAAAAGAGTATATTCATATCGATCCCGATCCCAATCAATTTTATTTTGTCCCAAAAGAGGACGGTATTCATAAAATTGAATACCCTGAAGGTTATAAACGAGATGAAGTCTCTGAATTATTAGATTTGGAAAGAATTGAAATGGAAATTTTGCCATCCGAGCAAAGAAAAGATTCGTTCATTGAAATTGTAAAGGGTTTTTCAAAAGAACAAGCTCAAAAAGAGGCCGCCAGGTGTGTCGATTGTGGTATTTGTACAAAAACCTGCCCGGCGAATATGGATATTCCCGACTATATCCGTGATGTCTACAACGACGATATGAATCAGGGGTTGAAGGACCTTTACAAGACAAACCCCTTACCGGCAGTCTGTGGCAGGATGTGTACGCATAAATGTGAAACGGTATGCACCATTGCCCAGCGCGGAGAAGCGGTTTCAATCCGATGGCTCAAGCGATATATTGTCGATAATGTTCCAAGAGAAAATTACATGGAAATTCTCGAACCCGAGATTATCAAACATGCCAACAAGAAGGTTGCAATTATCGGTGGAGGTCCGGCGGGTCTTTCAGCCGCTTATTATTTAATTTTGATGGGTTATGAGATAACGGTCTATGAGGAAAAGGATCGAATGGGAGGTGTACTCAATTATGGAGGCCCTTCTTATCGATTGCCTGATGAGGCCTTTGAGCAGGATTTGGAGTATATACAAAAGTTAGGTGTTCACTTCAAGACCAATACAAAGGTTGGTCGTGATATTCAACTGGATGAATTAAAAAACAATTACGATGCAGTTTTTATCTCTACCGGATTTACCAAAGGGCGAATGTTACCCATACCCGGGTCTGATCATGAACAGGTCCTATCCGCCATGGACATTCTTGAGAAGATGAAAAATTACGTTCGTGGTGGCGAAAAACCTTTCATTCCGAAAAAGTTGGTTGTCATTGGTGGCGGAAATGTAGCTTTGGATGTGGCCAGATCAATGGTCAGGTTGCAAAACATTGAGTACGGCCAATCGGAAGTTCACGCCCTGGCATTGGAAAGAACCTTCGATGAAATGCCCGCTGATTTTGAGGAGAAGGATGAAGGCCAGGAAGAGGGTGTTATCTTGCATCCTGGTTGGGGACCCGAGGAAATTGTTGTAGAAAACGGAGAACTGAAAAAGGTCCGTTTCAAAAAGGTTCTCAGTATTTTTGATGAAGATGGAAAATTCAGTCCAAAATATGATGAGACAAATAGAATAGAAGTTGAAGCAGATATGGTGGTTCAATCCATTGGCCAAGCCCCTGATTACGTTTATTTGTCCAAAGATCTCCAAAAACAGATGAGCATCAACCGCGGACAAATTGCCATTTCTAAGAATGGTCAAGTGAATGGTGTTCCATGGCTATTTGCCGGCGGAGACATCGTGAACGGCCCGGATATTATTCACGGAATTGCCGATGGGCACAATGCTGCAAGAGGTATTGACGATTATTTGATGAATTCAAAATAAAGATTTAAGTTTCTAAAAAATATAGAGTTTGTATTAAAATCCCCTCCGGAGGAGGGGATTTTATATTTTTCAGCAGGACCTATTTAGTCATATTTCATACAATATGTGAAACCCTTCTGTCCTTCCATTTACCTTTAAAATAGACAATACCCATAATAAGAAATTCTGCCCCTTCTGAAGCGAGAAAGCCGAACCATATCCAAAAGATACTCAAATCCAGTAAATATACGGTGATAAAAAGGAAGGGCAACTGAACACACCATCGTGATACGATGGCTGAAATAAGAAACGGCAGGTTATAACCGGCACCGGAGAACCCGGAACCCCATCCGAAAGCTATTCCCAGGAAGATGTACGAAGGGATAATGATTCTCAACATGGGAATTCCCGTTTCAATAACGTTCATGTCCTGTGTAAAAATCATCATGATATTTTTTGCAAAGATAAAAGTCAAAGCGGAAATAACCAACATAAACAAAGCACCCAAAGTTGCTGAGTATTTGGTGGTCTTAACAGCCCTTTCTTTTAATTCTGCACCAAGATTTTGTCCAACCACTGTACTGCTTCCCATGAAAAGCCCGATAAGTGGCATGATGACAAAACCTGAAAGACGTTGTCCTATGCCAAGAGCTGCGACAGCTGTTGTACCGTAAATAGTGATCAGTTTCAAGATGATGAGATTGGCTGAATTTCTGAATAGTACTTCTATCCCTGTCGGCAAACCTATGGTCATGAGTTTTTTATCGATGGGCAAATCAAAGCGGAACAACCCACGTAAAGTAGGACGTATTTTTCTTCTTTTGGAAAACAAGACAAATAGTCCGAAAACGAACCCTACACTGATGGAGATAACCGTTGCCAATGCTGCTCCCAGAACACCCAATCCCATTCCGGGGAGATTTATAAGCGGGATTTGTTCGAATATGAAAATTGGATCCAATACAATGTTTAAACTGGCCGAAACGAACATAAGAATCATAGGTGTTTTTGAGTCGCCTACACATCTTAAAGAGGTGTAAATACTATAGGTTGTGTACATGACCGGCAAAAAGAAAATTCTTAAATAGCCATAATCCAATGCATCCTTTTGAACTAAAGGATCGTCAGTGAAAAAGCCAATCAACGGTTTCATAAAAATCAAGAGAATTGCCATAGCAATGAGAGAAACAAACATCTTAAATGTTAGAGTTTGCTCAATACAAACCCTTGTTCGGTCATAATTTTTTGCTCCGAAATTTTGAGAAATCAATGAAACCGAACTGGTTCCAATGATCTCATTCAAAACTTCCACCAACCAAAAGATACTTGTAAGGATGGTGACAGCAGCTAAGGCTTCCGGTGAAATTCTGCCGATCCAAGCCATATCCACCAGATCGTAAAGCGTTTGAGCTGCGAATCCCAACATGGTTGGGATTGACATATATAATATATTTTTTAACAATTTGCCTTCGGTTAAATTTCGTTCCATTCTTTCTCCTTTTGATACTTCTTGAGTTTACCGAGTGTGATTATACTATATTTAACAAAAAAAGGGTATAAAAAATGCTTTCTTTTCAAAAATCATAACAGGACTTAAAAAAAATTCAACTCTATGACAAAAACAAAGTGTATAATGATATTACTATATCTTTTAAGGAGGAGATTGTTATATGAAAAGATTGATGGTAACCACCATTGTTATGATGTCTTTATTATTTGTTTCAGCAGGTTTTTCAGTTGATTGCAAATTTACAGACATTGATGACAGTGCTTATGCCTATGCCATCCAGGGTTTATTTGAACAGGGAGTGATTGAAAACGGGTATGAGTTTTCACCTCAAGAAGTTTTGACTAAAGATGATGCTGCGGTATGGTTAGTAAAGGGTTTTTTTCTTGCTGAAATCGAACCCATGTACATCGAGGAAGAGGTTGAGAAAAAGTTCGAATATTCAAATGGGTTGGGTGTTATCGACGAAACATTTACAGTGCCTTCTTTTAAAGATACCAAAGAAAATGAAAATGAACGATTTATCGAAGGCTTGTCAGCTGCGAGAATAGTCAAACCTGCAGATACTTTTTCGCCTGATTCAGGGATCTCGGGTAGTGATTTTGTAACAATGATTGGTAAAATCGTGTTCGGGATTGACTGTGAAAACCCATTGGAAAAGTTGGAAAAACAACTGGTGGCTTATCCAGCTGATTTGTTGCATACTGAAGAAAATCTTACTCGGGAACAAGCTGCTGCAATCCTTTTCAGTGTTGTCGGGGATTCAAGGTTTAAGACTGTCACAACGTTGATTACCGCAGATATTCATGGACATGTTGAACCTTACAAACCAAGAGGTGCAAATTATTTCATCGGCGGTATGGCAAAGATGGTTGAATATGTCAAGGATATGAGAGAAAAACAATCCAACCTCTTAATGTTGGATATTGGAGATGCGCCATACAATACCAACGTTGCTAATCTTTTTGAAGGTGAACCGGTGATTAATATCATGAATATGATGGGTTATGATGCCATGGTACTGGGTAATCATGATTTTGATTTCCCCTTTGATGTCATGGAGAGAAATGCAGCCCTAGCTAATTTCCCTTTCCTTTCAGCTAACACCTACCATGATGCAGGCTATCCAGACTTTTTGAGTCCTTATGTGTTCAAGGAAGTTGATGGCATTGTCTTTGCTATCGTTGGTTTGACGGATGATAGCAGTGCTTGGTATACACATCCCAGAAATGTGGAAGGCATCGTTTTCATGGATCATTTTGATGCTGCAGAAAGGTATATCAATGAAGTGAGAGATGTTGCCGATGTGGTCATCGGATTGGTTCATTGCCATGGAGACAATGGAAAAATAGCTGAACAAGTGGAAGGATTTGATTTTGTACTTGGTGGCGGTAACGATATAGTCGCCTTCCCGAAGAAAAGAGGAAACAGTTATTTGGTTTCGGCCGGAAAACATGCTGAGATGATCGGTCAGTTGAATCTTAATTTCTGGAATGATGAAATGATCGGATTCAACTTCTCCAATGTTTTCATGTCTGAAAACCTTAAAGAAGATCCATTTGCAAAGCTTTTGGCAGATAAATATTTATCAGCCATGGATGAGAAATTGAATGATGTAGTAGGAAAAACAGAAGTTGATTTAGATGGAGAGCGGTCAACGGTTAGATTAAAGGAATCCAATTTGGCTAATGTGATTGCAGACAGCCTTATTGCTTTGACCGGTGCGGATGTTGCCATTCAAAACGGTGGCGGAGTCAGAGCAAGTATTGAAAAGGGAGAGATCACAATCAAGGACATTTACACCGTTCTTCCTTTTGATAACACGGTGGTTGTTGTAGAAGCAACCGGGAAAACAATATGGGAAACACTTGAACATGGTGTGTCCTGGTATCCTTCAGCAGGTGGCGGATTCCTGCAAGTTGCAGGTATGTCATACACATTCGATGCAGCAAAAGAAAAAGGTGAACGCATTCAGTCCATTACCATCAATGGTGAACCCATAAATATGGACAAAACTTATACACTTGCTGCCAATGACTTTCTAACCGGTGGTGGAGATATGTTTACTATGTTGGCGGAATGTAAGGAAGTCTTAAGAACCAAACATTTCCTTAGGGATTCTTTTAAAGAATATCTGCAAGAGGTTGGAGTGATTGCCCCTGAAGTCGAGGGAAGAATCACGATACTGAACGAAGCGGAATAAAGAAAAAAGAATTTATATTAAAAAAGCGGGGAATTCCCCGCTTTTTTTTGAGTCACAATAAAGTGGTTGCATTGCAAAAAGGGCATTTTCGAAGTTGTTTTCCCAAAATCAAATGACAACTTACTTACGGGCGGACACACCGGTCCGCCCCTCTCTGCTTTTATGCCAAATACCTCCCAAAAGCTCCCGTTTTCACAGATTTCCTACACATTTTGAAAAACGAAAATTGCGATTTGTTAATTTTGGTTTTTCAAAACGCCTCGCAGTGGCATGT
>Ga0272443_10004595_pt1 | contig 14892 bp, 11 predicted proteins | sample SSMAcet12_FD_193581 | JGI IMG/M metagenome (GOLD analysis project Ga0272443, IMG submission 193581) | Marine sediment archaeal communities from Little Sippewissett salt marsh, Falmouth, MA, United States - SSM-Acet-12 | ecosystem: Environmental > Aquatic > Marine > Wetlands > Sediment ...
TTTGAAATATAAATTGAACCTGACCATTTTCAGGAAATCATCCCCTTTGATAGGCCTGCAATAATTCTAAAATAACCGAATGAAGAGAATGTGTCAACCTACGATACCGGCGATCGCTATTGTCTAAAATGACATTTGAATTATATTGGATACTATGCAACGCACGACTCAGGGCGACTTATTTGCTGTTCTCTGCTCCCTGTCGGTGGGAGTAAGCATAACTCCGGCCAAGCTGGCTATTTCGGTCATTTCCCCGGAAGCGCTTACTTTTTATTTGTTCGTTTTTGCCTTTGCTTATTCCCTGGTATTTCTTTTTAACAAAGATCAGCGCCGCATTATTTTTTCCATCCAAAAAGACCAGATGCTTTTAATAATGCAGTTGGCGGTGTTGTTTTCGGTAGCCATCTTTTTTTCATGGACAGCTCTACAGTATCTGGAACCGGTGACACAGTCGTTTCTGTCCCGCATAAAAATTCTGCTGACGGTACTTTTGGCCGTAATAATTTTGAAAGAGAAGCTCTTGCCTCTGGAAATAACCGGAGGACTGGTAGCGGCTTCAGGATTGATTTTGCTCAAATTCAATGCCGGTTCGCTGGTATCCAAAGGTGCGACGTTGATGCTTCTGTCAGCGCTGCTTTTTGCTGTTGCCGAAAACATGCTGAAATCGAAAATAACCGATATTCCTCCGGCCAAATTCCTCTTCTTCCGCAATTTCTTGATGATCCCCTGTTTTGGCATTATCGCTCTGGTGCGGGGCCAGTCTTTTACTATTCCTGACTGGACCACCACCGGATGGATCGCGCTCACGTCTCTTCTGGCACCGTTTTTCGGCCGCTGGCTTTATATTTTGGCTATCCGCCGCAATTCCCTTTCACGCACCGTCCTGATAAATCAAACACAACCGCTGTTTGCCGCTCTGGCCGGGTATGTCATACTTAATTCTATTCCGGGATTAATGGAATGGCTTGGTGGCGGGCTGATTCTCGCCGGGGCAATGATTATAAGAATGGCGCGGTCCAACAAAAAAGTAAAGACCGCGCCATCATAAACTAATTATGCCAGCGTTTGGGCCTGCGGATCATCAAGTCTTTTGACAGCCTCCTCATAAGGTATGAACCCTCGAGGCTTTTTGCGCCTGCGGCGCGGATGATGGAAAGCCGGATCATCGTAAATTTTCTTAAGGAGAATTTCTTTTTGTCTGGGGTCGGCCAGGTGCGCGATACCCATGGCGTGTTCCCCGATTGACAGTCCGCGCGGATCGAAAGCGCCGAATTCGGTTACGATAATTACCTGATCGGCGGGAATGGCCGTGGTGGTAATTCCGGCCGGGCACATATCGTATATTTTTGACTTACCTTTCTCGGTCTGGCTTTTCATACCGATTATAGCCACCCCTCCCGGGGAATATTGTGCTCCCCGAATGAAATCGCTTTGGCCGCCGATACCGCTGTAAATTTTACGGGCATCGAGCGAATCGGCCCAGACATTACCGTGCAAATCGACTCCGATAGCGCTGTTGATAGATACCATGCGGGGCTGATCGGCTATGCGGAAAATGCTGTTGGTATAGTCACTGGGACGACTCTGGACGGAGCTGTTAAAATCAAGCCAGTAATAGCCGTCGCTGTTTTCCGAAAGGAAAATCGATGATACCGAAAAATTGATGCGTTCTTTCCAGCGATTGGTGACAATCCCTTTTTCTACAAGGCGGATCATACCCGAAGCAAAAAGTTCGGTATGGATACCCAGATCTTTCAAACCGCGCTTGATAATTGCCGCCGTCACCGCCTCGGGTACCTGGCCGATCCCGTATTGCAGGGTCGAACCCGGTTCGGAACCGCGGCCGTCCTGAATATATAGCGAGGCAATAATCTCTCCGATGCGGCTGGCTTTTTTATCCGGTTCATGAACCGGCGAATTGGGCAGGGGATAGTTGACATCAAGTATGTAATCGATATCATCTTTTTTTATAGTAGTGCCCAACACGAACGGCATCTGATCGTTGCGTTCGGCAATAACGATACCGTTATTGCGTTTGACTTCCCTGATGGCGGGCAGGACGGCTTCCACGGTTGTCCCCAGACTGAAGTTATTGCCGATGTCCGGTCCGGCAACGGAGACAATGGCCACATTGGGGGGATTTTCCCTTTTCAGGTGTCGGGCTATTTCGGAAAGGTGCCATTGCTGGTATTTGGCCCGGCCCTGATTTATGGCTTCGCGGGTTAAATGACTGTTGAAAATTATCCGGTGGATCAGAGTTTCACAGCGTTCTTTGGAAAACAATTTTTTAATGCGGTCGCCCAGGGGCAGGACGGTGAAAAGAGTAATATCTTTAATCGTTAAATCATTGGCCAACTGCTCCAGAAGAACCTGAGGCGTGGCGGCATTGCCGGAAGCATAAATAACCGATCCCGGTTTGATATGTTGGGAGTTTATGGCCTCTTCGGCCTTTTTAATATTTTTCATGGCAACACAAGATAAATTTTGTATTTTAAATGTCCATAAATTATTCTTAGAAAAACCGAAATTTCTTTGAATAATCACGGAAAATTGTCCTATTAATAACAGAGAGAAAACCCGGGCGGGCGATCTGTTTTAATTGACTTTTGGTGGGGAAGACAGGAAAATCGTATTATGGATTTTGGCAAAATTATCAGTACCGGATTCGGACAGGCGTGGAAATACAAATCGCTCTGGATCCTGGGTTTTCTGCTGTCGCTGGGCGAGGGCGGCGGAAATTATAATTACAATTTCGGTCAGAACGAAAATATACAGATTCCCGACTGGCTGGGGATTGAAAATATCCGCGAATTCGATTTTCTCAGGTTTATAACCGATCATGCTCTTCTCATCGCCATGATAATTCTGGGACTTTTTCTTCTCTTTGTGATATTTTTCATCCTGTCACGAATTGCCTGCGGCGCTCTTATAGACGCGGGAGGCAAGTTTAAGAGAGATGAGGCCTACACCCTGGGATCATCTTTCAGAATCGGTGTCAGCCGGTTCTGGTCACTTCTCGGCATTGCGTTATTAAATATTATCGTGGTTGTGGGATTGGTTTTATTTCTCGTCCTTCTGGGTATGATAGCTTTTTATATACATATTGCCATCGGGATAATGAGTTTACTGGTTCTGATACCAATTCTCATAATCGGTATTTTCATAATGACGGCGACGGTGGCTATGGCGGAGAGATATATCGTCCTTGAAAAAAGACCGGTTTTTGATGCTATCGTTGACGGCTGGAATCTGTGGACGAGTTCAAAAGGTAATACGGTTTTATATGCCCTGATATATATAGCCTTGGCAATCGGGCTTATGATCGGCATCGGTTTTATCCTTCTGGCAATAGCCTTACCTTTTATTGCTCTCGGAATCGTAAATCTGTTTCTGGCCTTACTTCTTGGTATACCGGTGGCATTGCTCCTGCTTCTGGTATTCGAAGGTTTCAGCGGATCGGCCATGCACCTTATGACAACCGAATTTTATTTCCAGTTGAGGGAAAAAACCGATATTCCTAAGGGCGCGGTTCAGGCCCCGGATCAGGATGGTTATCAACCACCAACGGCAACAGGAGAGATTTGATTTTATGCGCTGTGGACTATCCTTATTGATATGCTGTCTCTTTATTGTTTGTTACCCGAGTTCCGGGGATGTCAGGGCTCAGGTGGGGAATTTACCCGAGGTCGAAATTGTAACCGATAATTTCGACTATATGATATCGCTTTTCCCCGATGATTATCCCGATTACCGGGAGGCTCTGAAAGCCTGTTCCACCGTTGCGCCTTTGGCCGATTCTATAGCGGCTTTCTGGGAAGAACAGGGCGAGGCGGTGCTGTATTATCTGTCCTATTTTTCCGGTATTGACTGGATGGAGCCGGAATTCAAAATCTATCTGGTTAAATATTATCCTGATTATGCCAATCATGATCCGCTGACTATCCCGCTGGCCGGAAAAAAACAGGGTGATCGAATTGAGGCTCTGCCGGGTGGTCTGTCGCCTTATCTTACCCTTTTTCAGCAGTTGTCCCGCCGTCTTCTGGAGCAGACCGAGGTACCGGGGGCGGTCCCGTATTTTATTGCCGGTCACCCGCTCCTGCAAAAAACGCCCCGGAGATTCAATGTCATGGCCGATTTGCTGGCCCTGTCGGTCATAAAAGACTTCGTGGATATCGATTCGGTTATGACTCTTTATAAAAGCGATCAGTGGAAAAGGAGGGCATTGGGGCAGGAAGTCTTATTCGAATATTTCTGGGATCAATGGCCGCTGTCGGCCGACAGCACCCTGGCCTTTCGTATTGCCTCGGAGCCTTATAGTTCCCGGCTGGTCTCGGTAACGCGCCCACCGGTAACGCGCAAGCCGCAACATTCCGGCTGGGGGAATCATCAACTGCAGGCCCCGCCCGGCGGACGGCTGGGATTTTCCGTGGCCCGGGACCGTTCCGGTTTTTATCGCGTCGTGGAAATCGATACCCTTAAGCTAGGTTATGTCTCGGGACTGCGCCTTGATGATCTGGTTCGTAATGTCGATGGTGTATCTCCCCGCAATATCAAACAACTGTATACCATGATTCTGGATAACCTTGAGGCGGGAGTGCATGTTAATATAGTAAGAGAAGAACTGCCTGACGCCGTTATTATATATCCCTGGCTGGAAACCGAATAGCCGGCCTAAAGCATTTTTGACGCAATTAGGGTTTTCTGCCAGAGGCCCGTCTTTATTGGTGTTTCTCCAAATTCAATTTCTTCGATCAGGTTAAATTTCCCCGGATTTATCCGATACTCTGAAAGGTAAAAGGAATAAATACGGGAGAAACCATGACAGATACATCCGTTTCCATTTCACTGGTCGAAAGAAGAAGCTATAACAACAAGGATGCCCATAATATTGCCGAGGGTGTCTGGTGGACAGGGTATGCTGACGAAGATAACGGTCGTGCCTATAACACCTTTTTATTGATTGATAACCAGGAAGCCGTTCTGATTAATCCGGGATCGCGAAATGAAAAAACGCATAAGGCGATAAAATCGAAAATCACTTCCAAAATAAACCTGAAACAGATCCGGCACATCATTATCAGCCACAGTGATCCCGATATAAGTGCGGCGGCGCCGCTCTTTGAAAAAACAGCCGATCGTAATGTGCAGGTTTATACACCGGCGGAAATGGCTGAATCGGTGCATCATTACGGCGGGCGCAATCCCATTATCGGGCTGCGCAACGGCGACAGCGTGATTCTTAAATCAGGCCGCACGATAGATTTTCACGAGACACCCCAGATGGGCAAAATCGGTCCCGGATTCTTTTATGACAGCTATACCGGAACAGTTTTTGTTGGAAATATATTCGGCTGTTTTCAGCCCCCCTGGAATCTCTTTGCGCCGCATAAAGGCTATGAAAATATTACGCCCTGTTACGAGGACAGCAAGATTTCCCGTAAGTCCCTGATTCAGGCTATTAACAAAATCGAGAAACTTTCGCCACGTCGCGTATGTCTGCAAAACGGTCCCATAATTGAAGATGATATCGATCAATATTTCAATGCCGTGCGCAGGCTTGGGGAATAAAGAGTAGATTTTGTAAGTCAATTATAAGGCCGCTTTTCACAAGCGGCCTTTTTCTTTTAATCCGTGAAAAGAGATAAGCGCAAACCGAATTGATTGATTGGTTCGTCATAAAAAGTCCCGTATATGCGTTGGTAATTGACCGAAAGTGATTTGTAAACCGGCTTGACCAGCGACAGTTCCAGATAATAATCATAATCTTCATAAAGATCGAGGTTCCAGTTAAAATCTCCTGTAAATTCCAGGATGAACTCTGTTCCTATATCGAACACATTGATGGATATAATCTGGAGAGTCTGCCCGCGGTCAACACCGGCATCATCTACGTTTTTGAAATATGAAATCTCGTTGGTCAGAGGAATCACCGGCTGGGCCCGGAGACAGGTAAAAAGTCCAATTATCAGTATCAAAGACAATAATACCGAACCGGCTGATTGATTTTTCTTCATATTTGACCTCATTTCGAATTGAAAGCGAATAGATAATGGAAAAATTATAACCATATACAGACAGAAATACAATTGTCGAATCCGGTTTATCGATTTTCGGTCGATATTGATCTGCGGGGCCGGTAAGGAAGCCGGTAAAACGGCCGATCTATTATAATAGATACCACCGGAAGCAGGGTGTCCGGCTTTGATTTATGGCTGAATCGGAAAAGGTTAGATCGTACCCGGATGATATGGCAATATAATCAGGGGCTTGACAAAGAGGTTTTTAAGCCCTATTAAAGGGTCGCAAGCATCAGGACCGTGTGACCAGACACAAATAATCACAGATGGAAAGAATAGGAGAATAATGAAATATCTTATCACCGGGGGAGCCGGTTTTATCGGGAGTAACATTGCCCATGAGGTTCTTAAAAGGGGCGATGAGGTCAGGATTCTCGATAATTTTTCTACCGGACGCAAAATTAATATAGCATCGATTCTGGATAAGATAGAATTGATTGAAGGCGATATCTGCGACTTCTGGACAGTGGAGGAGGCAACCGAGGGTGTAGATTATGTATTGCACCAGGCGGCTTTGCCGTCGGTTATCCGGTCGGTTAAAAACCCGCTGACTTCCAATGAAGTTAATATCAATGGCTTTTTGAATGTTCTGGAATGTTCGCGGCGGGCCGGTGTCAAACGGGTCGTTTTTGCCTGTTCGTCGTCAATATACGGCGAGTCGGAAACTTTGCCCAAAGTAGAAACGATGCCTCCCGCGCCGCTTTCACCCTATGCCGTCAGTAAACTGGCCGGGGAACAATACTGCAAGGTATTCTATCGCCTTTACGGGCTGGAAACGGTTTCTTTACGTTATTTCAATATTTTTGGTCCCCGGCAGGATCCGGGCAGTCAGTATTCGGCGGTTATTCCGCTTTTTATAAAGGCCGTTCTGACCGGTACTCAGCCGGTTATTTTCGGTGATGGCGAACAATCGCGCGATTTTACTTATATCGGGAATGCCGTCCAGGCCAACCTGAAAGCCTGTACCGCACCCAATGCTCCCGGTCACGGCTATAATGTTGCCTGCGGGGAACGCTTCACTCTCAATGAAACTCTGAAATTTATCAATGAAATTCTGGGTAAGAACGCGAAGGCTTTATATGTCGATCCCCGACCCGGTGATATTCGCCATTCGCTGGCCGATATCAAGGCCGCCCAGAAAGATCTCGGTTATTCCATTGATTATGACTTCAAAAGCGGTTTGGAAGAAACCGTGAAGTGGTTTACGGAAATTTTCAGGATAGAAAGCTCTATTACCGCAAAATAAAAATTATTGCGATAAACAACAGGGCCGGGTACAGTCGCTCCCGGCCTTTTTTATGTCTCGTATCATCTGATGCTTTTTATTGACTTTGGCGGGATTAACTTTGTTTTTTCAGTAATCGATAAACACAGGGATTATAATTATGACACGCTTCATAAAAAATCATTCCAAAAAGGCCGGTCTGCGGCCCGGTGAAATGACTTTTATCGGTGACCGGAAAATTGAGCACCCTGTAATCAGTATCATTGATTTTGATGCGGAAAATCTTCGCGAATTGAAGGCCGACCGGATAGAAGACTGTCTTCCTTTCCGAGACAGTTCCAATATAAGTTGGATTGATATTTCAGGAGTCCATGATATTGAAGCAATCCGGAAAATAGGCGAACATTTTAAGCTCCATCCGCTGGTGTTGGAAGATATTGTCAATACCGGTTTGCGGCCCAAATTTGAAGAGGGCGACGATTATCTGTTTATTTCACTTAAAATGATTTATAAAACCGGTTCCGACGGTGATTACGGCAGTGAACAGGTTAGCATTGTCTTCGGAGAAAATTTTATACTGTCATTTCAGGAAAAAGAAGGCGATGTATTTGATCCCGTGCGGGAGCGAATTCGCAAAACCATACCCCGTGTACGCTTCATGAAATCCGATTATCTGGCGCACGCCCTGATTGATGCCGTGGTGGACAATTATTTTCATATTCTGGAGGATGTGGGCGAGCGTATTGAGGATATAGAAGAGGCCCTGGTTGATAATCCCACTGCCGAGGATTTGAGTCAAATCCATAATTTGAAGCGGGAACTGATTCTCATGCGCCGCCGTGTCTGGCCGTTGCGGGAAGTCGTCGGCAGTCTTGAACGGACGGAATCAAGATTAATTAATCAGGTTACCGGGCCTTATATCCGGGATCTTTACGAACATGTTATTCAGGTTATCGATACGGTGGAGACTTTCCGCGATATGGTTTCGGGATTACTCGATACTTATATGTCCAGTGTCAGCAATCGCATGAATGAGGTCATGAAGGTCCTGACTATTATCGCGACTATCTTTATCCCCCTGGGATTTCTGGCCGGAGTATATGGGATGAATTTTGACCGTGGGGCCGGGTCAATGAATATGCCGGAGCTGGGCCTGCCGTTCGGTTATATCGGATTCTGGGGAATCACCTTATTGATAAGCGGGGGGCTTTATTTATTTTTCAGACGCAAGGGCTGGTTATAAATAGATTATATCAGCGCTTGAACATCATTTCTATGCGGCGGTTTTTGGCTCTTCCCTCGGCCGTATCATTGGATGCTATGAAATTAATTTCACCGCGCCCAATCGGATTAATCCTGTTAGAAGCGATACCCTGACTGACCATCCAGTCCCGCAGGCGATTAGCCCGTTTCTGCGATAATTCCAGATTAGCTTCCGCCGGGCCGACATTGTCGGTATAGCCGAATATGGTGATTTTTACATAAGACAGGATTTTCAATTTATCGATAAGCGGCACCAGTCTCCGCCGGGTGCGCTCATCCACCTCAAAAGACCCGGACTGATAGTCAATATTGATAATCAGCGTCTCATCAAGGAAACTAATATCCATACAGCCGCGGCGATCAACTTCGATACCAGATGGCGTATCGGAGCAGTCATCCAGACCGTCATATACGCCGTCAGCATCGCTGTCAAGAGGACAACCGTCCGCATCCGTAACGGCTCCGATGGGACCGGGACAGCCATCGCGATAATCGGGCACACCGTCAAAATCGGTATCCACCGGGCAACCGTAAATATCGATCAGCCCATGTGCCGCTGGCGGCGTATCGGGGCAGTCATCCAGACCGTCATAAACGCCATCATCATCGCTATCACCGGGACAGCCTTTCTTGTCAGTGAAAGCTCCCGCGGGCGTATCGGGGCAATTATCATTTTTATCGGTAATACCGTCGCCGTCGCTGTCATTATCGACCGCCTGTCGCACGGTGTATTCAATCACCGGCTGTTCCGAATTACCCGGCCAACGGGGTACTGATCGCACCTGTTCGACGGTCGTAATCGGAGCTTGCCTTTTGCGGGGGAAGTCAAACAAATAAGAGACTGAAAGTGTCAGGCGAGGGGACAGGCGGCCTCTGAGATCATTAACCTCATCAGAAAAATCGGTCCCGACGCCGGTTAGATAATCCAGCGCGAGCCGCGGCGTAATTGCCACATGGGGTTTAATATACCAGTCCGCGCTCACCGCCGCGGATGCGAAAAATTCAGTAGCGCCAAAATCCACGATGTTACCTCTTTGACCGGTAGTGGTAAAGCTCGAATCATTCTCCGGATCACTCAATTCCCATATCATATAACCAAAACCAATACCAACTTTTGGAATGATTTGTCCCTGTTGCATCAGGCGATAGTCAATATCGATTCCTAAATGAAGGCCGGAAAATGCCACCTGAGCATCATCTTTACCCTTGAAATAGGTGAAATCACCAAGTGCGGCCAGGTGCTGATAGTTTTTGTTCCAGATAACATTCAGGGTCAGATCGATGCGACCGGTACGATACCCGGCCAGCAATCCATAAGTATGATTGAAGCTGAAATGAGTGCTGTCAAAGCCGGTGATATTGCTGATACCATAAAGAGCGCCGACTCTGATCTTCGGGGGCTCTTTATCATCATCCGAAAACAAGGGCCGTTCAAACTGGGCCGTCAGCGATGCACAGAGCATCATAAGGCAACAAAGGGCAACGAGAATTTTTCGCATGCGCTAATTTTGTTAAAGTACGGCCTTCTATGCAATAAAAAACTCTGCAGGATTCCATACCGGAGTATGGCCATAATATCCTGCAGAGTTATATCAGGTTAATACAGCAGAATCATTGCCGAACACAACCCACCCCTGATATTTGTCAGATGTCTGTCCCGGAACAGAGCCGGATACCCCTCACAATTAAATTTATAAAAAATTTACAATAACCACAGGTTATTTGACTGCCCCCAGCAGTTCTATAAATTTATCCAGCCCTTTTATCGGATCGGTTCTCAGTTTCACATGGACAACCGGACGATTCCGTTTACGCAAGGCCTTTATGTCCCCTTCGGCCTGCGCCGAAATCAGGCGATTGAATGAGATATTCAGCTTGGGTATATCCAGTTCTTCCTGATATTCCTGCTCAAAGACAAGGAAATGACCGTTCTGACGCCCGCCTTTATGGAATTGTCCGACTGAATGTAAATAACGCGGACCATAGCCCTGATGGACTGTAATACAGTCATGCTTTTCCAGCAAATCCCGGACTTTGGTCAGCCGTTTATCGACTTCATTGTTTTTCTCCCCATAGCAAAGCAGAGAAACATAATCGCCTTTTTTTAGACCCTCCACGAACTTTGGCATGATCTCGTCGGCTGAAATATTGCGCCGTCGATCAATCCCCGGAACATCGGTATCAAATTCAAAAATGATTTCTTCCAGAGTGCATAGCGGCGGATCGGGAACGATTATGCGTCGGCCTTTTTTGGCATCAAGAACAGCCAGGGTATTCTTTTTGCTCTCGGCAACATTGGGTTCATCAAACGGATTGACACCCATAATGGCCGAAGCCACGGAAACCGCCATTTCCCATTTCAGCATTTCCGCACCGAGGGCGTGGGGATCAGCCAGTTCAATAACCACGGCGGGAGTACGGCTGCGGTTGAAAGACTGTACATGGGCTGGTAGCCTTTTGCCTTTCAGGTTGAAATATACATACAACCGATCGTCGGCTTTGCTGAAACAGTCATTGTTCGATCCGGAATTCACTGGAAGGATACCTTTTTCGTCTTTCCCGGTCGATTCGGCTATCAATTGTTCAATCCAGGAGATAAAAGGAGCCAGTTCCGGTGTGGCCTGCAGGTGCAATTTGTCAAAATTATCCATGGCTCCCGCGGCTAGAAAAGCACCCAGTTCGAGGGCCGCATTGGAGGTTGGATTGGTTTCCATATCGTTTAAAAATTCAACCGCTCCGCCAACGATATTTTTCAAATTAGCTTTGGTAAAAGCCGCCGGCACGAGACCGAAATAAGAAAGGGCCGAGAAACGTCCACCGATATCTTCCCGATTCAGGAATAATTCCCGAAAACGGTTACGCCGCGATATGCGATGAACTTCACTGCCGTCATCGGTTATGGCACCGAAGTTGGTTCCGGCTTTAAGCGGCCGCAGATCCTTGATGAGACGGAAAAAATAACGATACTGCGCCAGTGTTTCCATGGTGGTGCCCGATTTGGACGAGATAACCACAAAAGTAGTCCGCAAATCGACAGACTCAGTGATTTTTTTCAAGGTCGTGGGTACCGTCGTATCCGCGATATGAAAACTCTTCAGCCAAGACGCCGGGCCGAATACTTTTTGCCAGACTTCGGGACCGAGAGATGATCCGCCCATGCCAAGAAGTAAAAAGTGTTTCAGACCATCGTCCTTGACATCCTTAACGAACTGCTCAATCCGGTCCACTTCATCCTGCATCTCTCGTGCGATCTCAATCCAACCGAGCCGGCTGGCAATTAGTTTTTGGTGGGCCTTCTCTTTCTTGCGAAAAACCACCGGGTTTTTCCTGAGAATCCCGGAAACCAAATCGCTTTTGCCCGCCTTCTCCAAACGGGTTTCAAAAGATTTTTTTAAATTCCCGGGATAAAGTAATTGTTTTGACAATTCTGCCATATTTTACCCCAATAATTAGTTTTAGAACACAACTACAGGTCTATATATTTGACAATATTCGATCAAAGTCAAGACTATCATCTACTTTTTTGCAAAGCAAAAAGCTTTATAAATCAAAATCTATCCTATCCCAACCGAATAGATTTCCATTAACGGCAATGAAGTTTATTATACGATTTGAAATTACTTACGGTCAATTCTTCACAAAGTTACCAATATTCGAATATATAATCAAGTATTTTTTAATACTTTTATCAAGTCCTTCGGATTTTTTTCTCTGAAAAAAGCCGTACCCATAACCATGACATCGGCTCCGGCGGCGATGAGTTTTGGCCCTGTTTCACGATTGATACCGCCGTCAACCTCCAGATGGCATTTCAGATTATTATCTTTTATGTATGATGAAATCGTCCGAGTGCGATCATAAGATTCCTCGATAAAAGCCTGACCACCATAGCCGGGGAAAACCGACATTAAAAGTACCAGGTCAACCTGCGCCAGATAGGGCAGGACTTTTTCAACCGGGCAATCAGGATTCAATGATAATCCGGCCTGACATCCCAGTTTTTTTATCGTATCGATATTTTCCTGCGGATCAGGAGCGACTTCGATATGAAAAGTCAGCAAATCGGCTCCGGCTTCGGCGAAGGGTTCAAAGAAATTTTCAGGATTGGTCACCATCAGATGAACATCGAAGAAAAGATTGGTTTCCCTGCGCAGAGCTTTAACCATCGCGGGTCCCATAGTCAGATTGGGAACAAAATGACCATCCATGATGTCAATATGAATCCAGTCGGCACCTGACTTTTGACAGAATTTTACCGCTTCACCCATGCGGGAAAAATCAGCGGCCAAGATAGAGGGGGCAATCAGAGTCATGCCTGAAAATACAATATCGGTCGGACAGGCTCAAGGGTAAATGCGATAAAATCTATCAAAAAGAAACAATTTGGCGGTCCCGGTATTTCGCGTATATTTAATGTTTATAATAAAAAATGGTATGAAATACACTGTTTCCATAATATTGATTGTTTTTATCCTCTGTGCTATGCCGGAAGCGCGGCCGGGATTCGAACGTTCTAAAAGGTATGATCTGAACATGAGTAACAGTTCGGGACCCAATGTTGCCCTGGAAGTGCATAAAATAAATCGCCTGGCGCTGACTGTGACCAACAACGGTTTTTTCGGAACGGGATATTTGAGCACTTCGCCGATCGATCCTGAAACGGGAATGCCGGTTTTGGCCTGTGAATTTCCTATTAACAGCAATGTCGAATACCTCTGGGTGGGTGGTTTATGGCTGGGAGCGATTGTCGGGCGCGATACGTTGGTTACGACCGGCGCCGAGGGTTATTATTTCGATGTGGCTGAACTGTGGCCGGCCGAGGGCGAAGAAGGAGAGATGATCCGGCGCAGTACGCTGGAAACATCGATTCACTACGACGACCGGGCGGTTTCCGAAGAGGATATTATCGCTACTTATTATGACACGATTACCAATCCGGCCATAACCGGCGAGGACCCCGTTGACGCCCGTCCGCATCAGCCGCTCAATGTCGCGGTTAAGGAAAGCAGTTATGCCTGGAGTTATCCCTATGCCGAGGATTTTATTCTTTTTGATTACGAAATCACCAATATCGGTCCTTATCCTCTGCAGGATTTATATCTGGGGATTGTGGTCGATGCCGATGCCTATCATACCTCCAGCGGCGGTTCTACCTGGACCGATGATATTTGCGGCTATAAAGAAACAGCGCCATCGGCCATATATCCCGGCCTGACAGATACTATTCGGGTGGCCTGGGTGGCTGACAATAACGGTGATCCCGACGGTGAAACGGGCGTGTACAGCTATCGTTCGACCACGGGAGTGACGGCTATCAGGGTTATTCGGACGCCTAATGAAAATCTGGAATATTCTTTTAACTGGTGGGGGACGCGCTATTCGCCCGCCACCGACTGGGGGCCGCGGCAGGTTACGGCAGAAAAACCTTATCGCGATTTCGGAGCGAATTTCGGGTCGCCGCTGGGGGACCGCAATAAATATTACATGCTGTCCACCCGGGAATTCGACTATGACCAGCTGGAAGCGGCGGTGTCGCATACGGCTGACAGCTGGTTGCCGCCCGATGCCGATGGTGATGATTATGCCGATGGTCATAATTCCATATACTTGTTCAGTTTCGGACCTTTCGATGTCGCGGTCGGAGATACTCTGCCGGTGACGCTGGCTTATATCGGCGGTGATGATTTTCATACCGACCCCGATGCTTTCGATGAAATCTGGGACCCTCATAATCCGTGGCCTTATCAGAAACAACTCAATTTTACCGATCTGGCCTATAATTCGGTGTGGGCGTCGTGGATTTATGATAATCCGGGGTATGACAGCGATGGCGACAAAGATTCCGGTATTTATTTGTGGCAGTGCGAGGAGTTTGACACGGTGGTTTATTACGGCCCGGACGAGGTGGACGAGGAAAATCTTGAAGATTGCGAGAAAATCTGGATTGGCGGCGACGGCGTCCCGGATTTCCGGGGAGCGGCGCCACCGCCGCCGCCTTCGCTGGCGGTCATTCCCGAATATGGGCGGTTGACGATTCGGTGGAACGGGCAGGACAGCGAGAACGCGGTGGATGTTTTTTCCGGGGAGAAGGATTTCGAGGGGTATCATGTTTATTTCGGCGAGGATAACCGGCTGACCGATTTCGTGCTGGCGGCGTCCTATGATATCCGGGATTATGATGTTTATCGCTGGAATGTGACCCGGCAGTTGTGGGAAGTCGATGATATTCCCCTGACTTATGAGGCCCTGACCGAAAAATTCGGGGCGGATTTTGACCCGGATTTTTATAATTCGGTAGCCAATGTCTTTTACAGCTATGATCCGCGC
>Ga0272443_10004596_pt1 | contig 14884 bp, 9 predicted proteins | sample SSMAcet12_FD_193581 | JGI IMG/M metagenome (GOLD analysis project Ga0272443, IMG submission 193581) | Marine sediment archaeal communities from Little Sippewissett salt marsh, Falmouth, MA, United States - SSM-Acet-12 | ecosystem: Environmental > Aquatic > Marine > Wetlands > Sediment ...
CTTGCTCTGATGAGGAAGGACCTATGCGGAAGTACAAACTCCATAATGGGATACATGGCTCGGCGCTGACGATCCGGGTAACACCACGGGCTCGTAAAGCCGGCTTTGGCGCTGACCTGGCGGATGGAACACTGCGTGTCCGTTTGACCTCAGGCGGGGGAGAGGAAGAATCCAATCAGGCATTGATCACCTTCATGGCGTCGGTACTGGGTGTTGAAGAGGACCGGATTGCAGTCGTGGCCGGCCAGAAGGGGCTCGACAAGATTGTCTCCATTATTGACATGTCTGCCAAAGATGTGGAAGCGGCAATACAAATCTACCGCAGTAAGAAATAGCATTTCCCTATTCGCGGAAAACCCACGCGCCCGGTAGCTGCCGGGCGCGTTTGATTCCAGAAGGAAACGACGGTTTTATACCTGCTGTGCCTGTAGGACAGGGATGTTAATGCCGGAGGCGCTCATCTGCCAGATGGCTTCGAACGCGGCATCTCGGATATGCGGCAGGCTGGAGTGCAGCGCTTGCGCCAATTCCAGATTTAGCTCGTCGCTTTGAGACCACGCAATCGCTTCCAGCGCTGCGACCTGCTCCTCCGGGCCGCCTTTGGTCAGCGCACGCCGGATCATCTCCAGTGCGGCTTTCCCCGGTGCAACGCCAAGCCCTTCTTGCGCCGCAAACGCAATCAACCATGGCAGGTTTGCTACTTCCTGGATGGGCTGGGTCAGGTGGTAGGGTGAATTGCGGCGCCGTTCGGCTGCCTCAGCGGCAGCTCCTCGCACAACCCACTGGTCATCTTCGAGCTGGACCTGTTCCAGCAGCTTCAGCGCCCAATCCTCGGGAACACGGGCAAGGCCGAAGACGGCGGCTCGCCTCGTGAGGAGGTTGTCAATTTCAGCCGCGTCTTTGAGCATGTTGTACCCTTCGTCCGGGTGGCATGCTAGAGCTTCTGCGGCAGCCAGGCGCACGTCCTCTTCACCTTCGAGCAAGGCATGCCCCAGGCTTTCCATAGCTTCATCGACCCCGATGACAGCAAGCGCCAATGCCGCTGCGCGGCGGGCGGGGAGACTGGGATCATGTATGAGAAGCTGGGTGAGGGCTTCAATCTGCTCTTCTGCGTAGAGGCCGCCGAGCCCTAGCGCGCCCAGTACTCGGTTGGCAGGATGGTCGCTGGCGAGCATGCGTTTGAACAGAATTCCAACGGATGGCTCCCGCGAGAATGCAAGCGCATGTGCGGCGCGCAGGCGCAGGCCATAGGCACGTTTGCTGTCATTAATGATCTGTCCGAGTTTACGGAGCACTTCCGCCCGCCAGGGGCTGCGGGGCGGTGATTCAAGCAGCCAGCGTGCGCAGGCAAAGAGCTTCTTCTCAAGCGGATCGGAACGGTCAGCAAGCGCCTGCTTCACATATGGACTCATGTCCTCTCTGGAGGAAAGATACGTGAGCGTCTGCTGGATCGGCATCCAGTCAAACGCACGGAGTGAACCAACTTCTTTACTGGCGTGCAATGCGCGTGCAGCGAGGTACGCGCCGACCGCCGGCTGCTGGAAGGAAACCTTGTTCCCACTCCGGCGTACGAGCAGTCCTGCAGCAATCAGGTCTTGAACCGGTGTTCCCCGGGGGAGTTCGCGTTCCGTTAGAGCGCTCTGCGTATTGCGCACCCAGGCACGGGCGGCGGCTTCTGCTGTTTGACGCTCATCCGGGGAAAGGATGCGTTCGATGTAAGCCTGCAGGCTGTCCTGTTTTTTGTCGCCGCGCAGATTGCCGCTGTAAGCTCCCCAGAGACGGAGCGTGAGATCCAGGGGCGTCAGTCCTGCAACGCCGCCGGTGAGCCAGCCGGTGATTAATGCGGGATCAAGTTCCCCCATGCGCCTTTTGGGAAGCGTGGGGACGATGTGCTGCTGCCAGGATTGACTCCAGCGCGCCATGAAGGAACGCTGGTCGTGCTCTGTCCACGGTGCAATGGGAACGGGTGCCAATCCGGCTGCGCAAATGCCGTCGTACCCTTCCAGGGGGCCGGCTGCGATTATTTGATTGCCCGGGCATTCCTCTCGAAGCTTGGCGAGGCCCTGCATGATGGTAGCGATATCATCCTGGGGAAGTTCGTCGAGGCCGTCCAGCAGCACGATGGCAGTGCCCTGCCGCAACGCCGGCCGCAGGACGCCCGGCAGCTTGGAAGCCAGACCGGGGTCGCTGGATGCCTGCGCCCCGCGAATAAGCTGTTGCAGGGGGTCTTTGATGAAATCTTTGCCGAGCTGCAGATTGGCGGCGTGGATCATCATCGGGGTTCGCTCGGCAGCGTCGCCCAGCACGCCGTCCTTCTGGGCGAGCAACAAGGCAATGTAAGCCAGCGCAGTGGTCTTTCCGCTGCCGAGTTCTCCGGTCATCAGGAAGCTCGCACCGCTGGCAACAGCATGGTGCATGGGGATGACGGGGGCACGGTAAATCCCTGAGAGGTAGTTCCAATCCGGAAGATTGGGTAGAACGGAGAGGGTGTTCTCGTGCGGAATATTCTCCTGCGTTGGATCCACCGGCGGCGGAGGAGCGAGAAGGTGGGGGGGGATGACGATTTCATCCAGCTGGAAGAACATCTGGGCAACATGCATCCGCTGCGCCTGGCGTAGAAGGTCCCCGCGAAAGCGGTCATAGGACACGGTCGACAGCCGGTCTCCGAAGGTCTGTAACGATTTCCGGCTGCGCCCCATAAGGGCAGCGACAATGGGCTGGAATCGGCCTGCGAGCAAGGTAAGAAAGATGCCGATGAGTGTCCCGAAAAGAAATTCCGGCCACTCAAAGAATCGTCCGAACAGGGTGATAAATATATTTCTCATGTAAACCTATCCTGCGTACAGGATCCTGCCACACTGTGGGCAGCGGCTGATGGTGTTGCTGTTTTTTGCATCCTGCAACGCTGAGCGGGATAAAACCATCCCACAGGCGCTGCAGGCGTTGTCATCCAATTTCACCACAACGGTCAATCCATTCTTCTTCTGGAGTTGCTGGTAGAGCGCATAATCCTCCTCAGGAAGAAAGGCGACCATGGTCTCCCGTTCCTCGTCGAGTTGCTTCATCGCTGCAACGATCTCTTCATTCTCGTGCGTGAGGTCCGCGTTCTGCAGCGCGGCGGCATCTTCTGCCGAAGCGAGTCCGGCCTCAGCTTCCACATGGTTGGCGTTGGCATCTTCCAGCACGACCATGGCTTCCAGCAATCTGTCCTCAAGGGTTTCCAGATGCTTTTTCAAGGAGACCGATTCCATCTGGAGGTCTTCCAGTTCCTTGGGGTTGGTGATTGCGCCACTGTACAGTTTGCCTTCCGTGTTCTTAATTTTTTCTCGCTGGCTCTCCACGGCATGTTCGGCGCGCGTGTTCTCGGCCCGCGCGTGCTGGAGGATCTCAGCTGTGCGGGCTTCTTTTGAGCGTGCAGCGGCAACTGCACTGGAATTTGCCAGAATGCCGGCAATGGCTTCCATGCGGGATTGAATCCGGTGAAGCTCGGTATCGATGGTTTGCAGGCGGTATAGGTCCGATGAGCGACTCATAGCGTGATTATAGATTCGGTGTAGGGAATAGGGCAAGCAGGGACGTGGCGTCGCTGGGTTTGTCATCGTACAATGCAAGCATGCGGATTCAACGTGAGCGTTTGGTGGCGTTGGGGCTGAGTGTTGGCGCAGCATTGCTCACCGTCATCCCTTATCTGCTGGCTAATCGACTGGCAACGCCTGGCATATTCACCGGCTTTCTGATCAACCCTCTGGATGGTTTCAGCTACCTGGCAAAAATGAGGGAGGGGGCAGCAGGGAGCTGGATGTTCACACTGCCGTACGCAGCTGATCCGGGCCCGGGTGTCTACCTTTACCTGTATTATCTTTTCCTGGGCCATCTGGCAGCGACATTTCATCTTCCGCTCATCGTGACCTTTCACATTGCCCGGGTCGCGGCAAGCATTCTCATGTTTTATCTTGCCTACCTTTTTTATGAGCGCGTGCTCGAATTTCCGGGGTGGGTGTGGTCCGCGTTTTTCATCACGGTTCTCGGCGGCGGGCTGGGCTGGCTGGGATTGCTCGTCGGCATCGAGGGCAGCGATCTAGCGATCCCAGAATCGATTCCACTCATCACCGCCTACACCAATGCCCATTTCCCCTTGGCTGCCGCAGCGATTCTGGGCGCAGCGTTAACCTGCCTGACCACGTATCGGTGCCGCTGGCTTGAATTGATCCACGGCTGGCTGTTCGGCACCTTGCTGGTCATCGTGCTTCCCTTTTCTCTGCTGAGCATTGCCACAGTGCTGTTCCTCTGGCTGATGCTGGAAATGTATCTCAAGCGTGAGCGGCTGCGGGGATTCTTTTCTTTCTTCCGGCTGCCCGGCATGGTGGCTGCACTGGGCTTCGGACTCGGGGCGCTGCCCTGGCTGGTGTATAACGTCATCCTTGTTCGTCGTCACCCGGTTATCTCCATCTGGACAGCCCAGAATCAAACCCCTTCTCCGGCTGTGTGGAGCTATCTCATTGGGTTTGGCCCGCTTCTTCTTGCGGCGCTCGTGGGATTGGTGCGGGGTTTCCCATTCAGCCGCCGCCGCACACGCTTTGCTGCCATCTGGCTCCTCAGCAATGCATTGCTGTTGTACGCTCCGTTTTCCCTGCAGAGACGATTGAGCCTGGGCCTTTACTTCCCGTTGGTTGCGCTGGCTGTGCTTGGATTGGCGGTTGTTTTCAAGCCCGAGCGGATGCGAACAGCGGTCATGGTCATCATTATTCTTTGCCTGCCGTCCAGTGTGCTGCTTGCCGGGGCGGGGATCGCAGGCGTACAACGCGGCGAGCGCGCCGTGGTATTCAGCGATGAGGAACTTGATGCATACCGTTGGCTGGAAACCGGGGTCCCTGCCGGTAGCCTCATCCTCGCAGGACCCCGTAGCGGTAACCGCATTCCTGCTTTTGCGCCCCTGCATGTCCTCTACGGTCATCCCTTCGAAACACCGCATGCCGACGAGATGGAAGCGCTGATCTACGCCCTTTCCCGGGGTGAAGACCTGGATCGTCTTGATGAACTCGGAGTGGACTACATCTTCGTGGACGATGAAGCCCCCCGTGTATTCCAGTGGGAGACGCTGGCAGATTCTGTCTATGCCAGTGAGACCATCACCATCTATCAGGTCATTCATGATGAATGATGATTACGTGATTGAGCGCTGGCTGCCGGCCATCTTGTTGATTTTTGTGATCTTGTGTCTCTTCCCGCTCGTGATGCAGCCCGATGGCATTGCCTTTGCCCCCGATGCAGAATTTTCCGATATTGCCATCACTCATTGGCCTTACGCGCAGTGGATTCGCACGGCGCGTGAGAACTGGAACCAGATTCCACTCTGGAATGCACTCATTTATGCTGGCGCGCCGTTTTCCGCAGATCCCCTTGCGGGTCTCTGGTACCTGCCGCTCTGGTTGACTCAGCTCATCCCCATCACGCTGGCGTTCAATCTCTTATTTGCTGGACATCTCTTCAGCACCGGATGGGGAATGTACCGGCTCATGCGGGTAGAGGGCATGCGTGGCTGGGGGGCACTTTTTGCTGCGCTGGCATGGATGGGCGCCTCGAAATGGGCCGCGCATATCGCGCTGGGCCATGTGACTTTTGTGTTGGCTGTGAGCTGGACGCCCTGGCTTCTCCTGGCAGCGTTCCGGCTCTCGCATGAGGAACGGAACTGGCTCCGCTGGTGCGCCCTCGGTGGTGGACTGCTGGGATTAACCGTCCTCATTGATCCGCGTTGGACGCTTCCTGCAGGCTTGCTCACGGCCGCGTATGGGCTCCAGCAGTCACTGCGCACACACCGCTCCGTCCGGAGACTATTCGGTTCGGCCGGTGTGAGCATTCTTGCGGCGGCGGGAATAAGCGCTCCTGTATCGCTGCAACTCCTGGAGTTCGTTCCACTGAGCACAAGGGCAGCCCTGTCAGCGGCGGAGAGGATGCAGCTTTCCCTCCCCGTCAGCGGTTTGCTCGGGTTTCTTTTTCCCCTGCAGGGACAACCGGAATGGTCTACGTATCTCGGAACGGCTGTCCTTCTGCTCGCCCTGCTGGGAGGCCTGCTGGTATTGCGGAGGACGGCCTTCTGGTTGGGAGCGGTGGTGGTGGGCCTTCTCTTCGCACTGGGTACCTCTTCGCCTTTGGTTGCTCTTCTTGGTTCCTTGCCTGGCGTCGCCTTGCTGCGTGTTCCGCCGCGCTGGCTATTTGTCTCGCTGTTCGGGTTTGCTGCGATGGCGGGTTGGGGAATGGCGAGCGTATCCTGCGGGGTGCAAGGTAAGCAGCTTGTCCGCAGCAGGTTGGCTGCGGCAGGGATGGCTGCGGCACTGATTTTCCTCGGGACAGCACTGTATCTGAATTCGGATGAGACCGTGCATTTGCAGCTCGTCTGGGCCGTCCTAGCAGGCGCTCTTGGGATTACATGGCTGTTCCTGTGCCTCTCCACGCGTGTTCAGGATACGCTGGGTATTACCGGGCTGGTTTTGCTCACCGCCCTGGATCTGGCGCGTGTGGCCGCCGGCAAGCTGGACGTCCATCCGGCAGCAGAGGTCCTCACCGAACGAGACAATCTCGCAGCTTCCCTGGCTGTCGGGGAGCTGGAACGCGTCTTATCTCTGTCTTACAGCGTTCCTCAACAGACGGCAGCGGCGTATGGGCTGCAGCTTGCTGATGGCGTATCACCGATGCAGTTGAAAGCCTATGCTGCGGCATTGAGTGAGGCGCTTGGGGTGCAGTGGGAGGGTTATTCTGTCACGCTGCCGGCCTTTCCTGATGGCAATCCACGCACACCGCAGGTGTTTGACCTGAACCTGGACCAGCTTGGCAAGTTCAACGTCGGCTGGATTGTGTCTGATTACCCCCTGGATGATCCTGAACTTGCAGAACCTGTCCGGCAGGACGGGGTCTATGTGTACCGCAACCCAGCAATCCGGCCACGCGCATGGCTAGAGCCGCTTGCGGGAGGGGAATGGGTTGCGGTAGATGAGGTGTTGTGGACACCTAACCATATCAAGGTACAGGTGCACGGCCCGGGGCGGCTTGTTCTGAGCGAAATGGCTTATCCGGGCTGGGTCCTGTTGGTGGACGGTGAGCGTGTACCGGTCGATCCCTATGAAGGGCTGCTCCGGAGTGTCGTGCTCGCAGAAGGCACGCACGTTGTTGACTTCTTCTTCCGGCCGATACATGCCGCGCTGGGTGTGGCATGGCTCCTGCTGACCGCCGGGTGGACGGCATGGCTGTGGAGGAAGCGATGAGCCAGAAGGAACGAAGGTGGTGCTGGCTGTTCGCCCTGATGCTGGTGGCGCTCACCAGTCTCCCCTATCTACTGGCTGCAAAGCAGGGTAACCCGGGGTGGGTGTTTTCGGGGTTTCTTTTTGGCGTGGAAGATGGTCATTCCTATATTGCCAAGATGCTCAGCGGCAGCGCCGGAGCGTGGCTCTTCCGCACCCCGTATACCAGCGCCCCCCAAGCTGGTGCTGTTGCTTTTCTACCTTATTTATTGCTGGGAAAGCTTGTGGAGCCGCCGGCTATCCACACAAAGCTGGTTGTCCTGTTCCACCTCTTCCGTGTAGCAGCTATTCCGGTGCTTGTGTTCGCCCTGTACCGTTTCACGGCCTATTTTGTCACGTCTATACGAGGCCGGCGCTGGGCTACGGCTATGGCGGCGGTGGGTGGTGGATTGGGCTGGCTTCTGCCATTGATCGGTAAGACAACATGGCTGAACTCGCTGCCGCTCGATTTTTACTCCCCGGAGACTTTCGGGTTTCTGGCCGTCCTTGGTCTTCCACATCTGATTCTGGCGCGCGCGCTATTTCTGGAAGCCTTGTTGCTCTACATGAAGGCGCGCGAGCAGCCCCGGAAAGGATGGTTGGCCGGGATTCTGCTGATTTGCGTGGCTTTGCTTCAGCCGCTTACAGCGCTGCTCGCATTTGCTGTGATGGGCGCCCATGTGCTTGTTCTGGCTGGCCGCGCCAGTGTTCATCGCGACTGGAAACCATGGCTGCAGTGGGTGCGTGCGGCTGCAAGCAGCGCAGTGCTACCTCTTCCGCTGCTTGCGTTCCTGACAATCTCCTTCATGCGCGATCCCTTCTTGAGTGCGTGGACTGCGCAGAATCAGCTTCCTTCACCGCATTGGCTGCACTATGTCCTTGCCTTCGGCGCATTGGCTCCACTCCTCTGGAAGGGCGCGAAAGTGCTGCTCCGACGGCGTGAAGCAGACTTGCTGCTGCTCGCCTGGGGGGCGCTCCTGCCTGTGCTTGCTTACGCGCCGGTGACGGTTCAGCGGCGCATGCCGGAAGGGATCTGGGTCGCTTTGCTGACCATTGCGGCAATCGGCGTTGCCGAATTCGCGAAGGCCCGGCTTGTACGGCGTGCGTATCTTTTCCTCTTGCTACCCAGCAGCTTGCTCCTGTATGCCGGCAGCATTCAAACGGCTCTCCATCCGGCTGCCCCGACCTTCCTGCCGGAGGCGCAGGCAGCGAGTTACGCGTGGGCAGCCGATAACATCCCGGCCGGGAGCGTTGTGCTCACATCCTATCGGACAGGAAACAGCCTGCCCGCCTTTGCGCCAGTGCAGGTGGTGGTTGGGCATGGACCGGAATCGGTGAATCTGGACCGGCTTCTGCCTGCTGTGGAAGCGTGGTATACGGATGGAAACGGGGTGCTCTGCGCCTGGCTGCAGGAAGAGGGGGTGGAGTATGTCTATGACGGTCCGTACGAGCAGGAGCTGGGGCAGCATGATCTATCAGCACGAGATTGCCTCCGGGTGAGGTACGACGTGGACGGCATCCTCCTGTACGAGGTGGTGCATCCATGAAACGGTTTGCACGTTGGATGCCTGTTCTGCTCTGCATCGGCCCCCTGGTCCTGTTCCTGCCCGGCTTGCTGCGGGGGGGGGCGCTCTACTGGGGGACACCACTGCTCCAATTCGTCCCCTGGCGGGAGATGGCGTTTGCTTTACTGCGCCGGGGAGTGGTCCCGCTCTGGAATCCCTACTCCGGGATGGGCGCGCCGCTGCTCGCAAATTATCAATCGGCTGTTTTCTATCCGCCGCATTGGCTCCATTTTTTGCTTCCAGTGGCGGAAGTGCAGACGCTCATCGTAATCACGCATCTTATCCTGGCGGCGTTTGGTATGCAGCGCTTCATGCGCCGCCTGGGTCGTTCCTCCTTCGCACAGGCTGTGGCTGCGCTGGCATTTTCCCTCTCTGGCTACATGATTGCACGGGCCGGTTTCCTGAGCATCACAGTCACCGCTGCCTGGCTCCCCTGGCTGATGGAGGGTGGTGAGCGGTTGTGCACTGCGTCGGAGACGGGGGCCGCATATCGTCGGAACGTGCTGTTGCTGGGATGCTTGCTGGGTATGCAGTGGCTCGCCGGTCATGCACAAACGGCCTGGTACAGCATTGTCTTGCTGGCGGCGTGGGTGCTCTGGCGAGGGGGTGTGTCCCAATCACGGAAGCAGCGGCTGTGCATCTTCGCGGGTTTTGGCGCAGCCGGAGTGCTGGGCTTCCTGCTGGCAGCCGTTCAGCTGTTGCCAACGCTGGAATACCTGCTTCAATCCACCCGCGCGGCTCAGGTGGATGAAGCCTTCGCCCTCACGTACTCGTTCTGGCCCTGGCGGATCACAGGGCTGCTGGCACCCGATCTCTTTGGAAACCCGGCTCGCGGCGGCTACTGGGGCTACGCTAACTATCATGAGGATGCCATCTATCTGGGTGTGCTCCCCTTCCTGCTCGCCTTGCATGGAATCCGCTGTGGCTGGAAGAAGCAATGCGACGATCACGAGCTTGTGCGTTTCTTTTCACTTGTCACGCCCGCAGTGCTGCTGCTGGCGCTGGGCAAGAACACACCGTTGTTCCCGTTCCTCTTTCGCCATATTCCAACGTTTGGCATGTTCCAGGCTCCAACGCGCTGGAATCTGCTGCTCGTGTTCAGTCTGAGCGTCCTGGCCGGTGTCGGCGCTGATGCATGGAAACCGCCCAGAGAGAAAGCACTCTACTGGACGCGCCTGGGAACAGCAGGAGCGGCGATTATCGGCGTGGCTGCGCTTCTTGGCCGTACATTGGTGGGGGATGTGACCGATAGCTTCATCCGCGCGTTCGCTGCGGCAGGGATTGGACTTACCGCAGCTGGTCTCCTTTCGCTCACACGCAAGCGCGAAATGAACACTGCATGGCTCGCAGCGGCGGCCGCTGTGGTACTGGTGGACCTCCTCTACGCTGGCAGTGGCTTGAACCCTGTGGTTTCGTCTGGTGTATATCAAGGAAAGACGCATTTATCCGCTCTCGTCGCTGATGGGCACAGGATCTATATGGATTCCGACCTGGAATATGATCTCAAATTCAATGTGCTCTTCCGGTTTGAATCGTTTGATTCAGAACTTCCGCCCGCGCTATTCCGGGAGACCGGCATCCCCAATGTGGCGATGCTGGACGATATTCCTTCTGCAAATAATTTCGATCCCCTGCTTCCTGAGCGATATGTGACGTGGATGGAGGCGATGGAGGAAGTGCCCCTTGAGACAGCAGCAGCGATGCTGCAGCTAATGGATGTCGGCTGGCGTGCCGTGGAAGATGATGCGGCGCCGTCTGGTGTGCGTTATACACCCTTTCCCGACGCGTCACGGGTTCGTCTTGTCCCATCGGCTGTGCCTGCGGCTTCGGGTGAAGAGGCGCTCGAATATGTTCTGAGCGGCAATTTTGACCCGGATAACGTGGTTGTCTTGGAAACGAATGACGGGGAACTGCCTTCCGGCTCTGGCGGGACAGTCGAGCTGCTCCCGGATGGGTCACCCAACTCCGCCAGCATCGAGGTCCTGAGTGACGATGGCGGCTGGCTGTTGCTTTCCGACAGCGTTTATCCTGGCTGGGAAGCGCTGCTGGATGGAGAGGCTGCAGAACTGTTGACCGCTGATTATCTCTTCCGCGCGGTCTGGGTTCCGGCAGGCGAACACGCGGTGACATTTCAGTACCGCAGCACCGCATTTCAGGTTGGGGCAGGTCTGAGTCTACTCAGTGCTGCGGCCGCGCTCGCAATGGGGGTCGCATGGCGGCGCGAGTGAAACGGATCTGGCCGGTTCTGCTGACGGCTGCAGTTGCGTTGGTGTACATCCTGATGCGGCTGTCTGCCTATGGTGGGGATCCGGTTCTATTGGCGGAACCCGGCACTCGCTATGCCGCACAGGAGGCCGATGGAACCGAAGGATACGATGGACAGTTCACCTACTATATTGCTCTGGATCCATCCCCGGAGACGATTGCAGAGCAACTGGATGTGCCGGCATACCGCTACCAGCGGATCCTGCTGCCTCTTTTTGGCTGGTTGTTGGGAGGAGGAAATGCAGCGCGGACGGCCTGGGCGCTGCTGATCGTAAACCTGCTGGCGCATTTGGCTGGCACCTGGTCGGTTGGAGAGCTGCTGGCGCGGCATGGCTGGTCGCGCGGGTATGCGCTCATCTACGGGCTCTGGGCAGGGCTCGTGATGTCGGTAGGCCTCGATCTGCATGAACCGCTGGCGTATGGGCTTGCAGCGGTGGCCATTTTGCTCTACGACTGCCGGCAGCACATCCCGGCTATCTTCCTCGCTGCGCTGGCAGTCATGGCGAAGGAAACAACCCTGTTCTTATGGATCAGCTTCCTGCTTGTGGAATGTTTTGGGGAACGTTCTTTGAAGCGGCTGGGTGTATTTCTTCTAACCGGAGCAGCCTACGCCGGATGGCAATTATGGTTGTATCGTCAGTTTGGTCAGATCGGGCTTGGTTCAGGTGGGGCGTATGCCACGCCTTTTGAGTGGGTCCCGTTAAATGGCTTGTGGCGCATTGGTGCCGTCAGTCAGCGGGTTCTCCTGCTCTACCTGGCTGTTTTTGGTCCGACTATCGTGCTGCCGGCGCTATGGGGGCTGGCGGCCTCTGTGGGAACCCTGCTGGAAGATGCCGGCCGGGCAGATGCGTATTTTCTTGCAGCCAACACGGCCGTCATTCTTTTCCTCCCGTACTCAACCTTCCGGGAACCGCTCGGCTTAATTCGATTTGCAGATGGCCTGGTGCTTGCTATCTTGTATTTTGCGGCGTACCGGGGCGGACCCCGTGTCTTTCGCTATGGGTTGCTATGGATTGGGATGCTGGCAATGTTGGTCAACGGATAGTGCGGAGCCTGTGTTGTTTTCGATACAATGCATGCAGGATGGCTTCGCTTCCTCAACCGGGAGATGGATAAGGATGGAGAATTCTATGGTATCCGTTCAAACAATCGCTCAAAGCTTGATTGAAAATATTGAACACGTCATCGTTGGCAAACGAGAGCCAATCCAACTTGTAGTCAACGGACTTCTATCCCGTGGCCATATCTTGATTGAGGACGTGCCCGGGACTGGGAAAACCATGCTAGCCAAGAGCCTGGCTCGTTCCATTGGCTGCAGCTTTAACCGCATCCAGTTCACACCGGACATGCTCCCCAGCGATGTAACAGGCGTCTCGATTTTCAATCAAAAGACGCAGGAGTTTGAGTACCGTGCGGGACCCATCATGGCGCAGATTGTCCTCACCGACGAGGTGAACCGCGCCACGCCGAAAACGCAGGCGGCGCTGCTGGAGGCGATGGAAGAATATCAGGTGACCGTCGACGGCATTACGCACCCTCTACCACAGCCCTTTCTGGTCATTGCCACACAGAATCCCATTGAATATGAGGGAACCTTCCCGCTTCCGGAAGCACAGATGGATCGCTTCATGCTCCGAATCCAGGTGGGGTATCCAGGCAGCCGGGATGAAATCCGGATGATGGAGAATCAGCAGCTCATCCACCCGATTGAGGAATTGGAAACGGTGGTGAGCGTGAACGATTTGCTCGAAGCCCAGAAAATGGTCCGGCGAGTGAAGGTGTCGGAAGATATCAAGACGTATATCGTAGAGTTGATCAATGCAACCCGTGGACATGCCGAACTCTATCTGGGCGCCAGCCCGCGCGGGAGCCTGGCGTTGTTCCGTACTGCACAGGCGCGGGCGGCAATTCTGGGACGCGACTATGTGCTCCCGGATGATGTCAAGCAGCTCGCCACGCCGGTGCTGGCCCACCGCCTGATTGTCGGATCCGCAGCACGTATCCGTGAAATTGACGCCCGTGAAATCGTCCGGGAGATGCTCGAACGAGTTCCGGTGCCGGGCGGTGAGGTTGTGTGATGTCCAGCCGCGCCCGACTGGTGCTGTTTTTATTCGCGCTGTCCCTCTTTGGAGCCCTCGCAACCGGAAGAGGACTTCTCTATCATCTTGTCTACGTGTGGGCCGGTCTGTTCCTGGTTTCCTACATCTGGTCAGGTGTGGCGCTGCGTGGTCTTTCCCTTCATCGTGAACCCCGCTCGCTGCGAGGGCAGGTGGGGCAGCTCTTCATCGAGCGGTTTACCTTGCACAACGGCGCACGCCTTCCCAAGTTGTGGGTGGATGTGCGCGACCACGCGGATTTGCCCGGATACCGCGCCATGACGCTCACGGCCGGTCTGCGTACCAGCGGAACCTACGAGCGACGCATTCAGCGGGCATCCAATGTCCTTGAATTGATACGGAGCGGCGCCGAACGTCACTGGATGGTCCGCACGCTCTGTACACGACGCGGGCGCTTCCGATTGGGACCGGCGGAACTGCGGTCCGGGGATCCCTTCGGCCTGTTTCCCGTATCACGGATTGAGCCTGAGGAGCAGCATGTTGTCGTCCTTCCGATGACGGTTCCTCTGCATGCCTTCCCTGTGCCCAGCGGGCGGCTGCCGGGCGGGGATGCGCTGCGTCAGCGCACGCATCAGGTGACTCCGCACGCTTCCACGGTGCGGGAATATGCGCCTGGTGACGGCATGAACCGGATCCATTGGCCATCGACGGCGCGCCGGCGGCGACTGATTGTGAAGGAATTTGAATTTGATCCTCTGGCGGAGATGTGGATTGTGCTGGACGCAGCACGTATGACACAACATGAAGCCGATCCCGTCAAAAACGGGTCGTCAGGTTTTCTGGGTATCCCGGACCGACCTGAGCTTCCACCTTCAAGCACGGAGTATGGGATCTGCGCAGCCGCTTCCATTGCAGCGCATTTTCTGGCACAGGAGCGCGCGGTGGGACTGGTTTCATTCGGAAATACCCGCCATGTGATTCAGCCGGAACGCGGCACTTCACAGCTCTTCCGCATTCTTGAGACGCTTGCCGTGCTTGACGCGGATGGCGTGCATGCCGTTCCAGAGGTGGTGAAAATTGTTGGCCCGCGCCTTCCGCGCGGTGCAACTGTCATCATCATTACGGCGGGATTGGATCAAGCTGTTCTGGACTCCCTCCGTCAGTTAGAATACAGCAACCGCAGCACCGTACTGGTGTTGCTGGACTCTGCCAGTTTCGGAGGCCCGCAGGTTGACGCGGGCATGCTGGCAGCTGCAAAAGATACCGGCGCACATGTTCTGCAGGTCAAGAATGGTGAGGACCTTGCAGGTGCATTAAGCAATCGCAGGATGATGCGCCACCATTTCGCAGCATGAGGATGACCATTTGACATCAAAACAGCGCTTTCTCTTCGTGGCGGTATTCGCCGCGGGTATGACAACCATGGCACTGGAAATGTCTGCATCGCGGTTGTTGGGTACGGTCTATGGCACCAGCAACCTTGTGTGGGCCAACATCATTGGGTTAATCTTGGTGTATCTTACGGCGGGCTATTTTCTTGGTGGGCGTTGGGCGGACCGGTCCCCTCATTTTGACTCGTTTTACCGCTTGCTGCTCTGGGCGGCTTTCACCGCCGGCCTGGTTCCCCTCATTGCTGCGCCCGTGCTGCGCGCTGCGGCGCGGGCCGTGGAACAGCTCAATGTCGCCTTGATGGCCGGTTCCTTCCTCTCCATGCTGATCTTGT
>Ga0272443_10004598_pt1 | contig 14881 bp, 12 predicted proteins | sample SSMAcet12_FD_193581 | JGI IMG/M metagenome (GOLD analysis project Ga0272443, IMG submission 193581) | Marine sediment archaeal communities from Little Sippewissett salt marsh, Falmouth, MA, United States - SSM-Acet-12 | ecosystem: Environmental > Aquatic > Marine > Wetlands > Sediment ...
CGGCCAGGCCACCCCAGCTGTTACAGCGTATATCCCTGCAGGGGAAGAGGCTTCCGAGGAAGTCAAGAATTCTCAAATGCGCAAGGTGATTGCCAAACGTTTGAGTGAATCCAAATTTACGGCTCCGCATTACTACCTCACCATAGAGGTGGATATGGAGCAGGCAATGGCCTCCCGGGGAAGCATAAATGCCCTCCCGGATACCAAAGTATCCTTCAACGATATGGTCGTCAAGGCTTGTGCCATGGCACTTAGGAAACACCCACAGGTGAATACATCCTGGAGTGCGGAAGCGATGAAATACAACAAACACATCCATATCGGAGTTGCCGTAGCCGTAGATGAAGGTTTGGTGGTTCCTGTATTGAAATTCGCAGATCAGATGAGTCTTACGCAGATCGGTTCAGCGGTTAAGGACCTCGCGGGCAGGGCACGTATCAAAAAAATTACCCCGGCCGAGATGGAGGGGAGTACCTTTACCGTTTCCAACCTGGGAATGTTTGGTATCCTTGAGTTTACCTCTATCATCAACCAGCCGAATTCTGCGATATTATCTGTAGGGGCGATTGTTGAAAAACCTGTGGTGCGTCAGGGAGAAATAAAAGTGGGGCATACGATGAAGGTAACCCTGGCTTGCGATCACAGGACGGTTGATGGGGCTACCGGGTCTCAGTTCCTGCAGACGCTGAGGGCATATCTGGAACATCCTGTAACCATGTTGGCCTGATGCGTATTGCGAGCCCTTATCGTTTGAATTGGACTTTCACCATGAATAACGGGCTATATCGTGCATTAGGGATTGTATCCATTGGCTTGTTGCTGAATTCCTGCGGGAGCATACCCAGTGCCAAAAAAATGAATGAGGTAGTCACCTACCTTTCCTCAGACGAACTTAAAGGCAGGGATACCGGATCTGAAGGAATAGAGAAAGCTGCGGAATTTCTGGAAAAGGAGTTTGAGGCGTATGGGGTAGCACCTTTTTTTAGTAGTTTTCGGGATACCCTTTCCAATACGAGTACCCTGGCTTATAATGTTGTCGGAGTTATTGAAGGATCCGATCCAAATCTGAAAGAGGAGTATATCCTTATCGGCGCCCATTATGATCACATTGGAATCGTCCCGCCGAAGGATGGAGATGAGATTGCGAACGGGGCGAATGACAATGCCTCCGGGACTTCTACGGTCCTGGAACTGGCGCGTTATTTTGGAAAGCAAAAGGCGCCAAAGCGCAGTTTGATTTTTGCATTCTTCAGCGCGGAGGAAAAGGGTTTATTGGGGTCCAAACACCTGGCAACGGCTTTAAAGGATTCCGGGGTTAACCTCTACGCCATGCTCAACTTTGAGATGACTGGGGTACCCATGCAGGGCAAAGACTACCTGTTATATCTAACCGGGTATGAGAAATCCAATCTAGCAGCCGTTTCCAATGCCTATGGAGGTACAGGCCTGGTTGGATTTTTGCCTAAGGCCAGTGAGTTTAACCTGTTCCAACGCTCAGACAATTACGCTTTCTGGGAAGTCTATGGCGTGCCTTGTCATACTTTTTCATCTTTTGACTTTGAGAATTACAACTACTACCACCAACCCGGAGATGAAGCCTCGCGAATGGATTATGAACATCTCTCAAAGGTTGTCAGCCGGATGATTCCGGTCATTCAGGGGATTGCCAACGGGGCAAGTGAAGAGATCAAACTAAACTGAGCATGTCGAAGATTATCATTACGGGCACTAGCCGGGGCATTGGTTTTGAGTTAGTGACACAGCTGGCCGCTGACGGCCATCAGATATTGGCGCTGTCACGAAATGAAAATCCTGTTTTGGAACTGGGTTTGCCAGGGGTGGCTACCTGGTGCTTTGATATTACGGAACCCGGGCATATTAAAAAGGCCGCAAACTGGGTGAAATCGCAGTGGGGAACAGCCGATGTACTGATTCACAACGCCGGAATGTTGTTAAATCGTCCGTTTGCGGATTCAACAGTTGATGACTTCAGAGCCGTTTACGACGTCAATGTCTTTGGAGTAGCGGAATTGACACGGGCCCTTATCCCGGTTATGGAAACAGAGGGTCATGTGCTTACGATCAGCTCTATGGGGGGTGTACAGGGGAGTGCCAAATTTCCGGGCCTGGCTGCGTACAGCTCGAGTAAAGGAGCCGTAATCACCCTGGTGGAACTCCTGGCAGAAGAGTATAAAGATACCGGCCCTTCGTTTAACGTGCTGGCCCTTGGAGCAGTTCAAACCGAAATGCTCGAGGCTGCATTTCCCGGGTACCAGGCCCCATTAAGTGCGGGGGAAATGGCGGCTTATATTGGGCATTTCGCACTAACCGGACACGCCTACTACAATGGGAAAATACTTCCTGTGAGTAATTCCACCCCGTAAATTCGGGAACTTCAGGGCAAAACATTTACACGCGTTATTTTTCTAACTTTACCTCAATGGAAAAGGTGTTGGAACGCTATATTCCGGAAAGGGCCACCGGACCCTGTCTGGAACTTATTAAAAAGTATGGGATTCATTTAAAAATAGTGAATCAAAGGGTGACCCGTCATGGAGATTATCGGATGCTTCCAGGGGGCGGGCATATGATCACTGTAAATTCCATGTCCAATAAGTATCGTTTCCTGATTACACTCATCCACGAATTTGCCCATTTGGTGGCATTTGAGACTTATGGAAGGCGGATAAAGCCCCATGGTAAAGAATGGAAGTACACTTTTCAACAAATGATGCTTCCCTTTTTAAGACCTGAAGTTTTCCCCATTCAACTCCTTCCATTGCTCGCCCGGCATTTTAAAAATCCAAAGGCGAGCAGCAGTACCGATTCTGCGCTTTCCCTGGCGCTGAGAGAATTCGATTCGGAAGCCCGGGACAAACAATACGTTTTCGAACTCCCGGAAGGCAGTATGTTTCGCATGTACAATGGTCGTATTTTTAAGAAGGGTCCCAAGAAAATAAAACGGTACCAGTGTATCGAGGTTGCAACCGGAAAATTGTATCTTTTTCAACCCCAGGCAGAGGTAGAATGGTTGGGGAAATCCTGAATTAATAATTCTTAAAGAAGCTCTTTTGAATTCAAATTACTACGCGATTTTGATGGCCGGAGGGGTGGGTTCCCGCTTTTGGCCTGTGAGTACCACAGAAAACCCCAAGCAATTTCACGACATGTTGGGTGCAGGTGTTTCCCTGCTTCAAAAAACATTTGGACGCCTTTCGCGCTTTATACCGGCGGAGAACATATTAATCCTAACCAATGAGCGGTACACGAAATTGGTGATGGAACAATTACCGGAAATTGAGGCGTCCCAGGTAGTGGCGGAACCCGCTATGAGAAACACGGCTCCATGCATCCTGTATGCCGCCCTGAAAATCCGGAAAATGAATCCGGAAGCCCTTATCGTGGTTGCCCCCAGCGACCACTGGATAGAGGATGAACAGGCGTTTGAAGATGATGTGGTTCATTGTTTCGATAGGTGTTCAGAAGCTCCGGTGCTCTGTACATTGGGCATAGCTCCGTCGTTCCCAAATACCGGGTTTGGGTATATTGAATTCGATTCACAGGAAAAGTCCAAACCCGGGGTGAAAAAAGTGCAACAGTTTAGGGAAAAACCGGACTATGCCACAGCAAAACACTTTCTGAGCCAGGGAAATTTTCTTTGGAATGCAGGTATATTCATGTGGAGTGCATCGGCGATCATCGAGGCCTTTAAAGACTATCAACCCAAGGAGTATGCGCTTTTTGAAAAGGGAACCGCTGTCTATAACACCCCCGAAGAAGAAGGGTTTATTGCGGAAAATTACCCGAACGCATCAAATATTTCGATAGATTACGCCATTTTAGAAAGGTCGGATGCCGTTTATGTATTGCCTGCAGGATTTGACTGGAATGACCTGGGAACCTGGGGCTCGCTCTACGATAAACTTCCCAAAGACGCTGCTGGAAATGCAGGCGCCGGGAGCGGTGTGCTCACCGAGGATTGTGAAGGACTAATGGTCCGGCTGCCAAAAGGTAAAATAGGTGTTTTGGAAGGGCTGAAGGACTATATTGTGGTAGATACTGAAAAAGCACTTTTAGTGTTGCCAAAGCAGAAAGAACAGGAAATTAAACAATGGGTATCCAGGGTGAAGGATACTTTTGGGACGGATTTTATCTAGATAGGTTATGGAAGTACCAGATAAAGAAGAATTGCAGCGTCAGAAAGCTGAGCGTACGGAAAGTCAGAGGGAATCAGAGGAAAAAGGAGATGAGGTTAAAAAGGACTTTAAAGGCCTCCTGGGCAGTGCCCGATCTTTCCTAAGCGATCTGTTAAACATCCGCAATAATACAGATCAGGAGGCGACCCGTGCGGCCATAGATCAGGATATTTCCTTTAAGGGCCACAACGCCTGGATTTTGGTCTGTTCTATTTTTATCGCCTCCGTTGGACTGAATGCGAATTCAACGGCGGTGGTTATTGGAGCCATGTTAATTTCCCCCCTGATGGGCCCTATCCTGGGTATAGGATTGTCCATAGCGACCAATGATATCGATACCCTGAGGCGGTCCCTTAAGAATTTTGCAGTTATGGTTGTACTCAGTGTGCTTACGGCCTACCTTTTCTTTAACTTCTTTCCTCTGCGCGATGAATCCTCGGAGCTACTAGCCCGGACGGAACCCGATATCCGGGATGTGCTGATTGCTTTTTTTGGGGGCCTCGCGCTGGTAATAGCCCGTGCCCGGAAAGGTACCATTGCCAGTGTAATCTTTGGAGTTGCCATAGCCACTGCCCTGATGCCTCCGCTCTGTACCGTCGGTTTCGGTATTGCCATTCGCAATTGGGATTACGCCTTGGGAGCCCTTTACCTGTTTTTTATCAATGCCATTTTTATCGCATTGGCGACTTTCCTGGTCCTGAAATACCTTCGATTTTCTATGGTCCGCTACGCCAATTCAAAGCGAAGGACCTTTATTTCGCGTATGGCTTCTGTGATTGCCGTATTGGTCATGATCCCGGCCGGTTACGCCTTTTACCTCGAATTTAAGGAATCCCGGTTTCGCAGCCAGGCACAGCGTCTGGTTCAGGAGACCATCGGAGTCTATCAGTTTTCGGGAAATGGCCGGTATATTGAAAACCTGACAGAAATTCATTATGACCGCAAAGGGCAGTCCTATGTAGAGGTCGTATGTATGGGCAATGAACAAATACCAGATAATATTATCTCGACCTGGAGGGGTCAGATGAAATCCTATTCCGAACTTGATGAAGCCGAATTCAGGGTTGTACAGGGGGCTCAATCGGATAGTGATGAAAAATTGCGCTATGTGAGTGAACTCTACGAATCAAAAAAACTGGAATTGCTGAGCAAAGATGAGCGTATAAACTTTTTGGAAGAGGAGCTTTCCAAAATGAGCAGTTTGTCCGAGGGGTTAATTCCATTTGAAGATATTTCTGCCGAAGCCCGGGTAAATTATGATGGACTTGTCGGTCTTGGTTTTGCCTATACGCTGCAGACAGATTTTAGTAAAACGGATACGATCCCGATTTTTCAGACCAGATGGGACGATAAAGTTAGAAAAAAGGAGAAGGAGGAACAATTGCAAAAGCTCAGTAATTGGTTGAAAATCCGATTGAAAAATGATCGGGTACAGGTTTGGTAGGAGTTTCTTAAGCCCGTTCCTCGAGGTACATTTGACGGACTTTTTTAAAGAGTTCTGAGGAGTAGACAAAATTGCTCACAGCTTCGTTATCCGTTTTAAAGATGTCCTTGCTGCTCCCTTCCCACTCTTTAATACCATCCTTTAGAAAAATTATTTTTTCACCGATTTCCATGACTGAATTCATGTCATGGGTATTGATGACGGTGGTAATCTGGTACTCCTCTGTAATCTCCTGAATCAGGTTGTCTATGAGTATGGCTGTTTTCGGATCGAGCCCGGAATTTGGCTCATCACAGAAGAGGTATTTGGGTTTCATTACGATGGCCCGGGCGATGGCCACACGTTTCTGCATCCCACCAGAGATCTCGGACGGATACTTTTTATGCGCATCGATGAGATTGACCCGCTCTAGTACAAAATCTACCCTCTCCTGCATTTCCTCCCGGCTTTGCCTGGTAAACATCTCCAGGGGGAACATGACATTACCCTCCACAGTTTTAGAATCAAAAAGGGCGCTGCCCTGAAACACCATTCCCATTTCCTGACGAAGGTTGCGCTGCTCTTCTATATTAAATTCGGCGTAATCCCTGCCCTCGTACCGTATGGTACCGCTGGTGGGTGTTATCAGGCCGAGCAGGCATTTCATAAAGACCGTTTTGCCCGATCCACTCTGCCCGATGATCAGATTCGTTTTCCCTTTTTCGAAAACCGTACTAATCCCTTTCAGCACTTCGGTACCTTCAAAAGATTTTTTAAGATCGCAAACTTCAATCATGGGCCTATCCGAGCATTAACTGTGTGAGTACGTAATTCAAGAGAATAATCACAACACTGGTCCAAACAAAGGAGATGGTGGATGCCTTTCCGACTTCCAGGGCTCCCCCTTTCATATAGTAACCATGGTAGGAGGGAACAGTTGCTATGATAAAGGCAAAAACTATAGACTTAATAAAGGAGTAGGTGACGTGAAAAGGGATAAAATCGAGTTGGAGCCCTTCCACAAAATCAGCACTCGAACTAAACCCCCCGAAGACACCTGCAACCCATCCCCCAAAGATTCCGATATACATGGCGATAGCCACAACAAAGGGGTAGAGCATCATGGCGACAATTTTTGGGAAGACCAGGTAGTTCAGAGAGTTAACACCCATAATTTCCAGGGCATCTATCTGTTCCGTCACCCGCATGGTTCCGATGCTCGAGGTAATATAAGAGCCTACCTTACCCGCCATAATAATGGAGGTGAAAGTCGGGGCAAATTCCAGAATCACAGACTGGCGGGTGGCAAAGCCTATAAGGTTCCTGGGGATAAACGGACTCGTGATGTTCAAGGCCGTTTGTATGGCAACCACCCCCCCGATAAAAAAGGAGATAAAGATTATAATCCCCATAGACCCGTAAATCAATTCGTCAATTTCTTTCAGAATCAAAGCTTTCATGATCCTCCACTTGGTGGGTTTTCTGAAAACTTCGCGGACCATTATGGCATAACTTCCAATCGAGCTGAGGTAGTTCATTAAGATCTTTTAACCCTTGTGTGGTAAAAATAACAATATTCACACTCATTTAACCTTACAGGCTTTTATGATCTCGTTTAATATGTATTTTTGATTAGAAATTACGCCCTATGAGAACTTATTATTTCCGTTTACACATCGTATTGCTTGCCCTGATTTTGGGAGGTTTTCTAAGGCTTGAAGCTCAGGAAAATACCCGGGACCGCGGAGGGTTTGGGGTGGCAGATACTTTTGAAAACCCACCCCGGTTGGTCGTTGGGATCGTGGTGGATCAGATGCGGTACGATTATCTGACCCGGTTTTGGGATCACTACGGAAAGAAAGGCTTTAAAAGGCTCATTGGGGAAGGATTTCTAGGTAAGAACCACCATTTCGGTTATGCCCCAACCAGTACAGGCCCGGGTCATGCGTCGGTGTATACGGGGACTACACCCAGCGGTCATGGTATCATCGGGAACAACTGGTACGATAAGTACACAGATTCGGGGGTCTATTGCGTGGGAGATACCTCTAAGACCTCTATTGGTACGACTACGAATGCCGGGCAATTTTCCCCTCATAGATTAATGACGACCACCATTACGGATCAGTTACGGCTTCACTATCAGATGCGTTCCAGGGTTATTTCAGTCGCCATTAAGGACCGGGGCGCTGTTTTACCCGGGGGCCATACAGCCAACGCTGCGTATTGGTTTGAGGGAGGTGCGTCCGGGGGCTGGATCAGTAGTTCACATTATATGGACGTCTTACCGGCATGGGTACAGGAATTTAACGCTTCGAATCCCGCAGAACGCTACAAGCAAGTCTGGAAACTCAGCCATAAACCGGAGTCCTATGTGGAAAGCGGTCCTGATAACGTGCCGTATGAAGGGGTGTTTACAGGGGAGGCAGCCCCGGTTTTCCCCCATGATCTCCCGGCACTGTGGGCGGCCAATGGAGGTTATGATATATTAAAAGCAACACCTTTTGGGAACAGCCTGACGCTGGATTTTGCCTTAGAGGCCCTTGAAAAAGAAGGGCTCGGGGCCGATGAGATTACGGATTTTCTCGCCATTAGTTTTTCAAGTACAGATTACGTGGGACATAGATACGGGGTGAATTCAAAAGAAATTCAGGATACTTATATCCGATTGGATGAAGAATTGGAGCGCCTTCTCAAAGAACTGGACAAGTCCGTTGGGGAGGGGGCTTATACTGTTTTCCTGACTGCCGATCACGGGGTATCCCCGGTGCCGGCTTACCTTGCAGATGCGGGTATCCCGGCGGGGTACCTTTACAAAAACAAGATTCGCGAGCGGTTGGGGGAATTTATGTCATTCACCTATGGAACGACCGATTTGCTGAAAGGATTCTCGAACAACCAGTTGTTTCTCGATCACGATCTGATGCGCAATCTTGAATTGGACCCGGAAGACGTGCGTACACAGTTTGCGGAAGAGCTTTTGAAATACGATGGAGTCTATAAGGTGTATACCTCCGGGCAGATGCGAAGTGGTTCTTTTACAGAAGGTATTGAAGCTATTTTACAAAATGGGTACAACCAAAAAAGATCCGGAGATGTGATCCTGGTGCCCCCTCCGGCCCATATCGATTATTCCAAAACCGGCACTACCCATGGGTCACCATATATTTACGATACCCATGTCCCTTTGATTTTTTACGGAAAAGGAGTGGTTCCGGGCAGTACAGTACGAAAGACGTATATACGTGATATTGCGCCTACCCTGGCCGTAATGCTGGGCATTGCTTTTCCCAACGGGTCTACGGGCGCCGCTATTCCGGAAGTGCTAGAATAAACGACCCATAATCTTTTTCCAGCGCCACCGGCGGACAAATTTGCCCTCTTCTGCATTTAGCATTCTCGGGGCCCCTGCTTTATAGGCCTGAAAGTATGCCAGCATGGCGTGCCAGGGCAAGGTGGTTTTCCTTCGTTTAATGCCCATTTTACCAGCAGCAACCAGGCTCAGGAGCCAGCCATAATTCATGTGGTACAGTGCCCTCCCCTGAAATCGAGCATTTCGGGTTGAATAGCCGGTCCCCGTGGGGCGGAGGTGCTTCACCTTGAGATCCGGCAGGGTACGGACCTCAAAGCCCTGATACCTCGCCAAAAGCACATCCGCGGTATCCCAGCCAATAAAAGGCCTGAGGCCTCCAATACTGGAAAGGCAGGCTCTGGAGTACAATTTGACCGGACCCCGTACGTGGTCGGTATTCGCTATGGCTTCATAGATCCATTCCCCCTCTTTTTTGACGTAAAGGAGGCCTGAACAAATCCCGGTTTTGGGGTTTTTCAGAAAACTATGGAGTATTTCTTCAAAATAATCCGGGGGGAGCAGGATATCTGCATCGAATTTGCCGATAAAATCAAAGGAGCTCCAATCGGACCCAAGTCCTTCATCAAATGCCTGTACAACTTTGGCCCCCGGGAGGTGTTCCTCAGAGGAAGTGCGGTTGATAAGTTTGATCCAGGGATGGCTTTTTGCAAACTCCGCGACCAGAGCCCCCGTTTGGTCTGAGCTATTGTCATTCACGACGCGGAGCTCATCCGGGGTTCGGGTCTGATTTGCAAATGATTCCAGGCATTGGATGATGTTCGCCCCTTCATTGTGGGCAGGCATCACGATCAATATTCTCTCTGCCTCCTTCATGGAATATTTACAATTCTCGGGATGTTGAATCTGCGGATTGGGGGCGCTCCGCATAGATCAGGTAGTACCGGGGTGTAAAGCGCCTCAACAGGGGCCTAAACCCAATTTTTCCAACCGGATGCGTCCACTGTATCCGGTCTTTGATTTCCCATCCCGCTTTTTCTAAAAGCCAGTCGAATTGCCAGTTTTCAAACTCGTGGAAGTGACGGTCCCAGGGATCTGTTTTTGAACGATAGGCGGAAGCAAACCACAGCCTAAGCGGAATACTCGCCAGAATTTTGTCAGCAGGGATGTCCCTGAGTACATTGAAAGGGGCGACCAGATGTTCGAGGATTTCAAAAGCTGTAACCACGGTCGCATCGGAATTCCGAATATGATCCAGCTCGAGATCGAGGTCTTCCCCCCTGGTATTCTGAACGGTGTAGCCCTCCTGGGCCATGATCTCGGAAAATGGATTGGGCACCCCTAAATCCAGAATTCGCTCATGGGTATCGACGTGTTTTTTCAGGAATTTCAGGGTGTTTCGATAGCGTTTCTCCGGGTAGTGAGCGTACATTTTTTAGCATTTAAAAAGGCCTGTTCTCACAGGCCTTTGATTCAGTGTTCGAGCTCCGCATAGGCCTCAATAGGCTCACAACTGCATATCAGATTTCGGTCACCGTAGGCGTCATCCACCCTCCGTACCGCAGGCCAGAACTTGTTCTCTCCCACATACGACAATGGGAAGGCTGCCTGCTTTCTGCTATAGGGGTATTCCCAGGTGTCCGAAGTAACCATTTCCAGGGTATGGGGTGCATTTTTAAGAACCGGGTTAGGAGTGTTCTCTTCAGAGACTTCAATCTCTGCCCGAATAGATAAGAGGGCATCGCAAAACCGGTCCAACTCTTCCAGATTTTCACTTTCGGTGGGCTCAATCATCATTGTCCCGGCCACAGGAAAGGAAACTGTGGGGGCGTGAAACCCATAATCGATAAGTCTTTTGGCGATATCGGTAACCTCGACCCCATGTTTTTTAAACGGACGACAATCGATAATCATCTCGTGTGCTGCGCGTCCTTTTTCACCTGTGTAAAGAATTGGGTAGGCACCCTTGAGTCGCCCTGCGATATAATTTGCATTGAGGATGGCCACTCGGGTGGCATTTGTCAGTCCTTCAGCCCCCAGCATTCGGATATAACCATAGGATATCAAGCACACCAGGGCACTACCCCAGGGTGCCGCGGAGATCGCAGGGATGGCATTTGCCCCTCCCGTTTGGATCACCGGATTTCCGGGCAGGAATTCCACGAGCTGGGGGGCTACGCATATCGGGCCCACGCCGGGGCCTCCACCTCCATGAGGAATGGCGAAAGTCTTGTGCAGATTGAGATGGCATACGTCCGCGCCAATAGTTGCAGGATTTGTGAGCCCTACCTGGGCATTCATATTGGCCCCGTCCATATAGACTTGTCCCCCGTGCTTGTGAATCAGGGCGGTAATCTGCCGGATGGCTGATTCAAAAACTCCGTGAGTGGACGGGTAAGTAACCATCAGGGCAGCGAGGTTTGAACGGTGCAGTTCTACTTTTTCCTCCAGGTCGGCCAGGTCGATATTTCCTTTTTCGTCCGTTTTGGTCACCACCACTTTCATTCCTGCCATGACCGCTGATGCCGGATTCGTACCATGGGCCGAAGCTGGAATAATACAGATGTTCCTGTGGCCTTCGCCCCGGGCCTCGTGATAGGCGCGGATGAGCATTAAACCTGAATACTCTCCCTGTGCGCCCGAATTGGGTTGGAGGGAAGTTGCCGCAAACCCGGTAATTTCTGTGAGATAATCTTCGAGGGCGCTTAGCATTTTATGGTACCCTCCGGCCTGCTCCACGGGGACAAACGGGTGAATGCTACTCCATTCCGCCATACTGAGTGGCAGCATTTCAGAAGCCGCATTTAACTTCATGGTACAGGAACCGAGGGAAATCATCGAATGGTTTAGCGCGAGGTCTTTGCGCTCGAGTTTCTTGAGGTACCGCATCAATTCTGTTTCGGAGTGGTAGCGGTTAAAAACCTGCTGCTCCATAAACCCGGTACTTCGTTTAAGTTCCTCCGGCAGGGCAGATTTTTTACTCCATTGGGTAAGGGGAGTGCCCTTTTTGTCCAATGCACTTTCAAAGACCCTGAGGATGTCTGACACATCCGCCAGGCTAGTGGTTTCGTTCAGGGAAATCAGGACTTCATCATCGCTCTTGTAAAAGAAATTAATCTCTGCCTGCTCTGCCAGGGAACGCACCTTAGCGGAAGGAAATTCCAGGCTGAGGGTGTCGAAATAAAATTCGTGTCTGAGGGAAATTCCCAGGGCTTCAAGGCCTTCAGCGAGCGTGGTTGTTGCTGAATGGATGCGATTGGCAATTTGCTTCAGTCCTTCAGGCCCGTGATAAACGCCATAAGCTCCTGCCATTACAGCCAGTAAAACCTGGGCCGTACAAATATTGGAGGTGGCTTTGTCCCTTTTTATGTGTTGTTCCCGGGTCTGGAGTGCCATGCGCATGGCGGGCTTTCCATCCACATCTTTACTCATGCCGATAATCCTTCCCGGGATGCTTCGTTTATAATCTTCCCTCGTGGCAAAAAATGCCGCGTGGGGTCCGCCGTAGCCCAGCGGGATCCCAAAGCGTTGGGTGGTCCCTACCACTACATCTGCCCCGATTTCTCCGGGAGGCACGAGCAGGCACAAACTCATAAGATCGGCGGCCACGGCCACTTTTAAGTCGAGGCTATGTGCTTTTTCAATAAAGGCCTGGTGATTGACAATGGCACCATCCACTCCTGGATATTGCAGCAGGGCCCCAAAAAAGGAATTGTCCAGATCTGCGCTGTCCGGATTGCCCGTTACCAGTTCAATATTCAGGGGGGTTGAACGCGTTTGCAGCAGGGCGAGATTTTGTGGTAAAACGCTTTGGTCCACAAAAAACTTAAGGCATTCCCTCTTTTTCTGGTCCCGGCTCCTGAGGTCGAACAGCATGGTCATAGCCTCCGCGGCAGCCGTACTCTCATCCAGGAGGGAAGCATTGGCCAGATCCATACCCGTCAGGTCACTTACCATAGTCTGGAAGTTGATCAGCGCTTCGAGCCTCCCCTGGGCTATTTCGGCCTGGTAAGGGGTGTAGGCTGTATACCAACCCGGATTTTCAAGGATATTCCTTTTAATCACTGAAGGGGTAATGCAGGGATGGTACCCCAGTCCGATATAGGTTTTATAAATTTTGTTTTCAGCTGCCATCTCCCGGATGTGCTCTAAAAACTCAAATTCGCTCAAAGGCGGATCCAGGTTCATGGGAGCCTTCAGACGAATGTCATCCGGTACGGTTTCATTTATTAGGGTATCCAGACTATCCACACCTATGGTGTCCAGCATATGGGGGAGATCCCGTGTTCGAATACCCAGGTGTCGTGAGGCAAACTGATCTGTTTTCATAGCCAAGTGCGTTACGCTTTTTTAAAGTCACAAAATTAACTAATATTCTCGGATTCCATTCCTTTTTTCCAAGGGCCAAACTCCTAAACTTTTTAACGATTTCAACGGCTTATTAACACTTTGGCTACCTTTAACGGGTGCAACTATTCCGGATGGTTTTTCAGTGGTATATCAGGGGGAGTATACATGTCTCCCTTTGCCTTCTTGCCCTTGTTGGGTTTAGCAGTGCTGTTTTTGATGCTGAGGTGCCCGTGACGTATTACCTGGCTTTGTTTTTTGGAAGTATTGCGGGCTATAATACCATTAAATACGGTCCGGAATCGGGGAAGTATTGGCGTTTGGTTGGCGGGGAGCGCCGATCTGTAATCGTCCTGAGCGCATTGAGCCTTGGGGCAGGCATCTACTATCTGATACAACTTCCCCCGGGGGTCTGGTTGCTTTTTCTCCTGGCGGGGCTCATAACTGCACTTTACGCCGTACCCTTGAAACCCGGCGGGGTAAACCTGAGGAGTTATGGCTTTCTCAAGGTGATACTGGTTGCCCTTGTCTGGACCATACTCAGTGTATGGGCACCCCTTTGGGGGTTGAACAACGTGGCAAATTGGGATGTTGGGGTCGAAAGTTTCCAGCGTATACTCTGGGTATATCTCTTGATGCTCCCCTTTGAAATTCGCGACATGGGTTCTGATCCGCCCCAAATGAAATCTATACCCCAGCGATTCGGTTTGAAAGCTACCCGCTATATCGCCTGGGGGATCGCCGTTTTATTTGCACTTGCAACGGGGATGAAAGATACCATAGCCGTGGGAGAGTACGAGGTAAAGACGGCGGTGGCGCTCTTGATGGGGCTTTCCATAACCTTCGCCAATGAAAAGCAACACAGCTACTACGCGGCATTTTGGGTAGAGGGGATTCCCCTCGTTGCCCTGGGACTCCTCCTGTGGTTCCGGATTTAAGCCTCTTCGGACCGTTCGGTGTGAAGTCGCAATTTCAACCGTGATTTTTCCTCGGCTGAGAGTGTCTTGATATCGGCCTGATTACACAGGTTGGAGAGTTGCCGATTTTTCCTGGAAAAGGAAGCGCAGGATTTACATATAAACAGATGCATCCAAAGCTGGAATCGCTCCTGAAAACCCGCTTCCCGGTATTGTGTTTTACTGCATATTACTGCGGCTTTGTCACATGATATCATCTCAGGTATTTTTAAACCACTGCGTATTGAGGCATTCCATCAGAGCAGTTCGCGCCCTGTGAACCATCACCCACAAATTAGACGGTGAAATATTCAATTCTTTACAAATATCTTCTGTTGTCCAGTGCTCTATTGTCTTTAAAGAAAAAGCCCGGGCGTGATTTTGGGGTATTTGGGAAAGGCAATTTTCAATGGCCAAACCCAGTTCTGAATTCTCCATGGAGTCATTTTCCCGGACACTCTCCGGGTCCGCAATCTGCCTTTGGAGGAGGTTACCCTCACCACCGGGATCAAATTCCGAACTCAAAGGGACTTCAGCTTTGGCCTTTTGACTGTTTGATCTCCTGTAATGGTCGATGATCTTGTGCTTGAGGATAGCGACCAACCAGGTTTTTTCCGCTGCATTGCCCTTAAAACTTTTCGAGGCCTAG
>Ga0272443_10004600_pt1 | contig 14878 bp, 14 predicted proteins | sample SSMAcet12_FD_193581 | JGI IMG/M metagenome (GOLD analysis project Ga0272443, IMG submission 193581) | Marine sediment archaeal communities from Little Sippewissett salt marsh, Falmouth, MA, United States - SSM-Acet-12 | ecosystem: Environmental > Aquatic > Marine > Wetlands > Sediment ...
TTGAGCTTGCTGGCCAGGATTCCGGCGGGGATGGCCATCGCCATGAAGATCAGGCCGATGTAGGAAATCTGGAAGGCGCTGTCGCCGCTTTCCAACCCGAGGTGGTTCACGCCGTAAAGGGTGAAGAAGGTCTCCAGAGAGTTATAGGCGATGAACCAGAAGAGGATCGCCAGCAGGATATACATCGGGCTTTTATCCTGTTGGGTAAAGACACCGGCGATGTTCTTGGTGACTTTTTTATCCAGTTCACCATCTTTGCCCTTGGCGGCCAGATGGAGTTTGGAGGCGATGTATTCTTTTGGCTCGCGGATGAAGATCAGCACCAGAATCGCTGCCAGCACGACCAGACCACCACCGAGGAAGAAGGGGTAATTGGGGTTGATCCGGTAGAGCGGGCCGCCAATCAGGGTTGCCAGGACGGTTCCCAGGCCGCCCATCAGGTTGATCACACCATTTGCCTGGGACCGGCTACCCGAGGGGGTGATGTCGGGCATCAGCGCCACAACGGGGGTGCGCCAGAAGGCCATCGCCAAAAGGAGGGTGATGCAACTGAAAATGAACAGCGGCAGGACCTGGGCATGGGGGATGATGCCAAACATCGCGGCGGCTACAGGTGCGCCAACGACAATGAAAGGCAGCCGCCGCCCAATTGGCGAGCGCAGGCGGTCGGAGAAGACGCCCAGTGGGGGTTGGATCAGGAGGGCTGCGATATTATCCAGCACCATAATAAAAGAGATAAAACCAGCTTCGAGCCCAAAACGCTGATCCAGGATGAGGGGCACGAAAGCGTTATAGACGGACCAGATAACGCTGACGCCAAAAAAGCCAAAGCCCAATAAAAATGTCTTGAGGTAGTTCATTTTTTTCGATTCCATGTGGTCTCCAATCATTGATGAGGGTTTAGGTCAGTTGGGCTGTAACCCAGTTCCTTTAAAAAAGCCAGATCCTTTTCGCTGAGTTCGGCATGCGATAGGAGATCTGGACGATGGATCAAAGTTCGGCGCAGGGATTCCTGCCGGCGCCAGCGGTCAATTTTGGCATGGTTGCCGGAAAGCAGGACATCCGGAATTCCCCAGCCACGAAATTCAGGCGGGCGGGTGTAGTGCGGGTATTCAAGCAGGCCCGTGGCGTGGGAATCGTCGGTGGGGGCCTCCGGGTCACCCAGGGCGCCGGGGAGCAGGCGGGTGAGGGCGTCAATCAACACCAGCGCGGGCAGTTCGCCGCCCGTGAGGACGTAATCGCCGATGGAGATCGAGTCCGTGACAAGATGTTCCCGGATGCGCTCATCCACGCTTTCATAGCGGCCGCAAAGCAGAGCCAGATGATCCTGTTCCGCCAGCTCAAAGGCGATCTTCTGCGTGAAAGGGCGTCCCTGGGGGGACATCAGGATCAGTGGGCATTCCGGTGGAGACCCGAGAACCGCTTCGACCGCGGCAAAGACCGGTTCGGGCTTCATAACCATTCCGCCGCCGCCGCCATAAGGCGTGTCATCTGCGGTGTGGTGTTTATCGGTGGCCCAGTCCCGGATGTCATGGGTCGTCACTTGCAGCAGCCCGGCCTCCTGGGCGCGCTTGAGGATGCTTGTATTAAGATAGGGGGGAAATACTTCTGGAAAGAGCGAAAAAATATCAAAACGCATGTCAAGATTCTAGCTTGAAGCCAGATTCCTGACAAGCGTTTTCGAGTGATTGCTTCGTGGATTTTATTGGTGGAGATAAGACTAAGCTAGAAAACCCCTCCTCCGGCACTTCGTGCCACCTCGAGGCGCATAGCGCCGAAGCCCCCGGAATGGAATAGAGGGGGTCAAAAGTTGTCTTTGAAGCAGCTCAACAAAGGGGAGATTCCTTGTTCCCCTCATCCGGCACTTCGTGCCACCTCGAGGTGCATAGCGCCGAAGCCCCCGAAATGGAATAGAGGGGGTAAAAAGTTGTCTTAGAAGCAGATCAAAAAAGGGGAGACTCATTATTCCCCTCATCCGGCACTTCGTGCCACCTCAAGGCGCATAGCGCCGAAGCCCCCGAAATGGAATAGAGGGGGTCAAAAGTTGTCTTTGAAGCAGATCCACAAAGGGGAGACTCATTATTCCCCTCATCCGGCACTTCGTGCCACCTCGAGGTGCATAGCGCCGAAGCCCCCGAAATGGAATAGAGGGGGTCAAAAGTTGTCTTTGAAGCAGATCCACAAAGGGGAGACTCATTATTCCCCTCATCCGGCACTTCGTGCCACCTCGAGGTGCATAGCGCCGAAGCCCCCGAAATGGAATAGAGGGGGTAAAAAGTTGTCTTTGAAGCAGATCAACAAAGGGGAGACTCATTATTCCCCTCCTCCGGCACTTCGTGCCACCTCGAGGCGCATAGCGCCGAAGCCCCCGAAATGGAATAGAGGGGGTAAAGAGTTATCTTTGAAGCAGATCAACAAATGGGAGACTCATTATTCCCCTCATCCGGCACTTCGTGCCACCTCGAGGCGCATAGCGCCGAAGCCCCCGGAATGGAATAGAGGGGGTAAAGAGTTATCTTTGAAGCAGATCAACAAATGGGAGACTCATTATTCCCCTCATCCGGCACTTCGTGCCACCTTCCCCACCAGGGGGAAGGCGAAAAGGTTTAAGTTTCAAGTTTTTGGTATTAATTTAACTAGAATATTAAGGCTTCCCCTTGAGGGGAAGCTGGATGCGTAGCAGACTGATGAGGTGAAAATTTCTTCTCTTCTCCGGCACTTCGTGCGATTTTCCTTGCACCCTTCGTTATCATTTAGGGTGTCCCGCATCGATTCAGGGGAAGGCTTATTATAAAAACAGTAGTAAGGAATAAATTCTAACTGCCAAAATTTTCCTGGTAATCGAGCATGGCCGCTTCAACGATCTTTTGGGCTTTCTCGTGGCCATCCACATTGAGGATCTTGATCAGCTGCTCCTCTTGGGGGAGCATCTTGTAGGTATGGAAATAATGGGTCAGCCTTTCAACAATAATGTCGGGCAGGTCTTTGATATCGCGAATTTGGCCGTAAATATTATCATTGCTGAGGACGGCGATGATTTTATCGTCCGCTTCGTCGTGATCGAGTAGCTGGATTACGCCCACAACGACCACATTCAGGAAGATTTCCGCCCGATTGATGGGCCGTTCACTGATCACACAGATATCCAACGGGTCACCATCGCCGCGCAGGGCATCCTGAGAGAGGTCTTTGACATGCTCACCGCAGTAGGTGCGGGGGATGAATCCATAGAGCGCCGGGGGCAGAGATGAAGTGCGCTGGGGGCGGTCCACGAAGATGTAACCGGTTACCTTATCGACTTCATATTTCACGAAATCGAAAGGGGTGATTTCAATGAAGGCATAGACCTTCTCCGGCGGTTCGGGGCCTGTCTCCAGGCCATGCCAGGGATGGGGACGCCAGCGGTAGAAGGGCTTGGGAAAGGGGCTTGATTTTTCCATATTCAATCCTTAATCGATTAGTGGAGCGTGAAAGGTGAGGTGCGATGGGCGTTTTTTAGTGCCGGCGGTTTATTAGAATATCTGCAATCCGAAAAGATCGAGGCCCAACAGCGGAAGCCCAACGAGCACCAGACAGGAGCAGAGGCAAAGCACCACGACCACCACGATCAGGATCACCCACCATTTGGAATTGCCCTGTTTTTCCGGCTGATTGGATTTGGGCGTGGTGGGTTCGGCTGGTTCGGAACCCCAGCGATTGGGCGCGTCAGAAGAAGCGGCGTCCGGCTGGACGGCACCCCAACGATTGGTCTCATCGGCTTTTGGGCTTGGATTTGGGATGGGTGCGGGTTCTTCCGGTTTGCTCCAATCTTCGGCAGAAGCATCCATAAATTCATCGTAGTCTTTGTCATCAGGGATGTGGCCCATTTTATTTCTCCTTGTTAAATTGGTTAATCGCTTATTCTATTGTACACAAAGGCGGCCATCTATTGAAATAGATTTTATAGCTAATTCTAATCCAACCCACAGGTGTGAGTGGGGCGGGTAAATTTGGATGGTTTTAATACCAAATGGGGAAGATGTAATTGGAATTATCTGAGTCAAAGACCCAAATCGCTTCGGGCTGGAAATAATTGGAAGGATTGTCGTCCGGATTAGGATCATCGAAATCCACAAGGGTGCCGATATAAAAAGTTCCGCCGCAAGGTTCTGAACCATGTAATTCTTCGGGGAGTAATAATGGTTGATCCGGGGAGATGCGGACTCCCTGGTTGGCCGCAAATTCTCCTTCATAGGTATAGGTGCCAAGGTAGGTGTCGTCGGCGGTGATGCAGTTATCGGTGGAAAGGTAGATATCCACCGGGTAGGTCGCGTAGGGCAGGGCGGAGTTGGAATAGTTCCAAAGGATGAAATCTGTCACGGCCAGAGTTTGGCCGGGGAAGTTCCATTTTGGATCAGCCTGGACGGAGAAGGTGGTCAGGTTGCCGCCATCCTCTTTTGGCAGGCCATCCTGAATGAAGGTGCGGATGGCATCAAATTTGCCATAGGTGATGCGGGTCAACGTGACGCCTGCCACGGGGTCCACTGAGGAAACCACGGCATAGGCAACCCCGTTTTCCGCGTTCAGGGTGGCCCCGTCCCACCCGGAATCGAGATTTCCATCCAGATGGAATAGATCCTCGGAGGTGTCCGCTATGGAAACCTGGCCGGACCAAAAGGCCATGTCCTCGCCGTTATAGGGGGATGTGTCAGGATAGCCGGCGAGAGCGAAGGTGTTACCGGTGAAGAAAGCATCATCGGCGTTGAAACCCGCGCCCAGCCAGCCGACTTGCGCACCCAGCGGGTAACGCAGTTTGATGGCGGCCAGATCATATTCCGGCATCTGGCTTTCGGTCCAATCCGTCCAGGTCAGGATGGATTCATAGCCGCTTCGGCCCGCCGGCGCCTCACCGTTTTGGTAGACCGGCAGTGCTTCAAGGTCATCCACCCAGCAGGATGAATCGCCCTCGTTGCAGTTCTCCGGTGCGAAGGTGTAAATGCAGTGGGCCGCGGTGATTACAAATTTGGTGTCCACCAGCGTCCCGGAACAGGTAGAGGTGGCCCCTGAAGGCCAGTGGGACAGAATCTTCACCGTGGCGGCGTAGGGCCAGAGGGAAGGGTTGGACGTTGTGGTGATGAAAGGGGTGAAAGGTTTATAGTGATCCGTTGAATCAAGGTCGCAATCCTCGCCGGAACAGGGCGCAGGCAAGGGTTGAGTGTCCGGATCCGGGTTCTCAAAGGACTTATAGATCAGCAGCCCTTCCGTTTCCGTCACGGCCGGTCCGGTTTCTTGTTTTGCGCTGACAGGTTGAAGGGGGAGAAGGATGGAAATGAGCAGAAGACAGGCCATGAATCTAACCACAAGTGGGATAGAAATGAAAAATTCCTTTTTAGGGGTTTTTTTTACAGCCTGCTGCATAAGCCCATATTCCATAGATCGGGTTTTTTGAAAACACCGGATTATCTAATCCATCTTAACGTATCTTAATCTTTAAATCAAGGCGACCTTATTACAGTTTAATCACAAGATTCGCTCGGTTTGTTGCATGAATTAACCCGGGAGTGGAGAATATCCGCTAAAATGGGAGCATGGAACGGCTGACCTATCGGGAAGTTGAAGTTAAGGGCATCCTCAACCCGGTGCGTGGGGAGGATGACTGGTTTGGCCTGTCCTATAATATGAACCTTTATCGGGGATGTGAACACCAGTGCATCTATTGTGATACCCGCAGCGCCTGTTATCAGATCGAAAATTTCAATGAAGAGGTGCTGGTCAAGATCAATGCCCTCGAACTGCTGGAGGATGTGCTGCCGCGTAAGCGTAAGGTGGGCGTGATCGGGTTTGGCTCGATGAATGACCCATACACTTTTGCCGAAGAGCAGTATGGGCTGACGGGTAAGGCCTTGAAGATCGTGGCAAAATACCGGTTCCCGGTGCATATCATCACCAAATCGGACGGGGTCCTCAATGACCTGGCGACTCTCCAACGGATTAACCAGGTGAAGGCACGGGTGAGCTTCACGGTCACCACTACCGATGAAGCCTTGGCGGCCAGGCTGGAACCCGGCGCACCATCCCCCGCCCGGCGACTGGCCGCGATGGCGCAATTGGCGGAGGCCGGCATTGAGACCGGGGTGGTGATGATGCCGGTGCTGCCGTTTATTGAGGATACGCCGGAGAATATTGAAGCGATTGTCCTGGCGGCGGCGGAACATGGCGCCGCCTATATCGTCCCGTCCTTTGGCGTGACCGTCCGGGAGGGGCAGCGGGAGCATTTCTATCGTAAACTCGATGAACATTTTCCGGGCGTTCGCCAGCAATATGAGCGCAGCTTTGGCAGCAGTTATTTCTGCCCGGCCAGGGACTCTCAAAAGCTGGAGCGCCTGTTCAATGAGCTCTGTGCCCGACATGGCATCCAAACCCGGCTTTCGCCCTATCCGCCCAGGCAGGACGCAACCCAACCAGCCCTGTTCTGATTAAAACAATACCGGCCATCCAAAGGATGACCGGCTGCATAATGGATTCAAGTGGACTTAATTACCTAGTAAGTTGCTGTCAATTAATTCCATCCCGCTGGAATAACCGGTGAAGTCGTCAGCGGTTTTCACAAGGCCGATATTTTCGACATACCAGGTGCTGGAGCCGAAATTAAAGCCCGTGAGGGGCATGCTCGTTCCGGCGAATTCCATCGTCATGGAGATTTCGCCGTCGCTGTCCACCCGGTAGGCCTGGGGGAAAGTGCCGGCGGGGACGGTGACCTCTTCGATTGCGGCGATCACATAGTCAATTGTCACGGTGGCTTCTGCGGTGCTTACGACGCCTTCCATGTTGATATCGCCTTTGAGGTTGTAGGTGGCGGTCCACTCATAGCCGACTTCAAAGAGATCTTCGGCGGGCAGGGTTTCACCTTCCCACGAGAGGGTATTGAAGGTCATTTCCATGCCATCTTCCCCGCCGGATTGGTTTAAGAAATCCAACTGGGCGAAATCGCCCACCAGCAGGCCATCCCCCGAACAGAACCAATCCACGGACATCACCAGATCGCTATCTGCGAAGTCCTGGGTCAGGGTGAAGGATTCATTCGTGACATTGGTTACGGTCATGGTGTAACTCTCGCCAGAGGATAACTGGAAAGTCCAGTCGGCGCCTTCGGTGATCGGGAAAAAGGGATGAAAACAGTTGGAACTCATATCCATCACCAGGTCACTGTCTTCGGCGTCCATGGGATCGGGTTCGCTTCCCATTGTTTCTGCCAGGTTGGGTGCTTCCTCTGTGGTAACTTCGGGCATCTCGGTGGGTGCGGCGGCGTCGCTGCCGGAGGGTAGCAGGTTGGTGGCATTACATCCAAACAGGAAGAATGCGCTCAGGATCAATATCAGGGGGATTAAACTCTTTTTCATAGTGGTACTCCTTTAATTATTCTAATTACTATCTAATTAGGTGTAATTATACAGGATTTTCTATCATTATGAAAATGAGGGGTATTCAGCCAGGGGAATTGCATCAAAACGAAATGAAAAAAAGATCAAGTAATTACCATATTTCCTTATATTCTTCCAGTTCCCTTTGATCTCATCAGAGCAGAAAAGTTTTTGAAAGAAAGAGAACTCCTGATTTTAGAATCAAGAAATACCCCTTCCTGCCTGCTGTACTTCGCTTGCAGGCATCCTTCCCCTGGAGCGAAGCGGAACACCCGAAGCGTCAGCGGAGAGGTGCAGGGGAACACCCAAAGGGTGCAGGTGAACGAGAAAGGGGTTAGAAACGAAAACTAAAAATATATTCCAACATATCATTTTATATAATTCTGTAGTTAACAAAAGTAAATGCGATTGCCCTGGGTTTTCAGCCCACTCGGAGAATTAAAAAGGGGCGGCCATTTGGCCGCCCGGGGGAGATTTGAATGTTCTTTATGCCGTGTCAGGCATCAATTTCGATATTCGCCTTACTGCCTTTGATGAAACCCCTGTAGAGCAGCTTGATTGATTCAACCACCAGGCCAAAGATAGACAGGCCAATGAGTATCCGCACGCCAAGGTTCATGTAGTGATTGATCGTGTCAACGCTGAGGGTTGAATCGAGGCTGAGGCGCTGCCAATCAGCAGCCTGCAGGGTCAGGATGGCCGGGCCGGACAGGATGGCGGCGTTCACAGCGATCTTGAGCATGTTGATCAGTACCTTGGCGCCCGTGGCAAACTTATCCCAGGCACCTTTGTTGAGCAGGTAAAGGTCCAAAGCGATATCCAGAATGACATAGATCGTGATGGCCGGAATGTAGCGCAGGAAGTTCTCGTTCAAAATCGGCGAAGAAACCCAGCCCCGGCTGTCGTAGAAATAGATTCCGATCTTATCCAGGAAGAAGTTGAGCAGGACGATGAAGATTATTGAGAAGGTAATCTCAAGCGCCATTTCGAGGACTTTCACCTGATCCTGGTCTTCGTCTTTGAGGAGGTCATCCGGGTCCCATTTCTGATTGATCTTGACCTTAATCTCTTCCGGCGTGGTCCGTTCAATGCCTGCAAAGGTGAGGGTGACGATGCCAAAAGCCATGAAGAGACTGCTGATTAGTGAACCGACGACGCCAAGTGTCGCTTCCAGCATACCGCTGTCGAAACCGGTCTGGTTGGCAATCGCCACCACCAGACCAATCAGATTGAAGGCGGTCACGATGATCAGGACGATCCGCAGCACCTGGAGGTAGATCGGGAACATCCGGGGACCGATCAGATAATTGCGCGCCCCGTATTGAATGGCGACCTTGCGGGGAGAGCCAAATTCCCGCAGCACATCCTTGACGATTTCCTCATCGGGTTTTTCGCCCGGGTTCGGATTGCGGTCTTCGATCATGTCCATCAGCGTGGAGCGGATTTCTTTGAGGATATCTTCCCGGTTGCGTTGGGGCAGGTTTTGCCGGATTTTGTCTAAATACAATGCCAATAGTTTCATTTTTCGTTCTCCTTTTCACTTTCATTATCTAGCAAATTATCCACGGTCGTTTTGATTCGAGCCCATTCGACCGTCATCTCGCTAAGCACCTGGCTGCCGAAGCTGCTGAGGACATAGTAGCGGCGGGGGCGGGAGGTGTCGGTCCGCCAGATGCTTTCCAGCAGTCCCTGTTCTTCCATCCGGCGCAGGAGGGGATAGAGCGTGCCCTGGTCCACCTGCATGCCCTGTTCTTCCAGGCATTTCATCAGGGAGTAGCCGTATTGTTCGGTGTGGAGCTGGCTGAGGACTGCCAGAACGATCACGCCCCGGCGGAGTTCCTGAACAAGGTTCTGGGTTTGTTCTGTTAAGGCGTCACTACTCATACTGTTTTACCTTTCATAATGTATAATCGTATATCTTGTAATAAAGTATAGTGTGTGGCGCACAGTATGTCAAGAATTTTTAAGGTTGAGCCGTGGCAATCGTATATCTCAAAAAAAACCAAATTCAAAAAAATTATCCTTTGGTTTTCAGGCCATAAAACCCCTTCCTGCCTGCTGTATTTCATTTGCAGGCTTCCTTCCCAGCCCCACTCCACTTTGTTGCAGGGGTTCCGCTTCGCTCCAGGGAAGGAACGAGAAAGGGATTTAAAACCAATTGATACAATATCTTTCACTAAATCATATGCGATTGCCCTGAGGTTTGAACCCGTTTACAAGCGGATGATGTTAAAATGGAGGCTATGGAAAATACAATCATCTTTGGCGATAACCTGCCCGTACTCAAAGAACTGCCCGCTGAATCGGTGGATTTGATTTATATCGACCCGCCCTTCAATACCGGGAAGGAGCAATCCCGCAAGCAGATCCGGGTGGAGGAGGACGAGAACGGCGACCGGGTGGGCTTTGGCGGCAAACGCTACCAGACGGAAGTGATCGGTGAACGCGGTTACCGCGACATCTTCAATGACTACCTGGGCTTTCTGGAGCCGCGATTGGTGGAAGCCTATCGCCTCCTGAAGCCCACCGGCAGTCTGTATTTCCATATTGATTATCGGGAAGTGCATTACTGCAAGATATTGCTGGATGAGGTTTTTGGACGGGAATCATTTCTGAATGAGATTATCTGGGCCTATGACTTTGGCGGCCGCTCCAAGACACGCTGGCCAGCTAAGCACGATAACATCCTGTATTACGTCAAAGACCCCAAGCACTACACCTTCAATCGGGATGAAGTGGATCGAATTCCCTATATGGCGCCCGGACTGGTGGGGAAGGAAAAAGCAAAACGGGGCAAGTTCCCAACGGACACCTGGTGGCACACTATCGTGGGGACCAACAGCAAGGAGAAAACCGGCTATCCGACCCAGAAACCGGTGGGCGTGCTGCGCCGGATTGTGGCGGCTTCCTCCAACCCCGGCGACCTGGTGCTGGATTTCTTCGGCGGCAGCGGGACAATTGGCGAAGTATGCCTTGAATTGGGACGGCGTTTTATCCTGGTGGATAACAATCCCCAGGCGATTGCCGTGATGCAGCAGCGTTTTTCGGATGTCAGTTCAATTGAATGGGTGGGGGTTCCGCCTCATTCCGCGTCATAAAAGAGGGGATGACGGCGCAGCCGCCAGGCGATCTCCCGGTTGAGCGCGTCGGATAGGGTGCAGGGGAACTACATCCAATTCAGCAAAATATAGAATTACTCAAAAAGAAGGTGTTGGAAAATGGTACTGATAATCGTTTCTGACCCCTTTCTCGTTCCTCCCCCTGATTTCAGGGGGAGGATGCCTGCAAACAAAGTGCAGAAGGCAGGAAGGGGTACTATTTAATTCCAAAAGTCCGTAGGGTGGGTCGCTGACCCACCGCATTCGCCAGGCGCGCTGTGAGGGGTGAGCTATAATTGTAAAAACCGAGAACAAGGGGTACATTTTCAAATGATATTGAACATCGCAATTCCAAGGATCCACAAAGTAACTCTGGTAATGATGGCGCTTATGACCTTGCTGGCCGCCTGTGTGCCTGCTGAGGCTACCGCGTCCGAACCATCCTCAGCGAGCACCACAACCGCTACACCTACTGAGACAGCTACTGTTACCTTCACAGCAACGTCAACCTTCACCGCGACGGCCTCCACGACTCCCACGGCGACGCTCAGCCCGGAAGAGGCTGTCGCAGCCGAACAAGCAGTTATCAGAGCTGAAGTGTTGTCGTACGGCATAGATTTAGACAATTTAGCTAATTCAGATAATGATTACATCAGTAACCATCCTAAGGTCAATATTTGGCAAGAAGAATTAGATCATTCTTTTGACAGCACTGAAGTTGGCTGGGAGACTATGGTGGTTCTCGATATCGAACAGTTATACTCTGGGACAGAGTATAACAAGGCGGTGACCACTGATGGGGGCTGGAAATTCCTCGTCTGGGCTAAAGTAGCTTATAAGACTAGTGACAATCTATGGGCCACGGCTAATTTGCCACTTTACGCCTACGATGAAAGTACAGAAACAATATGGATGAAATACCCAGATATTTCTCAACCCTGGTTATGGGAAGATTGGCCGCTTCAAAGCATTCTTAATGGTTTCTCACCTGACAAACCAAATGCTGGAATAGCCTATGTGCAAGAAACATTTGAAGTGTATGGCAACTACCGTCTTGACACTGGTGCCATCTTCAAACTCTATACCGAATATCCTGATCCTAGCTCTGGCGCTGGCGCTGGCGAAGTCGGTGAACCTCCTCGCTACTCTGTAGAGCAACTGGAGCTTTTCCACCGCACCGGCGACGCCAGTCTTTTTGAATATCGAGCAGCTGATGGCAGTTATTTCCTCTGGCCATTTTATGACTATGATTCTGCTATATCTTCAAATAATTATTGATTTTAGAGCTTGAGTTAGCTTTAAAAAAGCTTTAAACTGAAGGGGAGATGAAAAAGCAGTGGCTCTTCTATTTAGTGCTTCCCATAGCAATAATCATTTTGGTTTTGTGGGTCTTTTTCTGGAGACAAAGAAATAAAGTCCAACCACACTTAACCACTACTAATCAATGGCCTATCCAGCCAGCTGGCAGCTATGATGACTACGTGCTTCGGTGTGATTACCAAGATCTGCATCTCTACAATTACAATCAAGCCCCAGTCTTAGCTGGTAATTGGCGGTCTTTAGTTGATATCAGTTGTCTCTACTTAAACGCTAAAAATCAGTTAGAGACCATCTATTTACCCTTTTGGGTCTATCAGCCAGATAGCCAACAAAGTTTGATGGCTGGTTATACTTTCAAGTCAGAAACTCAATTCGGTATTGCAAAGTCTGGCAGCAAGATGGCAATTCTCACCAATTGGCCCGATGAGCGCCTGCGTGCTAACGAAACTCAAGACGCCGCTTTTGAAGCACTGAAATCAGCCATAGACTCCCTATAGGGTGCCGTGGTCATCAAAAGGGTGAATGTTATAATTTCTGCATTCAATCCGAACTAGAGGGAAAAACCCACATGAGCAACAAGCCAGCCCCATCAGAAATCCATCATTCACTCCTGACACTTATCATCTTGCTCACTCTCCTGACCGCCTGCGCTCCCACCGGGACGACCACGCCCGAACCGGCTGCCGTGGATACGGCGACTGCTGAATTCACGAAGGCAGTCACCGTTACGATCACCGCAACCGCGACGCCAACTATTACCACAGCACCCTCGCTGACTCCCACGGCGACGCTCAGCCCGGAGGAGGCAGAACAAAAAATTACTAATGCTTTAGGTGTTGATTTGTTTAACTTAGCTGATGCTTCTAGAGTAACAGGAGAAATCGCAAAAGTTTACCCAGAGGTTCAAAAGGCAATGGAAAACAACTTTCCGATTGAAATTACGGGGGAAGTAGGCGGTAGTTTCATCGCTCTAGTGACTGACTTTATTGTCTATACCAATTATGAAACTGCTCCTCGATTATTTGATAATGTTGTGATTATAGAAGTTGAGCTCAGTTACCTAGATGCAAATCAACAAGAGCGACAAATTTATGTACCATTTTATTTGTACAATGAACAAACTGGAATGGAGTTGACTATTGGAACCGCACCACAAAATGAAAGCAAAGATAGACTTATTAAATATATGCCTCTGTATGATAGCGATACTAGAATGGATGCGTGGTCCAATCTTTTTGGATTATTTTTACTAATGACTGAAGAAAGAGGTGAAAAACAAATCGTTCTTAATGAAGATAATGCCGGTTTTTTTGTAGATGTTGACGCCATTTATCCTAATACTGACTATGGTCAAAATTTCACCTCTGGTTGGGATTTTGACCTTTTAAATTCTGATAATCCACCTTATACAGAAGAAGATTTAGCTAATTTTCAACTCACTGGCGATCCAAACAATCTACCAGAAATAAATGGGAAAATATATTTTTGGCCACTGACTAATATTAGTGGTTCTAAGTTTAACATACTACAGGACAGGGTAAGATAAACATAGTTGTAGGTCACGCGCCGTGGAGCGACATAGTCTCTGAAGCGAAGCGGAACACCCGAAGGGTGCAGAAGCGCAGCGGAATGGGAAGTGGAAGCCCCAAAGAGCGCTGTGGTCATCAAAAGGGTGAATGTTATAATTTCTGCACTCAATCTGAATCAGAGGGAAAAACCCACATGAGCAACAAGCCAAACCCATCACAAATCCATTATTCATTCCTTACAATAGTCATCTTGCTCACTTTCCTGACCGCCTGCGCGCCCACGGACACAGCCACACCCGAACCGGCTGTCGCGGATCCGGCGACTGCTGAATTCACGGAGACAATCACGTTCACAGTCACCGCAACCCTGGCACCGACCTTCACCGCGACGCCCTCCACGACTCCCACGGCAACGCTCAGCCCGGAGGAGGCCGCAGCAGCTGATCAGGAGGCCATTCGAGCTGAGGTCTTATCTTATGGTATTAACTTGGATGATTTGGCCAATTCGGACAATGAATATATTCGCAACCATCCATCGGTGGCAGCTTTCCAAGAACGGTTAGATAACAATTTTGGCGAAAGCGAACCGGCTTCAGAAACCATGATAGTGCTAGATATTGAACAATTACAAAGTTTAGAAGAATATGAACAAGCTTTCACCACTGACAGTGGTTGGAAATTTAGGGCTTGGGCTAAAGTAGCTTACAAAGACGCTGTTGGCAACTGGGTAATCGCTAATTTACCAATTGATGCATATAATGAAAATACGCAAGAACTATGGCGCAAAATGGCCGAAAATGCCGGTCCTTTGATCTATCCAAATATAAGCCGTGATGCCGTTACCATCTCATTTAGCAAAGTTAGCAATGAATATAATAAAAAAATTATTGATTGGTTTCAAGAAAATTTTCAAATGTATGGTAATTTTTATTTAGATACTGGAGCTGTTTTCCGGCTTTATACTGGATATCCAGATCCCGATGTTAAGCTCAATTCCGGCGAAGTGGGTGAAGTACCACGTTTTAGCGAAGAAGAAATGTTAGAGTTTTGGTTAACTGGTGATCCAAGTTTATTTGATTACCAATTACCAGATGGAACCTATGTCATTTGGCCTTTTATTGATTACATGGCTAGCATTTCTTATATCGACTATCAAGCGCCATAAATTGCCAATAAATCCAACTTGAGTTCACTGATCAAAAGCTTTACACTAAAAGTAGTGTTAAAAAAGTGGTGGTTCTATCTGGTAATTGTGTTGTTCCTTACTGGCCTTGCTAGTGGCTTAATCTATTGGCGTCAACGTTTAAACACTAAACAACAATTAAATACTAGGAACCAGTGGCCTTTATCGGCTTCCATTGATGGTGGGTTCTACACTCTTCACTGTGATTTTGAACAAATACATAAACACACTTACAATCAGGCACCTATTTTAGCTGGTGGTTGGTTATCTTTAGTTGACATCAGTTGCCTCTATCTCAATAAGCAAGGACAATTAGAGACTATTTTATTTACCCTATTGGGTCTATAA
>Ga0272443_10004602_pt1 | contig 14871 bp, 10 predicted proteins | sample SSMAcet12_FD_193581 | JGI IMG/M metagenome (GOLD analysis project Ga0272443, IMG submission 193581) | Marine sediment archaeal communities from Little Sippewissett salt marsh, Falmouth, MA, United States - SSM-Acet-12 | ecosystem: Environmental > Aquatic > Marine > Wetlands > Sediment ...
GCGCCTGGGCCGCCGCCTGCTGGCCCTGCCGGTGGGCTACCCCAAGGGCAAACCGCGCTCGAAGCCCGGCAAGAAGGGCAAGAACACCTCGACGAAGGGCTCGAAGCGGTGATGGCTGATGAGCTATAACGGTAACTGTCCCGAATGGCACTGACTTAAGCCCGTAACTAAGTTGCCCCCGGGCTCATAGAGACTGGAGTTGTCCACGAAGGACGACGATAAATATAGTGGGTACAAGGACAAGACGAGACTCCGCAGTCTGTTCACAGACTCTCGCCAAGGCGCCTGCCAGCGAGCTGGGTTGTGTGTTACCTGCAAAACCCTTAAGTCAGTGCCATTCGTAACTGTCCCCGGAAGTCCTAACTGTCCCCGGAAGTCCCATCTCACCATATGCGGCGACCGTATCATCAGCACCGACACCGATGAGTATGTGGTCAAGGACAACATGCTTGTCGTCCTCTTCGCCAGTGTTAAATACACGATCACGCAGGTGAGCGGCGGGTTCCGGTCCGCCGGTGTCCAGTTTGCATCCTGTGATGGCGACTGTCGGCTCGAGGTTGCTGATCAGGACGCAACCGAAGAGGCGGTGTTCATTCCTGAATGCATGGCGGTCGGGGATGACATGAAGGTGCAGTATTTGTTTGAGGAGATCTGTCACCTCTGCGTTTCATCATTCGCGATCAGGCGTCTGAAGGCGCAGGCGTTGCTGCAGCAGTTGATTCTCGAACTCGCCGGCAGGTATCGCAGCCCTGCCGGCGGGATTTTCCGGCCGGTTGAACTCGCGATCGGTTTTCTCGAACGGTTCCCCGGCCGGAACTTCAGCAGCGAGTATCTCGCGCGCCAGGCCAACCTGAGCGTCAGCACCTTGAACCGCTATTTCAGGAAGGTGACCGGTAAGTCCGTCAAGCAGTTCCAGCATGACCTGCGCATCAGGCTCGCGATGAGCATGTTCGAGACCAACCCCTATATCAGGGTCTGCGAAGCAGCGGACCAGCTCGGCTACTACGACGCATTCCACTTTTCCCGCGAGTTCAAGAAGAAGACCGGCATGTCGCCCAAGGAATACCGCGCGCGCTGCGAATGAGCGTGCGGATTTCTGTCGTCACGAATGGTTGAACTAGGGGACGGACCGCGGATTATCAATCGCATGGCTCACTGGCTGGCGATTTCGAGGAGACACTGCACCCGTGAAAGCGCCTGGTTGAATGCCCGCACCGCACTTGATAACCCTGGCCGAACAGGATATATACCTCCTATCAGAATACAACAGCGGTGTGGTGGTCGATGTCGTAGCGGACTATTGTCAGGAACTGGGCCCTAAAGACAGCCATTCTCTGGGGAACTCACCCCCTGTTGCGTTACTCCATCAAGACGGGAACGCCCTTCTCTAGGAGCCGATCGCGCACCTGTGCGAGTCGGTCCTTCCCGGGGACCTGTCCGTGCCACTCGGGGTGCGGGACACCGAGTCTCTCGAACTTCGAGCCCCCGAACGGATGGTATGGGAGCATCTCCACCCCGACAGCGTTGGAGAGACGGGAGAAGAGACGTGCCACGCCATCGACGTGTTCATCGGTCAGATTGACTCCCTCGATGAGGATACAGCGCAAGAGGGTCTTCCCGCCTCGCGCATCGACACCGGCGAGATTGTCCAGTGCCGGCTTCAGCGAAACGCCGGTGTTCTGGATATGCCTGCTGTCGTCCGTGTCTTTGACATCCCAGAGAAAGAGATCGACGAGGGCAAGGATGGCTTCATAGTTCTCCGCGGAGCCGATTCCGCAGGTCTCAAGACAGGTATCGATTCCACGGGACCGGGCACCCTGCAGGATCTCCCGGGTGAAGTTGAACTGGGTCATCGGTTCGCCGCCGGACAGGGTGAGGCCACCGCCGGATTCCTCGTAGAACACACGGTCTTTCTCCACCTCGTCGAGCACCTCTTCGACCGTCATCTCCCGGCCGACTTGTTGAATGGCGCCCGATGGGCACGCATGGCCGCAGCGCAGACAAAGGACGCAGGCGCTATCGCCGGAGGCGCGGCGGGAAAGGTTGACCCTCGGGCCACCGTTTTCACAGACCTCGTCGCAGCTGCCGCAGTCTATGCAAAGGCCCGGAGTGAAAAACAGTTCGCTGCGGCACGACTTCGATTCAGGGTTGTGACACCACACGCAACGGAGGGGACAGCCTTTCAGGAAGACAGTCGTACGGACACCCGGACCGTCGTGGAGAGAGTACCGCTGTATGTCGAAGACAAGGCCCTTCATCGCTTACAGGACCTGCTGGGTCCTTCCGATGATCATGTTCTGCCAGGTTTCGTTCAGCGTGGCGAACCGGGCGGACCATCCCGCAATGCGAACAGAAAGGTTCGGGTATTTCTCAGGATGGCGCTGGGCATCGCGCAACACTTCCGCGTCAACAACGTCGACATGCAGGAATACGCCTCCGAGCCGGACGAACGACCGCATCAGCGCGACGAGTCCCAGGATACCGCGTTCCCCTCTTGCGTTCTCGGGATGCACCTTCAGCTCAACCGTGGCGCAGTTCGGCGCACGCGTGAAATCCATTCTGCAGTAAGACTTCAGCACAGCCGTCGGGCCGTTCCGGTCAGTGCCCGGCGAGGGAGAGAAGTTCGTCGCCAGCGTCTCCCCGATTCGGTGACCGTCGGGGGTCGCCTTCCGGTCGCCGTTCGGATGCCGCCAGGCAATCTCTCGACCGAAGGTGCTGATTCCCGCCGGCCGCAGAACGCCTTTCCGTTCACGGACTCTGGCGACGATACCCGTGTAGTCGTTGAAGACACGCTCGGTCATGTCGTCAGCGTCCCGGTGGTCGTTGCCGTAGCTTCCGATGCGCCGGAGGACTTCTTGACGCAGCCGCTCCCGGCCTTCCCAGTCGTTTCGAAGAATCTCCACAAACTCGGAGAGCGTAAACCGGCGTTCTTCGTAGACCAGTTTCCGGATCGCGAGCAGGCTGTTTCCCACGTTGGCCATCCCGCCGGCGTGCGGGGCGAGGACGTTGTATCGTGCCCCACGATCGTAATACCCGCGGCCCCGCTCGATGCAATCCTCCACGAACAGTGAAAGCAGAGGGGCCGGGTGGCCGTTGCTCCACGCCCTGTCGGCGACTGCGTGATGCGAATCGATGCAGGTCTCGAGATCGGCAAGGAAAGACGCGTAGAGTGAGTCGAAATCGGCGAAACCGGCAACCGGTTTCGCGGGATCGTGCAGGCCGAGCGTTTCCTGCAGCAGGCTCAGCAAGTCAAAGGGGCGATAGGTGAAGGCGGTTCTGCCGGGAACGATAGTCTCCCAGCACCCGTCGTTCGCAAAGGAGCGCGCCTCCTCCAGCGGGTACCCGAACCGCACGAGACCTTCGATCACGACCTCTTCGTTGTACAGGGCCACAATCCCCCCGCCATGACGCTGGACTTCGGCGATTCGCCGCAACAGCTTCCGGGGCGTGTGGGAGTTGAGCCGGACAGCGACCGGAAAGTCGCTGATATGAAGCTCCTCGACCACGTCGAGCACCAGGTAAGTCACCGCGTTGGTGACATCGCACCCGTTCTTGTCGATCCCGCTCAGAACGATGTTCTGGTAGTGTTGGGCGTCGCCGGAACCTCTTTCGCCGCGAGCCCCGATCCATTCGCAGCCCTTGACCCAGAAATGGGCCAGAAGCTCTCGCGCTTCATCGAGAGTGATCCGTTTCGCTGCGAGGTCCCGTTCGAGGTAGGGCCCGAGCATTTCGTCGATCCGCCCGATACCGGACCAGTTCCCCATCAGTCTCTGGAAGGCGTACATGAACCAGAGCGACTGGACGGCTTCCCGGAAGCTCTGCGGCGGTTCTTCAGGGACCCGTTCCAGGGCGCGCCGGACAGAGCGGTACGCTTCCCGTTCTTCGGGGGTTGCGCCTGCGGAAGCCAGGCGGTCCAGCAGGTCGAGATGGCGTTTGTGCCAGACTGCCGCGGCATCGAGGCAGATCTTCATCGATTCCAGAAGATCGGCCCCCTTCTCGTCGAGATCCCCTCGCGCCAGGCGTTCACGGATCTGTTCGCGAAGCCCCCTGTAACCGGTTCCCAGCACCCGATGGAACCCGATGGTTGTGTGGCTCGTGCTTCTCACATCCGCAAGGGGGGTCATGTGGGCGGGGGCTTCGCGGAGCGTGGCCGATCCGACCACCTGCTCTCCGGGCAGGATTCGCAGGGGCGCTACCTGCGCCACACGCATCGCCGCCTGCGCGTATGCCCGGTCCGGCGAAACTCCGGCCGGCCTCTCCGACACCGTGAGATCTTCCTTCAGGGGCCCCTGCCAGGACCCCGCGTTCTTCATCGCACGTCCGTGCTCGCCTGACAACGCGCGGTTTGCCAGCTCGTGGGTGATATCGGACAGCCGTTTCGGTGAAGCGGGGCGCCACGGGCTGTCCCAGGCATGGAGCAGCTCTTCGGCCGCAGCGGCGTCATCAACATTCCCGGCAGGCGTCAGCATGTACCCCCCCGCCCAAAGCCACCATCCCCGTGGCTGACTTTGCGAACTCCAGTCTAGTCGCGCCTCGCTCCCGGTCAATACTCGTGCCTCCTCTGCCGAGAGCCTTTGGCTGGGATGCGCCGGGTGCACTCGGCCCGGAAGTCCAGTACTGGCGGGATCTATGCGCAGTGGCGTGTGAGCAGCCGCTACCCCCCCATGATGCAGAGATGCTGGTGGGCATCCGCGGCGAGGCTGAAGCGCCCCTCCGGGCCACCGTAGGTGCCCACGCCGACGACCACGTCTGCGCCCGCGCCCGGACGGGGCAGGGCAGCCAGAGCGCCGGCGGCGCACCCTTCGACAAAGCGGTGCCAGTAGAGTGGCGTGCCATCGAGACGCATCACCTGGATACCGGCGTAGTCCACGCCGTTGGGGTTCCACTTACCCTTGCCATGGCTGCCGCAGACGATCTCCGGCATGCCATCACCGTCCCAGTCGAGGAGGCGTACGCCCACCATGTCGCCTTCCATCCACGCCGCCCAGACAATGTCCAGGTTCTGGTCGAGGCAGAGGAGTTTGCTCTCCCGGGAGCGGATGTTCTGGCACAGGAGGCGTGGGCCCTCGGGAGTGGCGAAGGGGGTGATGTTCTGCAGGTGGCTGGCCATTTCTTTCGGGAAGAGCTTCCGGCGGAGCACCTTGCCGTCGGCCCCGGCGATAATCACCCCGTCGGTGCCGTCGAGGTAGAGAATCTCCCGGCCCGGCCGGTCGGGGAACCAGTCAAAGCTGGTCAGGTCGTCGGGATGGGTGTCCAGGCGCTCGGGATCCTCGCCCTTGCAGGGAAGGCTGCAGAGTCGCTCGCCGGACCCCTTGTAGACCAGGACCTCCCGGTCGCCGGAGCAGAAGATCTCGCAGAGGCCGTCGCCGTCGACATCCTCCATCCAGACATTGTGGCCGTTGCCGTTGCTGGCCGAGTAGTCCGGCACCTTCATCACCACCTCGCCGTCGCCGTCGAGCAAGATCAGGGTGGGATTGCGCACCAGGTTGATCCGCGGCCGCGCGTGGGCGGTGACCCAGTCGAAGTCGTTGCCCACCGTGAGCGCGATGTGGGCGCCCGCGCCGGCCTGGGCGCGCTTCACATCAAGACGGGGATTGTTGATGTGCCATGGCAGGCGCACCTGCCACCTGACGCTGCCGTCGGCGGCGTTGAAGCAGAGCACGTCGCCGCGGTAGGTGGCCATCACCACCTCGGGTGTGCCGTCGCCGTCGAGGTCGCCCAGGCTGAGCTGGCTCACCTGCCAGGCCTCGTTCGCCACCACCGGCAGAACATCCGGGCTTACCCAGAGAGTTTTGCCGGTGTCGAGGTCGAGTGCGCGGATGCGGTTGTCGTTGTTCGTGCGGGTGATGCCCACCGGACGCGCCGGATCGGGCAGGAGCAGCTGGCGCAGGAATTCGCGCTCCCCGTGGAGTTCGGTAAGGTCGTGGTGGGCGCGAACGGCGCCGCCGGAGAGCCCTTCTCCCTGTTGGCCGGGGAAGTCATGCCAGTTCCACGTGATGGTTCTCATGAGGCGCTCCTGTCCTTTGGTGACTGCTTCTGGTTCAGGCCCGATGGCGTCAGCACCGCGAAATAACCCTCCCCTCAGTTGCATCATACCCCATTAAATGCCATACTGCCAAGTGGGACTGGTGCTCTGTACTGTCTTTTGGTGACAGCACGAAGGAGGGGCGCATGGAGCGGAAACTCGAGATTACATACGCTCCCACCGGCCTGCCGGAGGCATCGCTGCCGATTCGTTGCCGGTCGGTGAGCCGTTCGGTGCTGCCGCCGGGGGAGCGCAGCCAGTTCGTGGCCAAGGAGTACTGGCATGCCTCGTGGGTGACAGCCGGGCGCGGTGTACTGCGGCTGACCGGGGAGGATCTGCCGGTGCGCGCCGGAGACTGCCTCGTCGTGCCGCCGGATACCCGAAGGCAGGCCAGCGCCACCACCGCGGCGCTGATCAGTCGCGGGGTCTCCTTTGTCGGTCCCGCTGTCTGCAGGGTGCTGGCCGGTTTCGGGATCGAAGGTGTATTCCGGCGGGCGGGGGTTGCCTGCCCGGAAACGGAGCTGTTGCGGCTGGAACGGGAAATCTGCGACCTCTCGCGCAATGGCCTTTGCGTGGCGTCGGCCACCCTCTACCAGGCGCTGGCGCTCTCCTTCGCCGGTGGCCGGGGCGGGGCGGAGGCAGCGCCGCCCCTGGTGCGTGAGGCCCTTGGCCTGATTGCCGGGCACCTGAGCGACCCGGCGCTCAACGTTGACTGGCTTGCCCGTCGCGTGGACAGCCATCGTTCGCACCTGTCACGCTGCTTCAAGGCTCACACGGGACTGGCGCCTTCGGCCTTCATCCAACAGCGGCGTCTGCAGCAGGCCATGCAGGCGCTGGCCGGTGGCCGCTGCCCGGTCGGACAGATCGCCCGGGCCTGTGGTTTCGAGAGCCCGGAATACTTCTGCCGTGTCTTTCGGCGCGAAGTCGGCCAGACACCGGGGAGCTTCCGCCGTGATGCCCGGGGCTGAGCCGGTTCACGCTGATTGGCCCGCTCAGTCCTCCTTCGACGGATGAAGCTCAGATCCGGACGCGTCTCCCTTTGCGGGGGCGGGGGCTGCGGGGGCAGAATGTGAGGACAGGACTTGAGGAAGAAGATCTCGGCCCGGCGGGCCGGCATACACGCCAAGAGGGAAATGTCAGATGACAAGAAGAACCTGCTTCATAGCATTCGGAATCCTGACTGCTCTTCTCGCAGTTGCTCTCTATTCAGTCATCAGAGTTCATGAACATCTGAACTGCACCACTCATGAGCACAGGAAGTTCGAGGCCTGTGACAACATCACTGTATTCACGCAGGAGGGCGGGGCGGCATACTGGGGTGGACGTCCTGCCGCGGATACGAGAGCATGCATGAACTCCTGGAATATCCCCGATTGGCTGGAACAAGAAGTGCGGAAGCGAGACACGAAATGCGTGTACTGTGGGATTCGGCTGCTTGATCACAGGCACAATCTACGGCATGTCGTTCCCGACATCGCCGCAGCGGCGCAGGAAGTCCGCGTAGGACTTCTGGCTCACCGCCAGGTTCCGCCGGTACGAGACGTTCCCGATCAGGCTGATCAGCGGCTGGCGGCGGCCCCAGATGCTGCTCCAGACCCGGGAGAAGATGCGCGGCAGGGAGTAGAACCTCCGGTCGCAGGCGATCATCTCGTCCATAATCTGCCGCGCGGACAGGTGCTTGTACCTGGCCACGGGTAAGGTCAGCGTGTAGTACTTCCAGTCGTCCGGGAAGTTCTCGAGCGCGATGCGGTCCTCGGCCTTCATCCGATCCCACTGGCGGGTGCCCGGCAGGGGCGTCAGGAACAGCACGTTCAGGTTGTCCAGGCCGTAGCCGATGGCCACCTCGGCGATGTGCTCGCCGATGCCCGGCTCGTCCACGTCCAGGCCGATTATGAACGACCCCACGACCAGTATCCCGTGCCGCTGTATGCGCCGCACCGAGGCGCGGAAATCCCGGCCCTTGAGGATGTTGAACTTCTTGCCGATCTCCGCCAGTCCCTCGGGCGAGGGGGACTCGAAGCCGACAAAGACTCCCCGGCACCCGGCCTTTGCCGCCAGCTTCAGCAGCTCCTCGTCGTCGGCAAAGTTGATGGTGGCCTGGGCTATCCACTTCTTGCGCAGGTCGGCCTTCGCCATGGCGCGGAAGAGATCCTTGGCCCGGGCGATGTGGTCCGGGCTGATGCCGATGAGGTTGTCGTCGACGACCAGAACGTGCTTCTCTCGGATCGACTGGAATTCGCGCACCACGTCCGGTACGGGGCGCTGCCGGTAGTGCGCCCCGTTGAACGCCGTAACGCTGCAGAACGTGCAGTTCAGCGGACAGCCGCGCGTGGTCTGTATGGCTCCGAATGCGTACTCCCCGGACAGCAGATCGTGCCGGGCGGGCGGGATCTTATCCGGGTCGGCCAGCTTCCCGTCGTATCGGGGCTCCAGACGGCCGTTCCGCGCGTCCTCCAGGAGCCGCCCCCAGACGCCCTCGGCCTCCCCGGTGACCACTGCGTCGGCGTGGAGCGTCGCCTCTTCCAGGCACATGGTCGCGTGGATGCCGCCCATCACCACGGGCACGCCCAGCTTCCGGAAGTGGGCGGCCACCTCGTAGGCCCGCCCCGCCTGCGAAGTGAAAGCTGTAACACCCACCAGATCCGGTCGGGGCAGTTCGGCGTAATCCGGCGCGCCGAGATTCTCGTCGATGATGGTGACTTCCCACTCCGGCGGGGTCATGCCCGCCAGAAGCATGAGCCCCAGCGGTTTCCACACGCGGTAGCGGTTCCAGCGGCTCTCGCGGACGTGGACAATGCTTACCAGCGGGTTGGAGGGGTTGACCAGGTACAGCTTCATGGTCCGTGTCCACCTGCCGACGATGGTGCTGCCGGTGCCCTGCTCACACTACCACCACCTGATTCTTGCCGTTCCTCTTGGCCCTGTAGAGGGCGTGATCCGCCCTCTCCACGAGCGCGTGCGCGCAGGTCGTGTCCTGGCCGCAGGCGGCCACTCCGGCGCTTATCGCCAGCGAGCCGCCGGCGGCCCTTATGGCCGTAGCCCCCGCCCTGATGCGCTCCGCGATTTCGGCCGCCCCGCGCGCGTCGGTCAAAGGCAGGATGACTGCGAACTCTTCGCCGCCGTAGCGACAGCACACGTCCGAGTCCCTGGACGAGTTGCGGATGACGGCTGCCAGTTCCGTGAGCACCCGATCCCCTTCCTGGTGCCCGGCCTGATCGTTCACCGCCTTGAAGTCGTCGATGTCCAGCAGGATCAGCGACACGACCGTGCCGTGCCGGGCGTAGGTCTTCAACTGCACTTCGAGAATCTCGTGGCAGCTGGTGTGGTTGAAGAGCCCGGTCAAGCCGTCGCGCATCGAGCCCTCGACGATCCGGGCGATGTGCTCCTCGTTGATCAGCGTCGGTGACCGGACGTTGCCCCTGAGGTTCGCGAGGTAATCCAGTGCGGCAACGACTATCTGCACGTTTCTGTTCAGCGCCTTCGACATCTCGTACTTGTGCCGGATTATCTCTTCCCACATCTCCCCCGCGACTTCCGGAGGGAAGTACTGGTGAGTGATCGCGTACAAGACGTCTGAGAAGAACAGCTCTCCGCGATTCTCCCGGAAGTCGGAGAGCAGGGACTCCTCGGCCGCGGTCAGCGGCCGATCTCCCGCGAACGCCGATACCAGGCTCACGGACAGCGCGTCGTGCGCGAGGATCCCGCGCAGTCTGTCGGCATCGGTCTCGTCCCGCGATTGGGGGCTTCCCGCCGAGCTGTGCACTGCCGTCGTTCTCCCGTCTCTGTTCGCGGGTCCTGGATGCAGGGGACTCCCCGCCCCGCGGAGGCGTCCGTGCCGCCCCCCGCCGGCCAGGAGGGCCGAAGAACAGCGTCTGACAGCCGACATGCCGATTATGCTGCGGCCGGCCGGCCGGTCAAGTGGTCCGCGTCGGAGTCTCGGACTTCGGCAGGCAGCACGCACAGTGCGCGCGAATCGAGCCAAGGCACTTGCCGCAGTACCTGGCGGAAGTCATGATGTTCGTGTAGTCTCAGCCCACCCCGTCCGGAGAGAATCCGTGGTTACCCGCGCAAATCCCGAGAGGCGCAGGCTGTTCCGGATGATCATCCCCAAGTACCCCGCATTCAACATCTACAACCACGTCGCCAAGAAGACCACCGCGCTGGGCCCGATCTGAGTGGCGACGACCATAAGCAGGATGCCCGGCTGGGACGTGGAGGTCATCGACGAGGACTACTACCGCTTCCCCGGGTCCATCGACGATCAGGGCTCGCCCGATCACGCCGAGTTGCAGTCACGGCGCGCGGCCGATGCCGTGGGCCTCTACGGGGGGCTGTCCTGTACGGTGCCGCGGCTCAACCGCGTCCTGTTCGGAAGCTCCACCGATCCTGTCATGCAGCCCTCCGGTCTTCGCCTGACGGCTTCGCTCCGACACGCCGGCGGTAGGACTTCAATTATCCGCCCAGCCGTGTCCTGCACCGGACCGGTCCGCTCGCAGGCTGACTGTCCACGGCGGGGTCGATCAGTTCGTTGCCCAGACCCTGATGGTTTAGTCCTTCGTGATAGTGGGCGACGTACTCCGAGATAACAGTCGGCTGAATAATCGAACAGGACGGGGCAGGACCGGGGTTCACCTTGAACGGAGATCCAAGCTGGAGAGAATCGGGGACGAGGCACATGGGCAGGATGGTTCGGAAGCGCCGTCCGGGAGATGTCGACTCGGGCTTCGCCCGACCGGTGCGCTCCGCGTTGGAGATCGGCGATGAAACGCGTTCTGGTACTGGATGGCACCGCATCCCCGCATCACCTCACGCAAAGGGGTCTGAAACTGCTGGAGAAGCAGTGCGAAGTGATACACTTGAGTCGGGACGGTGAGCCTCCCGAGTCGGTCAGAGCCCGGGTTCAAGATCATCTCGCGAACGTGGACGCCGTGCTGCTCAGCCCCTGGAGCGGTTTCCCCTTTGCCCTGACACCCGAACACCTGGATCGAGCAAGGCAACTCAAGGTGATTGCCGGCAATTTCGACTACCAGTTCCCGAAATGGGTCAAGCTCCAGGACCTGCATGATCGGGACATATGCCTGGTGGATACATCCAGAAGCATGACACCTTCCGTGGCGGAATTCGCCTTTGCGATGACGCTGGCGATGCTTCGTGACATTCCGAACCTTGCCCAACGTATGCGCGAAGGCAAGTGGAGGCCGAAACTGGAGTGGAACGCAACCCGACAGGATCACTTCGTTCAGGGTGACTTGCGGGGAAAACGGGTCGGCCTGGCAGGCTTCGGCACGATCAACCGTTTCTATGCTCAGTTCTGCAGGCCTTTTGACTGCCGCATCGTGGCGTATGATCCCTATCTGCCGGATGAAGTGTTTTCCAGACACGGTGTAGAGAGAATGCAGAGCATGGAAGGCGTAGCCGCGGAGAGCGAGATCTTCTCCGTGGGGATTCCGCCGGCCCCTCATACGGAACGTGTTGTTTCCCGGGAGGTCATCATGGCGCTTCCCGCCGGCAGCCTCTTTGTGCTGGTAACGCGCATGTTTGTTGTCGAGCAGGATGCTTTGTGGGAACGGGTCCGCGACAATCAACTGAGGGTGGCCCTCGACGTTTTCATGCCGGAACCGCCTGAACCCGACGCGTGGTTCAGGACCCACCCGAACTGCCTGCTTACGCCGCACATGGCGGGCGGCCCGTTCTACTGTCACGAACGCTGCTTCTTCTCGGCGTGCGAAGACGCTCTGGCGGTTCTCAACGACGAAGCGCCGGAATACGCGGCTACGCAGAACGATGTTGATTGCTATGCGGGAGAACCAGCGCCCTTCTGATCAGGCAGACTGAGGCCGCGGGAACCCACGGCCTCGGAACCGGGATGCTTCCCCGGGACCTCGGAGCCCGCAGCCCGGCGCCGGGAGCGGTCCGCCACCGCGAGCGCCACCAGCAACAGGCCGGTGCCGTGGAGCGAGCGGGCAGGCACATCCATCTCGAAGTGATGGCGCGGAATCCTGCTATCGCCCGGCAGCGCCGGGTCCGAAGCAAACGATGCAGCCCCCTCGCGTTGACGCGATCAGGTGTCCGTTGGCGAAGGCCACGCCGTCACGCACGCACGACCCCTTCTGTTCTTTGGGCTTGAGGGTCTGGCGCTTCGCGAAGCTCCGCCTGTCGTAGATCGTGTACAGAGACCTCCCGCCGGCAACCACGTAATGATGCGCCGCGACGATGACGCTGCCTTTCGCAAGGTCTGCCACCTTCGATTTCTCCAGGCGACGTTCCCAGACGAGCGCGCTCCTGAAGCCGGCGAAGTCATAGATGCCCTTGTTGGTGCGGTACAGAAGCCCCTCGGGGTATTTGTCGGAGGCGTTCGTATCCAGAACCGGCGCCTCCCCCCACCCGGCGTCCAGGGACCTGTACCCCCAGAAGTTGCCGGTTGACTTGCCGAAGGAAGGCCCTTCCTTCGGATTGCGGAAATACGACTTGCCCTTTTCCCTCTTGAAGAGCGCGGGGTTGTCCTGGTGCAACTGGCGCCCGTTCTCCTGGAGATAGACCTTGTACGGCTGGCCCAACCCGGCCAGTTCGTTCACGCCTCCGGCAAAGACGTACTTCTTTCCCCCAAGAGCAACGGTCGTGCCGCCTGCCGTATTCGTCAGGCCGGGTCTCCACTGAAGATGGAAATTGGAGCGTTGCTGGCTGTCGCCTCGATAGGCAAACCACTTGATCTTCCCGGTCTTTCGATCGATGCCGCCGGGGGGGCGCAGACCCTGAGGTATGAAGAGCGTATCCCCGTTCGCCGCCAGAGTGCCCCAGGGCGTCATGCCAAATGGGGATGCCCCGGTCAGGGCCACTGTGTAGCCCTTCACCTTCTTCGTGGGCATGAACTCAACAGCTCGTCCCGCCTTGTCGTGGCCCCACACGATCTCGCCGGTCCGTGCCTTCAACGCATAGGTGAATACGCGATCACCGGTCGCCAGGCCTGCATAGAAGTAGGCGATCCCATCCTCGAGGACCACACCGCCGCTCACGGGCCAGACCGAGCGGGGCTTGCCGAGAAACAGCATGTACCTGTGGTGTGGCGCGCCTCTGAACCGCCAGATCAGTTTGCCGTTGTCCCCCCGCAAGCAGTACACATGCCCGTCCATCGACCCTACGTACACCCGACCCCGCCACCAGGTCGGTGAGCGCATGACGATGCCGCCGGTGGTGTACTTCCAGACCTGGGCCCCCGTGTCCATGTTCAAACAGTAGACGCTGTGATCCGATGAACCGACGTAGATCTTTCCGTGCGCGGCAATCGGAGGCGTCAACCGGCCACTGAGCCTGGAAACCCACTTGTTCTTCAATGGCAGCTTGATGTCGGCGGGTGTGATGCCGCTGTGAGCCGAGTCATGTCGGAACGCGGGCCACCCTTCGGGATCGGGAGCTTCCGGCAATTCGCGTCCCCAGGCTTCTCCCTTCTCGAGTTGTTCGGGGCCCACCGCGGCGCGGAAGGCCTCCCCCGGCATGGGAGCCAGGGCTACGGCCCGTTTGATGCTCAGATCGCAACCACACCCCGTAGGCGGGCAGAGCACGCGGCCGTTTCCCGCGATCACGCCGGTATCACAATCCGGACGACAGATGCCGTCGTAGTACGGAAAAGCCTCCGCGTCCGGATCCCCGAGGGCATCTACGTTGCCTATGACCAGGCCCTTGTAGTTCCCGAAGACGCAGTGCGTTGAGCCCGAAATACCATAGCAGCGCACATAACCCAGGATGGGGTGACTGGATGGCGTAATCATCTTGGGGTGCGCAGGATCGCAGAAGCTGCTTTTCTTCCCAAGGAACTTGCCGGTTGCCACATCTGTGGCTCCGAAAGACCCCACGTAGTACGCTTCGTCTTTCTTGAACTTGACGTGGCTGAGACCGCCGAAGAGGTAGTTCTTCCCCGCGATGAGGTTTCCGCGTACGCGCCGCCTTGCCGGCTGACCGTCTGAGCCGTTGTATGCCGTGCTGCCGGACATGATCCAGTTCTTGACCGGCCAGTACCGCAGGTTGCCGCGCCCGGCCTTCGGCACGTCCCAGACCTCGGCACCTTTCCGGAGATCATAGGCCCGCAGAGATTTGTCGCAGCAGGCCAGGAATACGCGCTGGCCGCCTATGACCATGGCGTTTGCGGGAGAGGCCGGTGTTCCCCTCCAGAGTACAGTCCGGTCCGCCGGATTCATGGCAACGAGTTCATGCGTGCTGAAGCCCTTGGGTTTCCTGCTCAACCCGGCAACGAGAATGCCTGAATCGCAAGCGAAATAGGTCCACCTCACCATCTCCTTGCTGACTTCGTTCGGCAATGCATGCCAGACAACCTCTCCGTTGAGCGCCGACAGACACTTCAATACCTTGCCGTCCACAAGGAAGACATGATCGCCCACCACGACCAGACCGTGCCCCTTGCTGCTCTCCAGCTTCCTGTCCCACAACAGGCTGCCGTTGTAGCCGCTGAATGCCTGGATGCGCTGCGGGCCCCTTTGATCCCGGAGGCCGCCCCAGCGTAATACGAACAGGCCCGATGACATAGCCTGGAGATTTCCCTTGCCGACACTCGTTGACGGCCCGCAGACGAAGGCGAGCGTGAAGGGGCACCTGGCAATGTCGTCATCAACCGCGACACGGTTGTGCGCGTTGCCGTTGATGTTTCCGGCGAAGCCCAGGCCCCGCGAGAATCGCACGGCGTGACTCCAGTCCCCCATGCCGGCGGGACGCGCCTTGACGAGCTTTATCCATGACCCGTTCGAATTGACGGATTCGGCGCTCACGCCCATGGTCTTCAGGCGCTTCGCCAGATCTTCGGACAGGAGCGAAGGCCCGCCGGAGGCGGCAGAACT
>Ga0272443_10004603_pt1 | contig 14871 bp, 9 predicted proteins | sample SSMAcet12_FD_193581 | JGI IMG/M metagenome (GOLD analysis project Ga0272443, IMG submission 193581) | Marine sediment archaeal communities from Little Sippewissett salt marsh, Falmouth, MA, United States - SSM-Acet-12 | ecosystem: Environmental > Aquatic > Marine > Wetlands > Sediment ...
CACGAGGTGGTCCCACGCTGGAGGATGTTGGCGATCCATCCGAGCGCGATGAGCGGCCACTGGATGCCCTCGAAGAGGAAGACGAAGGAGGAGAACTGGCCGATCGTCAGGTCGCCGCCGAGGCCGAGCACCAGCCGGCCGCCGACGAGCAGCAGCACGGAGATGGTGACGCCGAACATGAGCTCCATCAGCGGGAACAGCGGTCCCTCGACCTTGGTCAGCGCCAGGTTGCGGCGGATGAACTCGTCGTTGAGGCGCTCGAAGTTGCCGAGCTCGCGGTCTTCGATCCCGAAGCCCTTGACGACGCGGATGCCGGAGAAGTTCTCCTGCGCCATCGCGGAGACGTTGGAGAACTGCTCCTGCACGCGCTCGTAGCGGCGATGCACGACGCGCAGCAGGAGGAAGAAGGTGAGGGTGATGAAGGGGACGATGCCGAGCGTGAGCAGGCTGAGGCCGGCGTCCAGCTGGAACATCCGGTAGAGGGTGAAGGCGAGCACCAGGGTGGTGTTGGTGCCCATCATGACGGCGACGCCGATCAGCATGCGCACGGCGTTGAGGTCGGCGGTGAGCCGGGCCATGAGGTCGCCGACGCGGTGGTCGTCGTAGTAGGACGGGTCGAGGCTGGTGAAGTGCGTGAAGAGGTCGTGGCGGATATCGAACTGGATCTCCCACGAGGCGTTGAGCAGCGAGCGACGGACGATGATCATGGTCGACGCCGCGGTGAGGCCGATCGCCAGGATGGCGCCGATGTACGACCACACGGTGGTCATGCTCATCCGGTCGGTCAGGAACGCGTCGATGGCGCGGCCGACGACGATCGGGGTGAGGGTGCTGAGGAAGGCGAAACCCACCATCAGGGTGACGCCGAGGCCGTACGCCCGCGGGTAGCGACGGACGTAGCGGCTCAGGTCACGGAAGGTCTGCAGCACGGGGTTCCCTTCGGGGCGTCGCGTCGTGGGCTCCGCGCCCGGGCGACTCCATCGGCAGATGGCGATCAAGCGTCACGCAAGATCGCCGAAGGCAACTTTACACCGACCGGTCGCCGGCGACGCGACGCCCGCGGCACGCCGCGGCGACCGGCGGCGCGCATCCGGCGGCGCGCCCGGAGGGCCGGTGGGCGCGGGGCGAAACCGGGTGGGGCGCGAAGCCCGGTTCAGGGCACGCGCAGCGAGCCGCCGTAGGGCTCACCGTTCAGGTTGAGGTCGAAGCGCACGACGCCGGGGTAGGTGGTGGTCCAGGTCCCGGCCACGCGGCCGCCCCCGCGCACCTGGCTGCGGGCGACGAGGAACCGCTCGCCCTCGAGCGTGGTCGCGGTCACCTCGGCCGTCACCTGCGGGATGCCCGGCTCGATGAACCACAGGTACGGCAGCGCGCGGGGGGCGGGCTGGCGCACCGTGACGTCGACCCTGGGGATCGGCACCGCGACCGGCTGGGCGTTGACGGTCAGCACCAACCGACCGTCCTCGGGGAGCGCGCCCGGCGGCAGCGATTGGCCCACGACGCCGTCGGGCAGGCCGATCTCCGATACGTACCGCGTGTCGACGACGAACCCGGCGGCGAGCGCCCTCGCCTCGGCCTCGCTCAGGCCCCCGAGCACCGGCAGCCCGCGGGTGTCGGCGATCTCCGGTCCGTCGGCCACGATCAGGCGGAGCACCGCGTCGGCCAGGATGACGTCGCGGTAGGGGGCCAGCGACTGGGCCAGCACCGTGTCCCGCGGGGCGACGTCCGAGGGCAGGCGCTCCACGGCCACCTGGGACTCGACGAGGCCCGCGATGACCGCCAGCTCGGTCGCGTCTTCGAGCGTCAGGCCGACGAGATCGGGCACGAACGTCTGGTCGGGCCGTGGACCGAGCGACACCACGAGGTCGACGGCCGCGCCGCGCCCGACCGTGCTGCCGGCCGTCGGCGTCTGGGCCAGGACGACGTCCGCCGGGGCGTCGACGTGGATCCGCACCAGCCGCCCCAGCCGCAGCCCCGCGCGGTCGAGCGCGTCGGCCGCCGCCGAGGCCGAGGTCAGCCCGACCAGCCGCGGCACGTCCGTGGGGGCGAGCTGTCCGGTGGGGAGGGCGACGCTGAGCCGCACCTCGCGTCCCGGCCGCAGCGTCTGCCCGGGGCCAGGATCGCTGGCGAGCACCGCGCCGGCGGGGTGGTCGTCGGTCGCGATCGGGTTCGGGGTCACGCGCAGGCCCAGCCCGTGCAGCCGCGGTGCCGCCTCCGCGTAGGCCGTCCCCACGACGTCGGGCAGCACGATGACCGCGTCGTTGGCGCGGCGGGCGAAGCCGACGAACGCCAGCGCGACGCTGGTGGCGAAGAGTGCCAGGCTCCACGCCCAGCGCCGTGCCGCCGGCGAGGCGGCCGGCGTCCTGCGCCTCGACGCGGCGGCCGTGCCCGGGTCCGTCGCCGCGCCCGCCTGCGCGGGCAGCGGGGTCCGGAAGGGGAGCGCCACGAGGCGGGCGTGCCCGTCGACCCGTCGGACCTCCGCGTCGGCCGGGTCGTAGCCGGCCTCGCGCAGCGCGCTGTCCAGGTCGGCGTCGCGCGCCCGGCCGCTGCCGTCCGGCGGCAGGTACCAGGCGACGTAGCGCGCGCCGGGGCGGGCGACCACGTCCTGGACCGCGGCCCGGCCCACGCGCGCCAGGCGCTTCAGGAGGCGGCGGTAGCGCTCGAAGGCGGCCTCGTCCTCCGGCGGCAGCTCGAGCCACTCGACGCGCACGGGCGCGCCGTCGGGGGCGGTGGCGCTGAACGCCGTCACGCCCGGTCCGACGGCGCGCTCGCCGTGGATCTCGTACTTGCCGTCGAGTAGGGGCACCGCAGGCTCGCCTAACGACGCCCGCGCCGCTCAGCCGCCGTGGCCCTCGGCCGCGGGGCGCGGGGCGGGGGGGTTCGCCTGCGGGCGCGACTGCGCCTCCTCACGCCTCTGGGCCTCCTCGCTCCTCCTGCGCTGCTTCTCCGCCGCCGCCTGCAGGGCGCGCTCGTTCTCGGCGATCGCCTCGCCGATGTAGTCCATGATCGCCTCGGTCGTCTCGCCGTCCTCGGCCATCTCGTAGGCCCGCTTCACCAGCTTGCCGTCGATCGTCTCCACCTTGAGGAGCGCGGTGGCGACCGCCTCGACGGCGTGCCAGTGCTCGTCGACCATCGCCTCGGCACGCTCGTAGGCGTCGCGCAGGATGCCCTCGACCTTCTCCTCGAGCTGGCGCGCCGTCTCCTCCGAGAAGTCCTTGCGGCGGCTGATCTCGCCGCCCAGGAACACCGGTCCCTGGTCCGAACCCCAGGCGACGTACTCGGAGCCGCCCATGCCGAGGTCCAGCACCATCTGCTTGGCCGTCTCGGTCGCCTGCTTCAGGTCGTTGCTGGCGCCGGACGAGAGCGTGCCGGTGACGCGCTTCTCCGCCACGCGGCCGCCGAAGGCGACGACCAGCTGCGCCTGGAAGCGCTCGCGGCTGAAGAACATCTCCTCCTTGCCCAGCGGTGCCATGAACCCGCCGGCGCCGCCGCGCGGGCTGATGGTCACCTTGCGGATCTCGCCCAGTTCCGGCTGCGCGGCGAAGGTCACGGCGTGGCCCGCCTCGTGGAAGGCGAGGATCTTGCGCTCCTCCTCGCTCGGCACCAGGCTCCCGCGGCGCAGGCCGAGGGTGATGCGGTCGAGCGCCTCGTTGAAGTCCGTCCAGGTGATGACCTGCTGGTTCGAGCGGGCAGCGATCAGTGCGGCCTCGTTCGTCAGGTTCTCCAGGTCGGCGCCCGAGAACATCGGGGTCGCCTCCGCCAGCCGGCGCAGGTCGACGTCCTCGCCGACCGGCTTGTTGCGCACGTGCACCTTGAGGATGTCCTCGCGCTCGCGCATCGTCGGCAGCCCGATCGTCACCTGGCGGTCGAACCGTCCGGGGCGCAACAGCGCCGGGTCGAGGATGTCGGGCCGGTTGGTGGCCGCGATGATGATCACCGAGGTGTCCTTCTCGAAGCCGTCCATCTCCGACAGGATCTGGTTGAGCGTCTGCTCGCGCTCGTCGTGCCCGCCGCCGATGCCCGCGCCCCGGCGCCGGCCGATCGAGTCGAGCTCGTCGATGAAGATGATCGCGGGGCTCGCCTTGCGCGCCTCCTCGAACAGGTTGCGCACGCGGCTGGCGCCGACGCCGACGAACATCTCCATGAACTCCGAGGCCGACACGGTGAGGAAGGGCACGCCCGCCTCGCCCGACACGGCCCGCGCCAGCAGCGTCTTGCCCGTCCCCGGGGGGCCGACGAGCAGCACCCCCTTGGGGATCTCCGCGCCGATGCGCAGGTACTTCTGCGGGTTCTTCAGGAAGTCGACGACCTCCTTGAGCTCCTGCTTGGCCTCGGCGTGGCCGGCGACGTCGCCGAAGGTGGTGGACACCTTGTTCTCGCGCCCGAAGGTCTTGGCCTTGCTCTGGCCGAACTGCATGACCTGGTTCGGCCCGCCCTGCGCGCGCATGAAGATGAACCAGAAGAAGGCGATGAGGATGACGATCGGCAGGACCGAGAAGAGGAAGCCGATCCACTGCGGCGGGTTGCGGATGCTGACCTCGCCGACGTTCTCCTCGAGGCGCTGCATGAGGGAGTCGCTGACGATGGTCGTCACGCGGAAGTTCCGCAGCGTGACCGGCTCGCCGTCGATGACCACCTGGCTCTCGGCCCGCAGTTCGCCGTCGACGACGCCGTCGTTGCGGTTGATGACGACGCGCGCCACCCGCCCTTCGTCGACGAGGGAGGTGAAGGTGCTGAAGTTGATCTCGCGTGGCGTTCCGCTGGCGCCGAACTGGTTGAACACGAAGATCGCCAGGATGATCAGCATCACGATCAGCCACGGATTGAACGAACGTCTCACGCTGCCTCCAGAGGGGTCGGGCGGCCGCACACGGGCGGCCCGACCATGCGCCTGCACGGCGGTGCAGCGCTCGATGCCGGCAGCCTAGCACCGGCGCCCATGAGCGGGCTGTAAGCGACGGGACCATTGGGCCCGCGGGCGCCGCCGCCGTCCTCGCGGGACCGACGCGCGGGTCAGCCGAAGCGGTAGCGCTTCGGCACCGCGACCACGCCGCGGGGCGTGACCGTGAAGCCGCGGGCGCGGTCGGCCTCGAGGTCGATGCCGATCTCGGTGCCGTCGGGCACCACGACGTTCTTGTCGATGATCGCGTTGCGGATCGTGCAGTGGCGGCCGATCTCGACGTTGTCGAACAGGACGCTGTTCTCCACCAGGCTGTACGAGTGCAGCCGCGCGCGCCGCGCGAGAACCGAGCGACGCACGGTGCTGCCCGAGACGATGACGCCCCCGGCCAGGATCGAGTTCAGCGCGTTCCCGCGGCGCCCCTCCTCCTCGTGCACGAACTTCGCCGGCGGCGAGTACTCGGCCGAGGTCCGCAGCGGCCAGGCCTCGTTGTAGAGGTCGAACTCCGGCTGCACGTCGACGAGGTCCATGTTCGCTTCCCAGTACGAGTCGAGCGTGCCCACGTCGCGCCAGTAGGTGTTCGGCCCCTCCTGCCCGGGGATCGGGTTGCGGGCGAAGTCGTAGGCCATCAGCTTGGCGCCCTCGGCGAGCGCCATGGGGAGGACGTTCTTCCCGAAGTCGTGCTCGCTCTCCTTGCGCGCGGCGTCGCGGGTCAACAGCTCGATGAGCTTGGGGCGACTGAAGATGTAGTTGCCCATCGAGGCGAGGCAGTGCGTCGGCCGCCCCGGGATCGGGTTGGGGTGCGCGGGCTTCTCCTGGAACTCGGTGATGCGCCAGTCGCGGTCGACCTGCAGGACGCCGAAGCGGTTGCCGTCCTCCACCGGGGTGGGGTAGGCGGCGATGGTGACGTCGGCCCCGTGGTCGAGGTGGTACTGGATCATGTGCGAGATGTCCTGCTTGTAGATGTGGTCGCCCGAGAAGATCGCGACGAGCTCGGCGCCGCTGTTGTCGATGAGGTGGACGTTCTGGTAGATCGCGTCCGCGGTACCGCGGTACCACTCGGCCCCCAGCTCCTCGTAGAGGTACATCTGGGCGGGCGCCAGGGTGATGAAGTAGTCCTGGAAGAAGGTGCCGAAGCGCCAGTTGCGCTGGATGTGCTCGGTCAACGACTGGGCCTTGAACTGCGTCAGGATGTACATGCCGAAGATGCCGCTGTTGATCAGGTTGTTCAGCGCGAAGTCGATGATGCGGTACTTGGCGCCGAAGGGGACGGCGGGCTTCGTGCGCATCGCGGTCAGCGGGTGGAGGCGCGAGCCCTTCCCCCCGGCGAGCACCATGCCGACGGTCTTGGCGAGACGTTGGGGCATACGGCCTCCCTCTCAGACGGTTGACGCGATCGTCACCGAAGGCTCGACGGCGTCACGTGAGGCGCGACGGCGTCACGGACGGCGCGACGGCATCACCCACAGCGTGACGTGGACGACGATGTGACGGCATGCTACCACCGCGGCCAGCGGGACCCACGCCCGCTGTCGGCGCGTGCGATGCGAAGCCATCGGGCGGCATCGGCTAGATTGGCGCGGATGGACGCCCCCCGACCCAGCCTGTTCGACCTCGATCTCGACGCCCTGCCGGTGCCCGGCCCGGGGCAGGGGTACCGGCGCCGTCAACTCGCCGAGTGGCTCTACCTCCACGGCGCCCGCGACCTCGCGGCCATGACCAGCCTCCCCGCCGCCTGGCGCGCGGAGCTCGCCGACGCCTACGACCTCGACCCGTTCGTCGAGGTGCGCCGCTTCCCCTCGTGGGACCACAGCGTCCGCTACCTCTTCACCCTCCGCGACGGCCAGCGGACCGAGGCCGTGTACATGCCCTACGCCGGCCGCAAGACCGTGTGCGTCTCGTCGATGGTCGGCTGCCCCGCGGGCTGTGCCTTCTGCGCCACCGGCGCGCTCGGATTCGGACGCCACCTGACGCGCGGCGAGATCGTCGCGCAGATGCTCGCCGTGGCCTGGCACGAGGGGTTCGCGCCGCGGGAACTGCGCAACGTCGTGCTCATGGGGATGGGGGAGGCGCTGCTGAACTACGAGGCGGCGATCGGGGCGATCCGCACGTGGATCCATCCGCTCGGCCTGGCGATGTCGCCGCGCCGCATCACCCTCTCGACGGTCGGCCTGCCGTCGCGCATCCGGCGCCTGGCGGGGGAGCGCCTGCCGCTCGTCCTGGCCGTCAGCCTGCATGCGCCCGACGAGGAGACCCGCCGCCGGATCATCCCGACGGCCCACGCCCACCCGCTGGCCGACATCGTCGCGTCGCTGCACGACTGGCAGGCGCAGGGCGGTCGGCGGGTGACCGTCGAGTACACGATGCTCGACGGGGTGAACGATCGCCTGGCGCAGGCCGAGGCGCTCGTCCGCCTGCTCGCGGGCCTGCGGGTGCACGTCAACCTCATCCCCTTCAACCCCTGGCCCGGCTCGGGCTTCGCCGCCACGCCCAGGGGCAGCGTGCGCGCCTTCGAGGAGGTGCTGACCCGGGCCGGCGTGTCCACCTCGGTCCGCTTCTCGCGCGGTCGCGACACCGGCGGGGCGTGCGGCCAACTGGCGCTGCGCGACGCCGGCGCGACCGTCGCGGACGGCGTGGGGCATCGCCCACCACGCGACGCCCCTCCGCTCGCGTAGGATGGGCGGGGAACGTACGTGCCGGCGTCGACGGTTCGCGCACGAAGGAGACCCGGCCCGTGCGGCAATTCACACGATCGGCGCTTGCCGGGCGGCTACCATGAACGATGGTGATTCCGTCCAGCACGGCAACGGCGCGCATGCGCAGCGATCTGGAGGCAGGCATGCAGAGGACCGAAGGTAAGCGGGGCGCTCGGCGTTGGCTCGCGCTCGCGTGGGTGGCGATGGCGCTCGCCGCGGTGTTGTCCGTGGCCGGCGCGCAGTCGCTCGACGATCTCCGACGCGACGTGACGGAACGTCCCGCCGACGCCAACGCGTGGACCGCGTTGGGCGAAGCGCTGTACGACGCCGACGACCTGGCGGGCGCCAAGGAGGCGTACCTCGAGGCGATCGCCATCGACTACCTGGTCGGTGACGCGCACTTCGGCCTCGGCCTGGTCGAGTTCGGCCGCGGCGACTACGCCGCCGCGCTGTTCTCCTTCAGCGAGGTCACCCGCCTCTTCGGCGACCGTTTCGACGGTCACTTCAACCGCGCCGTGACGCTGGCCCGGCTGCGGCGTCCCTCCGAGGCCGCGGCCGCCTTCCGGCGGGCGCTGGAGGAGGCGGAGCCCGAGGCGACGCCCGAGGACCGGCTGAACGCGTGGACCGGCCTCGGGACCCAGCTCGTGCTCGCCGGCGAACCCGGCGGGGCCGCCGACGCCTTCGGCCAGGCGATCGCGCTCGATCCCGACGACACCGACCTCGCCTACCAGCGCGGTTCCGCCCTGCTGGCCGCCGGCCGCGGGCTCGAGGCGCTGGTCGAGTTGACCGACATCGAGTCGCGCACCAGCGACTACCGCTTCAGCGTCCTCATCGCCGAGGTCTACCTGGAGCAGGGCCAGGTCGATCGCGCGCTGCGCGCCCTCGAGCGCGCCGAGCGCAAGGCCGCGGACGCCGGCGATCGCCCGGGCCAGGCCGCGTCGCTGATCTCGCTCGGTGAGATCCAGCGCGGGCTGGGCCGCGACGCCGACGCGGTCGAGTCGTACCGCCGCGCCGCCGAGATCGACCCGACCTCGTGGGAGGCGCGCTACGCCCTCGGCGTCGCCTACATCAGCGCCGGGCAGCCGCGCACCGCGCTGCAGCCCCTGCGCGAGGCCATCCAGTTGGCGCCCGAGCAGGGCGACGTGCACCTGGCGCTGGCGAGCGCGTACGACCAGCTCGGCCAGTCGGGCGACGCCCTGGCGACGGGGCGCGAGGCGCTGGCGCGCGCGACGTCGGCCGAGGCCCAGGCCCAGGCGCGCTTCATCATCGGCCGCGCCCTCTACCTGCAGGGGGACTACGCCGGCGCCGCCGACGAGTTCTCGATGGTCGTGCAGACGCGGCCCGGCAGCGCGATGGCGCAGCTGTGGGCCGGCCTGGCCCAGTACCAGCTGGGCGACTTCGCGGGCGCCGCGCTCTTCTACGAACGCGCCGTCCAGCTCGACCCGAACGCGATCGAGGCGCGCGTGAACCTCGGCGCGGCCTACCTGGCGACCGAGCGCTACCGGGATGCCGAGGGCGTGTACCGCTTCCTCGTGCAGCAGAACGCCCGCGACGCCGAGAGCCTCTACCACCTGGGCTGGGCGCTCTACGCGCAGCAGCAGGACGAAGACGCCCGCGCCGCCTGGACGCAGTCCTGTCAGCTCGGTTACCAGGCCGCCTGCGGCGCGCCGCGCTGAGCTAGCAGACCCCGACGCGGGGTAGATTGGGGACCATGGACTGGTTGCGTCGGAACTGGCCCGATCTCGCGATCGGTCTCGCGCTGGTGGCCGTGATCGGCGGCATCATCGCCACGCTGATCACGGGGGGCACGTTCTTCCCGACCACCCCCGCGGCGCCGGCACCGGTGCCGGCGCCCACCGCGCCGGCCGTCGTCCCCCCGGCGACCGATCCCGTCGTCGTTCCCGACGAGCCCGCCGCCGACACCCCGCCCGCCTCGCCGGGCTCGGTCTCGGTCCTGGCGCCCGACGGTTCCGACGTGCCGACCGAACCCGCGTCCGCTCCGCCGAGCGAGCCGGCGGCCCCCGAGCCCGCGGCCCCCGAGCCCGCGGCCCCGGTGCCGGCCACGGTGGTCACGCCGCCGCCCGCGGCGGAACCCGAGCCCGCGGCCCCCAGCGCCGCCGAGCCCGTGGCCCCGAGCGCGCCGCCGCCCACGGCAGCGGCCCCGGCGGGTCCGCTTCCCGCGGCGTCGTCCGACGACGAGGCGCCGTACCGCGTCTCCGTCGGTGCCTTCGGCAACCCCGACAACGCGGCCCGCTTGGCGCAGACGGTGCGCGACGCCGGCTACCCCGTCTTCACCGGTACCCAGGGCAACCTGACCATCGTGTTGGTCGGCCCGTACGACGACGAGGCCGAGGCCGAGCGCGTCTCGGCGCGCATCGCCGACGGCGGTTTCGGCGTCGAGCCGATCGTCTACCGCTTCCGGTCCGATGCCACGACGCCGGGCGCCTCGACGCCGGCGCCGGGTGAGACGCCGGCACCGGTCGCCGCACCGACCCCCGCGCCGACCCCCGCGCCCGCGCCGGCGCCCGCGGCCCCGATCGCCACCTCGCCGACCGGGCGGTCGCTGCAGGTGGGCGCGTTCGCCGACGCCGGGTCCGCGGCGCCCCTGCGCGAGCGCCTCGCCGCGCTCGGCCTGGTGGCGTTCGAACTCCGCGAGGACGGCCTCATCAAGCTCCTGGTCGGCCCGTTCGACGCGGATCGCCTCTCCGAGGTGCGCAGCCAGCTTTCCGCCCAGGGGATCGAGAGCTTCCCGCGCTGATGTCGTCGATCCCGGCTGCCACCGTCGGCCGACTCGTCACCTACCTGCGCGTGCTGACCGAGATGGAGCAGGGCGGCGTTCGTTCCGCCTCCTCCGACGATCTCGGCGCCGTGGCCCACGTCTCGGCCTTCCAGGTGCGCAAGGACCTCGCCTACTTCGGCCGCTTCGGCACCCGCGGCGCCGGCTACACGGTCTCGACGCTGCGGCGGGAGCTGCGGCGCATCCTCGGGCTCACGCGGCCCTGGCACGTCGCGATCGTCGGGATGGGCCGGCTCGGTCAGGCGCTCGCCGATTACCCGAGCTTCGACCGCCAGGAGTTCCGACTCGTCGCGGCCTTCGACGTCGACCCGGCCGTGGTCGGCCGCCGCTTCGGCGCGGTGCAGGTCGAGCCGCTCGCCTCGCTGTCCGAGGTGGCGGCCGAGCGCGCCATCGACCTCGTCTTCCTGACGGTCCCCGCCGCCGCGGCCCAGGGCGCGGTCGATGCGCTCGTGGCGGCCGGCGTCCGCGGCATCCTCAACTTCGCGCCCGTCGTCGTCACCGCGCCCGAGAACGTGCGCGTGGAGGCCGTCGATCTCTCCGCCGGCCTGCAGCGCCTGACCTACTACGTGCAGTCGGAGCCCGCAACGGCCGGCGAGGTGACGGGGTAGCATTCGAGCCCGTGCTGCCCATCGTCGCCGAACGCCTCACCACCTTCGAGTCGCGCCTGCGCGCGGAGCTGCGCTCCGACGTCGCCTTCATCGAGGCGATCGGCGACGATCTCGTTCGCGCCGGCGGCAAGCGCCTGCGTCCCACGCTCGCCTTCCTCGCCGCCGACCTGGTCGACGCCGACCCCGAGGTCGGCATGTCGGTGGCGCTGGCCGTGGAACTGCTCCACGCCGCCTCGCTGCTGCACGACGACCTGATCGACGATGCGGAGACCCGCCGCGGGGCCGTCGCCGCCTTCCGCCGCTACGGCAACGTCGTCTCCGTGATGTCGGGGGACTTCATGCTCGCCCGCGTGCTCGGCCTGCTGGCGGCCAGCGGCAGCTCGGACTTCACGCGGCTGATGTCGCAGACCGCGGCGCTCATCTGCGAGGGCGAGGTGCTGCAGTTCCAGGCGGCCACGCTCGAGGCGTACGACATGGACGTCTACCGGCGCGTCATCGAGGGGAAGACGGCCGCCCTGCTGGCGACCGCGCTCGAGGCGCCGGCGCTGATCGCCGGCGCCCCCGACGGCCTGCGCACCGCGCTGCGGCGCTTCGGTCTCGCGTACGGGCGCGCCTTCCAGATGCAGGACGACCTGCTCGACCTGCTCGGTGACCCGGACCGCCTCGGCAAGCCGGTCGGCGGCGACCTGCGCGAGGGGAAGGCCACCCTGCCGGTGCTGGCGCTGCTCGAGGCCGGCGTCGAGGAGCCGCGGGCGATCCTGCGCCGCCATGCGCGCGAGGACGGCGACGTCGGGCGGGTCATCGAGCTGGTGCGGCAGCACGGGATCGACGGGAGGGCCGCGGCGGTCGTCAAGGCCCAGGCGGAGGCCGCCATCGCGGCGCTCGACGTGTTCGCGCCGTCCCCGTCGCGCGACGCGTTGATCGGCCTGGCCCAGCGCGAGATCGACCGCAGCCTCTGACGGCGATCGGCTCTCGGGCCGCGGCTCAGCGGCGAGCGCGGCCGTCGTCCGGTTCGGCCCAGGCGCCCCAGCCGTGCCAGGCGTCGAACACGAGCAGGAAGCCGCCCTGGATCAGCACCCCCAGGCCGTGCCCCAGGCCCTCCGGGGTGCGCCACGCGAGCAGCAGCACGGCGCCGACCAGCACGTAGGCGACGTCGAGACCGGCGTTGAGCCGCAGCAGGCGGCGCAGGCGCGCGCCGAAGGCCGCGGTCGCGCCGGCGTCGTCGGCCTCGCCGCGCGCGACGCGTCGCCGCCGATCGCGTTCGCCGAACGCCGCGATGCCGCCGTCGATGGCCCCCCACACGACGAACTGGATGGCCAGGGCCCGCAGCATGGCCGCCGTGCCCTCCGCGGCCGCGCCGGCGACGAGGAGCAGCAGGGCCCCCGCCGCCACGCTCGCCAGCGCCCAGCCCGCGAGCTGGCGGCCGACAACCCGCGCCCGCCACCAGGGATCGCCCGAGCGTGTCGCGCCTTGGGCCCGCATGCCGGCCATCGTCGCCCGCGCCGCGCGTGCGGTCAAGGCGCGCGCCCTCGCCGCCTCGCGGCCCCCAACGGACACGGGGCGGGCGGCGAGCGCGCTATGCTCGCCGGTGATGGCCACGATGGACCGCGAGCACGTGCTGGAGTTCTTCCGTCACCACCCCGAGCGCCCCTGGCACGTCCACGACGTGCAGCAGAAGCTGGAGCTTGAAGTCGAGGACCGGCCCGCCCTGCGGGAGGTGCTCGGCGAGCTGGTGGACGCCGGCGAGCTGATCCGCACGCGGCGGCGGACCTACGGGCTGCCCAAGCACATGAACCTGCTGGCGGGCCGGCTGCAGGTCACCTCCGGTGGCTACGGCTTCGTCATCGCGGACGACCGCGCCGTCAAGGACCTGTTCGTGCCCTCCGACAAGCTGGCCGGCGCCTGGGACGGCGATCGCGTGATGGCGCGCCCCGACCCCGGCACGCTCGACAACGGCAAGCCCGCCGGCGAGGTCGTGCGGGTCGTGGCCCGCGGTCACGACCGCGTGGTCGGCACCCTGGAGTACGCCCGCGGTTACGCGATCCTGCGCCCCGACTCCGTGCGGCTCCGCGAGCGCGTGCTGCTGACACCCGATTCCGTCGGCACGCTGGCCGCCGGGACGCGCATCGTCGGCCGCATGGTGTGGCCCGAGGCCTCGGGCGAGAAGGAGCCGTTCGCCGAGGTCGACGAGGTGCTCGGCGAGGCCGACGATCCCGTCGTGGAGACGCGTGCGGTCATCGTCAAGTACGGCCTGCAGGACGCCTTCGATCCGGACGCCCTGGCGGAGGCGGACGCGCTCGGCGAGCGCGTGCCGGAGGCGGCCTTCAAGGGCCGGCGCGACACGCGCGAGGTGCCGACCTTCACGATCGACGGCGCGGACGCCAAGGACTTCGACGACGCGCTCTCCGTCGAGCGCATCGGTGGCCGCGGGAAGTCGCAGCGCTACCGCATCGGCGTGCACATCGCCGACGTCAGCCACTACGTCACCGAGGGCTCGGCCCTCGACGCCGACGCGCAGGCGCGGGCCACCTCGGTCTACCTGCCCGGCCGCGTGCTGCCGATGCTCCCCGAGGCGCTCTCCAACGGTCTCTGCTCGCTGGTCGAGGGCGAGGACCGCCTGACGCTGTCCTGCTTCGTCGAGATCGACCGCGATGGCAACGTCCACGACGTCCGCTTCGCGGAGACCATCATCCGCAGCGACGCGCGCCTCACCTACGAGCAGGTGCAGGCCTTCGCCGAGGGCGATCGCCTGCCGGAGGGCAAGCGCAAGCTCGAGCGCGACGTCAAGGTGCTGCTCGACCTGGCCGAGGTGCTGCGCGCGCAGCGCATGGGCGCGGGCGCGCTGGACTTCGACTTCACCGAGGCCAAGGTCGACGTCGACGACCGCGGCGCGCTGCACCTGACGCCCGTTCGCAGCAACGCCGCGCGGCGGCTGGTGGAGGAGATGATGCTCCTCGCCAACCGGCTGGTCGCCAAGGAGCTGCACGACGCGGGCGTGCCGACGCTCTACCGCGTGCACGAGGACCCGAGCGAGGAGAAGGTGCGCACGCTGCAGAAGGCGCTGCAGCGTCTCGGGTACGAGGTCGACCTCGACGACCCGTCGCCCGCCGACCTGCAGAAGGTGCTCAAGCAGGCGGCCGGCAAGCCCGAGCAGCAGATGGTGAGCGTGCTGCTGCTGCGTTCGCTGAAGCAGGCGCGCTACGCGGCCGACAACCTGGGCCACTTCGGCCTCGCGTTCGATCACTACCTGCACTTCACCAGCCCGATTCGCCGCTACCCGGACCTCATCGTCCATCGGGTGCTGCGGGCGCGGCTGCGGAAGAAGCTGACGAAGGCCGTGCAGGGGCGCTGGGTCGACGAGTTCCCCGCGCTGGCCGACCACGTCAGCGAACGGGAGCGCACGGCCGAGGAGGCCGAGCGCGACCTGACGAAGTACTTCCATGCGGTGTGGGCGCGGGACCACGTGGGCGAGCGCTTCACCGGCACCGTCGCCGGGGTGACCAACTTCGGCGTGTTCGTCGCCCTCCCCAACGGCATCGAGGGCCTCATGCACGTGTCCCAACTCGACGACGACTACTACGTCTTCCTCGAGGACAGCCTCATGCTCATGGGGAAGCACACGCGCACCCGCTACCGGATGGGCGACCGGGTCGACGTGCGCATCCTCTACGCCAACCCCGTCAACCGCCAGATCGACCTGCTCCCGGGCGACCAGGAGATGCCCGAGGTGGCGCCCGATGCCGAGGTCGTCGCCGGGCTGAACGCCCCGCAGCCGGAGACGCTGAAGACGCCGCAGCAGGCGGCCACCGACGCCGACGCGCCCCCCACCGCCCGCGCCCTGCCGCTGCGGTCGCGCCGGTCGGGCGGCCG
>Ga0272443_10004604_pt1 | contig 14870 bp, 15 predicted proteins | sample SSMAcet12_FD_193581 | JGI IMG/M metagenome (GOLD analysis project Ga0272443, IMG submission 193581) | Marine sediment archaeal communities from Little Sippewissett salt marsh, Falmouth, MA, United States - SSM-Acet-12 | ecosystem: Environmental > Aquatic > Marine > Wetlands > Sediment ...
CCGTTGCATGATCTGCCATGTGCAGCGCAAAATACAATCCGCCGATGCCGCTGCCGATGACCAGTACATCGGTTTTGAGTGTTTCTTTCATATATGGTTTGAACAAATTGTTAAGAAGAGTATTCCCGGAGATTGCCATGGGTTTTGGCTGAAATGAACTCCAGAATAAATACCAGCAGCAACCCGGTTATCATCAGGGCCAGTGCGGGCAGAACCAGTGGGTCGGTTTCTGTCAGCTGTCGATAGGTTTCCGGCATGATATTCGTGGAAAACAGCAGGGCCTTTTCTCCATCAGGCAACGTTGCCGCCAAAGGCGCTTTCCATGGCCATATCTTGGTCAGTGAGCCGAGCATCACGCCTGCGAGCAGCAGCATGGTCTCGTCATGATAGCGCTGCAGAAGTCTGGAAAGTATTCTGACAAAACTCAGAAGCCCGGTAAGGCAGCCGGCGCAGAAAATAACAATGACCGTAAGATGTAACTCTTTAATGGACTCGAGAATAAACGCGTATTTGCCAAGAAGAAGAAGAATGAAGCTCCCGGATATTCCCGGCAGGATCATGGCGCAGATCGCTATCGCGCCTGAAATAAAAATGAACCACAAACTGTCGGGTGTAGCAACGGGTGAGAGACTGGTCACGAAAAACGCGGTAAGCGCGCCTGTAATCCCGGCGATCCAGGCAGAAAGGGAGTGTGTCCTGACCTTTCGGGAGATAATCACGGCCGAGGCGATGATCAGTCCGAAGAAAAACGAAAGCAGGAAAAGCGTATGCTGTTCGAGCAGATAAACAATAGGGCCAGACAGGGTGACGACGCTGATGAGTATACCCAGGAGAAGGCTTGCAAGAAAGCCTCCGTTGATCGTTTTCCAGAAATCGCGATACTCAAATCGTAAAAGCTTTTTTATGGCAAAACCGTTAATTGAACGCAAGGCGGTTATGAGCGTCTCATAAATCCCTGTGATAAAAGCAATCGTACCTCCTGATACGCCGGGAATAATATCTGCCGCGCCCATAAGTATGCCTTTGAGCGTCACGGGAAGATAGTGTATGATACGTTCGAGCATTGGGTTGAGTCTGTGTCAGAATTCAGAGCGGCTTCTTTTTTTATCCCTGAGATATCTGAGGGAATTAGCCAGAATAATAAGGATGCCTGCAAGAATAATGTAATGTACAAAATCAACCAGACCAGGGAAGAGGGTGGCAAGAAAATAGCCTATGGAAGTGAAAAAGAGAACCCAGATTATCGCGCCGGACATGCTGTAAAAAAGAAAGACCGGATAGGGCATGTTCACTACACCGGCAAGGGTTGAGGTAAAGCTTCTTATCACAGGGACAAAGCGTGCGAAAAACACCGCTTTTGATCCGTGTTTTTCATAGAATCGTTCTGTCTTCTCGAGATGCTCTTCACGGAAAAAAAATGAATTTTTTTTCCTGAAAAAAGCTCGTTGCAACTGGGTCCCGATAAAGTAACCTGTTGAATCACCAAGTATGGCGCCGAATGAGAGGGAGGCAATAACAAGGGGTATCTCCAGCTGCCCGGATGCGGCAATAAGGCCGGCTGTAATCAGAAGAGAGTCACCCGGCAGAAAAAATCCCGCGAACAAGCCTGTTTCTGCAAAGACAATAGCAAAAAGCAATGCGTAACCTCCCCAGATAACCAGTTCGTCAAGCGTCTGCATGTGCTGCAGGGATTCGATAATGTTCATGCGCGAACTTCTCCCTTTCAGGCTGTGCCCGTTACGTGCTTTGTGATGTTACCGGGATATCAGGGCAGAAGTACCGCGCAGGCAATGACCGTTGTCCAGAGTCCGTTCTCTCCTTCAGCGGATTGGGTGATATTGAAAGAGTTGATGATCTTGCCGCTCATCTTGTAGATCCCTTCACGTTCATCCCAGTCCTTGTTCGGGTCAAATTCAATGCCGAGAGTAGTCGCGAGCATTGTAGCGGCAAGATCCTCAGCGTATTCTCCGGATTGTTCCGAAGTCTGACCATAGGGGTGGTGTTCCGATAGGTAGCCGTAAAGAGATTCGTCAGCAGGAAGCGCGACACCTATCGATGACGCTATCAGTCGGCTGTGCTCGTTCGTGGAGTTCCTGGCCATAACGGCAAACGTGATTTCTCCGGGAGAGAGACATTTCAGCCCTTCCTCGACGCTCAAACGCTCACATTTGGGAGGAAAAATGCTCGATACGGTTACAAGATTGCATTTCTCGATCTTTGCATCCCTTAGTGCAAGTTCAAAAGATGAGAGATACTCTTTATGCCGCCCTACGCCTTTGGTAAAAAAGACTTTTTCAGGTACAAATGACAATGCCGTGTTCTCCGGATAACGTTAATAGTAGCGTCCTTTGTGAACGATCAAACTCAGCAATTATAGGAAAAAGCAACGTGATTATACATCTTTTTTTAAGACAACCTTGAAAAATTTTCGTTTTCCCGCTTTTATGGTTTTCGGTTTCTGATCAAGTATCACTTCTAAGTGGGTATCACTGACTTTCGTATCGTCTATCTGTACGGCATTCTGGCTGATAAGCCTTCTTGCCTCGGTCTTTGATGTTACGGCCTTCAGCGCTACCAGAAGGTCAACCAGAGGGATCGGCGAGGAGGTAAAAGCAAACTCCTCTATCTCCAGAGGTGCTTTTTTGTGAACAAAAACCCGATCGAAATGACCCTCTGCTTTCACAGCGAGATCTGCGGAATGGAAAAATGAGACAATTTCTTTTGCAAGGGTTCTTTTTGCCTCTCTGGGATTTTCGTTTATCATCTCCCGGAAACTGTCCGGCGAGTGCTCCGGTGTCGGGAGAAGGAGGGTGAAATAGGTTTCTATCAGGTCATCGGGAATAGAGAGCACTCTGCCGTAGATATCTTCGGGGGTATCATTAAAACATATTGCGTTGCCAAGGGACTTGGACATTTTTTCCTGCCCGAAGGTGCCGACAAGCAGGGGCATGGTTATGCATACCTGGGGGTGAATTCCGTATTCACGCTGAAGATCCCTTCCTACAAGAAGATTGAATTTCTGATCTGTTCCGCCAAGTTCTATGTCATTGCGAAGATGTACTGAGTCCATTCCCTGGGCGAGAGGATAAAGAAACTCATGAATAGAGATAGGTTCACGCGACCTGTAGCGTTTTTCAAAGTCATCTCTTTCAAGCATCCTGGCTACAGTGTAATGACTTGAGAGCCGAATGACATCGTTAAAGGTCATCTGCCCGAGCCAGTCCGCGTTGTAGCGGATGGTTGTTTTATTTCGGGAGAGAATTTTCGAAGCCTGATCGAAATAGGTTCGGCCGTTTTCTTTTGCCTCTGCCGCTGTAAGTTGTGGCCTGGTAGTGCTTTTGCCGGACGGATCGCCGATCATGGCAGTAAAGTCTCCGATAATGAGAATGGCTTCGTGTCCCAGATCCTGGAAATCCCTGAGCTTCCGCAGGACAACGGAGTGGCCGAGGTGCAGGTCGGGCCTGGACGGATCTGCGCCGAGTTTTATTTTCAGGGGGGTTCGGGTTTCAAAACTTCTTGTCAGTTTTTGCTCGAGTTCATCTTCGCTTATAACTTCGACGGTATTGCGGATAATATGATCAAGCTGCTCTTTTACTGGTGGAAAACTCATGGATAAAATCGTTCTTTTGTCTGTGTTGGTGGTTGATGGCTTATGAAATTGTCTTTCGGGATCAGTATTGGTTTTTCAGCTTTTGCAGCTGACGTTGTGTGTCACGGTCCTTGATGGTTTCCCGTTTGTCATGCAGCTGCTTTCCCTTGGCCAGTCCCAGTTCTATCTTCAGAATTCCTTTTTTGGTGAAAAAGGCTTTTAAGGGGACAAGCGTCAATCCTTTCTGTTGAAGCCTGGTCTGAAGTTTCAGGATTTCTTCACGTTTCAAGAGCAGCTTGCGGCTTCTTTTCGGGTCAATCGGCTCGACATGGTTGTGTTCATATGCCGCGATCTGCATGTTTTCAAGCCAGACCTCGCCCCGGTGAATGATGGCATAGCTTTCATTCAGGCTTGCTTTTCCAAGGCGAACGGATTTTACTTCACTGCCTTTCAGCTCGATGCCTGCGACCATCGTGTCAAGGATGAAGTACTCGTGCCTTGCCTTACGGTTCAGTGTTGTCGATACGTATTGCGGTTTTTTCTCAGCTTTTGCCACGGCTCAATGTTCAAGGTTGGTCGGGGATGGTAAAATACAGTTCAGGAATCAGGTTGCCGATATTGAGAATAAGATCAGGGTCGAAAGTTTTTTTTATCCTTGCCATTTCGCTGATACCTTTTTCTCCGAACATGCTGACAAGGTACTCTGCCTTGAGCTTCCCTATACCGTGTTCTGCTGAAAGGGTACCCCCGAGTTCAAGGACTTTGGCGATAAAATCTTTGTAGAGCGCTTTGGCTCGCAGGAATTCGTCATGGTTTGACGGCAGAATATTCAAGTGAACATGCGCATTGCCGATATGCCCGAATATGATATACCGGAAACCGTTTTTTTCACAGGTGTCCCGGTAAAATTCAAACAGTTCAACGAAAGAACTTTCAGGAACAGCCATGTCTGTGCTGATTTTGCTTTCCGATTGAGCGTTCAGCCACTCGTTTACCTGTACCGGAAGCTGATGACGAAACGCTCTCAAGGCTCTCTGCTCATTGACATCGAGGGCGACCCGGGAGTCGTCGAGCAGTGCGTTTGATGACTCCATGAGTGAAAACCATGATTCGAGGGCACTCTCTTCGTTTATCGAGGAAACCTCCTGCTCAAAAAAAACAGCACCTGAGGTTACTGCCGGTATTTCAGGATATGCAGCACGAAGAAAATCCAGCGAGTTGCGGTCAAAAAACTCGAGCGCTCTCGGGTCAACCCCGCCGGTTTTTGTTTTAGCCTGCTCTACAAAAAAAAACAGATCCTGCAGAGCGTGGAAATAGACCAGGCAGGAGATGATTTTTTCAGGAAACTGCACAAGCTGCAGGTCGGCATCGACAATAACCCCGAGCGTGCCTTCAGAGCCGATAAACAGATCGATAAGATCCAAGCCTGGTTGTGAAAAGTAGCCGGCATTGTGCTTTGATGTCAGAGGGAGCGTGTAGTCCGGTTTGGCAAACACCATGTTTCCCGCAAGAGGGAGGTCCAGACGGAATATGCCGTCTTTTCCGGCCAGATATTTTCCTCTCGGAATATCAAGTATCTCTCCGGAAGAGAGGACAACGGTGATACGCGCTATGTGATTTCTTGTCGGGCCGTATTTGTAGCTTCGGGCCCCTGAAGAGTTGTTGGCAATCGTGCTGCCGATAAAACAGAGTTTTTCTGTAGGGTCGGGAGGATAGAGCCAGCCGTTCTGTTTCGCGGTGCGCTGAACATCTTCAAGCAGTGCCCCCGCTTCGACAGTCATGGTGGCGCTCTTTTCCCCGCGCTGAACCGGTTCCTCTATGCGGTTGAGTTTTTCCATGCTCACGACATAGTCGCCGAACGGTATCCTTCCTCCTGTGGTGCCTGTTCCGTTGCCGGCGATAACAAGGCGTTTCCCGGATGAAGCGCATTTTGCGAGGAGTTCGGAAACATCCCTGACGGTTTCAGGAAAGTAAACCCCGGGGGTATGACCATCCTGGATGTTGCTGGTATCTTTCAGATAGCTCTTGATGAGCTCCTGGTCATCTTTATAGATCATTCAGTCGCGGGTTCTGTTTTGCTGCTGTCTGTCATTGCTGCACTGACAGAGAGCGTGTCGGTTGCCGTGGTGTCAGGACCGTTAACATAATAATTAATCAGCTTTCCAGCTATAGGAGCTGAAATACTTCCCCCGTACCCTGCGTTCTCAACAAGAACAGCGACTGCTATCGTTGGTTTTTCAAGCGGGGCGAAAGCGACAAACCAGGCATGATCCTTACCGTGAGGGTTCTGGGCGGTTCCGGTTTTGCCTGCGACTTTGACATTTTCTACCCCTGCGAGTCTTCCGGTTCCCCGTTCAACGACTCCGAACATCGCCTCGCGAACTCTTTCAAAGGTTTTCTCGGAGATCGGCAGCTTGTTTTTTTTGAAATCGAGAGGTACAAACGTGTCGCTGTCGTATGACTGGTAGCCTTTGACAACGTGCGGCTGATGCCAGGTGCCTTTGTTGGCTATTGTTGCCGTAAAGGCGGCAAGCTGGAGGGGCGTTGTGTTCAACTCTCCCTGTCCGATAGCAAGGCTGACAAGATAGCCCTTTGTCCATTTGCCTTTTCCATACCGTTTATCATAATATTCAGTCGAGGGAAGCGGTGAAGAACGCTCACCGGAAAGGTCGATGCCTGTTGTTTTTCCAAATCCGAACATTCTTCCATATCGTGTCCATTGTTCAAAACCAAGATCGAATATGAGACTATAGTAGTAGGTGTTGCATGATTCTACTATGGAACGTTCCAGATTGACCGGGCCGTGCCCCTGCCCGCCATGACAACGAAAGCGGCCGCGTCCGAGTCTGAATACTCCTGTACAGAAGATCTTTTTTTCAGGTGTTATCACATTTTCCTCAAGCGCCGCTATGGCCAGAAGCAGTTTGTAGACTGATCCCGGAGGATATGATGCCTGTATCGCTCTGTTAAAGAGCGGTTTTGCAGGATCCTGAACTATTTCAGTCCACTTATTTCCATCGGTTGTGCCGTTCAGAATGTTCAGGTCGTAATCCGGCTGGCTGGTCATGGCGAGAATCCCTCCGTCGTTCGGGTCAATTGCCACTACGGCGCCGGATTTTTCCGTTTTTTTTAACAGCTCTTCTGCAAGCTGCTGCAGTCCTGCATCGAGAGTCAGATGAAGGTCAGTGCCATTGACAAAAGGACGGTCTCTCGTGCCGTTTTCAAATTTTCCGGCAAACCTGCCGATGGAATTAACCAGTTCGAAACGTGCCCCTTTTTCTCCTCTGAGCAGATCTTCATAGGTTTTTTCAAGCCCCTTGCTTCCGGTTTTATCGTCAGGGGTGTAGCCTTTTTCAGACATCTCTTCAAGCTGGTCTTTGGATATAAAGTTGAGATATCCAAAGAGGTGTGAAGCGTGCAGGTCTAAAGGATATTGTCTTTTGTTTTCAACATCGATCATCACTCCGGGGAGCTTCCAGAGGTTTTCACTCAAACGCATCATTTCTTTCGGTTCGATGTCCCTTCTGACTGCAACAGGAGCAAACCGGTTGTATTTGAACCCCTTGTTGATCCTTTCCGTAAGTTTTTCGTCGGTAATATGAAGCAGGGACGCAAGGGAACTCTTTTTCAGAGAGTCCGTGAACTCGGAAGGAATCACTTTGACGGTATAGAGCGGCTGGTTGTCGACGACTATAGTGCCGTTACGATCGATCATTCTTCCTCTGGGAGGCTGAATCCATATTCTCCGCAGACTGTTTGCGTCCGAAATCGAACCAAGTTTCTTGTATTCGAATACCTGAAGATAGATGAGTCGCAGGAAAAGGACAGCAAAGACCGCTATGACAATCAGTGAGACAGTTAATGCTCTCTGCTGAATTTTATCCATGAGCTGTTATTTCGCAAGAATTTTTTTTAAAAAAAGTTGATAGATCAGTACGGCCAGAATCATCGTCAACAGGGTAGCCAGGCCTATTGAGTAGGTGATATGCCAGGCAGTGGGCAAAGAGAGCACATTAAGCGTCAGCGTATAGAGTATTCTTCCTGCAAGGCTTGCAAGAAATACTCCCTTGTAGAACATCTGCTTTTTCTGCAAAGCCGAGGCATGACTGTTTTCCGGGATATGGAAGTATCCCGCGATGAAACCCTCTATGGTTTTTGACAATGTCTCGATGCCGATATTACCGCTCAGAATTCCTGTCACAATCCCGGCAGCGAAGCCAAAGGTTGTTCCCTGCTTCTGTCCGTATCTCAAAGCGGTGAACACAATGAATATGGTGACAATATCCGGCATGGCGCCTAAAATGACCAGACGGGAAACTGCGTACTGCTGCAGGATGCAGAGTATCACGAGAAGAATACTATCTATGATAATATTTTTTATCACGGTTTTCCTCGAGGTTGCATGAGATCAACGGTTATGTGTTCAGACACTATACGCGATAGGCCTACGCCTTGGAGAAGCGGATAGGTTGAACATTCTTTTTTCAGTTTTGTGCTTCTTCGGGTATTTTTTTTTCAGCCCCGGTATTTTCCATCAGAAGCATTTTTTCCGGGTCAGTTGTTTTTTTGACAATCAGTACCCGGTTCAGTGAAGAGAAATCAGCGCCAAGCCGGACAGTTATCCGGTAAAATTTTTTATCAGGTTTCACATCGAGCACTTGCCCGACAGGAATGCCTCTGATGGCAAAGGTACTGAAATCTGCCGTATACATGTTTTCGTTGACTCCTATTGAGCTGCTTAACGGGACATAATGCAGCTGGGCAAGCTGTTCCTGCTTGCCGTTCCAGCTCAGAATTCCCTGTGTGCCGTTGCTGTCTGAGACCACACTGACACTGAACTCTGCATGGATAACCGGCATAACCTTCGCGTAATTATTCGAAACCTGAATGATTCTGCCTACCAGGCCGTCAGGAGTCATGACCGCCATGTCAATCTCAACCCCCTGCTGTATGCCGGCGTTGATGATCAGCAGGTTTTCATTGGTATTGAATCTTCTTTCCACTACCCTTGCATGGATAAAGCGTATCGGGTTGCTTTCGATAAAACGGGCGGTACGGTCAATACTGGTGGAATCCCTCAGTACGGAACCCTGTTCAATAATTTCTGCGAGCAGTACGGAATTTTGCAGCGCCAGTTTTTCATTTTCGTCGTTGAGCTGGAGGTAGCGATACATGTCGCTGAGCCGCTGAGAGACTCCCGCTCTCAATTCAATCCCTCTTGAAAGAAGATTTTGTAGTGAATAGTCTTGCTCAAACGTGATGAGAAGGCCTGCAATACTGCAATAGAAAAGCAGAAGCAGGTAGGCGTTATTATTCTTGAATACTTTATAAAAATTCGGCACGTCTTTTATCAGTGGGTGGCTCTTGTCAGGTCTCTATATGATATGATGCATCCTCGAGCTGAATCGTCACATGATCAATATTATACTTTTCCTTCAACTCTCTATGGATGGAAGTAAGAAGTTTTTGCCCCTCATGAAGATCATCGACTCTCAGATGGCAGCTTAACGCGTTCACGCCACTGGTCAGTGCCCAGACATGCAGGTCATGAATGCTTCCCACATGATCAAAGTGCAGCAGCGTTTGTTCTATTTCCCTGATGTTCAGATCATTCGGGACCGATTCCATGAGAACGTTTACGGCCTCTTTGATAATGTTCAACGCGCTTCGCACGATGAGCAGAGCAATAAAAAAGCTGATCAGACTGTCCAGGACCATCAAACCGGTCAATCCTATTATTACCGCGCCTCCTACAACGCCGAACGATCCTGCCAGATCACTGAGTATATGCGTATATGCAGCCTTGATATTGACACTGTTATCCTTTTCCTTTCTGAGCTGTATCGCATTGAACACATTTGCGAGAAGGCCTACGATACCGAAAGCGAGCATCTGGATGGTTTCGATCTCTTTGGGTAGGGAGATTCTTTTCCAGGCTTCGATGGTTACAAACAGCGCGGTGATACAGAGAATGACCCCGTTGACCAGGGCGGCTATGATTTCAAGGCGTAAATACCCGTATGAGCGCTGTTCTGTCGATGGTTTTGAGCTGAAGAGTATCGCAAGATAACTGATGAGAAGCGCGAGAAAATCAGTGGCCATATGCCCGGCATCAGCCATGAGCGAGAGGCTTCCGGAAAGCCAGCCTCCGACAAGTTCGACCAGGAGGATGACGCCTGTAATGATAGCCGCGGTTTTCAGTCCTTTTCTGGCTCTTCCTCCCTTGAAGGTATGTTCTGAACGAACCCGTTCATTATGTTCCATTTCCGGTCAGTAGGTGTTTGCGGCAAAGGAGCTTCGTGAATCCGCTGATCTCTGTTGTCTGTCTGCCTGATTTGGCAAGGACTTTGATTTTATTAAATTAATCCCTTCATGGAAGTATACAGGATTGATTTTAAAATTATGAGTTTAAACGTAACTGACAAATTTGTCGTTGTCGGAGACCGGGTTCTGATAAAGCCGAGAACGGGCAATGAACAGACCAAGTCCGGTATATATCTTCCTCCCGGAGTTCAGGAAAAAGAGAAGATTCATAGCGGTTACGTGCTGAAAATCGGACCGGGCTATCCTGTCGGTCCCCCTCCGGAAAGCGATGAACCATGGATGGAGGAGACCTCTGCGCCGCAGTATATTCCCCTCCAGGCAAAAGTGGGCGATCTTGCAATATTTATTCAGAGCAGCGCCCATGAGATCGAATATCAGGATAATAAATATCTCATTGTCCCGCATGCCGCGATTTTGCTGCTTATCAGGGAGGATGATGAACTTGAGTACTATTTGAAGTAATGCATGGTATGAGCCGCACTTCCGTGCAATGCCGGTTTCGGTTCACACAGTTTCTCTCTTTATCATTTAGCATCCGGAGTACAGAAGGATATGCCTGTCGAGCAGAAAAACGATCTTGTCGAACAGATTGAAAGACTGAAAAAAGAGATGCGGGCAATTGTTCTTGCTCACTACTACACGCTTCCGGAGATTCAGGATGTGGCGGATATTGTCGGTGACAGCCTTGCGCTGGCTCGTGCAGCCGAAAGCACCGATGCGGAGGTTATCGTTTTTGCGGGAGTGTATTTCATGGGTGAAACGGCAAGTATCCTTAATCCTGACAAGACGGTGCTTATGCCGGACAATCATGCAGGGTGTCCGCTTGCAGACAGTTGCCCGACGGAGGAGTTCAGGGCATTCAGACAAAAGCATCCTGAAGCAATAGTCATAAGCTATATAAATTCCACAGCGGAGATCAAGGCTGAGTCAGACATTATCTGCACCTCTTCCAATGCGGAGAGCATTGTGCGTCAGATTCCTGAAGACAAAGAGATTATTTTCGGGCCTGACAGAAATCTGGGCGGCTATGTCATGAGAAAGCTCGGCAGAAAAATGATCCTCTGGCAGGGCTACTGTTATGTTCACGATGCTTTCAGCTGGGATGTGATTAAACATACAGTCGAATCGCATCCCGGTGCTGAACTGATCGCGCATCCGGAATGTCGGGAAGAGCTTCTTCAACATGCAGATTACGTAGGTTCCACCAGCGGGCTGCTCAAGTATGCCCTTGAGAGTTCAGCAACTACGTTCATTGTAGCCACGGAGCCCGGTATTCTCTACGAAATGCAGAAACGATCCCCGGAAAAAATATTTATTCCCGCGCCCAAGAGTGACTCTCAACCCTGGAGCACCTGTACCCAGATGAAGCAGAACACCCTCGTGAAACTCTATGAATGTATGGAAAACAGAGCCCCCCGGATTGTCGTAGAAGAGCCCCTGCGAACCGCAGCACTCAAGTCTATACAGCGGATGCTGGAAATGTCCTGATCGCCATGAATAACATGCTGCAGGATTCAATGGCTTCGTTACGCGGTACTCGGAATCCTCATGTACTTTGTGTACACTCCGGTTCCTGCGCTCCGTTCGCCTTGCCCTTGAATCCTTCGCTACTGTTATTCAAGGCGATCACCAATCACCAGTGACCAGTGGCTGGATAGCTGAATGGTTTGATAGAGCGATGAGCAATGAGCGATGAGCAATGAGCGATGAGTGATGAGCGATGAGTGATGAGCGATGAGCGATGAGTGATGAGCAATGAGCGATGAGTGATGAGCGATGAGTGATGAGCGATGAGTGATGAGCGATGAGCGATGAGTGATGAGCGATGAGTGATGAGCGATGAGTGATGAGCGATGAGTGATGAGCGATGAGCAATGAGTGATGAGTGACCAGAGAGGAGTGTTAGGGGTTAGGTGTTAGGGAGAAGATAGTTCTGAGTTCCGGCTTCTGGCCTCCGCCCCTCCGCAAAGTCATGCCGCCCTGTGAAATCCAAACACCTATTTCACGGGGTGATCCGGCATCCATGCAGTTTCCGCTATACGTATGGATTCCCGTGTCAAGCACGGGAATGACAGGAGAAAAATCATCTTGTCTCTCCGGTCTCCGCCATTCTTACCATCTCTCATTAATTCAATAGTCATTCGTCACTATTCATTTCCCAACATTCTCTCCTTCTTCCAATAGTCAATAGTCATTTGACATTCCCTCGTTCGCCTCTCGTCTCTTGATTCTTGACTCTTGTCTCTCTTTTTCCCTCATCCCTCCTCTCCATACGCATAGATAAAGCCGCCCCGGCTCAGTTTTTCTACAACCTCCCGGATTTTCGAGGGGTTGACAACGAAGCACCCGTTGCTTCTGCCTAATCTCGGCCCGTTGAGCGTAAAGAAGTTTTCTATGATGATCGGAACGGAAACATACGCTGCCGAATGGAGTACTATGTCCCTTGAAAAAACGTTGCTGTTTTTCAGTGAGTCAAGGCCGTGCAGTCTGATTGCAAGGCCGTGGTCTCCCAGGTAGGCGATACCGGTTTTAAAGAGGCCGAGGCTGCTCATGTTGGAGCCCTCGATGTTTGAAAAAAAACGGGCATGGGTCGTTCCTGTTTTTTTTGCATGAGCGATATGGTACCAGCTTTCTGAGCCGGTTGCCATATCGATGATTACCATGCGTTTACGAAACGAGGGTCTGGTATAGTCAACAACGGCAAGATAGTGCGGAGGTTCTTCATGCGGATGCAGATTCAGGTATTCCGAAACAGCTGCATGTGCCGAACCGAGAGCATCTTTCGAAACCCGTTCTGAAAAAAACAGGGAAGCCGAGAAGGCGATCATACCGAGCAGAACGCTACCGGCAAGGATTTTTATAGAGGTTGAAACCTTCACATCAGGTCAGGAATGTGCCGTTATGGTACTCTTCAAAGGCTTTTTGCAGTTCATCGCGTGTATTCATGACTATCGGTCCGTGCCAGGCGACAGGCTCATGCAGCGGTTTGCCGGAAAAGAGCAGGAATCTCACCGGTTCCTTTTCAGTCGATACACGTATGTGGTTGCCTTTTGTGTCGTAGAGTATGAGTGTCTCATTGCCCAGAAGCGGGTTGGATTCCATATCGAAGTAGCTCTTGCCTTCGGTGTCAAAAGAAAGCGGTTGCTGATTGTGACTGAACCATGCTTCGCCTGCGATCACATAGATGATAACCGTATAGTTCTCCTTTACCGGATGTTTCCAGCTTGCTCCGGCAGGAATCGTAATGTCGAGGTATTCAGGGTCAATCGCTATTCCTTCAACCGCGCCCGGAGTCCCGTCGATAGTTCCGCAGATAACACGAACAGTTACGCCGTTTTGCAGGCGAACAAGTGGTATCATATCTGACTTTATGTCTCTGTAGCCCGGAGAAATCATTTTTTCCGAAGCGGGCAGGTTAGCCCATAGCTGAAATCCCGCGACGTTACCGTTCTTTTCGCCGGAAGGCATTTCTTCATGTATGATGCCCCTGCCGGCGGTCATCCATTGCACGTCACCGGGAAAGATAGTCCCTTTGTTTCCAAGACTGTCATGGTGTTTGACACTGCCTTCCAGAAGATAGGTTATGGTTTCGATGCCCCTGTGAGGATGCCAGGGAAAACCTTTCAGATACTCTGCCGGATTGTCTGAACGAAAGTCGTCGAGCAGAAGGAATGGGTCAAAAAGAGGAACCTGACTGAATCCGAACGCACGCTTCAGATTCACCCCGGCACCTTCGGTGACGGGCTTGCTTGTAAAGACTTTTCTTATGGCTCTCGGTTTTTCCATGCCGGTTATTCTGTTAAACGTTTACATGGTTTCAATGTGTCAATAAAAAACAATTACCGACTTCCAATCGTTCAGCCATAGATTATTGCAGCGTTATTATCTTTCATGTAACCATAGATTGCGTAACTTCACCCTTGCAATAAACGTTTTGCTGAACAGCTTGCAAGCTATCAAGGGTTTAAAAAATTACAGGTTATGGGGAAGAAAAAAACAGCTACCATTCTCTTTATCGGAGATGTTGTCGGTAAGCCGGGAGTACAGATTGTCAGTCATCTGCTGAAAGGACTCAGAACGAAGCATTCCGTTGATCTGGTGATCTGTAACGGAGAAAATACCCATAATGGAAAAGGGATGAATAAGGAAGCTCTACATCAGCTTCGGGAGGCGGGAGTGGATGTTTTTACCGGCGGGAACCACACGTGGAATAACTTTAACTTTTTTGAAACGCTGAAAACCGATCCGAGCGTTATCAGGCCGCTTAATTATCCCAGAGGAGTCTATGGCAAAGGAATGGGGATCTTCAGTATGGGAGAGGGACTGGGGGAGATCGGGATTATCAACCTTCAGGGAAGAACCTTCATGTCTTCGATAGATTGTCCTTTCAGGACGGCGGACTGGGCAATAAAACAGATGAAAGATAAGGTTACCTGTATTTTTGTTGATATGCATGCTGAAGCGACAGCCGAGAAGATCGCGCTTGGATGGTATCTTGACGGCAGGGTTTCGGCGGTTCTAGGCACCCATACACATGTTCAGACAGCAGACGAAAGAATTCTTCCTAAAGGAACGGGATACTGCTCGGATGTCGGTATGACTGGTCCGTTCGAGTCGGTTATTGGTATGCAGATCAAAGCGGCGACGGATCGCTTTCTCTATCAGACACCTCATAAGTATGAATGTGCCGAGAATGACGTACACCTCTCGGCTGTCCTGTTGACACTGGACACTGAAACGGGCAGGACAACAGGAATCAGCAGGGTTTTCTATCCCGATTTCAACCGCGGGGAAACGCTCACAAATGAAAAGTGAAAAGTCAAAAGTAAAAAAAGTGACACAGTGACCAGTGACGAGTTGCGAGGGAAGAGAGGGTAATGTCTACTGTCAAATGACTATTGAATATTGGAAGAAGGGGAGAATGTTGGGAAATGAATAATGTAATAATGAATAATGA
>Ga0272443_10004605_pt1 | contig 14869 bp, 9 predicted proteins | sample SSMAcet12_FD_193581 | JGI IMG/M metagenome (GOLD analysis project Ga0272443, IMG submission 193581) | Marine sediment archaeal communities from Little Sippewissett salt marsh, Falmouth, MA, United States - SSM-Acet-12 | ecosystem: Environmental > Aquatic > Marine > Wetlands > Sediment ...
CTGAAGGTAGTAATTGTAGCGCAACGCCTTGCGGATCGCCTCGGCCAGCGTGATTTCAACATATTTTTCACGAATCAGGGGGGCCAGCTTCGCCGTCGTCTCGCTGATGAGCTGGTTGTACTCCGCCGTCACCTCCGCCCGTTCGCGCTGCCTTTCCTCCGGGGTCAACGGGCGCTGGTCGATAAACGCCAGTTCCGCATCCCGCTCCTTCTCGAGTACCCCGACCATGTCGACAGGATCGGGGATCTGGGTGAAGATCTGGGAAGAGCGCTCCGCATGGCTCTCTTTCGGTACCTCGAGATACGAGGGGACATCGCTCGCATCCGCCTCAGTCGTTGCCGGCTGCGTCCCCGCCGCTCGAGAACCACCTTCGCGGCCGGTGCGCGGCCCGCTCCGTGCCGCGATGACGGCCGGCTCGTGCTGCGTCGATTCGCACCCGATCGTCCCAAGGCACACGAGAACCGCCAGCCAGACGCCCGACCGCCGCCATCTGCTGCCACGCACCATCCTGTGCTCCTTGTACCACCCGGCAAGGGCCGAGCGCGGGGCCGTCCCTCCCGGCCTTGCAGGGGGGACGACGCGAGCCGGCGTCAGAACACCGCTTGGCGATTCTAATAATCGCCAGAGGCATGTCAAACGCGACCGCGCTGACCGGCGACCGTTTTTGCGGTACCATGCACCCTGTTGGCTCAAATACGATCCGTCAGCCTGCCAAACAGGTGTGCGCAGCATGGCCGCCGATTCACAGGACAACTACCGCTACTGTCCGGGCGAGGAAAATATCCGCATCTCCGATGCGATCTGTTTCGGCCGGCAGCGCAACAACTACCCCAAGTGCAAGGGATGCCCGTTTCGCGACCAGGGCAGCCCCGCTGCCACGTTTGGGGTCGGCCAGCGCGCGCGGGCCGGAATCGGAAGCACCGCCCCACTCGAAGAGGCGAACCCCGTCGACGCGCTTTTCAAGGCCAACGACATCCGCGGACGCTATCCGGAGCCTCTGAACGAAGAGCTGGCCTGGCGGGTCGGCCACGCCTGTGCCCAGTTCCTTCGCTCCGAACTCCGCGGCTACGACCGCACCGTCCCGGAAAAGGCGTCCGTCGTCGTCGGCCGGGACATGCGCAAGAGCAGCCCGTCGCTGACCGCCGCTTTGATCGAAGGCTTGCGATCCGGCGGCTCCCCGGTTTTGGATATCGGCATGGTGGACACCCCGCAGCTTTACTTCGCGGTCCATCGTCTCACCTGCTGCGGAGGCGTACAGGTCACCGCCAGCCACAATCCGCCTCCCGAAAACGGCTTCAAAATCTGCGGCGTGAAGGGCCGGGCGATCAGCACGGACACCGGCCTGGCGAAAGTCTACCGGATCGCCCGCCACACGCTCCGCCACGTGACGGGCCCGCTGGCCGACCAAACGCATCTCGACCTCTCGCAGGACTACAAGAGCTTCGTCCGCGGCTTTTTGCGCGAGGATGCCCTCACCGTCGACGCGGACCACCCTTTGAAAGTCGTGATCGACGCCTCGAACGGGATGGCCGGCCGCGCCGTCCCGCTCATCTTCGGCGACATCCCGTGGCTGGAGATCGTTCGCCTCAACTTCGAGCACAACGGGGACTTTTTTCACGACCCGAACCCCCTGGCCGAGTCGAACCTGTCGCAACTCTGCGATCGCGTGGTTCGCTCCGAAGCGCATCTGGGCGTCTGCTTCGACGGCGACGCGGATCGGATGATCCTGGTCGACAACGAGGGCAGAGCAGTGGGCGGCGATCTCGTAACGGCCCTGCTGGCCCCTGTGTTTCTCGATCGCTATCCGGGTTCGACGATCGTCTACGACCTCCGCAGCTCGCGCGTCGTCCCCGAAGAAATCCGCAAAGCGGGCGGTTCGCCGCGCCCCGAGCGTTCCGGCCATGCCTATATCAAAAAAGCCCTGACCGATGCCAAGGGCGTGTTTGGCGGCGAGCTCAGCGGTCACTACTATTTCCGCGACAACGGCTACTGTGATTCGGCAATGATCGCCCTGGCGGAGGTTCTCAACCTCCTGACGCACACGGGCCTGTCACTCAAACAGCTGATCGCCCCGCTTCGCCGGTACGCCAGCTCGCCGGAGCGGAGCTTCCCCTGCGGCAACGGACCCGAGGTCATCGACCGTCTGTCCAAGCACTATGCGCACGGGGAAGTGAATTACCTCGACGGCGCCACCGTGCGATTCAAAGACTGGTGGTTCAACCTTCGCGCGTCGATCACGGGGCCTTACGTACGCCTTCGCATCGAGGCTGCCGACGAGGCGATAATGGCTGCCAAACTCGAAGAAGTCAGCGCGCTCATCACGTCCTGCGCCCGGCCCGAGGACGATTGAGCCGGCTGGGCGCGACCCGATAACCGGACACATGCAAACAATGCCTGCGACAATGCCTCCCGAGCCGATCGAACACCGCCGACTGGACTGCGGCGTCGAACTGGCCGTCATGGCCATGCCCGAGCGCCCCGTCGTGGCCATGATGATCCGCCTGCTGGCCGGCTACGCCTTCGAACAGCCCGAGCACCTCGGTGTTGCCCACGTGCTCGAGGAATCGCTTTCGAAGGGAACCGCCCGTCGCAACGGACGCGAACTCAACGATGCCTTCGATGCGATCGGCGCGACCCACAGTTCCTATGCGGGACGCGAAACCGTGGGCTTTCTCTGCACGTGCCTGCCTGAGTTCACCGCCCAGGCCCTCGCGCTGCATGCCGAGATGATCCGAACCCCCAGCTTCCCGGAAGACGCCTGCCGCACGGGCGTCGAACTGACGCGCCAGGCCCTGGCAGCACTCGAGGACGACCCGGGCGAGCTGGTCCGCAAACTGCTCCACCGCCACGCTTACGGCCCGCCGCTTGACCGGCACCTGTTCGGCGAAAAACAAACGCTTGACGGCATCGATCGGTCGAGCGTCGTCGCGCACCATGAGCGGCTCTTTGCGGCCGACCGCATGCACGTCGCCGTCGCCGGCGCGGTCGATCCTTCCCGCATCGCAGAGCAAATCGACCGCGCGTTCGAGGGCTTCGCCCCGCCGCCCGACGCCGCGCGGCAAACCCCCGGCGCACAGGCCGGAACAGACGGCCGCTGGCCTCTGCAGTTTCTCAGCGGCCTCTGGCATTACGACAAGCAGCTCGAACAGCAACACATCGCCATCTGCTTCCCCTGCTCAGCCGTCACCGATGAGGACTTTCCCGTCGAGCAGGTGCTCGTGGCCGTCCTGTCCGGCGGCATGAGCAGCCGGCTTTTCACCGAGGTGCGTGAAAAGCTGGGCCTGGTCTACTGGGTAGGCGCCTGGGCCGACCACCCCCGCGCCGGCGGCATGTTGCACCTTGGCGCCTCGACGACACCGCAGCGCGCCGACCAGACATACGCGACCTTGCTCCGGGAGGTCGACCGAGTCAGCGAGGATCTCACCGCCGACGAACTCGACAGGGCGATCACCGGGTTGGTCACGGCGATCCAGACGCGCGGCGATGTCGCTCGAGCCCGCGCTACCCGGATGGCCGACGATATGTTCTACCACGGTCGGCCCATCGCGACCGCAGAGAAAATCGCACGGATCCGCGCCGTGACGACCGAGGACATCGCCCGCTACCTCCAGCGCCACCGGCGCGACCGGCTCGGCGTCGTCACACTCGGGCCGCGACGGCTCGACACCGAGGGCGTCGATCCGGAACGGGGACAATGAGATCGCTGCGCTATCTGGAGGAAAGGAGAAAGTTTCCGCACGATGCTTGAAACGTCATTCGTACAACATCGTCTGGCCAACGGCCTGGACGTCGTCATCGAACAGATGGCCCAGGTCCCGTCCGTCGCGTGCGGCTTTCTCGTGAAAACCGGCTCGCGCGACGAGCCGGCGGCTCAGGCCGGCGCGGCTCACTTCCTCGAACACATGTGCTTCAAGGGAACGGATCGCCGTTCCTGGCAGCAGATCGGCATCGAGCTGGATGCCGTCGGTGCCCAGTACAACGCCTACACCAGCAAGGATCGGACATTCTACTACGGCTGGGTTCGGCCCGAGAACGTCGAGAAACAGATCGACATGCTGGCCGACATGATGCGACCCACCCTGCCGGCCGACCAGTTCGACCTCGAAAAAAACGTAGTCCTCGAAGAGATCGCCATGGCCGGCGACGACCTGACATCGGTCGCCTACGACGCGCTCTACGAGCACCTCTGCCCGAACCATCCGATGGCCTGGCCCGTGCTCGGGTACGCGAACACGATCGAGGCCATGACCCGCCGGGACATGGCCGACTTCATCGCCCACCACTACGTACCGCGGGCGATGACCCTCATCGTGGCCGGCCGGATCGACCCGGATCGCATCCTCGATACGGCCCAACGCTGGTGTGGCTCGTGGCCGAAGTCGGACGCCGCTGTTCAGCGCACCCCGCCGGCGATCAGCGGCGGGCATGCCGTTCGCACCTTCGCGCGCTTTCACCAGCAGGCCGTCTTACTGGCGTTCCCGGCCACCCCCGCGGGCCGACCCGACGAGGAAGCGGCCGAAGCCGTCGCCGCGATCCTGGGCGGAGCGAACTCGCGCTTCTACTGGAACATCGTTCAAAAGGGGCTCAGCCGGCGCGCGGGCGTCTTCTACGAAGGCTACGCCGACTTCGGGGTCCTGGTCATGTTCGCACTCTGCGAGGGCGACAACGCCGACAGGGCGCTGGCCGCCATGCGAACCGAGGCCGAAATGTTCGCGGCCCATGGCCCCCAACCCCACGAGCTGCAGCGCGTCAAAAACTTGCGGCGAACCGGCTTGGCCGCCGAATCCGAAGCGCCCTACTATCGGCTCGGCCAACTGGCCGACGACCTCGCCTACCGAGGCCGACCCAGAACCCCGGCCGAACGGCTCGCCAACGTGGACGCTGTCACGGCTGATCGCATCGCCGATTACCTCGGCCGTTTCCCGATCACCGGGGCGGGCTTGCTGGTTGGCGTCGGGCCGCGCGAAGATCTGATCGACAAGGCATCTTGATACCGGAGTCCCGGCGCACGAGCGCGAACGTCTGGACAACCTGATGAATGAACACGACACGTCCACAGCCGACCCCGGGAACGTCACACCCGTCGGCGTCCCGATGGCCAGGCCCGTTCAAATCACGCACGAAGCTGTCCCGGCCCCCTGGCCGCCGCCGATGTCGGCCGGTTGGGCCGTCGTCGAATTGATCCTGGTCGCCATCCTTCCGCAGGTGATCGGTGGGCTGACCTACAGCCTGCTGCCCGCGATGCACTTCGAGGACGACCGCTGGCTGACGCTGATCGCCACGGCCACGATCGGGTGCACCGCCCTGCTGGTCTGCGGAGCCTTGCTGGTCATCGACGGGCAGAAGCCGGTCACCATCGGATGGCGCTTCCGGCCCGTGACCGACAACGTCGCCGTCGGCCTGGTAGGGCTCGTTCTCACACTCGCAAGCCGAATGGTCCTGGTCATCTGTGCCATGCTCCTTTACCCGCCCCTCGCCAGGGAACTGGACGAGGCCGAGCAGGCCATCGAGCAAACGCTGCCGCCCATGAACCTGCCCGTTCTGGCTGCGGCCATGACCTTCGTGGTCATCTGGGAAGAGGTCGTCTTCCGCGGCTTCCTGCTGACGCGCCTCCAGGCCGTCTTCAAGCGATGGTGGCTGTCCATCGGCGCAGGCAGCGTGCTTTTCGGCCTCATCCACTTCTACCAGGGCCCCCTGGCGATGATCCTGATCTCCGTGATGGCCGTTATCCTGAGCATCTTATTCGTCTGGCGGAAAAGTCTGCTGCCCTGCATGGTCCTCCACTGGCTCCACAACGTCGGCGTGCTGCTTCTGCTTCAGGTGATCTCGCCCCACTGGCGGTGATCCCGGCGGGTTGATTCGTGCGGGCCGCACCGCTATATCTGTGAGCCGGCCTTCCCCGCGTCGATCGGCGGAAGGGCATGCATAAAAAGACATCGAACGGAACTCATCCACTAGGACGAACAAGAAAGGAGAGCGATCCAATGGCCAAACCCTGCAACGTGGCACTCATCGGCCAGGGATTCATGGGGCGGACGCACAGCAACGCCTACCTCAAGGTCGCCAAGTTCTTCAGCGACCTGCCCCGCGTTCCCGTCATGCATTCGGTCTTCGGGATGAAGGAAGAACACCCCGAACAGTTCGCTCAGCGGTGGGGCTGGCAGAATGCCACGACGGACTGGAAATCCCTCGTCCGGGATGAGCGGATCGACTTGGTCGACCTCGTCACGCCCAACTACATGCACCTGCCGCCGGCGATGGAAGCGCTGGCCGCCGGCAAGGCCGTCGCAACTGAAAAACCCCTCGCCGGCACCCTCGCCGACGCACGCGAGATGGTCGCCGCCGCCCGAAAGGCCAAAGCCAAAACCTTCGTCTGGTACAACTACCGGCGCTGCCCGGCCGTCGGGCTGGCGTACAATCTCGTCAAGGCCGGCAAAATCGGCCGAATCTACCACGTCCGCTGCGTCTACCTCCAGGACTGGGGCGGCCCGGAAACGCCGCTCCTCTGGCGATTCCAGAAGAAACTGGCCGGCAGCGGCGCGCACGGCGACCTCAATGCCCATATCGTGGACATGGCCCGGTTCATCACCGGCGACGAAATCACCGAGATCAGCGGCGCCATTTCCGAGACCTTCATCAAGCAGCGCGACCTCGTGGAAAGCGCTTCGGCCGGCGGGCTCGGCGGCGCCAAGGGCGCGCGCAAGAAAGGCCGATCCGACGTCGATGACGCCGTCCTGTTCCTGGCCCGCTTCAAGCAGGGCGCGGTCGCCAGCTTCGAGGCCTCCCGCCTGGCCACAGGCTACAAGAACCAGAACGGCATCGAGATCCACGGCGAAAAAGGCGGCCTCCGCTTCCGCTTCGAGGACATGAACTACCTGGACTACTACGACAACACGGCGGACAAAAAAGTCCAGGGCTGGAGCCGGATCATCTGCACCTCGGCCGGCAATCACCCTTATGTTGAGGCCTGGTGGCCCGACGCCCACATCCTGGGCTACGAGCACGGCTTCATCAACCAGGCGGCCGACATCCTGCGCGTGCTCGGCGGCAAAAAGCCGGAGATCCCGATCCCCGACTTCGCCGACGCCTACGAAACCCAGCGCGTCCTGGAAGCCGCCCTGCTGTCCGCCCAGAACCGCTGCGCCGTCAAGATGAGCGAAATCAAGTAATCCGGCCCGATCGCAACGTTGGGTTTGCGATATTCAAAGTGGCGGCATGCCCATCAAAAAGCCCCCGGCTCTGCAAGCCGGGGGCTTTTTTAAAGCAGTACTACCGGGCACTTGGGTACTGTGCCCCCCAACATCGCCGCGATCACCTGACCGCCAGCGAGGACGGCAGCCTGTCGTCCGGCACGTTCGGTGGCACGACCACACCCATGAAGTGCAGGAACTGGGTGCGCGTCAGGATCGGGATCGAGAGCGCCCGCGCATCGCTCACGAGGGCCTCATACTTGCCGATACGCTCCTTCTGCTGCTCGGCCAGCACCTGCATTTCCGGCGTGTCGGTTTCGGGCGCGACCTCCGCCCGTTCAGGCGGGCTCCCGAGCACCACGAAGTCCGTGCGCGGATCGAGCTGCTCGACGACCTTTCCGCCGGACGCTTCGATCAGCGCCTGCACCCGCTGGCCAGCCGGGTCGTCGGTCCGCCCGTCGAAGTTCAGATCGAAATCGCCGGCAACCAGGAAGCTCAACCGCCGATGCCGGTCGTACACGGGGTTGGCCACGATGTCGTTTTCCATGATCGGTTGACCCGGGGTCGTCGAGGTCACCCGGCACTCGGAAGTGATATCGAAGGGTTCGACCACCTCGAGCGTCGCCTTGCCCTGGCCGTCCGGCGGGATCCCGGCAACGCGCGAATAGACCGAAAAGGTCATCCCCCGCCGCACGTTGTCCCGGGTACCTAAGTTGATGTAGGCGATCCCTTCGCCCGTCACGACCCGTACGACGTAGCCGTCGGCCATCTGAAGCGGCGCGGTCACGTCCGGCTGCGGCTTGAAACCCGCCAGTGTCGCGCTGAGCGCCTGGGCGCGTTTCTGGGCCTCGTCACGCGCCTCGGCAACCTCCGCACGCTGCTCGCGTTCGTTCGCAAGCTGCTCGCTGGCCGACATGCGGACTTCGTCCAGCGACTCGGCCAACCCGGACACCTGCTTCTCCCACGCCTCGTGATCGTCCTGGTACTGGGACTCGAGCGTACTGTAGTTGGCCTGGATCTGCGCGGTGGCGTCGCTGAACGCCTCGCGCACCTTGACGTCGGCCTCCTGGCTCCGTTCAAGCTCGGCTCGCATCTCGTCACAGTTCCGGGAGATCTCCGCCAGGACCTCCTGTTGAGCCCGGAATGTGGCGTACAGGCCCTGCAGAACACGCGCAATCGCTGATTCGGCGGTCAGACGCGCGTCCGCCAGCGCGGGGTCAGCCACGACCTCGCTCACCGCCTCGGCGATCCCCTGGCGGATCCGGGCGACGTCGTCGGTTTCCTCGGCGATGACGGACCGGGCGAGCGTGCGGATCTGCTGCTGGACCACGCTGAGCTGCGCTCTGGATTGGTTCGCCTGGTTCTGGGCGCTCTCCATGCGCTGCTGCATGTCGGAATAGTTGGTCAGGACAATGACGGTTCCCGCCAGGGACAATACCGTCAGCACCACAAACACGACGAGTGCGACCTTGAGGCCGCCGCCGCCCCCGCCCTGGGGCCGACCGATGGCTGCCATGTTCACCACTCCCTTACAGGGTTCATGCGCCGTGATCCGCCGCGACGGCCATCCCCGGGCACTCCCGCTCCTTGGACGGCGAGAGGTCGGCCCACACGACGGTACTTTCCGCAGGGAATCCCAAGCACGCCCCGAGCCGACCTTTGATACCCGGCCCGAAGCGCGTTGCACCCGCATTGTTGCCGTCCGCAGGGGTCGTGTCAACCAACCCCCGGCCCGCCGACGCGCCGCCTTCCCCCGCACCTTTGGAACGGGCCGGAAAGCTTGACAGCCCTTCGGGACCGCACCTACAGTGCGGCGGGCGACCGCGGGCGGCCCGACATCGGCCCGGGCGGTGGGAACAGGAGCCGGGCGGCTGCTACCCCCCCTGCCTCGCACCCTCGCGTGCCACCTGCTCCATGGCTGAACGCTTCTTCATCATCGACGGGTTGAGCCAGATCTTCCGCTCCTATTACGCTCCCTTCCGGCGGCTCACAGCACCCGACGGCGAGCCTACGCGCGCCACCTACGTCTTCACGAACATGCTCCTCCAGTTGATCCGCCAGCAAAAACCCGATCTGCTCGTGATGGCCATGGACTCGCCGGACGAAGAGGTCTTCCGCCGACAGATCGACCCGGACTACAAGGCCCACCGTCCCCCGCCGCCCGAGGACCTCCCTCCCCAAATCGAACGGATCCTCGATATCGTCCGCGCGTCCGGCATCCCCATCCTCAGCGTCAGCGGGTTCGAAGCCGATGATGTCATTGCCACCCTCGCCCGCCGCTACGCCAAGCCCGACCGGACGGTCCTGGTCGTCAGCAAGGACAAGGATCTCGAACAGCTCATCTCGCCGGACATCCACCTGTTCGACCCGGCCTCAGGCGAGAGCATGGGACCCGATGAACTCCGCGCTAAAAAAGGGTACGGCCCCGAGCAGGCCGTCGAAATTCAAACGCTTACCGGTGACACCACGGACAATGTTCCCGGCGTCAAAGGGGTCGGCCCCAAGAAGGCCGCCGACCTCATCGCGCGCTACGGGTCGGCCCGCGAGGTCGTCGAGCACGCCGACGAACTGACGCCCGCCATGGGCCGGAACGTCCGCGCGTTCGCCGATCACCTCGAACGGACCCGGCAACTCGTCACGCTCCGCGACGACGTTCCGCTCAAATTCAACCTCAAAACCGCCCGGTTCAAGGGGATCGACCGAAGCGCCCTGCTGCCCATCTTCAAGGAGCTCGGCTTCCAGCGCCTCGTCGAACAGTTCGACGAAGGGCAGGCCACACAGCCGGAAGACCCACCGAAATCGCCGGCCGGCAACCCAACCATTCCCGATTCCCTCTTCGACCTTCCACACGCACCCGCGGAACTCGTGGATACCCCCGAAAAGCTCGACCGCTTTTTGGCCGAGCTGAAACGACAAAAACGCTTCGCGCTGGATACCGAGACGACGCACCTCAACCCCGCCTGGGCCCGACTTGTCGGCCTGAGCTTCTCCTGGAAACCCCGCACCGGCTGGTACCTGCCCCTGGCCGGCGTCGGACGCACGCTCGATGCCGAGCCGACCCTGGCCGCCCTGCGCCCCATCCTGGCCGACCCAGCCGTCGCCAAGGTCGGGCAGAACATCAAGTACGACCTCGTCGTGCTCGCCTCCCACGACGTGCCGGTCGCCGGCGTCGCGTTCGACACGATGGTCGCCAGCTTCGTGCTCGATTCGGCCCGACACTCCCACGGCCTGGACGCGCTGGCGCGCGAGCTGCTCGGGCGCGAGACGATCCCGATCACCGCGCTCATCGGCAAGGGCAAAAACCAGATCACCTTCGATCAGGTCGAGATCGATCGGGCCGCGGTCTATGCAGCCGAGGATGCCGACGTCACCTGGTCGCTTTACGAGCTGCTCGCCCCACGACTGGCCGGCAGCGACCTCGAACCACTTTTCCACGAGACCGAAATGCCACTCGTCGAGGTGCTGGCCGCCATGCAGGCCGAGGGCGTCCACCTCGACACCGACCTGCTGGCGCGGATGAGCAACGAGCTGGCCGACCGTCTCCAGGACCTCAGCCGTCAAATCCACGAAGCCGCCGGCCGGCCGTTCAACATCGACTCGCCCAAGCAGTTGGCCGAGATCCTCTTCGACGAGCTCGGCCTGACGGCGGTCAAACGCACGCAGACCGGCTACTCGACCGACGCCGAGACGCTCGAAACGCTCGCCCGTCAGAGCGACCACCCCGTCCCGAAACTCGTCAAGGAATACCGCGAGCTGACCAAGCTCAAAAGCACTTATGTGGACACCCTGCCGGAGATGATCTGCCCGCGCACCGGCCGCGTGCACGCCAGCTTCCACCAGACGGTCGCCGTCACGGGCCGGCTCTCATCGAGCGACCCGAACCTCCAGAACATCCCCGTCCGCACCGAGCTCGGCCGCCGCATCCGCCAGGCCTTCATCCCACGCGACAAGGACCACGTCCTTTTGACGGCCGACTATTCCCAGGTCGAGCTCCGCGTGCTCGCGCACTTCTGCAAGGACCCCGCCCTTGTGCGGGCCTTCGCCGAGGACCGCGACATCCACCGCGTCGTCGCCGCGCAGGTCTTCGACGTACCCCTCGACGAAGTCACCTCCGAACAGCGCGGCAAGGCCAAGACCGTCAACTTCGGGATCATCTATGGCCAAACCGCCTTCGGGCTCGCCCGCTCCACCGGGATGACCACCGGTGCGGCCCAGGCGTTAATCGACCGCTACCATGAACGCTACCCGGGCATCCGCCGGTTCATCGACGCGACGATCGCCGCCGCGCGCAGGAACGGCTTCGTCCGCACGATCCTCGGCCGGCGCCGCGCAATCCCCCACATCGACTCGCGCAACCACAACCTCCGCGCCGCGGCCGAACGGGAGGCCGTCAACACCGTCATCCAGGGCAGCGCCGCCGACCTCATCAAGCGGGCGATGATCACCATCCATGATCGGATCGTCCGCGAGCATCGGCCCGCGCGCCTCGTCATCCAGGTCCACGACGAGTTGGTCTTCGACGTCCCGCGGGCCAGCGTCGCCGACGAAGCGGCACTCATCGCCCGCGAAATGACCGATGCCCTGCCCCTCGACGTGCCCCTCAAGGTAGAGCCGGCCTGGGGCGACAACTGGCTGGAAAGCAAGTAGCCCGCGACCACGGGATTCACATTCAGGGGATGAGCCGGGCTTGGTGCGCCATTCCCTCCATGCCCGCCAGCGGTGAACCCGCTCACGCGGTCCGAACCGCGGCTGTGGCAAAAAACCGCACGAAGAAAGTGCGCGCAGAAAAACACAATGCCATCAAAAGGGAAGGACGCAGGCGCCGATACCCATGCCGCCCCAAACGCACGCCCTTGCCTTCATGGCGTCGGCCTTGCGATTGATGTCATTTCATGATGAAGCTGCGAGCTCTACCAGATCCCACGCACGTTGAAGATGTTGAGAAGACCTGCAAAATTGCCCCACAGGCCGCCCAAACCGCAGCCGGGCAGCAGGCTCATCGCGATCACGATCAGTGACAGAAGAGCTTTTTTCATCGTTCGGTTCCTTTGCATTGCCGGTGTACCTGGTCGCCTCGCACCGCCCGCGCGGGCGGGAACTCACGCCTCCCCGCACGGCCGCGTGCGTCCTCATCTCGGCCGACCGCCGCCACGGGGCCGAACAATGATGGCCGCCGACGCCGGCAAACGCAACCTTTCCCCTTTCCAGAGGCAAGAGCGGCGATGCCGCACACCCTGTATTGTGTTCCGCACCACCGACAGGTGTAATATGGGTGTTATGAGCAATGCCTGCCTGGAAGCGACTCTCCGAAAAGCTCTGGCCGAGGCGTGCGGGCTCGGGCCGGGCGAGGGCGTCCTCGTGGGCGTGTCGGGGGGGGCGGACTCCGTCGCACTGCTGGAGATACTCTGCGCGCTGAACGGTCGGTACGGGTGGTCGCTCAAGTTGCACGCGGCGCACCTGAACCACACCCTTCGCGGCGAGGCGGCCGAAGCGGATGCGGCTTTCGTGGCCGAGCACTGCCGACGACTCGGCGTCCCGTGCACGGTCGCCTCGGCCGACGTGGCAGGTCGGGCCGCCGCCGAGGGCGTCTCCATCGAGCAGGCCGGCCGACTGTGCCGGTTCGAATACTTCGAGCAGCTTTGCACCGCGCACGGACTGGGATGGATCGCGCTCGGCCACCACGCCGACGACCAGGCTGAAACGGTCCTCCACCGGATCGCGCGGGGTACGGGCCTGCGCGGGCTGGGCGGTATGCGGATCGTCCGCCCCCTGCGGGCCGGCAGCGACATCCGGCTCATTCGGCCGCTGCTGGCTTTGACGCGTGCCCGGCTCGAAGCCTACCTGGCTGACAAGAACCTGCCGTTTCGCCGGGACAGCTCGAACCATTCGCCGACGCACACGCGCAACCGAATCCGCCACGAGGTCCTGCCCCTGCTGCGCGAGCGGCTCAATCCGCGCGTGGACGAGGCGCTTCAGCGATTGGCTGCACAGGCCCGGGAGATGGACGCATACGTGGCGGCCCAGGCGACCGAGCGGGCGGCGGGTATTGTGACGTACGCGGGCGCCGACCGCGTCGAAGTGGACCGCGCCGCACTCGCGCGCCAGCCGCGGGTGATCCAGGCTGAACTCGTTCGGCAACTGCTGAGCGACCTCGGTGCGCCGCAGCGCGACCTGTCCGCGTTGCAGGTGGACCGCGTTCTGGCCTTGGCCGCCGAGGAACACGGCACACGAACGGTCCCGCTGCCGGGCGGTTTCCTGGTACGGGCCTGTTATGATCGACTCGTCTTCGAACGGGCCGCGTCGGACGACCGCAAAACTGCCTACGCCCCCTTCGAAATCCAGGTCGCACCGGAAGGGATCACGCGGCTGGAGAAGGTCGGCCTGGAGATCGAGGTCGAAAGGCTGCCGGCTGGAGGGTCGCAAGCCGAGACCGACACCGGCCGCTGGGACGAGTGCATCGATGCGGACGCGGTCCGTTGGCCGCTGATCGCGCGTCCGCCGCGGCCGGGCGAACGGTTCGACCCGCTGGGGATGGGCGGCGAAACGAAAAAAATCTCCGATTTTCTGATCGACGCGAAGATCGCGGCCGACCGGCGAAGCGGCGTCGTTCTTTTGTGCGACCAAGCCGGCCCCGTCTGGGTCGTGGGCATGCGGATCGCGCACCGCGTACGGCTCATCGAGGCGACGCGAAACATTCTCCGTGTCCGCGTCCGGCCGACGACCGGGGAAGCGACTCGTCCCCATGACAAGAGAGGGACATACGCATCGCGTTGAAAAGCAGACCATCTCGGTACTGGGTTGCCCTGCTGGTACTTTACGCGGTGGCTGTCGGCCTGCGCGTCGGGTGGGTCGTTCATCGCTATGGTGACCGGCGGGAGGCGGCCGAGTTGGCCTACCCCGACGAGGAAGCCTACTGGCGGTCAGCCCGATCGCTGGCGGCCGGGGAAGGGCTCATCGACGAATTCGGCTACCGCGCGACCTACATGCCTGCCTACCCCGCGTTTTTGGCGATCTGGACGGGCGCGGAACACCCCTACTGGGCCGGCCGACTCGCCCAGGCCGTCTTGGCCGCCCTGGCGGCACCGCTGGCGGCCGCGCTCGCGTGGCGATGGGGACGCTGGGCGCGGAATCTACCGGATCACCGCACGGATGAGCGGCGGGAGGACGACACCGAGGCCGAACGCCATACGCTCTGGATGGCTGCCATCGCCGGCCTGATCGTCGCGTTCGATCCGTTTTTGGTCTTTTTCAGCGGACTTTTCCTGACCGAGGCGTTGTTCGCCGTCGTAGTAATCGTTGGATGGTGGTTCGTGGTGGGCGCGGCGCGGTGCGACAACGCCGGCCGGTGGTGTCGCAACGCCGTCGGAGCGGGCGCGTTGATCGCGGTCGGCATGTGGCTGCGACCGGCGGCGGTGGTGCTGGCAGGAGCGGCCGTCTTGGCAGTGGCCATCGGACGCGGGCGGTACCTGCGACGCTGGGCGATGGCCGGCGTCATCATCGCCGTGGTTGTGGCTGGTTTGTTTCCCTGGGCCCTGCGCAACCGGTTGACGATCGGCCAGTGGTGCTGGCTGACGACGCGCGGGGGAATCTCGCTCTACGACGGCCTGCACGCCGAGGCCAAGGGGGACAGCGACCTGGCGCATACCAAGACAATCGAGGCGGTGCAGGGTGTGAGCGAA
>Ga0272443_10004609_pt1 | contig 14865 bp, 38 predicted proteins | sample SSMAcet12_FD_193581 | JGI IMG/M metagenome (GOLD analysis project Ga0272443, IMG submission 193581) | Marine sediment archaeal communities from Little Sippewissett salt marsh, Falmouth, MA, United States - SSM-Acet-12 | ecosystem: Environmental > Aquatic > Marine > Wetlands > Sediment ...
AAAAGAGAAGGGATTTTGGGAGGACCGTGACCGTAAAGTTGCACTTCTATTAATCCATTGTGAAATATCAGAAGCAGTTGAAGCATTACGAGATGATGACAAAAAGCAATATCATGAGGAACTTGCTGATATCGCTATCAGATTATTCGACCTCATGGGATATGAAGAGAAACAAGCAAAATACGCTATCAATTTCCAAGAAATCATCAAAAGCAAAATGAATAAAAATGATAAAAGAGAATACAAACACGGAAAAAAGTTTTAGGTGAATATATGAAAAAACTACGACAAAGCAGATTAGATGATTTTGGTCTAATCGATATGAGAAGGAAGAATTTTCCAGAAGCAAATGCCGAAAGAGCAATAAACAGAATCCAACAAGCGGAACAACAAGCACAACAACTAAACCAAGAAGATGAACCATATTGGTCTGCAGCAGATTGGGAATCATGGGCTGCACAGCTCTATGAAGATATCGAGGTTGCAAGAAAATATCTCCCTAAATGGTTCATTGAAGCATATGAAGCATGAACTTCAATGATACAATAGGGAGAAGTAACAAAGAAGAAATCCTGACGTGGTTCAATAAAGGAAAACCAAAAAAGAAGATTCTTATCATACAAGGAAGAAGCGGTAACGGAAAAACTCTTCTTCCGACAGCACTAGCAGAAACACTCCACTACGAAATACAAACAATCACTCCAGACAACATTGATGATTCAACACTGGAGACAATCAATCAATCTATATCAAAGAAAAAACTCGTTCTTTTTGATGATTTTGATGACTTCCACCACTCAAAACGAAGTCTTCTTTATGATGCTATCGAACTCTCGGTCTTTCCTATCATTGTTACTTGTACCAAATGGAAATTCAAATCAGAAATCTTTGGTAAATCTCAATACATGAGAATGAAACGACCAAGAACATCAGAGATACTCTCATTACTACAACAACAATCCAATCTATCAAAGGACCATCTACAAGATATTGCAATCAATTCAGATAACGTTCTACAGGCCATTACAGCAACGCTGTCAGGCTTTATCCCAGAAAGAACACATCAACCTCTCTCCAACAAAGATAAGCTCTCAGACCTTAAGAAACAACGTTTCACTGATGAGATGAAAAAGGATGATGTGCGTATCTATTTTGATGATATCAGCAAGTATTCTCTAGCCGACATCAACACCATGATAGCATTCTCGTATTTCGATTACATCACCCACCAACGATTTGTTCCTGTTGACCCATTCTTTATCAATTCAATCCCATCGTTACCAAAGACAACATTCAAACGAAAAATAGTTACCAAAAAGAAAAAAGAAAAGAAAAAGAAACAACAACCAAAAAAACCAGTAAAGAAAGAAGAAGGATTAGATTTATTTTTCTAGGAGAAGGAAATATGAAAGCTACAACATATTCTGCATTAGTGATGCTCTTGTTTATGCGAAATCTGAGGAAAGGACGGGTACCATCTCTTCAAAATTTAATTGATTTAGTTGATACCTGTGCGAAGGAAACATTTCATCTTACTGTTGATATTTCGAGGGATACAAAGTATCGTCTTATCAGAGAATTGATAAAAACAGAAATCTTGGATAACAACAAAGAAGATGGCTACCTTTCAGTTGCACTATCTGATAAAACAGAGAAATACATATCAGAATTTATGACAATAATGATACATGAAGAGGAGGATGAGGATGAGGAAGATACCAGTCAACTACATTGAGGAAATACCATTACCATTAATGAAGATTCGAAAGGTCGGTAATTCGCTTGTATATACGATACCCAACGGGGTCGTTCTTAAATATAATATAAAATCAGGTGATAAAGTGTTTGCTCTACTTTTACGTCGAAAAAAACGTGTTTCATATGAAGTAAAAGACGACGAAAAAGTGGTGATTTTAAGTAAAAATGAGGCTGAACAATTTGAAAAATTCAAGAAAAATCAACAAAAAAATCAACAGTGTCAGTATTAAATATAATACACGGTTTCTATCTGTTGTATATACCACAATAATATATAGTTATTATATATATATAAGGAAACTTATTACTTTATTTCGGTATTTCCGTATTACTTTGTGGTGGAGCAGAGCGACACCACCACTTAATAATGAGGTACTACCATGAAGAAGCTCTCTCCTTCAACCCTTCTTTCATTGCTCATGCGAACTGGATTCTTCATGTCATTTTCCATCTTTCTCGGCATCTACACCTACGACCAATCCGACTTCATCTTCACCACCATCTACTTGACAGCAACCGCTCTGACCCTCTACTTCCCACTAATCTATGAATTCCTCGTCCCAGAACCACCCACACCCATTCTTCAAAAATTAAAAAGAATCGACAAAAAAGCACTCCCCACCATCATCTCAATATGTATCTTCTTTTTGACCCTCTTTATACTCCAACACCTATAATCTCTTTTTTTCTTATCTGTTAATAATCATCTAATTTCCACTTCTTATGATTTAGAAATCAATTATCAAGAAAGAATTAATAAGGGCAGTATAGAGATATAAATCCCATACTCCCATATCTAAAATAACAGGTATATAACCAACATATATATACCACCAACCACATATCATTCTGTATGAACAACATACACAACCAAATCCTCAATGAACTGCGAAAAACAAACCCAACTCTCCAGCAACTATCCGCCAAGCTCCAAAGAAACCATAACGGCATCAGAGGCCGTATCTCCGAACTTCGAAAAAATCTCCCCAACGAAACCATCACCACCATCAACCAACACTACTCCCTCCAGCCCAAACCCGAATTTTTCTTGGAGAGACTCCGCAAACAGAACTTTATGAACAGACCACTCTCACTCTCCCAACTCTCACATATCTTCAACACCACTCCAGCATCCATAGAACACTTCCTCAGCTCCCACTTCAACACCTTTCATATCACTCAACTCTCACCCGACACCGTCTCCATATCCTATTAGAAAACACTTTTATATCACCTATACCATACCTGTTACTTAGGTGAACTAAAATGTCATATACATATGGGGAATATAAACTCTACAAAAAGGATGTGACTCTACGGGGAGGAAGGAAGCAAACAATCTATTTTTTCGCAAAGAACAAACCAAAGTCAGGAGAGCCCTGCGACATGCCACCAGGCAAAACAGTCATCGTCAACAAAAAAACCAAACTCCCCATCTTAAAAAACAAATAGAAACTTTTAAAAAAGTTTCATCAAAACCAGTTCCCTTCTTCTCTTTTTTTTCTTTCCATCAAAACACAACCTCCCTCTTTTTCTTTCCAATCTATTAAAAATACCGAAAACTTTATATAGTAGAAACTACATACTGTATTTCAAGGAAGTGAAAAGAAATGGACCAAAAAGAAAGAGAATATAGAAATAAAATTTTAAAAACTGAATACGAACACGACTACAGATATGGCTTATGGGTGGACTAAACATGACCATCGAAGATGTATGGGACTATCTTGTCGAATCTCAAATCGCAACCAAAGAAGAACTCACTCTCATCACCAACATCAACGGCTACAACGAACAATCACTCAATGATGTCATCTATGCCCGAACAGGGTACCACGACATCGAACAACTCCAGGAGGCAAACAATGAATAAAGATAACAACACCATTGAATGTGAATGTTGCAACAAACGCTTTCCCAAAGATGAAATCTGCACCTTAACAACCCCTGACGGCTCCGTTGAATACGAACACCTCTGCGAAGACTGCGAAATGATGCTTCGTAATGAAGCTGACCCTGAAGCAACTGTCTTCTACAACGACGACGACTACCCACACATCATCACAGCCTACGAAGATGCCACCGAAGGTGACTTCAAAACATCATGGCATGCAACAGACGGCTGGAGAGGCTACTTCGACATCACCCCATCAGACCAATGGACACCAATCCACTCAGACTGCATCCTCAGTCACAGCTACGATGCAGAACAACTCGAAAAATTCGATAAAGAATTCCAACAATACCTTTTATCCAACAACATCAACTATGCAAGAGTCTTCACTCGAACCAGCAACCTCTTCAGTACAGGCTACGACCTCTTCGTCGAAGCATCAAAAGTCGCTCAAGCTCAGACCATTCGTGTTTTCCTATCACTTAAATACCGTGACCCACATACCTTCAACATGACCGCTCTTACTGGCAAAGACCCTGACGAATGGACCGAAAACGACGAACTCTTCGTCAAATCGTGGAACCGCATCAAGAACGGTGAAGACCCAGAAAAAATCCTCAAAGAACTCCAAGGTGATGCATAATGGGATACTGCTACCCAACAGGAGAAAAACGCAAAGATGAAAAATGGTACTTCCTCTTTTGTGATGGCCGTTCAAACAAATGTGCTCAAGATGACGGACCAATACCATCATCATATGTCGACAGTAGTGGTAAAGTAAAAAACCCACAAGCTAAAGACTGTGTTGAATGGTGCCCAACATTAAAAAAAGCATACGAAGCAATGGTCATTCTTGACGAAACCCACAAGGAGTATGAATAAATGACCGACACACCAACAATATACAAAGGCACCATCAAAGGATTCCGTGGCTCCTGGCTCTCTGGCCTTGCCACACTCCTCATCGAAGACCAAAACGGCACCACCCACAACATCCCTTGCGACAATGCTCCAACCGTCAGAGCCCTCGAATCATGCTTCGGCAACACCATCTCCGATGCCCACACCGTAAACCCACAAGGAGGTTTCATAGACCAAGAAATCTATTACTCCATGGATGAACTCGGTATCGTCTTCGCAGGATTCACTCCCGTCTCCGAAGCATCAGAAGAACTCATCTCCCTTTACGAAAACCAAAAGGAGGATTAAACATGGGTCTTGTGCTTTGTGAGATTAGAATACTTGATGGGTCAGAAACAATAACATATTATGGTATTTGGAATAATACATCAGATGCAATTGAACCCAATCATCCATTATGCGACACTCGTGATACGGCTCAAATTTATTTTAATCTATATAACAAACATCCCTCAATCAGAGAATATTTTACTGACTTCCATAGCATTACTAAAGAAGATATCAATAACTTTATGTACAAAAAACTTGTAGCAGAAACACCTAAGTGGTATCAAAGAGAGGTTCTAAAATTGGAGGATTAAACATGACTGACAACGAATTTGAACCTTGCATTTCATGTGAAAACAAAGTTTGTGAGACCGATAGAAAATTATGCACTCATTCAATCAGAAGAGAAAACTGGAATCTAACACAGAAAGATTTTGACAACTGCCTTCATGTTACACGTTCAGGAACTGAGGCTTGCCCAACTTGTGTCGCTAGAAAGGTCTGCAAACTAACAAAATACAGGGAGGACTAAACATGAAATCTTGTCTGCGATGTGGAGAAAAAGACATCAAAAAGTTCAATGAACCAGATGATGTATTCTGTAAAAAATGTTTAAAAAAATTACTTGGAGAATTAAATAAATGAAATTAGATACATATGAAAAAATATATAAGAATGCAAAAAGAACAACAAAACATACAGGCACCATTGCAGCCTCTCTTTCAGTAGAATCCAACGCTTACGTTACCATCATATCAAAGACAACCAAATGCCCTTCTTGCAACCACACCTTCAGAGAACGCATCTGCATGCTTTTCAACGAACCACAACGCTTATCAATATTCCAAGCTGGCCTCATCTACTCCCTCTTCTACAAGAACCAAATCCCAGCCGACTACGCATCATATCACAAGACCCAAGCAGGTGAACGCTTCATCAAGAACATCTCTGCAATCTACCCAAACAGAGAGGACTAATCATGCCCGACACCATCATCTTCCTCGGCCTCCTCTGTTTCCCCTTCAGCCTCATCCTTCACTCCAACGCTCACAAACCATATGAAATCCTCAAACACATCTCCTTCATCCTCTTCTTCATCGGCATCCTTACATCAATCATCCTTCTCGGCAAAACCCTCGGAGGTGTGATATGAGCATAGAAAAACTCATTGGTATTCTTGTCCTTGGTTTACTGGTCTTTTCTGCTTTGTTCGCTGTATTTCTCATATTTAAAGATGTGTTAAAGATAAGTGCAGAAGAAGTACACTCCATCATAGAAATCGACAACTCCTCAATCTATATCGAAGACAACACCTTCTATATCATAGGACCAGAAGACAAACCAATCAAATTCGACCCAAACGGTGATATGTTCGATTTCACCCATCAAAGCACCGTCTATGTAAAATTCACAAAACGTAAACCAAACTTTCTCTATGAAGGCTCAGATTGGACCATCGACGGTATTGTAAAAGTAGACAACCAAAAAGGAAATGATGATTTATGAACGATATAATGAAGACGAGGTAATATAATGTGTGAACCACTAAGAGGAAAAATATACAAAGGACATATGCTATTGAATGAAGAGAAGTTTTGTCTTGAAGATGTCAAATCTGCTGTTAAGTTCTATAAGAAATACGAAGGGAATTGGGAGAAACTCTTGGAAGAAAAACCTGAGATATATTCAAAATGGAATTGGAAATGTCATCATGGACGATATCCATACAACAATTGGCTCTTCGACTACTGCTTTGGAGATGTGATAGATGAAAAAGATAGTCAAAAAAGTTGAAAGTTGTTCTGATTGCCCTTATCTGAGATATGACCCAGATTACGGTAAGAGTTACGATTCTGGTTATAATTGTGACAAAAAGGACAGAAGAATAATTGATGATTATGATTACTCTAATCCTAACAACCCAACCAGATTAACCCTAACTACTCATAAAATCCCAATACCTGAGTGGTGCCCACTGGAGGATGTTGATGATGACTAATTCATATCGTGGTGCAGTTATCAGCGATGATGAATACAAAAAATGGGCAATTGAAAAACACGGTTTGTTTTTTGTTGATTATTGGTATATGATAGATAAATGTGATTGAATGAAACCAAAACACTTACAATCTTGGTTTATTAGAAAAATTCCCAAAGAGGAACTCATTAACTCCATTAACAAAGTAATCGAAGATTGGTATGATAATTGTATATCTCCACACGATTACGGTAATGGATATAGTGTTGGTGCTTGTGTACAATACAATAAACAAAGGGATGAACAAGAGTTTAAAATCATTATAAGAACCTTTGGAAAAAGGAAGGAATCTAAATGAAATTCAAAACAAAAGGATTTTTACTAAAGGAAATATCTTCAGATGATTTTTGTGATGACTTTGAAAGAGGATGCTACCAAGGTGAAGAGACAGGAATAGATAAAGCATTCGAATCTTTCAGAGAACGAAGGGATTTCTATAAGAAATATGAAAGTAGACCAATGGACTTGGAAAGAGAACAAATAGAAACATATAACGATTGGACTAAATATAAACAAGACATTTCATCATTTGATTACCAACCATTAATTTATAGAATGTCAATATTTAACAATTGGCTATTCAAATACTGCTTTGGTGATATAGAATGAGAGAAATATTTACAGGCGATGATAAGGAGAAATACATAACACTTCCTTTAAAAGAATATTCTTCGTTACACAGAATGTATGCAATATGCTGTTTGTTAACAGGATTGATAGGTTTATAAGCTATACGGGAGTATGTTCTTATGAGACCAATAAAATTTAGAGCATGGAATAAAGAAAGTTATTATATGTATGACCCAGATGATAACAATATGGAAATGTTTATGTATTTGGATGGTGTGATTTATTATGATGGACAAGATACCGATGATTATATTCTAATGCAATACACTGGGTTGAAAGATAAAAACGGAAAAGAAATCTACGAAGGAGATATTCTTAATATTCCATCAACAGGATATGATGTTAAAGAATATAATCATAGAGTTATTTGGAACGAAGATACATTAACTTATGAAGGAATAACTAAAAGTGGTAGAGTATATGAATTGTGGTATGATGAAGAATTAGAAATCATCGGCAACATCCACGAAAATCCTGAATTACTGGAGAAATAATCATGATACCAATAAAATTCAGAGCAATGTATAGAAATACATCATGGATATATGGTTCTACAGACTTAAACGAACTTGGCGGTCCAATAAGAAGCATGGATTATTTCTTTGGTAAAATACGAACCAAAATATTAGATAAGAAAACCTTATCACAATTCACAGGTCTCTACGACAAGAATGGCAAAGAAATCTATGAAGGAGATATCGTTGAAGACACTATGGGAATTAAATATCAAATTGTTTGGTCACAATGCTCATTTAAAAAAGAATCAAAAAATGAAATCGAGAAATTACACGATAGAAGTGGAGAATTTATTACAGTAATCGGAAACATCCACGAAAACCCAGAGTTGATAGAATGAAATCAACCATCATATACCTTCTTTACGAGAAAAAATCAGACGGTATCTTCATCAAAGGTATCTTCTCTGATTCAGAAATAAAAAAATACAGAAAACAAGGAAGCAAATGTCTCATCGTCCCACTGAACAAATTCGTCGAATCAGGTGTGCAACTATGAACTACGAAAGAGACTACCAAAAAATAAAACACTTCTTCGAAGAAACATACTCAACTATCATCTACGGCAAACCAAAGCAAATGCCCAAAAAAGAAGAACACATCTTCAAAGCTGGCTACCTACTTGCCCGACTCCAACAAGAAAACCAACTCGACGACTTCACCACCTACATAAAATCAAAAGAATCAAAGGAGGTATCCTTTTGGAAAACGAAACATTTAAAAAAAGAATAATCACCCTATCAATAAAACTCCGAAACACCATAATCACAACCACAACATGCAGTTGTTTAATCCTCTTATTAACAACACACTTTGATACACACTACTTCCATCTTCCTGCCCTTACCTTCATGCTTCTGATGACCACAATCACTTTCATGACCACAACCGTTTTTCTCCTCTGCAGCCGTTGGTACAACCATCAAATCATAACCCTACTGAACGAAAAATATCACTACCGAGATGATTTAAAATGAGCAACATCATTCGAGCACACATCATCTTCCTCATTATCCTCTTCTTCTTCTTTTCCCACTACTACACCATCAATCCAGCCGTCCCAGAACCAGAGTACAACCCTCCAAGTTCAGGCCACACCTATCACCCACCAAAACCAAATCCTCCCGACGAAAAACCAGACCCACCATACAATCCACCAGACAACCCAAAAAAAGACCCTCCAGACGACAACCCCAACACAAACCAATCAAAAGACCCACAACATCCTATCACCTCACCCATCTTCACCATCTACTGCAATCTCCCTATCCCTCTTCAAATCGGCAACAACACCATCAATGCTCCACCAAACAAATCAACAACCGAATCAATGATATCAATCATCCACAACAATCAAACCTACAACTACACCACCGCTATCTCAATCCCACTCATCAACCCCATAACCATCAACAACACTCCCGTCCTCTACCTCACCGACACCCATCCATACATCATCTACGCACACCAGAACTGCACCCTCATCTATCACCCATGAATATCATTTCAAGACATAGGTGCTTTCCATAATTCATCTTTTCACTTCGACCACGAAACTCTTAGGAAGAGTATAACTTCCTCACCTACTTGAAAAAATGAAATTAATATGCAAAAAAGTACTTGTCGAAAGAACATATGAAGTAGACAAATCAAAAACAGAACAAATAGAAAGTACAACATAGAGAAGGAATAAAAAATGAAAAAAGAAGCACAACTCATAACAGGAGTCATTACCATATTCATTATTGTGGTAGGTCTCCTCTTATGTACCGTAACAATAGAAGCAGGTCACGTCGGAATATACAAGATGTTCGGAAAGGTATCAGATGATGAACTACAACCAGGTCTTCATTTCAAAAACCCATTAGCATCAATAACAGAGATGTCTGTTCAAACCCAAGAATATACCATGACATACACAAAAGGAGAAGGAGCAAAACATGGTTCAGATATCATCTCAGCTCTTACCAAAGAAGGCCTTACAGTAGACCTAGATATGACAATACTCTACAAACTAAAACCATCAAAGGCAAGTGATGTCTACCAAGAAATAGGAATTGATTATGTCAACGTCATAGTCCGTCCACAAATCCGAACAATCATCAGAGAAGTCGTAGCAAAATATGAAGCAAAACAACTCTACTCAGAAGAACGTCAAGCAGTAGCAATAGAAATATCAGAAAAACTTGAACCAGAACTTGACAAAAGAGGAATCATATTAGAAAGTGTCCTCATCAGACATATACAACTCCCAGCACAATTAGTCAACTCTATTGAACAAAAACTCGTCGCAGAACAAGATGCAGAACGAATGCAATTTGTGCTTCGAAAGGAATCTCAGGAAGCAGAAAGAAAAGTGATTGAAGCAACAGGTATTAAAGACTCTACAGAAATCGTACAACAAGGATTAGCAAATTCTCCAGAATACCTTACCTATGTCTGGCTCCAAAAACTAGAGAACCATGAATCAGTTGTCTACGTCGTTGAAGGAAACCTTGGAATACCAACATTCACAAAGGAGATAAATTAATGTTGAAATACATAACTGAAACCGAGATGTCTCTTCAAGAAAGAGACTCTCTCAATTTTATACTTTGTGTCTGTGATATCATGCTGACCATAATTATCATTGGTCTTCTCCTTTCATCATTCAAACCGTTTGCCATCCCTGTCATAGCACTTACAGGATATCTTTTGTATTGCACATATATCAACAACTCAATCGGTCTTCAACAAATGAGAAAAAGAAGAGAAAAGAAAGACAAAAGATATTAAAAAAAACAAAAACTTTATATATTATAAAAACCATTACCAATATAAAAAGGAAGTGAAAGAAGTGCCAAAACCAACCAAAAAAGAACTTCATCAATATTTGGATGCAATCTCCCAAGACATCTACTCGAAGAACTTCAACAAACTCACTCACCAACAACAATACACCATCAGACTTACCTTCCAGACCAGACTCCACTCCCAAGAGTTCGATGAGACATTCCACGACCAGCTTCTTTCTTATTTTAAATCAATCCATAGGTGAATATATGAGAAAAGGATACAATCACGAAGCAGAAAAAATAAGTGAAGCTCTCAAAATGAAAAAAGAAGATGTCAAAAAGATATCCACAGCAGTTAAAAACATCTTCAAAGATGCAGGAACCTTAGAATCATACTCTCTCCGAATCGAAGCAATCGAGAAAGCCATCATCAACCTTGATGCAAAAGAAACAGCATGTGTCATCCACAAACTCCTTGATATGTTTGAAGCAAGCACAGAAGAATACACAGCACATATGCTAGGAAAGCTTGTTTTAAAAAGCATCTTAGACCCCGACATTGAACCAGAATCCCCAGAGGAAGAGCCAACCAAAAACAAATCAGACTACAAAGGAATGTACCTGTAAACCAAAAATAAAATAAACAAGGTGAAACAATGTATCAAATAAAGAGATGTAAAATCTGTAACCAAGAACTCCACATCCATCATAAGAACAACCGCCAACACATCAAAAACCGTTGCTCCCACATCAAAAGAGAATCATACACATCAACCCAACTCGAAAAAAAAATAAAATAACTTTCAGTTATAGCATAGAGGAACAAGATTATGAAAAAGGAATTTAAACCAGACATCAAGAAAGGACTAAAAGAATTTCCAAAAGTTGCGAAGGATTTCAAGAAGTATGAACAACAGACGAGAGATGCATTTGGTGGATTTATTTAGTCATAGCATAATTGATTAATATTTGGAGAAGATGATATGAAATTCAAAAAGAATTTGAGGGAACCTTGCAGGTCTTGTGCAGGACTGTTAGAAAATGAAAAGGAGAGATGGAAATGACAGGTTGGTTGTCGTATTGGATTGGATATCATTTAGGAGTTTACATGGTTGTTCCAATCATGAGATTAGTAAATATATTTCAGAAATAGCATAATTAAACAAGGAGAATTGATAGAATGACAAAAATAAGATGTTATCTAACTGATTGTAGATACAATGGATTTGAAAAATCAAATTGTGGATATTGCACTCTTTCATCTATTCAATTGACTAAAAGTGGATGTGCAGACCAGATGAAAAAGGAGTAAATTTAGCATAAAACATAAGGAGAAATGAAAATTGGGATTAGTAAAAAATTTGGTAATATATTGGATTTCTATGATGGCTGAGTTTGTAGGTTTCATTTATTGTGTTCAAAATTTTAGTCAAACATATGCAATTCTGATAATTCATTGTTTTTTATGCGTGATTATTACATTTGTATCTGTAAAAGGAACGGATAAGAAAAACAACTCAGAAGTAGCATAAAAATAAAAGGAGAAATGATGAAATGAAAAAATTAGTCATGATTATAGACGGTGAAGAAAAAGAAGAGTTTGCAATACCAATTGATGATACTATAACAGATGATGATATTGATTGGTATATCTATGATGAATAATTAAAATCATTTAAAAATAGCATAATTATGAAATGAGGTAGATAAAAATGCATAGATTCTTTGTTCCGTATCATCCAGAAAGAGATAAGCCAATAAAACTTTCTGATGATGCAGTTAAGAAAATCAAAGAAATGATTAGAGAAAATAAGTTGGAATAGTAGCATAAATTTGTTAGGTAATAAAATGAAATTGGAAAAAAATTTATAATATCAGAATCTGAACCGGAAGAGATTGCAGATGAGTTGATTGAGGTTTATAAATACTTAACAAAATAGCATATTAAAACAAGGAGAAATAAAATGTACAATGATAGTTATTTATTTGGAAATGTAGATATGTATAATCCACTAAACAATCCGTTTATAACGGATTATGAAATAATGAGATATTTAGAAAATGATTTATAATTAGTAAGGTAGATAATAATGAAAGAAAAAGTTAAAAAAATACATTTTTGGGATGAAGATATTGGTGATACTTTATGCGGATATTTGGAAGATGATGATGAGGTAACTGTTTGTAGAGAATTTGTGAATTGCATAGAGTGTGTTTCAATGTTAGCATAATATTGAAATAAGGTAGATAAAAATGAAAGAGTATGATGTAGAAGCAGTAGTTGATGTTACAGTAGAAGCAGAAAATAAAGAAGAGGCTATGGAAATTGTTGAAGGAATGTTCGATAGTAATGTATCGGTTGATATTACAAAAGTGGAACCAACATACAAAGAATCTTCTTGAAATCGTAGCATAATTATGGAGGATTTCAGATGAAAGTAAAATGTAAAATCTGTGGTCAGAAAGGATTTCATGATGAATTTAAAGTATCTGAGTTTTGGGCATCGAGATTCTTGTTCGTTAGCAGATTTTTCAATAAGAAACATGAGAGTTATTATGTTTGCAGGAAATGTATCAGAGATATACTTGATAGTCTTAGATTGGAACAAAGTAGAATTGATGCTTTGCATGAACCAGAGATTAAAGAAAAAAACAATCATAAGTAGCATAGTTGAACAATATAATGGAGTGAAAAAATGGATGAAGAAAAATTAAAAGAAATTTTGAATGATTTAGCAAGTGGAGACTATGATTTAATAAAAATATCAGATAAAATTAATTCATTATAGCATAATTAAACAACTAAATATTGGTCAGTTTATAAATGAAAATCTCCCGGAGCTATAGAATATGAACAAAGAAGATGGTGAATTAAATGTCAAATGACTTAAAAAAGAATGATACAGCTTTTTGTGATTGGTTTTCACAAAATTATTCTAATGAATATGGAAAGTATAGGGATTTATGGAAAAAAATAAACAAAATAGCATAATTAAACAATGAGGTAGATAAAAATGAGATTTAGTGAATATACACCACCATCAGAAGAAGAACACGCTGAAATGGCAGTCGAATTTAGTGACCATGTGAGAGTTTTCATAGATGAACATAAATTATCGAGAGAACAGATTTTAGTTCTTTTGAATGATGAAATCAAACAACAAAATTATGAAGAAGAAAATGAAAAGGTGCAATCGCAAGTGTAGGTGAAATTATGGCAATTGATATAAAATATGAAAAGGAAAAATTGACAATAGGGTTTACAGATTCTGGTTGGGAAGTTTGGCAAGCAAAAATGTTATTCAGACAATTGTATTTATCAAGATGGCAATTGAGAATAACTGACCGTGACCGTGGATTTATAGAAGACATTTATAGAAAAATGGTAGAAGCAGGAGTTGACTTTAAAGAACTTGAAAATAACTACCCGAAAGATGCCAGTGGATTGTATAGTGAATTTGATTGTGATGTCAGAGATTCGATGGCTAAACTTTTGGATGAATTGAAAAACACAAATGAAAGGTTGAAAAAAGTAACTCCAAATTTGAGTATAACATTTCCAAAAGATGAAGAAGTAGCATAATAATGTGATATAATGATGAGGTATTTCTGTCGAAAATGTGGGAAGTATCATTTCTATGCAAGTCGAATTGGAATAAAACACAAAAAGCATGATACAGGAATAAGAAAGAATCATAACTATAAGTGGTAGCATAGTATAATACAGAAGGATTTAAAATGAGCAAATGTGAAATTTGTGGAAAAGAATACGAAACATATCCAATTATAATTTGCAATAATCCAATGTGTTTTGCAAAGTTTCTTGTTGATGAACAAAAAGCTGATGGTTCATTTAGAACTATTTGTGAAGATTGCAGGAATAAGTTATAGCATAATATTGTAATGAGGTAGATAGAATATGGATAAGTTAATTGTGAAAAAAGCACTTGAACGATTCAAAATTGTTTTAGATTCTTTAGAATGCGAATGCGATTCTTATAATGGATTCACTTGTACGATTCATTCTGATAAAGAATTAGTTGAAAAAGCATTATCAGAATTAGCATA
>Ga0272443_10004610_pt1 | contig 14861 bp, 11 predicted proteins | sample SSMAcet12_FD_193581 | JGI IMG/M metagenome (GOLD analysis project Ga0272443, IMG submission 193581) | Marine sediment archaeal communities from Little Sippewissett salt marsh, Falmouth, MA, United States - SSM-Acet-12 | ecosystem: Environmental > Aquatic > Marine > Wetlands > Sediment ...
TTGAAGACACCGACTGCCGTCCTCTCAGGGTCTTTAAAGACACTTTTGAAGAAAATGACCAACGTGCCTGAAGGAACATGGAAAGCCACAATGGAAAGGATCAAAAGGAGTCTGGATCGAATCATGAACATCCAAATGGAGACAGAAGACATCATACGGGAGAGACACTATAAGACCCGTGACCTCCTTCTAGTGATGCTCGATGAGTGTGCGGATGAACTGGAGACCCTTATTACCGAGGAGATTGGGGAAGGACCTTTAGTTGACCGCTTAAGACGACGCATTGAAGACAGTTTCGGCGCCAGGGAGATGGTCCCTGAAAAAATAGTTCTTGGGGCGTTTTTTCGGAAAAGACTGGATGAGCTTGGGCCCTTGTTTTCTCATCGTCAGGTGGAAATGATTACTTCTATTGAACACACACCACTGATCTGTATGCCTGAAGACGCAGTGCAAAAGATAATCGAAGGCCTGATAAAAAATGCCATAGAAAATACACCCGATGAGGGAAAAATCGAGATTGTTATACAGAAAAAAGCCAACGGCACCGAATTGATGGTGCACGATTTTGGTGTGGGAATTACGGAAGAGAATCAAATCCGCATATTTGAGGGATTTTTTACAACCCAGGAAACAATGGCCTATTCATCTAAAAGACCCTTTGATTTCAATGCCGGGGGCAAAGGAATCAACCTGTTACGCATGAAGATATTTTCGAAGCGCTATCACTTTGACATCCAACTGAACTCCTCCAGGTGTCGATATATCCCGAAAGAGAGTGACGTCTGCCCCGGCATCATCAGCAAATGCCCCTTTTGCGAAAAGGCTGAGGACTGCTATCTTTCCGGTGGGACGATATTCAAGCTTCAATTCTCAGGATTGACGGATTAAGCATAAAGTGCTCGGAAGGAGTCAATCGGTGTATAAATTGACAAACCCTCGGAGGATCCAAGGATGTAGCCGCCACCGGCAGTAAGGGGTTCCAGAATCTCTTCCTTCAGCGCGTCTATATCTTGAGGGCCCAAACGATCCACCTCGAAACCACCCATGAGGGCAAGGCGTTTTTGGCTCATTTGTTTAAGGGACAAGGGATCATTTCCAGCGGAGAGGGCCAGACCATGGACACCTTCAAAACCCGCCGCAAGGATTTGATCGACAATCCCCATTAGATTTCCACAGCTGTGCAGAAAGGCCACACCATTCCCGTTTTTGATGATTTCCACCATCTCCCGGAGACCGGGAAAGATCCAATTGGCAAGGTCATCCGGGGAAAGAAAAGGTCCCTTGTTATAGGCAAGATCATCCCCGATCATAACACCATGTGCCCCATTCTCAAGGCACCTTTGGATGAGACGCCGACATCGCTTCTTTTTCTGTTGGATCAGTTCACGGGCATCATCTCCCCCCCCAATAAGCCCGATCAAAAACTGTTCAAAGGTCAGAGGGTCCTCCTGCCGCCAAAAGAGACCATCCACAAGGGCCATGATGAATCGGGTGGTTTCATTCGACCATTTGTGCAGTTCCTTCAACCCAGCATCACAGTTTTCAGCATCCACTGCTAGAGTTACCACGTCGATATCCATTTCCTCGATGAAGGTTCTCAATTTTTCGTCATACGGGATCCCCGACTTTTCAGGATAGAGCCGGTCAAGGAACGCCTCTTCAACAAGTAACTCTCCGCAGGGTAAGCGATCCGTCTGCTGATGACCTAAGGTCGCATAGACCCGCTCTTTTGGGGTTAGGGATTTCATGGTTCAATGCGATTCAAACAGACAATCCTTTAGTGCGTTCAAAATCTCAGTCTCTTTACAGTTGCGGCCCACAAAGGTAAGGGTTGTGGGGCGTTGACCATCGACCGGCTCAAAACGATAGCGCCCGTTACTGAAGTCAAGAAAGACCGATTCATCAGGAAAACGGACCCACCCTTTGAGACGAAAGAGTTCTAAAGGCAGGGATTCGAGAAACCGGATCAGTTTGCTTCTTTCCAGGGGACGTTCATCTGTGTAAGAAAACGTTTGGAACCCCAATCGCTGGTGATTGTTATGGCTTTTTAAGGTACGCAGATCTGTCGCTCTATCACCTGAATTTCCCTGAACCAGCGAAGACGGATCTACGACACAATTTCGTGCAGTAAATATCTTGGCCTCCGGATTCATTTCGCAAAGCAGTTTTTCGATATCACGAAGTAATTCAGGTTCCACCAGATCGATTTTATTTAGGATGACGATATTTGCAAAGCGGATCTGATCCTCATAAAAAGATCCGAGGAGCTCCCTGGCCTTGAAAAAGCCCGCGTCAACGACAGTCACCTGATTCCCTATAGAAGTAAACTCGCTTAATGGGGGATAAAAAAAGGCATCCAATACGTCCGCAGGCTGGGCCACGCCCGTGGCCTCCACAACAAGATAATCCGGGGTAACCGTATCGTGAATTTCCTGGACAGCCTTTAGAAAGTCGGTTTTCATGGTACAACAGATACACCCGCTTGTAAGTTCCAACAGGTCCACATTCTGACCCGAAAGCAGTGTTCCATCGATTCCGATGTCACCGACTTCATTGACAATAACCGCAACTTTCCCAACCGCTTCGATTCCCGATGCGAGCACATGTTTGATGAGCGTGGTTTTTCCGGCACCCAGAAATCCCGAGACAAGGAGAACATCCATCACCCCTGAAAATTTCAATCACCCGACCTCCCTTCTTTAAGCACCTTAACGATCATCATTAGTTGTCCCCTTAAACCATCAGCTATCCCGATGGTCCCAGCTTTGCTAAGCGGGTAAGTGAGAGCATGTTTTTCAACGCCCGCTTCGCTAGAGACGCAGGGTAAGCAGAGGCAAAATATGTTTTCTTTTCTGCTGAGAGGGCAGAAAAGAAAAAGATCTGCGCTCTGGTGATAGGCCAAAACCATAGTGAGGCAAATAAAAGCAATTATTTGAAAAAAACTGTGTTTTCGTAAGGCTTGTGCTTTTTGTTTTCCTTCCACTCAAAGGAAAACAAGAAAAGAGTATACTCAGCGTTCTCTGCGTCTTTGCGGTGAACAATAGTATTCAGACAAAGCCCTTTTAGGGTCACAATTCAAACTACTCCTCTTAGAGGTGGCGATTGCTTAGTCTCTCGCCATATTCTTTGCATAGCCGGATGGCCTCGGTGGGATCCAGTGTCTGGGCGTCGGCCCCGATTTCTTTTCTAGCAAAATCTGTGGTAACGCCACCCCCGATAATAACAAACGTGTTATCTCTCATTCCTTTTTCTTTGAGAAGAGAGATCACCTCCTTCATAGCGACAAATGCCGGCGTGATTAGCGCTGAAAGTGCAAGAATGTTTGCCTCTGTCCTTTGAAGTTCCTGTATGAACATTTCAGGATGAACATCAACACCGAGATCATGAATCGTCAACCCCTGAGATCGCATCATGGTAATCACAATGTTCTTACCCAGGTCGTGGATATCTCCTTTTGGGGTACCAAAGACTACGACACCCTTAGACTCCTCGCCATTCCGGGTTGCCATGAGGCCCGGCTTTAATAGGGTAGAGACCGTCTTAAACACCTCGGCCGAATATATCAGTTCACTCAGAAAAAATTCACCGGTCTCAAATTTTTTCCCCACTTCTGCCATTGCCACCCGGCAGGCGTTCAGGATAGCGAGTAAATCTGTCCCGGCATCAATTTCTTTTTTAACAATATCGATCACCCCCTGCCGCTTCATGCCCAAAAATGTCTTTTTCAATTCTTCTTCCATCTGATACGCCTTTCTCATGAGCCCCCGTTGTACGTCTTTGCCACATCGATCATCATCTTTACATTTTCAAATTTAGCGTCTACCGGACACTCGCAACCGGTTGTCAGAAAAAAACCCCCATCCTTTCCCACTACGTCGATGAGCCTCTGGCAGTATCCACGGACCTCCTCAGGGGTTCCCAGCGACAAAAGTGATGCCGGGACATCGCCGCTGATACACATATGCCCCCCAAGGACCTCCTTTGCCTTAAAGATGTCGGTCATACCGTCCAGATCGCACACACATTTACCTCTGGGCAATTGCTTTAAATAAGGAAGATTCAAACTCCAGTTGGTGTCGAAATGGAACCAGGGAGTCAGCCCCTCTGATAAAAAGGCATCCACATACCTCTGGAGGTACGGCCATTCAAATTGTTCGAAGATCTCAAGACGATAATAGAACCCTGATCCGCGTTCCAGGACAATAAAGACAAGCGGGATCTTTGTCTTTGAAACCACATCCAGGGCGTTCTGAATAAGATCGTCACACGAGGCATCCATAGCAGCCTTGACCTTTTCCGGCACTTCGTAGAGGTCCATTGTAAACTGGGTCAGGGTTCGTGCCATTGAAAAAGCCATGGTAGAGGAATCCACATAAGCGCCGAACAGGGGATAGATGTCCTGACTGTGATAGACATCCACCTCCCGAATGTATTCGTCTAACAGACGGTTCTGGGCCGATACGACCCGCTCTAAAGGTCGCCCCCCGCTCATTTTCTCATAGTGTTCATCCCAGAAGGCGTTCCAGCCCACTGCGGCCAGCTTATCATAATCTTCTCGGCTGAAAAGCTCCCTTTCATCGATTTGATTCAAGGCGTCTTCGGGCAACTGTCTCCCCGGGATCAGAACCCTCACGGGTGAGGAACAAAATCTTCCCCCGATCATGGGCCAGAAAAGATTGGGCTTATAGAGCTTGTCGAATCCGCCCAGATCGTTGAACGTATCCAGCATTGCCTTGAAGCCTTTCTGGGGCTCACGCCACGCTTCACCTTGCGTCATTCCCTGGCTCCGAACAGAAAATGCAGTCATCAGAGGCATGACGGGCACCCGATCCGGTCGTTCAAGGGCCACAGCAGCCTCAAACCGTTCCTGCCTCGACATGGTTTCTTGAATCATCCGTTTTCTCCTGGTTTTTTTGTAGCAGTTTCGCTATTTCAAAATAGTGGTGAATGGCCGTGGGGGTCTCTTTTTAAAACGCTGAACGGCAACGTTTTTTAGGTTCATCCGGTTAATGAGTACACCTCAAGACAACACAAAGGTGCATGTTCAACGGTTGAAGCGGTCTTTTCGGAGTGACTGCTGGAAGGCCTTCATGATTTCAGGCTGTTATGGGATGGGGGACCCCGTGGCACCGACGTTCCGAAGGAACGGCGGTGAACAGCGGAGGGGGCAGGAATCACCCGCCCATAACTGCCTGAAATCACCAGGCCGAGAAGCCCGAAATCGAAGAAAAGACCGCTTCAAACGTCCCACCTGCCAACTTCATTTCTGATCAGTTCCGTGGTACTCATTAACCGGATGAACCGTTTTTAAAGTGATGGTCGTATATGGCACAGAAGATTTTGCAGATCGATTAAACCGTTGAATAAAAGTCTGCACAACCCTGGAAACTGAAAGCTGTCTCTCTGCCCATTCCATGGCTAGGCTCGATCAGGGGTTATCGGTTGTCCGTTGTCAGTTCTGTGTTGAAAGATGGAGGGCTGCTGAATTATATCTCAACCATGGTGACGTTATTGACATCGGGTTTTTCGTCCATTCTGTCTTCTGTCCCATGCCTGCCCCGTGGAATATGGAATCTATTCCTCTGGGGTCCCCTGACTCTGTATGCTACTTCTTTCATTAACGGACACCGGTGAACGCTGAACGGAAAACGAGCTTGCTCAATTGTGGGGTAACCCTCTACATGAGCTTCTCGAGCTCATCTTTTGAGACCTCATAGGTCTTGTCAAATTCCTTCCAGAATTTTTTATCTTTATTCTTCCACCCATGCCCGAATCGTGCATCAAAATATTCGCTCAACCGGGCGAACCAGTTTCCTGATTTCTCTATTCCCCTTTCCTTGGCCCGGAAGAGATCCGCGAGGTATATGTCTAAGTCATCGATCTTGTCCTTGGGGATATAGGATTTGGCCCCCATTTTGATTGAACCCACCAAATTATTGGGATTAAGACCGTGGGCGGTAAGCATGAGCGCGGGGATTTTTTTCTTTGTGGCAATTTCTAATAAGTCAAACCCCCTGACACCCATGATATCCAAAACCGCTGCATCGTATTTTTCGGTCTCCAGAAGTTCTTTGGCCGATTCAAAGCTCGATGCGGGTTCAACATCACACTGATCCAACATGTCCACTATTGTATCCAGAATGTCAGCTTCATCATCCACCACAAGTATTTTTTTCCCCTTCAAAAGATCATCACTGGCCATAATTACTGGTCCTCCGTTGTTTTTAAGGGTTAAACCCACCCGTTGCAAAAGGTTGGGTCAAAAACCACCTCGCTCGAAAACAGCAGAACGTATCTTGCAGTCTACAGGGATGTCCGGATGGAGTCAAGTTGGATTAGTGCCTACAATGTGATCTGCCGATTTGACCATAAATAGCTCACGGGAGTCCTCTTCCTGTCAAAATAAAATTGACTTCTGCGGGCCAATCATCTATACCATGTTGCACAAGACCCTCAGGGATGACCTGAATCATTCACAGGGATTCAACATTCATGAGCTTGACCCGTTTAGAAATAAGGCCCTTTGGTCAATGTCATTAACTTATGACCAGCGTTTAAGATAGGGTGAAGAATTTAGGGGTTCTTGAAGGTACTCTGTCAATGAGGGCAACTAAAGAAATCTGGTGGTGACCCAATATTTGGGGTCTGTTGCGCCCAAACGACTGGCATTCGGTTCCACTATTTCCTAAAACCCCAAATATGGGGTCACATTCCCAGTCAGGTTTACAGAGTGCCTTCAAGAACCCCTAAATTAGAAGCCGGTTTTTTTATATGAGGTTTCTTAAGTTAATGACATTGACCCTTTGGTATTGAATGTATCTGGGACATTTTAAGAGCGCCTTTATATTTAAAATAATATAATTAAATACATATTTATTAAAATTAATATATTTTAATAAAATATTTATATAATTAATAATAGTAATTTTTGGATCAGTCTTTGTAACTGCGTATGATTTAAGACTTTAAACCATCTAAGAAGGAGGAGCAGAAAAATGGCGTTAATGACACCGGAACAGTTTGAAGAGAGCTTAAAGGAGATCAAACCAAGGGTTTTTATGAATGGGGAACAGGTGGAAGACATTCTTGAAAACAGGAACACCCGTACCGTAATAGAGGCCAACAAGGCGAGCTATGAATGGGCACTTGACCCCAGATATAAAGATATTATGACATGTTATTCCCCTTTGATTGATGATGTGGTCAATCGTTACACATATGTGAGCGCCAGCAACGAGGACCTGGAAAAAAAGGCCAACGCAGGAACCTTCACCGCTGAGATGTTGGGGACATGCATATACCGGTGTGTGGGGTATGACGCCTTTCATTCCTTAGCCGCTACGACTTGGGAAATGGACAGGGATTTAGGCACCAAATACAATCCACGGTTTCTGGAATACCTGAAGATGGTTCAGACAAAAGACCTTTCCGTGGCAGGCGCCTTGACCGAGCCAAGGGGAAGCCGCAGCAAAAAGACCTTGGACTGGAAGGACCCCTATCTATCCCTGAAAATAGTCGACAAAAATGATGACGGTATTGTGGTTCGAGGGGCCAAGATCAATATCAGCGGGGCCTATGCCAGCCACGAGATGGTGGTATTACCCCAGGCTGCCCATTTCAAGGGTGAGGAAGACTACGCAGTGGCATTTGCCACACCTGTGGATGCCAAGGGAATCACCTTCGTTTGTCAGTACACCCCCTATTCCGCTGAAAGAGACCTGGCTGACGATCCCGAGGAATTAGGCAATCCGCTCTATGGCCAGCGTGAGACCTCTATGGTGATCTTTGAGGATGTCTTTATTCCCTGGGAGCGCGTATTCCACTGTGGCGAGTATCCTTATTCAGTCAAACTGGTGACCCGTTTTGCCAAGACCCATCGGATGACCTGTGGCGGAACATGCAAGGTCGGTTTTATGAATCAAATTATTGGCGCCTCCAAATTGATTCAGGAGTATAAAGGATTGGAAAAGGCCACCCATATCAACGAGCAATTGGCAGAGATGGTGGTCCTGAGGGAGACAGGCCGGGCCTGTGGCCTGGCTGCGGCCCATAAAGGTGCTGAGGAACCCGAGGGTTCCGGAGTTTTTTTACCGGATGAGATGATGGGCAACGTCTCCAAATTGAATGTGTGCAATGCCTTCTGGCGGGTCATGGCATTGGCCGGTGATATTGGTGGCGGTCTGATCGTTACATTACCCTCTCTCAAGGAGTTGAAGAATCCAGAGGTCAAGGATTATGTTGAGGAATTTTATAGCTTTGGCTCCGATGAACCCACAGAAAACATTATGAAGGTGCATAAAATGCTTCAAAACTGGACGGCCGGGCTTCATGGTGTAGGGACATGGCACGGGGCCGGACCGGTCATGGCACAGAAGATCATGCTACAGCGGGTGATTAATTATGATCATGAAAAAGAGCTGGTCAAGCGAACGTTGAATCTGAAGGAAGAGAGCAAGAGTAGCGATTGAGAAAACAATCGAATGCAACCCCCTGAAAGCAACGGATAACAATCAGCACGATGAGGTCTTGCAAAATGGAAACATACACAGGACGAAATAGGGTTTCGGCAGCTTTTAAAACGACATTTACCGATCAGGAGATCAAGGTCGACAGGGTTCCTGCTTACCCCATCATGGGGCAATGTAACGCCCAACTCGTAGGGGCCACCATCAGGGAGTTTATATTAGATCCCAAGGTCTTTGTTAAGGCTCAGGTGGCAGCCTATGAGCGCTACAAACCAGATATTATCGTCATGCAGGGGGATCTACTCATGGATGTGGAGGCCATGGGCAATGAGCTGAAGTTCCCTGAAAACGGGATGTGCATATCCAAAAAAATGGCGTTGGAAGATAAGGGAAAGTTGAACAGTCTCAAAGTTCCTGATCCCACAAGAGACGGCCGTATGCCCGCCTATCTGGAGGTCTTATCAGAGACCAAAAAAATAATTACAGATTCTATCGTATCCGCGGTGGTTGCCGGCCCATGGACGACCGCCATAGGTCTCAGAGGGGCCAATGAACTCATCAGGGATGCCCTCAAGGACCCTGATTATGTGCATGAACTCATGGAGTTGACCTCCCAGGTCGCCATCAGCTTCATGGAGGCGATTACTCCCCTGAAGGTGGGCCTCAGCTACTCGGAGGCCCCTGCGTCATGCAGTCTCATTTCACCAAAAATGTACCGCGATTTTATCTTCCCCTATCACAAACGAATTGTGGATTACTTTAAGGAGAAGAAGGCGGGTATCGGGCTTCATATCTGCGGATATGCCGACCCCATCCTTGAGGATATGGTTAATACAGGCGTCACGAATATCAGCATTGACGCGCCGTCGAATCTGGCAAAGGCGGCAGAAGTAACCAGGGGCAAGGCAGTTCTCATTGGGAATGTCGATACCAAGTCTTTCTTCTCCGGAACCCGGGAAGAGATGAAACAGGCCATAAAAAATTGTCTTGATGTGGCTTACGACGACAGCGGGTATATCCTCGCCTCGGGTTGCGAGGTGCCGGGTGTCGCTCCTCCGGAAAAGGTGGATTGGTTTATGGAGCTGGCAAATGAATTAGGCTCCTGCGATGAATAGCCCTATCAGGATTCCAGCATCGCATAACCATCTGGATAGGAGACCTGTATTTCAATTGTGATTTTTGATATCTGGATCTTGCTCCTGCAGGTGCCTTTCAGATCCAAAAACCGGAGTCAAAACGATTCGCTATCCACATGAAAGATCAGGATTGATTGAGGATAAAGGCCTTGGCCTCATTCACGTCTATTACGGACAAGGGGTCGGTAAAACCACGCGGGCTGTTGGGATGGCCGTAAGGGCAGCTGGCGCAGGCCTGAGAGTGGATTTTGTTCAGTTCATGAAATCCGGCATTTCGGGAGAAGTGACCGCATTTAAAAACATCCCCAACATTCATTATCGATGCCCCGGTGATCATCCGTTTATCATGTCACAAGGGCCAAAACCCTTGCATTATAAACATGCGGATATAGCCTTGGCTTTTGCCTTGGAGGCTCCTCACAGAGGAACACATCTATTAGTTTGCGACGAGATATTGGATACACTCATTTTTAAACTGCTTAAAAAAACCCAGCTCCTGGAATTGATCGAACGGTGTAAAGGAAAAGTTGAACTTGTGATGACGGGGATGAGCACCCCTTCAGACCTTATAGAATCAGCCGACTATGCTACCGAGTTTGTCCAGATAAAGCACGCATATTACACGGGCGCTAAAGCAAGAAAGGGAATTGAATATTAAAAGGCAGACGCCATTTGCCGCCATAAGTTGACAGATGACTCACGGGCCTCTGATCGCAAACAGATCTATCGAGTCTCAGGCCCACTGAGCAGAATATTAGCTCAAGCTCCTTTATTTTTTTATTCGCTTTTCAACAATAGATCCCTATGCGGATTGGCGGATAACCCTGAGTGGGCAGTTGATAATACCATTGAATGGATTAATTCACTAGAGAGAGGGGGGTAGAAATGACGTTCAAAGAAAAACCGGAGGTGTTTGAGACCGAGCAAAAGGTTTGTGAGATAGGAGGAGTGACATTTGGTGGACAGCCGGGAGATTATCCAACTGTTGTCTGTTCTTCTATCTTTCAGAAAGGGGACAGGGTCTTCGACGGGAAGCGAAAGGAGGGATTTAGCGAAAAGCGGGCCGGGGAACTTATCAAGACTCAGGATAAACTATGGGCGGAGACCGGTGTGCCGGGCATGGCGGACATTGTGGCCAATACCGCAAAGGAATTTGAACGTTACGTGGATTTTCTCACATCTGTCAGTGACATGCCTTTTTGTATTGATGCCTGGCAGATGAAACCCAAATTGGCAGGTGCGGCCTATTGTGCGGAAAAAGGTCTTTTGGACCGAATGTTCTACAACAGTATCACGGTTTGGGAAGAGGATCTGGAGACAGAGATCCGCGAGATCTCCCAGATGGGTGTCAAACATGTGCTCCTTGTGGCCTTTGACATGGCCGATCAGATGCCAAACGGACGAATCACGGGGACTCAAAAGCTACTGGATGCTATTGAGAAGGTTGGGGCAGAATTTGAAAGCATCTTTGTAGACACCTCGGTCATGAACGGGCCGGCGACGGCCCTCTGCGGTATAGCAAACCGGATGATCAAAGAAAAGTGGGGGTTCCCCTGTGCCAGTGCGCCAAGCAATGGCTCCTATATGTGGAAGAAGGCCCGGGAGCTTTGGGGGTTTAAGGGCTGGTCAGCTGCAGATGCGGGTTTACAGTCCTTGACGGCTTTCATGTACCACGACATGATATTCTCGGGACCCATGGCCGGTGCGCCAAGGATCTTCCCGGCAGTGGCTATGGCCGATGCATTTCTGGCCACAGCGGTCTTCGCCGAGACGAAAAAATTGCCCACGGATCCCGGTCATCCCCTTTATAAGCTTTTTCCTGAATTTGTTGAACAGTTACAATCGGTTGAGTAGTTATGAAAGATATAAACCATGACTAAAACACAGGAGGGTTACAATGGCTTCAGAAGAAAGAACAAAGGAGATCATAAACGAAATTCGTCATGCATTGATAAACTATGATGAAGATGGCGTCGCGGAATGGGCCCAAAAGGCCCTGGATGAAGACGTAGACCCATTCACCGCGACCATGGACGGGTTGGCTGACGGGATGATTGAGGTGGGCGAACTGTATAACAAAAAAGAGTACTTTGTCCCTGAACTCCTGCTTTGCTCTGACGCACTCTATGTTGGGCTGGACATTTTGAGACCGGCCATCAAGGCCTCAGGTAGACAATCTGAGGCAAAAGGGTCCATTGTCCTGGGAGTGGTTGAGGGTGATGTGCATGACATCGGAAAAAATCTGATCAAGATGATGTTTGATGTGGCCGGATGGACCGTCCATGATCTGGGAAAGGATGTGCCGCTTGACAAATTTGTGGAGGAGCAGATCAGGACCGATTCTGAAATCGTTGGCCTCTCAGCGTTGATGACGACGAGCATGGTCGCCATGAAAGAAGTGGTAGCGAAGCTGAAGGAGAAGAACCCGAACGTTCGCATCATGCTGGGCGGCGCCCCCATAACCCCGGAAATCGTGGAAATGTACGGCGCGGATGGTTACGCTGAAAGCGCAGGGACAGCGGTTGATGAAGCGATCAAACTGATCAAGATGCTCAAGGAAGAAGAAATGGAGAGGAAATAAGTGATGCCAGTGAACGAAGACGAAAAATATCTGGTCATTTTTCAACCATCCGGATGCAGAGGCTATATTGAAAAAGGCAAGACCCTGAAAGAAGCCTCTGTGGCTTTAGGTGTAGACATTGAAGGCGTATGCGGCGAAAAGGCCATCTGCGGGACGTGCAAGGTGAGGATTGAAGAGGGAAACTTCGAGAAATATGGAATTACCTCAACGAGGGACAATCTTTCCCCCATGGGGCCAACGGAAAGAAAATTCTTCAATCTGCGACAGGAGGAAGAAGGGTACCGTCTGGCCTGCCAAACAAAGATCATGGGTGATGTCGTCATCTTTGTCCCTGAAGAAAGTCGGATGGGCAAACAGGTGGTTCGCAAAGCGGCCACCGATAGACCCATTGAGGTAAAACCCGTGGTCAGAAAGTATTACGCAGAACTGAAAAAGGCCACCCTGGATGACACCCTTGGCGACTGGGAGCGACTGAGCAACGAACTTCGCCGAAAATACGATCTGAGCGACCTGACAATTGATTATCAGGTGCTCATGGAATTACAAGCCGCTGTGCGTGATGGGGATTGGAAGGTGACCGCATCAGTATGGCAAGAAAAAGAGGTCATTAAGGTAGAACCGGGACTTGTGGAAAAGGCTTACGGCCTTGCCGTAGATGTGGGCACATCTACGGTTGCGGGCTACCTTTGCGATCTAATTGATGGATCGGTTATAACGACCGGTTCAATGATGAATCCACAGGTGGTATATGGCGAAGATGTCATGTCCCGCATCAGCTTCACCATGACCAACCCAAATGGGCTGGCGATTTTGAACGGCGCTATTATTGATGGACTTAATGGGATTGCAGAGGAGGTTGCTGCCGCGGCCGGGATTAAGCGTCAGGACATTGTCGATATGTCCATCGTCGGGAACACCTGCATGCACCATATTTTCCTCAACACCGACCCAAAATATATCGGCAGATCGCCCTTCCCCCCTGCCCTTCACCACTCCATAGACATTAAGGCCCGCGACTGGGGGCTCAAGATAGAGCCGGAAGTTGAAATTGCGGGAAAGGGCACCACCCCTCCCTGCCAGGTCAAATGCCCTGCCGGCGTCAACGGGCAGGATTTCTTATATCTCATCGCCCAGGGTAAATATAAAGAATCCCTTGAATTGGTCAGGATGGCCATTCCCTTTGCCGGGGTGCTGGGACGTATCTGCACACATCCCTGTGAGGCAGAATGTGAAAGGGGAGCGGTGGATGAGCCTCTTTCACTACGGTCTCTCCATCGCTTTGTTGCCGATGTGGAGCTCAGGGAAGGCCGGGAGAGGGCAAAACCCGTAGAAAAAACAAAAGAAGAGCGGGTTGCAATTATCGGGTCCGGCCCCGGTGGTCTTGCCTGCGCGTATGAATTGGTCAAAAATGGATATCCCGTGACGGTCTTTGAGGCTGCCTCCAAGAGCGGCGGAATGATGCGCTATGGCATACCCGAATACCGGCTGCCCAAACACGTGTTAGATGACGAGATTAGCTATATTGAAGAGTTGGGTGTAGAGATAAAAACCAACACCCCCGTTGAGAGTTTGGAGGATCTCTTCAATCAGGGGTACAAGTCCATCTTCCTGAGTACAGGTGCCTGGACAAGCCAGACCTTGAATATTCCTGATGAGGGTGCCAAGGGGATCATCTATGCCCTTGAGTTCCTGAAGCAAGTAAATTCAGGGGAAACGGTGGCGCTTGGAGAAAAGGTGGCGGTTATTGGTGCAGGCAGTGTCGCTATCGATGCTGCAAGGCTCTCCCTGCGGCTTGGCGCCAAAGAAGTGAATCTCATTTGTCTGGAATCCACCGATCTCACCTGTAAAGACAGGATGCCGGCCCAGGACATGGAAATTGAACAGGCCGGAGAAGAAGGCGTGATGATTCATCCTTCCCTCGGGGTCGCAAAGATTTTAACTGACGACGGAAAGGTCACAGGTCTGGAGACGGTGAGTTGTGTCTCGGTAATCGATTCAGAAGGCCGGTTTGCGCCTGAATTCTCCGAAGGCCCGGCCCCGGTGATACAGGCGGACACGGTAATCGTCGCCATTGGTCAAAAACCGGATGAGAAAGGGTTTGCCGAACTGGACAAAACGCCCCTTGGAACAATTAAGATAGAAGAGGCCACCCTGGAGACAAATATCCAAGGCGTCTTTGCGGGTGGTGATGTGGTTTCCGGCCCGGCGGATGTTATCAGCGCTGTTGCTGCGGGACAGCAGGCCGCCATATCCATTGAGCTTTATCTTGCGGGAATGGACCTGAAAGAATCCAGACCGGCCCCGCTTCAACGGATCGAAGAGGTCCCAAAGGAAGGGGTGGAGAAAGAGGCAAGACAGGTCATCCCCGTCCTGGAACCGGCGAAACGGAAAACGCTTGCCGAGGTTGAGCTGGGCTATGAGGATCAGATGGCCATGAAGGAATCCCAACGATGTCTTCATTGCGGTGTGTTTGCACAAAAGGAAGCTTCTGAGGCGGCTCAGACCCGCGGCGTCGGCATCCGGATATCTCCGGGGGCGTATGTCCATGTCCTTCCCATCGAAGCCGGTTTTGTGGGGGCTGATAATATCGGGGTGCTTATTGCTGAAGAACCTTACAAGCAGGATAGTGTAGAGCTGATTATTGATATTGGAACCAATGGTGAAATCATCATGGGCAAT
>Ga0272443_10004611_pt1 | contig 14853 bp, 14 predicted proteins | sample SSMAcet12_FD_193581 | JGI IMG/M metagenome (GOLD analysis project Ga0272443, IMG submission 193581) | Marine sediment archaeal communities from Little Sippewissett salt marsh, Falmouth, MA, United States - SSM-Acet-12 | ecosystem: Environmental > Aquatic > Marine > Wetlands > Sediment ...
TCGAACCAGCAACCCTGCGGTTAACAGCCGCATGCTCTACCAATTGAGCTACCGGGGAACCGGCGGCTCGCGGGCGCATTATAGCGGCGCGGCGCGCGCGCGCAACCCTGTCCTTCGCGATTTTGCGGCGAGGCGGGGCGCCGCGCTCGGAACCGCCGCGCTCGCGCGCTAGAACGTCAGCACGTCTTCGAGGAGCGAGACCGAGACCACCTGCGCCGCGCGTACCAGGACGCGCCTGCGGCTCGCGCGCACGCCGTGCTTCGCGGCCTCCATGACGTACTTCTCCTTCGTGGCCGAGCCGGCGGCCATGTCGTGCACGTCCGCCTCGGCGAGCGCGAGCGCGTCGGCGTCCGCCGCCTCGAGCGTGCCGATATAGACGAAAGTCGAGTCCGTGTCCACGACGACGAGCCGGCCGACCCATTCGGCGAAGGGCGGGGCGGCGCTCACGGGAAGGCCTCCTCCAGGAACGCGGCCGCGCGCGCGCGCACGCCTTCCGTCTCGACGTGCTCGAGCGGCGTCCAGAAGCTCGGAATGCGAATCGCCTCGGCGCGCGCCGCGTCCCCCATGCGCGCGGCGAGCGCGGCGAGCTCGCGCGACGGCTCGCGCCGCGGCCCGAGATCGACGAGGAGCGCTGGACACGCCGGCGCCTCCGCGGCGGCGAGGTCGAGCGCGCGGATCTCCCCGGCGAGGCGCGGCGAGACCGCGATGCCGTCGAGGTCGATCACCTCGTCCGCGGCACCCGCGCCGGCGCTTCCGGCGGTCATGGCCCGGCGTAGGCGCCGGCGCTCGAGCTCGAGCCGCAGGTATCGCTCGCCCGACCGGATCGGCGCGAGGAGCGCGAGCGCAGCGGCGTTCGCGCGCGAGGCCTCGAGGAACGCGAGCGAGGCGCCCATGCGAAGGCCCACGAGCGCGAGGCGATCCGTGCCCGCGCGCGCGAGAAGGTCCGCGGCCACGCGCCGCAGGTCCTCGCGCGCGCCGGTGAGCGTGAGGTCGGCCGCGGCGCCCCCGGATTCGCCGGTCGAGGCGTAGTCGAAGCGCGCGCAGGCGAAGCCGCGCGCGGCGAGCTCGCGCGCGAGGAGGACGGGGAAGCGTCCGGCCGCGCGCGCTTCGTCGAAGAAGGGCGGCGCGAGGAGCACGCCCGCGCGCGCGTTTCCGTCGGGAAGGTACAGGACGCGGAAGAGGCGGCGCGCGCCCAGCTCGACGAGGGCGGGCTTCTCGATCACGCGTCGGGTTTCTTCCCGCGCACAACGGCGGCGATCGCGCACACGGTCGCGAACTTCTCCGGCGCGAACTCGTCGTCGGCGAAGGAGACGTCGAAGACCTCCTCGAGCCCGACCACGATCTCGAAGAGCCGCACCGAGTCGATACCGAAGCGGTCCATGAGATTCTCGTCCTCCTCGATCGTCGAGGCGTCCACGTCGAGGAAGAGCCGGTCGACGACGAGCGCGCGGACCCGGTCTTCGAGGCTCTCGGCCATCGTGTCCCCTTCTAGCGCCCGCGCCGCAGGACGACGAGCGCGCCCCGGCCGGTCCGGCCGCGGTCGCGACGGTGCGAGAAGAACTCCTCCGCCGCGCATGCGGTGCACCGGCCGACCGACTCGACATTCTCGCGCGCGAGAAGCGCGCTGTCAAGCTGGGCGCGCACGGCGCGCTCGAGATGAAAGAAGGTGCGGCCCTCGCGCGCCTCGAAGAAGCGGCCGGCGCCGGTGCCGCGCGCGGAGAGGAAGGCTGCGCGCATGTCCTCGCGCACTTCGTAGCAGCACGGGCCGAGGCACGGCCCGAGCGCGGCGACGATCTCGCCGGGATGCGCGCCCGCGCGCCCGGCGAGCGCACGCGCGGCTCCCTCGACGATCCCGGCCGCGGTCGAGCGCCAGCTCGCGTGCACGGCGGCGATGGCGCCGTTTTCACCGGGGACGGCGAGCGCGAGGAGCAGGCAGTCGGCCGAAAGGACGACGAGCGGGAGGCCGGGCTCGCCGGTGAGGAGCGCGTCGGCGCCGGGCATGGCGTCCGCGTGCGACCGCGCGCCGCGTCCGCGCTCGGCGGAGGCGACCGCGGCGAGCTTCCCGCCGTGGACCTGCTCGGCGTAGACGCAGTCGGCGGCGGGGAGGCCGAGCGCCCGCGCCGCGCGCTCGCGGTTCTCGAGCACGGTCGCGCTCTCGTCGCCCACGTGAAGGCCGAGGTTCAATGAGTCATAGGGCGGCGTGCTGGCGCCGCCCGCGCGCAGCGTCCAGCCCGCGCGCACGCCGGCGCGCTCCAGGCGCTCCGACTCGAGCCAGCGAATTCCGTCCGAGGCGCGCTCGCGCACGAAACCCTCCCGGGGACTTATACCGCGCGGCTCGGCCCGAGTCAACGCGGAGCGCCGCGGCGCCGATCTCCTCCCCCCCGTCCCCCCGCAATCGGAGATTGCGGAAGGCAAAAGGCAAAAGGATGAAGGATGAAAAAGAGCGGCTCGGCGGGAGCTTCGCCCTCCCCGGCAGGGCGAAGTCCTTGCCTCAGTCCCGCGTGGCCCAGGCGTCGAAGTTGTGGGCGGCGCGGCGGAGGAGGAAGAAAGCTAGAAGCATCCAGACCGCGCTAACCGCAAGTATACAGGCCATGACGAGGAGATACATGGGCGCGAGGTTCGGAGGGAACTGCTCAGGAGACAGAATGGCTTCTACCAGATAAAGGGTGGCCACCCCCATGCATGGCGGAACCGTTAGGACCAGGAGTGTTGTGGCTGCTCCTGCGAATAGAGGTGTCTCTCTCATTTGAAATCGCAGACCAGCCCAGATTCCCAGGGCCCCGCTGAAGCAGAGCATCGCATACATGTGGATTAGACTGACCCCATAGTATGCGATAAGAAGGGGTAAGGACACAAACCGATTCGTCGAAAGAAAAGACCATTTCAAGACCAGGCACCCCATCCAGACAAAGCAGACCCAGAAGAAAGGCGCCACCACACCGAAGTAACGGGCCGCCACGAGGCGGGCTCGTGGAATCGACGTCATCATTAGAGCATCCAGCGTCCCGCTGTCGCGTTCGGCTGCAAATGTGCGTGCGCACATGACCGTGGCCATAACAGTCAAAATGTGAATGAGCAGAGTCGGGATGTATAACCATGAATTCAGGGCCGCGGACAGCAACTGGCTGCCGATCCGCGCGCCGAGTCTGCTTGCAGCCATACTCAGAGATGAATAGCCGGGGATGTACTGCACCTTCACCACGTTGAACAGAAGAAGCACCAGGAACACGCTCGCCAGGAACGGTATCCAGAAGCGAAGCGTGCGATCCTTCCGCGTTCGCAAGCGCCTCTTCTCAAACCAGTAGACGAAGCTCAGGCGCACCCGCCAGAGGTCGATGAGGCCCAGCGGCTTCTCGGGAGCGTCGGGGGCGGGGGCGGGCACGTCAGTAGCCCTTCCCGAGGGTCCACGCGTCGAAACTCCGCGCCGAGCGGTTCACGAACCAGGAGGCCAGGAGCACGTGTGCGCCCGCCAGGGCGAGTGGGATGCCGTTCGCCACCAGGAAGTAAACCGTCCGGCTGACCGGCGAACGGGACGGGCGAAACATCCTCGTCATCAACCAATTTATCGCGAAGACGTACCCGACGCACTCCAGGACGACGACGGCCAGGAGGATCCCGATGCTCGCGGCAAGGGCCCCGGCCGCGGACGAGAGGCGCAGCCCGAAGCAGAGGCCGAGGCCGACGCCCAGGGCCAGCGCCGAGAAGTAGAAGAAGCAGCCCGTCGCCACCGACGCACAGATGAACAGGATATCCTCCGCATCGAGGGAGCCGGGCGCCTGGCCCAGCAGCAGCAGGACCAGACCGACAAGGCTCCCGGCGAAGACGAGGAAGAGACCCACGTAGGGCCGCACGTGCGCGAGCAGCCGGCCCGCCACGAGGTCGTAGCGCGGGACGGGGGACATGACCAGCGCGTCCAGCGTCCCGTTCGCGCGCTCCCCGGCGAAGGCCCGGACGCCGGCGCTGGGCGATCCGATCGCCACGGCGATCGGCATCAGATACAGCACCGCAAGCGCCGGAATGATGAAGAGCGGGTTCGGGCCGGCCCCATCGGTGATCGCGGTCGCCAGGTACAGCACGCTCACGACGTAGATCCCGGCGGCGACCCAGGTGCCGACGCGCTGCCGCCACGCTCCCTTCCGGAGCCGCCGCCGCCGCATCTCGAAACGGTAGACCCGCCTTCCCCAGGCGCGCCAGATGCCCAGCAATCCGCGCGGGCGCCCGATCACGTCTCGGGGGGTGAGGGCCATGGCCGCAGTCTACGCCGCGGGACGGGGAGTGTCAATGCGCCCGCCCCGCGCTGGCGAAGTCAGGGCTCCGGCGGTTTGCAGACCCGCTCGAGCGCGCAGCAGATCGCCTCGACGTTCTCGAGCGGCACGTCCGGCTCGATCTCCGCGTAGAGCGTGAGCCCGCCCGCGTCCGAGCGCAGCGCCTCATGGGCCTCGCCCACGTGGTCGTCGAGCTCGGAGGGCGTGGCGAAGGGAAAGAGCTGCCGGTCGAGGTCGAGGTCGATCGCGACGCGGCCCTTGGCGACCTCGACGAGCCCGTCCAGTCCGTTCGCGCGGACCTGGGGATTGACCACGCGCACGCCCGTTTCGACGAGGTCGGGGATGATCTCGAGGATGTGGCCGTCGGAGTGGAGGTAGACGGGCGCGCCCGCGTCGCGGCACGGCCCGAACATAGCCTCATACGAAGGCTTGACGAACCGGCGCCACATTTCCGGACTCACCGGCAGCGAGGTCTGCATGCCGAGGTCCTCGCCGAAGTGGAAGTACTCGGCGCCGAGTTCGAGATACTTCCCGATGACCGCGACGTTGTACCCCTCGACCACGCGGATGAGTTTCGCCAGGCGCGGCTCGTCCGCGGCCATGTCGAGCATGAGCCTCTCGAACCCGCGCAGGTACCAGAGGCGCATGAAGAAGAACCCGTGCGGCAGCCCGCCCCCGCGCGCAAGCCCGCCGCGTGCGCGGACCGCCTGCATCCTGCGCGCGACCTCGTCCCACGGCTCGCGCGGGCCGAGATGGCCGTCGCGCATCGGATCGGGCGGCGTCCAGGAGTCAAAGGCGGCCCAGTCGGCGAGGGGCTCCTCCACGACGAGGCTCGAGAGCCCGCGCTCGACGTTCTCCCAGACCGCGCCCCACGAGTCGGTGTGCCGGCCCGGCTCGTAGAGCGGGTTCCCGCCGGTCGAGTCGAAGTCCTTCTTGCCCTTGAACCCGGGCCAGAGGCGCGGGTGCGCGCGGACGAGCTCCTCGAGCGCCTCGCGGTGCTTCATCCACGTGCCGGGCATGAGGCCCACGCGGCAGGGCGTCCAGGCGGGCGAGCCGAACTGGATCGCGCGCAGCAGGTTCCCGGTCGCGCGATTTCGGTTCTCGTAGGTGAGCACCGGGCTCCCCTCTCGGATTATTCCACCAGCCGGTCCGCGGGCAATCCGCCGGACATGCCCGCGGTGGTCTCGCCGATCCAGACCGGTTGCGTTTGCTGGTGGACCTCTCGCTCGACCTCGTCCCACGCGGCGCGCGGCGCGGCGAGGAGCGCGATCTCGTATTCGTGCACGCCCTGGTCCGTGACCGGGAAGCCGTCCTCGGGCGCGGCCTCGAAGGGGATGTGATGGGCATAGAAGGGGCTGCGCAGGAGCGTGAGGCGAACGAGCCCGTCCGGCCCCACGTCCGCGGCGTAGGCGTCCGCGCTGATGAGCGCGAGGAAGGCGCCGTCGCCCTCGAGGGTCACAAAGTCAAAAACCGGCCACTCCCGTCCTTTGCATTGCCGGCGGATGCGCCCGCCGGGGCAGCCGTCCACGCGCGCGCGCGGCGCGAACCCGGCCGGGACGAGGAGCTTCACGACCTCTCGCCGGCCGTGCCAGTGGAGCCGCAGGCGCATGCGCACGACCGGCTCGCCCGCGCGCAGGAGGACGCGCCAGTGGAGGGTCGAGGCGCCGAGCGCCAGATCGTTCGCCATCGTGACCTGGAGCGGGCCATTTTCGATAACGCGCCAGGGCGAGTCGGTCCGGAAGACGCCCGCCTCGGGGCCGTCGTAGGCGACGAGACCGTGCGACCAGGTGTCGGACCGGTCCTCGAACGCGGCGACGCGGACCCCGCCGGGCCCGAGCGGCGGCGCGGCGAGTCCAGGATAGCGCACGGCGGCGATCCCGGTCGCGTCGAGGTCGAGCGCGAGGTCCGGCCCCGAGACCGCGGCACCCTCGACGCGGAAAGGCGAGGCAGCGGCCGGCGCGCTGTCGCGACGGAGCTCGAACGTGCGCGAGCCACCCGCGTCGATCTGTGTGGGGAAGACGACGCGCAGCGGCTTCGCGGCGGCCGCGTGCTGCCGGAGGCGCTGGCAGGGCACGGCCGCGCCCCCTTCGTCAACGAGCCGGACCGCGGCCTCCGCCGCGGGCCAGGCGGCCGGTGGGACGGGCTCGCCGATCCACGGCTCGAACTCGAGGTGGCCGCGGAAGGCGCGCTCCGAGAGGTTGACCAGGTGCAGGCGCTGCCGAGGGCAGGGCGGGAGTTGGGCAATTTCGCGGCGGGTGGCGTCCACGACGATCTCGCGCGCCACGGTCTTGGCGAGGCCCAGCTCGTCGCGCGCGTGCTCGTAGGCCGGCGCGATGGACGTTCCCGCGAGGATGTCGTGGAACTGGTTGAAGAGGATCTTTTTCCAGGCGCTCTCGAGGCGGCGCGCCGCGTCGGCGTCCCGACCCGCGTCGGCGTCCGGCCGGCGCTCGAGCGCGCAGGCGGCCTGGATCGCGAGGTCCTCGGCGCGGCGTACTTGACATTTCACCTCGCGGACAACGCTGTAGCAGCCGATGGCGTGATGCTGGAGCTCGCCTTCGACGAGGGGCAGCGCGGCGCCGCTCGCGGCCACCGCATCAAAGAACGCGCGCGGGTGGCTGAAGCGGAGATGGACATCCCCGGCGAACTGCGCGTGCGCGCGAATCCACTCGACCTGCGCGCGCGTGGGGCCGCCCCCGTGGTCGCCGATTCCAAAAAAGCACATGGTGTGGCCGATGCCCGGCGAGGCGTCCTCGATCGCGCGCGCGATCGATTTCTCGAGAGCGGGGACGGTCCAGCAGGTGTAGCCGGGGGTGATGCGGAAGGTCGTGACCGCTTCGCCCGTCGGGCCGCCGGCGCTTGCCGGCGCGCGCCAGGTGAAGAGGTTCGCGGGCAGCTCCATCTCGTGCGGCCCCGGCCGCAGGAAGACGTAGCTGTCCATGCCGGCCTCGCGGAGGAAGCGCGGCAGCGTGGCGCAGTGGCCGAAGCTGTCCACGCAGTAACCGACCGAGACCTCCGCGCCGAGCCGCTCGCGGAACCAGCGCCCCCCGATGCGCCCCTGCATGCGGAAGCTCTCGGCCCCGGGCAGGTTGCAGTCCGGCTGGACCCACCAGCCGTTGACGATGTGCCAGCGCCCGGCCTCGACGTGCGCCCGGATGCGCGCGAAGAGATCAGGCGCGAGCCGCTCGACCTGCGCGTGGACCCAGGCCTCGCCGCGGGTGACGTGGAGGTCGCCATATTCATCAAGAAGGTCGCAGGCCGCGCGGCAGGTGGCGAGCGCCTCGTCCACGCCCTGCGGCCAGGTCCAGAGCCAGACCGGGTCGAGGTGCGCGTTCGCGATCATGTGGACCGTGAGCTTCATGCCGCGGCCTAGCGCGCCCACTCGGGCGGATTCTCGAGCCGGTAGAGCATCTCGCCCGCCTTGGGCACGTAGAGCACGCCCTCGTCCTCGCGGTTCTCGTAATCGGCGACGTCGATCGAGGCCGGGTCGCGGTAGCCGAGGTTCACCGCGCGGCAGACGTCCTCGGGGATGCCGGTCGCGAGCGTGACCGAGACGCGCGGCTTCTCGATACCGCCTTCCATCCGCCCGATGCCGCGCACGTGCGTGGAGTGCGCGACGACGCCCCAGGGGTATTGTTTGTACCTGTCCCAGTCGGCGAGGAAGTAGTCGCGCACGTGGTAGCCGATCTCGCGCAGGACCCTGCCGTGCGCGACGCTGATCTCGGTCACGTGCGGGGCGTAGATGATAAGCTCGCCGCCGTCGGCGACCACCGGCTCGAGCTTGTACATGCACTTGCCCGCGGTCCAGATGTCGTCGTACATCTCAGGCGCGCACGAGAGGACCGTATCGTAGGCCCGGTCGCGGTACTCGATGTGGACCTTCTCGGAGAGGTCGGCGGCGGCGCTCCAGGCCTCCTCGAGCGGGCCCACGTAGAGCCCCGCCAGGCCCGGAGCGTGCTCCGCGCCCTCGCCCTTCACGACCATGCACGCGCCCATCTTTTCGGTGGGGACCATGGCCGCGGCGCGATCGAGGACCGCGCGCACGGGTGTGCGCTTGCGCCCGATGATCCGGGGGTTCGTGATGACCGCGCCGAGCCAGTGGAAGAAGTTGATGATGCCCTCGCCCGCAATTCCAGGAAAGAGGTACTTCGCCCCGCCCGAGAAGCCCACGACTTCGTGCGGGAAGACCGGCCCGAGCACGACGAGGAGGTCGTAGTCGAGGGCGAGCCGGTTGATCACGATCGGCACGTCCATGGCGAAGAGGCCGCCGGTGATCTCGCCGATCTCGCGCGCGGGGATCGAGCCGATCTCGCGCAGGTGGCCGGGCTCCTGCCAGAGGTGATTATAAATCGCCACGTCGCGAAAGGCGCCGGCGCGTTCGGCGGGCGTCATCTCGAGGCGCGCGTTGATCTCGCCCTCGGTCATGGGCGGGTGGGTACCGAGCGCGATGAGGACGTCGAGCTTCGCCGCGCGGGGCGCGACCGCCTCGTGGAGCGCGCGGAACGCGAGCCCCAGCGGCACGGTGCGCGTCCCGTCCGGCACGAGCGCGAGGACGCGCCTGCCATCAATGGCCGCGTCCGCGAACCCGGTCCGGAATATCTCGCGCACCTTCCCGGGCGCGAGGACGCGGTCGGTGAAACCCTCTCCGGCGAGCATCGCGCCTCCTTCCTCCTTCCAACGTGGAGGATAGCACGCCCGCTTCCGGCCGTCAACGGGCGGGGAGAGGGAAGGGGCCGAAAAGCGGTTGACAGGCGCGCGGGGCGGTCCGTATACTCTGCGGCATCCGACCATGCCCGGGCGAGGGCCCCCGCCCGCGTCCGCGCACGCCCTGCTGGGGGGATGATCCATGCCGAAGCGAATTCCCGTGCTGTCCGCCGCGTTTCTCGCGCTCTTCGCCCTCCGGGCTCCGGCCGCCGAGGGGGAGGGCGAGGCCGCTCCCGAGGCCGCTCCCGAGGCGGCCCCCGAGGCCGCCGCGCCGAAGGGCGATCCGGTCTTCGACCGGCTGATGTCCGAGGGCCTGGAGCTGCTCAAAAAGGCGCAGGCCTCGCAGCGCACGGCCCGCGACAAGGCGACCGAGGCCTCGAAGAAGGCGGTCACGCCGCTGCCGGTGGACGCGACCAAGGAGCAGCGCGCGGAGGTCGCCAAGGCGGCGGCGGCGCTCTACGCCGAGGCGGCCGGGCTCTACCGCCGGGCCGCGGGCGAGTACACCCAGACGGCCACGAAGTACGAGGAGCTGGTCGAGCACCTCGGCCCCGAGCGGGACCGGTTCGCGAAGACGCGCGTCGAGGAGGCGCGCCTGCGCGCGACGGTCGCCGGGGCCAGCGCCGTCTTCCAGGACGCCATGATCAAGCACGACGCGGGCAAGGTCGCCGAGGCGATCCAGCTCTACGGCGAGGTCGTCGAGAAGCTCAAGCCGGTCGTGCCCCTCCTCACGGAGGGCGAGAAGGCGAAGAGCAAGCCCTATGCGGTCGCCGAGGAGACCTTTCTCCTGCTCCGCGCCGAGGGGCTCGTGACGGCGATGGGCGTGAAGGAGGGGGAGGAGGCCAAGCGCGCGGCCGCACTCGCCGCCATCAAGGAGAACGAGAAGGAGATCGCCGGTTTCAAGACCGCCACCGAGGTCGAGTACGGCGGGAACGAGAACTACGAGGTCAAGGCGCCGCGCTCGCCGGGGGAGGTGCTCGGCGGGGACAAGACCTTCAAGGACCTCTACGCCGTGAACCCGGACGAGGCGGAGTCGGACCTGCCCTTCTTCCACCACGACGAGTGGGTGCTCAAGCCAGAGGACTTCACCTTCCAGATGCCGTTCACGATCTCCTTCGGGAGCCCGATCGGCCCGGACAAGCTCTTCTTCGTCCTGCCCTTCGCCATCCGGAACAGCACGGGGGTGAAGCGCGAGATCGCGCCGCTCTTCCGCGTTCGCACCTCCGACGGCTGGAGCTCCATCGAGACCGGCGCCTACCTGCCGCACCGCGCGCTCGAGAAGCGCACGCTGCGCGAGTACCTCTGGGCCACCGACTTCTACCAGCTTCCGGGGCAGGCCGAGGCCTTCGAGAAGAAGGTCCACGGCGTGCGCGCGCCGGTCACGCCCGGGCTCTTCGAGCCCGGCGAGGTCAAGCACGGGGTGGCGGTCTTCCGGCGCCTCGACCCGAACATGGACGCCATGGCCGTGCTCGTCGAGGGGCTTTCGAGCGACCACGACGTGGACCGCGCGATCCGAAGGGCGCTGCTGCTCCCCTTCGTGCGCAAGGGCGACGAGTTCTCCGTGGATCTGCAGAAGGTCGACTTCAAGCGCGTCATCGGAAACGAGCTTCTCGACCCCAAGCCCGGGTACCTCCCCAACCGCGATCGCCAGGTCCTGCGCGGCTATGACTGGGTCTGGATCTGGGAGTGGGAGCGCGAGATCGTGCTCGAGGCGCCCGCGCGCACCGAGATCGAGCGGCCCGGCGTCAAGACGAAGCGCGCCTACTGGCACTACGAGTACAAGCTCACCAACCGCACCGAGACCGAGGCGGAGCGCCGCCTCCGGCCCGAGGAGGAGGAGGTCCCCGTCGTGCCCTTCGAGCTCCGGCGCATGACCACGCTCCTGCCGCTCGAGATCATGGGGCACAGGGTGCTCGTCCGCTTCCCGGACGACGGCTCCACCGACGTGTACCGCACCCGCCTCGCGGAGAAGCTCGGCCACGGCAGCCGGGCGACGAAGCGCTTCGTCACCGGCGGCATCCGCAAGGGCACGCCCGGCCGCCCGAGCGAAAAGAGGGGGCTCGTGGTCTTCGCCGAGGAGGGCTACGACGAGAACGACGTCGTCCAGCAGATCGAGGACCAGCTGGAGCTCGGCGCGCGGCTGAAGGCCGGGAAGGCCGCGGGCCGCGAGAAGGCCGCGGCGCTGGCCGGGGTCGTGCGCCTCACCGCGGAGCAGCGCGCGCAGGTCGCGACGGAGCTGAAGGAGAAGGTCCCCGCGGCGCTCGCGGAGGCCATGAAGGTCAGGGCCCCCGGCAAGACGCGCTACCTCGCCGCCGAGATCACCGCCGAGGCGGGGCTCTCCTCGGCGAAGGACACGCTCGTCGTGAGCTACTGGCCGCGTCCGGCGACGATCCCGAAGGACATCCGGACCGGAGAGTAGCACGGCGGCCTCGACGGCCCCCGGCGGGGGCGACGTGATCCTCGTCATCGACAACTACGACTCGTTCACCTACAACCTGGTCCAGGCGCTCGGCGTCCTGGGCCGGGGGGGTGCGACCCCCCGCGGGGGGCTACGCGTCTTCCGCAACGACCGCGTGACGGTGGACGAGGTCCGCGCGCTCGCGCCCGACCGCGTCATCCTCTCGCCCGGGCCCTGTACGCCGAAGGAGGCGGGCGTCTGCGTCGAGCTCGTGCGCGCGCTCGCGCCCGAGCGCGTGCCCATCCTGGGCGTCTGCCTTGGGCACCAGTGCATCGGCGAGGCCTTCGGCGGCGAGGTCGTCCTCGCCGGGCGCCTCATGCACGGCAAGACGAGCGAGATCGAGCACGACGGAAAGGGCGTGTACAGGGGGCTCCCCAATCCCTTCACCGCGACGCGCTACCACTCGCTCGTCGTGCGCGAGGAGTCGCTGCCCGACTGCCTCGCCGTGACCGCGCGCAGCGCCGACCGGGGCGAGCTCATGGGCTTCCGTCATATAGACCTCCCGGTCGAGGGCGTGCAGTTCCACCCCGAGAGCTTCCTCACGGCCGAGGGCCCGAGGCTCCTGGCGAACTTCGTCCGGGGCAAGGCGTGAGCGAGAACTTCCTCGCACTCCTCTCCGGAGGGCTCGACTCGACCGCGGCCGCGTGCCTCGCCGCGCACGACGCGAGGTGCGCCCTCGCCGTCACCTTCGACTACGGCCAGGCCGCGCGCGCTCGCGAGCTTGCCGCCGCGCGGACCGTGAGCGCGCATCTGGGCGCCGAGCACGTTGCTATCAGTCTGCCCTGGCTCGGCGAGCTCCTGCCCGGGGCGATGAGCGGGGAGGCCGAACCGCCCGCCGACGAGGGCGCGTCGGGCGCGCGCGCGGTCTGGGTGCCCAACCGCAACGCGGTCCTCATCGCGTGCGCGGCCGCGCTCGCCGAGGCGCGGGGAATCTCGCGCCTCGTCGTTGGGTTCAACGTCCAGGAGGGGGAGCACTTCGGCGACAACACGGCCGAGTTCGTCACGCGCACGAACGCGGCGCTCGCGCTCTCGACGGCGAACGCCCTTCGCCTCGAGTCGCCGACCGTGGCGATGAACAAACGCGAAATCGTCCGCGCCGCGCGCGAGCTGGGCGCCCCGCTCGCGCGCATATGGAGCTGCTACGCCGCAGAAGAAAAGCACTGCGGCCGCTGCGCGAGCTGCCGCCGCGCGGAACGCGCCTTCCGCGAGGCCGGCGTGCCGCACGCCGAGTGGCCCGCCGGGCTCGGGCCGGAGGAAGCCTAGTGCCGCACGACCACTCGCACGCCCACGATCACGCGGCCGACTACGCCTCGGGCGCGCGCGGCGCGTGGGTGGGCATCGTCGGGAACCTCGCGCTCGGCGCGGGCAAGCTCGCGGCGGGAATCGTGGGGCACAGCGCCGCGATGGTCGCGGACGCGGCGCACTCGATCTCGGACTCGTTCTCCTCGATCGCGGTGCTCGTGGGCTTCCGCATCGCGCGCGCGCCGCGCGACGCGGAGCACCCCTGGGGCCACGGCAAGGCCGAGTCCATCGCGGCCAAGGTCGTGGCGCTCCTGCTGCTCGGCGTGGGCGGCGCGATCGGGTGGAACGCGGTGCGGGGCATCGCGAGGGGCGGGACCGAGTCGGCGCCCGGCCTCGTCGCGCTCCTGGCGGCGGCGATCTCGATCCTCGTCAAGGAGGGGATGTACCTGTACAAGATTCGCATCGCGCGTCGCATCAAGAGCACCTCGCTCGCGGCCGACGCGTGGCACCACCGCTCCGACGCGCTGAGCTCGGCGATCGCGCTCGCGGGCATCGGCGCGGCGCGATTCGGCGGGCCCCAGTGGCACGTCTTCGACCACGTGGCCGCGCTCGGGGTCGCCGGGCTCATCGTCTGGGTCGGCGCGAGGAGCTTCCTGCGCGCCTCGCGCGAGCTCATGGACGCGATGATCCCCGAAGAAGGCGTCGCCGAGATCCGGCGCGTGGCGCTTGCCGTCGAGGGCGTGCGCGAGGTCGAGAAAATCCACGCGCGCAAGAGCGGGCTTGATGTATTGGTCGATATCCACGTCGAGGTGGACGGCGACCTCCCCGTGCGCGAGGGGCACGCCATCGCCGGGCGCGTGCGCGACGAGCTCACCGGGCACCTCACGCACGTCGAGCGCGTGGTCGTTCATATCGAGCCGTACTGCGGGAAGGAGCACGGGCCGGATGCCCCAGACGTTTAGGGCCGCCCGCTCCTTCCCTGAACGTGCTCCTCCATTCTGCGAACGTCGTAGCGGAAGTCTGTTCCCGTTATCTTCGCCACGGCTTCCCATGCCTGCGGATAGTCACGGTAGTTATCCGTCCCCTTTATCAGATTGACCAAGGGCACAAGCGCGGCCTCGTCGCCTATCATGCCTAGGGCCAGCGCGATTCCTTCCTGACGTCGCACGCGCTTGCTCTGCGAAGGACTCCCGAGAGTTGCGATAAGCCTCCCCGTCGGAGCCGGATCCATCTGCGCGAGCGAGCACGCGCAGTGATAGACAACGGAGAAATCGTCGTTCCCAAGTTCGGCGATCAGAGGATCGACCGCACTGGCTCCGATTCTCGCCAAGGCTAACCCGACTCGCCGGCGAGGCTCCAGAGAATCGGCATTCAGCAACACGCGAATGAGCGGCCGCACAGCCCGTTCATCGCCGAGCTTGCCCAATGCGCCGATCGCATTCCATAGCAGCATGTCGTAGGTAGAGGACTCGACACACGCGAGGAGAGCCGAAACAGCTGACCTGTCCCCCAGTTCGCCGAGATGCTCCGCGGCAGTCGCCTTCATCGATTCCGTAGCTCTCAGCCGGCCGTCAAGTAGCAGGATGAGAGTTAGGACCGCTCTGGCGTCGTCGCTCCTGCCAAGACACCTCACCTCTATGAGGCCGGCCTCGCCGGTTTCCAACCTCCGAATCAGATACGAGACTCCTGGTCGCCCATAGTGTAGGATCCGTTTCTCAAAGGGCGCTTGATCAGGAATCCAGGAAACCTTGTGGGCCTCCGCAAGGATGCGGCCAATCCTCCTAGGCACCCAAACCCGGGCGTAGAGCAGCAGTCCCAGGGCTGCAAGGGCCGCAAGAAACGCCCCGAGATATAACAAGAAAAGAACAACATTCAGCCAGCGCTTGTTCTTCAACAGCAACATTGTTTTTTCATCTTTCGATCAGCGTTTCCTGCTCCGAGCGCCTTCCTTCTCCCCGCGAATCTTCGCGAGCGCCTCCTCGATCGCCGCCCGCGCGCCGGGGCTCGCGTCCTTCCCAAGCGCCTCGAGCGCGGGCACGGCCTCGCGCGCGTCCGGGCCGATTTTACCGAGCGACCGGATCGCCCAGGCGCGCACGCGCGCGTCGTCGTCCGCGAGAGCGCGCACGAGCTTGCCCACCCCCGCCGCGCCGCACCCCCCGAGAACGTCGGCCGCGTGGTGCCGGTGCGCGG
>Ga0272443_10004612_pt1 | contig 14843 bp, 10 predicted proteins | sample SSMAcet12_FD_193581 | JGI IMG/M metagenome (GOLD analysis project Ga0272443, IMG submission 193581) | Marine sediment archaeal communities from Little Sippewissett salt marsh, Falmouth, MA, United States - SSM-Acet-12 | ecosystem: Environmental > Aquatic > Marine > Wetlands > Sediment ...
GCCCCCGTTCCGCGCGTGCCGAGGCTGAAGTCCTCCATCAGCAAGCGCCAGTTGAGCCGCGGCGTGCTCGCCGTCGTCGAGGCGCTCGCCGCGACATCGATCACCGGAAGGGGCGCCTGGCGCTCGGAGTACGTGTTCCGCACGACGTAGGCGGAGACCCACTCGGACCCCGGCGGCACGTTCTCCACCTCGATCCACAGCACGGGCCGGTAGCGCCCGGACGGAAGATCGGCCGGGATCCGGAACCGCGCCTGGAATCGGCTCTCGATCTGTCCCGCCTCGGCCACACGGAAGTCGTCCGCATCGATCGACGGCACGACGTGCCACTCCACCGGGTCCTTCCCTCCCTGAATCGGGAGGCCGGTCGGCGTCAGCGTCGCCGACATGCAGTTGTCCCGCGCCGGAACGTCACGGCCCTCGCCGTCGCTCAACAGAAGGAGCATCACGCCGGGGTGAACGCGAATCGACGACGTGTTCGTCAACGGCGTGATTCCCTGGCTGTGCAGGCGGAGCGTCCCCTCGACGAACACCGTGTCGTGCGGATAGAAGGTCGTCTGGGCGCCGAACATCCCGCTCATCGTTCCTTCGAGCGACCAGGCGGAGCGAACCGTGTTCTGCGTTGCCGCGGAGTCGTCCGCGTACATCTCGATCGCTCCGGAGGTCGCGAACGGAATCCCGGTCGCCGTCTCGGTCGTGTCGTAGGGGACGTGCAGGATCGTTCCCGAATACGGGTTGATCCCTTCCGCGATCCCGCGGGTCAGGTCGTTCCAGCGATGCGCGTGGCCGCCCGAGCGCGATCCGTGCTTGATCATGACCGGCGAGCCGGGCGGAGCGAACAGCGTCGCCTCGAACGAACCGTCGTCCTCGGCCGTCGCGTACGCCTGATTCGTCGAGGACAGGTTGACCAGGTACACGATGCCCCTCGGCAACGCGGCCCCCGCCGCTCCGGTGACGACCACCTCACCGAGGGCGTTCGCCTCGCCGAACGAGACGAGCGACGCGACCGGCGGGTTGTACGGAATCCCCGAGGCCGCCTGGGGATTGAAGACCCCCTCCGTCCAATCGGCCAAGACCTCCTTGATCCCGCCGCAGTCGGAGGCGGTGCAGCAACCACCCTCCCGAAGGGCGAACGCGAACATGTTCGTCCTCCCGACGCCGGGAATCGAGAACTGGAGTGTCCCCTCACACGGGAACTCGACGTCCTCCAGGCTCGTCACCCACGGATCGGTGCCGATGTAGACCCCCGTGGCCGAATGCACCGGTCCGTTTGGTCGAACGTTGACCTCGCCCGGCGGACCGGACATCGGGACCGGGGCGCCGTCGACGTACATCGTCCAATCGTTCCACGGAGGGAACGCGTCGAAGCGCACCTCGATGAAGCCATCGCCGACCCACTCGACGGACGTGATCTCGGCCGCTTGGCCGCATGTCGAAGCAAGCGCAACCACAGGAACTAACAGGAAACAGATCGCTGCATGTCTCACAAGCGGCCTCCTCGGCTGAAACGCGAACCTCCCTGGCCTTCTCCTCATGGGGCCTCGAACGGCAGGGCGAAGAGGAAGGCGAGCAGATCGTCGATTTCGTCGTCGCTCAAGATACCCCGCACGTCGTGCTCGCCCTTCGGCGACGGGAGCGTGAGGGTCCCTCGAAGCGACGCCACGCTCCCGTCGTGGAAGTACGGCGCACTGTCGTGCAGCCCCCGAAGCGTCGGCGTGTCGAACGCCGGCCCGATTCGCTCGTCCGGCGTCGCCGTCCCCACGTCGTGCATCTTCAGATCGGTGTACAGCGGCGCCGGGTGGCAGACAGCGCAGCCGACCTTCTCGCGATGGAAAACCTCACGGCCGCGCAGCTCCGACGCATCCAGCGGCTCTCCCCCCGCATGGCGAGGGCTGAGCGGGACGCGAAGCGAGTCGATGAACGCCGCTAGGGCATCCAGCTCGTAGCTGCGCCCCTGATTCGGCGGCTGGTCGACGCAGTCCGGCGGGAAGAGGTCGCAATGCATGTCCCCCTCGATGAGACCCCTCCCGAAGTTCTCGCGCCGGATCGCGAACTCGCTGTCGGCCGATTCGTCCCACTCACCCGACCAGCGAAGCGGGTAGGTCTCGATCATGCCGAAGAGGCTCGTCGTGTTCCGTGGGCCGGCGAAACCAAATGTCCACGTTCGCCCGTCGTGCTCTCCCTCGAAGTGGCAGGTGTTGCAGGCAATCCACTGAGCGTTCGCAAGGCGCGGGTCGTCGCTCGAGTGGAAGAGGCGCTTGCCCGTGAGTAAGACCGGCGGCAGGGGGATGTCGGTCACGCGAATCGAGTCGACGACCTCGTACGACGATGCATCGATCACGCTCACGGTCCCGGCGAGCGTGTTGTTGACGTAGACGGTCGATCCATCGGACGACATCAGGATCGCACGCGGGTTGTCCTCCACCTCGATGTGCGCCGCCAGATCCCGGCTCTCGAGATCGAGGACCGAGATGTCGTTCGACGCCGCGTTGACGACCCACAGCTCCAGGCCGTTCGGAGTCACCGCGGCATCGAACGGGAGCCCGACTCCGGGCGGGTCGAGCGTTCCGAGGTCGAACTGACGTCCGACGCTGTGAATCTCGTCGACAAGATCGACGAGAGAGACAATCGGGAAGACGGTCGTGTCGAACGTCAGGGCGCGATTCGCCGTGTTCGACCGCGTGTGCGGGACGTACGCGGTCGTGTCGTCGGCCGACAGGGCGATCGACTGCAGCAGATTGCTATCGGGCCAGAGGGTGATGTGTCGCCGCAGGATTCCATCCACGGGGCCGCCGATGCTCTCGAACACGGTGAGGGTCGGCTGAAGCAGATGGGTCACGTACAGGATACGCCCGTCGTCGGTCAGCGCCAGGCCGCTCGGCCGGTCGTCGGTCGGCAAGAGCGCGATCGTCTCGAGCGAGTCGGTGTCCACAATTCGGAGCCGATCCTCACCCTGCTCGGCGACGTACAGCCGCGATCCGTCAGGACTGACGAGAACGCCGTACGGGAGCACACCGATGTCGATGGTTCCGACAGCCGCCCGTTCGGCCAGGTCGACGATCGAGATGCTCCGGGACCCGCGATTCGAGACGTACGCGACTTGGCCCGCGATATCCACCGCCACGCACCGAGGATCGACGCCGACGGCGATCTCCACCAGGGTCTCCAAGCCAAGGACGTCGATGACCGAAAGGCTGTTCGAGTCCGGGTTGACCGCAAGAAGCGCGGTGTCGGCTGACCCCCAGGCGAGGCTCCGGCTCTCGACGGCGCCCCCGAGCAGCGACACCAGCATCACCAGCAGAGCCGCCATCCAGCTCGACACCTTTGCTACGCTCCGTGGTCGAACGCGCATGCCATCACCCCCATGCGCCATGTAGTCTAGCAGAAATCAGGCAAGTTAGGCCAAGACCGATACGAGGCGAGTCCACGTCGAGGCCATCGGGAACCGAGCCTTCGGAGTGCATGGCCCAGTGTAGAACGCCCGGCCGCCCAGGCGCGACCGGGCGAAGGAGAGAGGAAGGCTTTCTACTTCGCCTGCATCAGGAAGATGATGCCGCCGATGGCGGCGAGGATGCCGAGGGCGATCAGGATCCAGCTCGTTCCTTCCATGGTTCACCTCCTCGCTGCAGGATGTGCATCGCTAACCGGGCAGGTCGTCGAACAGCGCCTTCATCTGCCGGCGGTAGGCGTCGAATGCGGTCCGGCCTTCGGGGGTCAGCTTGACCATCGTGTGCGGCTTGCGCTCGACGAACTCCTTGGTGATTTCGACGTAGCCGGCGGCCTCGAGTTTCGAGAGGTGCGACGACAGGTTTCCCCACGTCAGCCCGGTGTTCTGCATCAGGAAGATGTAGTCGGCCGATTCGACGACGTACAGGTGCGCGGTGATCAACAGTCGCGCCGGTTCGTGGATCGTCCGATCGATCTCGATCTCGGGGCCGTCGTCGCGCTTCCTAGGCATCGGTGTCCTCTTCGACCGGATCGACGTGCCTCGGGTAGCGGCGGAGGAACCGGACGAACAGCCCGACACCGACGAGCGCGATCAGGCCGCCGACGGCGGCGAGCGCGTGCCCGAGGTGGTAGCCGGTCGAAGCAAGATCCACACCGACGAGCGCCCCGAGCAGGGCCGCTCCGTATGCGTACAACCGCGGCAGGTCGACCGCCCAGCCGGCGACGGCGAGTGCTCCGCCCCAGATGAGGCCGATCACGATCACGAAGTGGGCCCGGATCGACGCCATCCACTCCGGCGCCGCGTCCCGCGTTGCGAGCCCGGTGAACGCGAACATGCCCAGGCCCGCCAGCGCCAGAGCGCCGAGGATCAGCTGCACGCGCACGATGTTCCGCTTCCGCCGACTACGGAACGTCGCCTGGCCGATCCGCGGGACGATCGCCCGCCGGGCGAGGTCGCGCATCGCCGGCAGTCCGACCGGGACGACGATGGCCGAGAGCCAATAGAACTCGGTCAGGATGCCGACACCGAACGACAGCAGCAGCAGTCCGATCGCGACGTCCCACAGGCCATGCTCGAACGTCCGCAGCCAGACGCGCCGTTCGAGTTCCTTCAGCGAGGGACTAGCCACCATGGATCGCCTCCTCAAGCTCGAAACGCGGCACCCGCCGGATGAAGCGCCTGAACGCAATGAGCCCGATGGTCAGGCTGACGACGCCGATCGTGCCGTAGACGAGCGTCCGGTCATGCGGCGGGGCACCGTACCGCTCGAAGAGCGCAATGACCGCCTCCGCGACGACGATGAGTCCGCCGAGCAGCAGGAAGCGCGGGTAGTCGAGGACAATCGCCAGCACACCCAGCGGGACGAGGACGACGACCGCAACGATGGCGACGATCGGCGCGGCGCCGATCGGACCGAGCAGCGAGACGTCCGTTCGCTGAGCGAGGACCGTCAGGACAACGAGCGCAATCGTCGCCAGCACGCAGATCGCCAAGAATGCGCTCATCCAACGCAGGCGTCGCTTCCGGCTTCTGCCGAACACCGCCCGCCCGACGCGCGGAAGGATGTACCGCTTCCGCATCCGGAGCATCAGCAGCAGTGCCGCGACGTGCAGGACCACGAGCGTCGCCGTGCATGCAGCGGACGGCACGCCGAGGTCCGAGACGAGGTAGGAGGCGGCTCCGGCGAACATCATGCCGGCGAACAGGATCTCGATCAGGCCGCCCTGCATCGTCGTTCTCCAACTCTGTCTCTCGATCTTGTGAAGACTCAGGTCTCTCATAACGCTCTCCTGTCAAGTACTTTGCACTGCAAAGTTCTCTGCAGGATACAGCTATGACAACGGCTTGTCAAGATCGGCCGCGTGCTGGTCCGGTCCCTTCAGAGCGGTATGATGGGTACAGCTCGCGCAAACGGAGGGATTCCGATGGCTTGGATCCGCGTGATCGGCGAGGACGAGGCAAATGACGAACTCCGAGCCGCCCTCGATGCGGTGGTGGGGAGCCGGGGCAAGCTGGCCAACATCCTCGCGGCGCACAGTCTTCATCCGAAGGCGATGATGGCCCACATGGACCTGTACATGGCGATCATGTTCGGTCCATCGGGTCTGACGCGCGAGGAGCGCGAGATGATCGCCGTCGTCGTCTCGGCGGCCGATCGATGCCCGTACTGCATCCTGCACCACGGCAAGGCGCTGAACCATTACTGGAAGGACGAGGAACGGCTCGCGAAGTTCATCGACGATCCACGGTCGATCGACGTTTCCCCGAAGATGCGGGAGATCCTCGACTACGCCGTTCGGCTGACCGAGCGCCCGTCCGGGATCGAAGAGTCCGACATCGTCGGCCTGCGGAAGCTCGGCCTGTCCGACGAGGAGATCCTCTCGCTCAACCTGATCGTCAGCTACTTCGGCTTCGTCAACCGAATCGCCCTGGGACTCGGCGTCGAGTTCAGCGAGGACGAGGTCGACGGGTACACGTACTGAGATCGATGAATCGCGATATGACCCAGCTGACGGCCGGGACGATCGACATCGTCGTCGAGCAAGTCCTCATGCGCGGCGCGGCACACATCGATCTGCGCAACGTCCGGCAGATCGATCCGTACGCCCTCTTGCTGCTGACGCTTCTCGTGCTGGAAGCACGGGAACGAGGGATCGCCGCGCGATTCGACTGGCCGCAGGCACCGAGCGTCCGCACCTGGATGCGCACGATGGGTTTCTTCATGCAGATCGGCGCACCGACCGCCTCCCCGCCGCCCGGCACGGGCGACGCCCTCCAACCGATCGCCGAGATCGGCGATGAGGCAAGCATCGGCCGTGTCGTCGACGGCTTCCACGATCGGCTGGCGGAGCGGTACCCGCTGACCGAGTCGTCGCGGCGGACGCTGACCGCGATCCTGATCGAGCTGTTTCAGAACATCCCCCACCACAGCAACGCGACCGGACGGGTCGCCGATCCCCACGGCCTCGCGGCGATGCAGGACGACGACGAGGCGATGACGGTCGCGATCGCGGACAAAGGGATCGGCCTGCGCGGCAGCCTCGGCCTGCGGCCGGGGTACGAAGGAATCACCGATGCGAGGGCGCTCGATGCGATCCTGCGCGACGGGATCAGCCGGTTCGCCGATGCGGGGCGCGGCGGCGAGCTGCAGCGGATCATCGGCGTCGTCCGATCCTGGGACGGGTCGTTCGCGCTGCGAAGCGGATCGGCGTTTCTCTACTTCGACGAACGGGGCGGCGACATCGTCGACGTACCCCCGTTTCCCGGCGTTCAACTCGCGATCCGCATTCCCCTACGATGTTTCGACGAAGCGCCGGTTGATCCATGAAGGCGTTTTCGGTTCAATGACGGCCATGCATGTCGAGGAGTTCCGCATCGCGCAGTTCGGCGCGCGCCTCGGGACGCGCCTGGAGGGTGAGCGCGCCCGGGCCCGACTCGAATCGCTGATCGCGTCGCTGCCGGAGGAGGGCCAGGTCCGCCTCTGTCTCGACGGCCTCGAGGTCCTCAGCACGTCGTTCGCCGATGAGCTCGTCGGCAAGGCGTACCAACGCGTGGTCGACGGCGGGTTCGGTGACCGGACGATGGTCCTCGACACGCCGGCGCTCGAACTGGCCGACGGGGTCGACGTCAAACTCGCCCAGCGGAAGCTGGCGATGCTCTGCCGCCACGACGGCCGGTGGCGGCTGATCGGCTTTCACACGCCGGCGCTCGCCGAGACGCTCGAACTCGTCCTTACGAAGAGGCGGACGACTGCCCGTGAGCTGGCCGACCAGCTCGGCCTGCAGATGAGCGCGTGCGTCAATCGCGTCGCACGCCTCGCCGACCTGCGGCTGATCCGACGTCGAAAGATCGGCATGAAGGGCCCGCAGGACATCTACGAGCTGTACTCGATTCTCGAGGGTTGACAAACACTCGTACACTCTGTACACTTTACGACGTGTACGGACATGAATCTCACGGTGAACGAACCCATCGATGCACTTGTGATTTACCGCCGCGGGGCCCCGCACCCCCACTTGCGCGCCTTTCGATGGAACGATCGCCGGTATGACGTGACCGCAACGCACCTCGTTCACTGTGAGCGGGAGGGCGATACCGTCGACCTCGTGTACTCGGTGACGTGTGGCGACGACACGTTCGTCGTCCGCCTCGACACGAGCCGAGGGCGATGGATGCTCGAGACGCTCGATTCGGCCGACTGATCGGAGTGTGAACGAATGCCGCGCGTGATCATGCACGTCGACATGGACTCGTACTTCGCCTCGGTGGAGCAGCAGGCTCGCCCGTCACTGCGCGGGAAGCCGATCGGCGTCACCGGGCGACCGACGGAGCAGTCGATCATCGTCGCCGCGTCCCGCGAGGCGAAGCTTCGCCGCGTGTGGACCGGGATGCCGGTCTGGGAGGCCCGAAAGGCCTGCCCGGAGATCGAACTCGTCGGCGGCAATCCGGAGCGCTACCTCTCGATCACCAAGGCATTCATCGAAATCCTCAAGGAGTACACCGCGCTGCTCGAAATCTACTCCGTCGACGAGGCGTTCCTCGACGTCACGCAGGAGGAGGCCAAGCGCGGCGGAGCGATCCGGATGGCCGAGGAGATCCGGCGCCGGTTCGAGGAGGAGCTGGGTGAGTGCATCACCGCGACGATCGGCATCGCCGAGGGCAAGACGTTCGCCAAGCTGATCGGCGCGCGGAACAAGCCGGACGGGATCGGCCGGCTCGATCCGGAGGAGATGGCCGAACTGCTCGAATCGACACCCATCGGCGATGTCTGGGGGATCGGACCGCGGATCACGGCACGCCTGAACCGGGTCGGGATCCGGACGCTGAAGGAGCTCGGGCAGGCGTCGGAGCGGTACCTGAAGCGCGAGTTCGGCGTGTACGGACTCCATCTCCTCGAAGTCGGACAGGGACGGGATTCGACGCCGCTCGTCCCCTATACCGAGGTCCCCGCGCCGAAGTCGGTCGGCCACTCCAAGTCGCTGCCGCCGGACCTGCGGGACTTCCGGCTGGCGTTGATCGTCCTGCGTGACCTGTGCGACAAGGTGGCACGACGGATGCGTCGGCTCGGGTTCATGGGGCGGACGGTGCACTGCGGTTTCCGCGTCGGATCGATCGGGCCGCACTACGGGAAGCAGACGACGCTCGACCTCCCGGCGAACGACGGGGAGGTGTTCTACAAGGCGTGCCTCGTCGTCCTCGGCAAGATCCCGGTGAAGCCCGAGCAGGTCTCGAACGTCGGCGTCTCCGTCGGGAACCTCGTGCCGACGGAGCAGACGCTCTGCTCGCTGCTCGAGACCGACCGGCGTCGCGAGCAACTGAACGCGGCAGTCGATCGAATCCGCGACCGCTACGGCGATCGATCGATCCGCCTCGGCACGTCGCTCCTCGTCCGTCCGATCCCCCAACACGTCGGCGGCTTCTTCATGGCAAGCGACGATCTCGAGGTCGGGTAACGGCCAGTGGCGAGGCCGCTCTGCCGCTCAGATGTCTTCCTACTCCAAGCTGCCTCGACGAGTGTGAGAACCGCAGAAACACTGATTCGAGATCCATCCCGTCCGGCTCTCCCAGCTGAACGCTCCTCAAACTCAGGCATCGCAGGTTCGACTCCTCTCGGCTGGAGCCGGGGTGAACGATTGGAGAACCTTCGTTCTCTCCTGTTCCTGGGCCTAGGGGTTCCTCCTACTCACTACCCACCGCCAACTGGTTTCTCCCCGAGGTGATCGTTTGGAGAACTCCTACGAAGCGATTCGGGCGATGCTCCCGCCACAGGAAGATCGGCCAGGTCCTGGCTGTTTGCAGCATTGGCCTTCTTGGGAGCCGGTCGACTAGACTAGCTCCAGAAGCGGACCGGTCACGGGGGGCTGGTCAATGAAAGGAGTTGGTGGCGAGAATGAAGGCAACGTGTAGTCGTGTATTGGTGGTGAGTCTGCTGCTCATAACGTCTGCAGGTATGGCGGTTGCGCCGGAACCGCTGCCACAGATTGGTGTAAACATGATCCAGTTCTTCATGGACCCAACCGGCAATTGCTGTGCGCCGTACTACATGCCTGACTGGATCTTCCCCGATTTCGCCGAGCTTGGAGTCCAGGCCTATCGCCACTTGGGGTTCGCTGAGCTGTACTGGGACAACGTCGAGCCCGTGAACAACGTGTGGGAATTCGATAGGGCCGACGAGGTGCTCAGCAATCCTGACTTCGAGCCAATCGTCACGGTCTTCAGTGGTAAGTGCGCCTCCCCAACACCGCATTGGATAACGAGTCCAAGGGGGTTTGAGAGAACCCTCGGCAATGAAGCAAAGGAGTACTTGAGGGAGGTCATTGACCGCTACGGTGACCGCGTGAAATACTGGGAGATCGGCAATGAGATGGAGTCCTGCTGGCGTGGCGCTGATCCAGGCGAGACTAGGAACCAGGGGCTGCCGCCGCATGCGCCCGATGATGGCTTCAACCCTCAAGAGCAGGGCGCGTTTCTTGCAGAGACCGCTGCGTTTATCCGAGAACATGATCCCGATGCCGTAATCGTCATGCCAGGCATGACGGGCCTGTCAGAGTACATTCTTGATACGTGGCTTCCCGGCGTCATCGAGGGTGGAGGGGGTATATGGTTCGATGTTGTGAACTACCACTACTACCACCCTTGGGATGAGTTTCTGGAAGACCGAAGGAAACTTGAGACGTGTCTTCGCGACCTCGGATTGGATGGCATGCCGGTCTGGCTCACTGAGACTGGGTCTACAGGGAGTGAGACGCTGATCAAGCGTACGAACTACCCCAACAGCTACATCACGCAAGCGGCGGACGTCTTTCGCCGCATCATCCAGGCGTACAGCATGGGTGACAGCCTCGTACTCTGGCACACCTACATCGGCTCAGCAGACAAGGAGTCTAACCTGTGGCGGGTCTACGGGCTGCGAAGCGACACCGCCGACATACATCTCTCCTACTACACGTTCCAGCTTCTCGTCCAGGAGCTGATCCCGTTCGAAGTTGTCGAGATGCGCCAAAGCGACCCGGAGGGCATCAATGAGTACCGGGTGATTACGCGTGGTCAGGGAGATCGACACGTCGCTTGGGGTGAGGGAACATACACGATTCCTCCTCGGGTAAGCCAGATGACGTCAGTGATCCCCGCACAGGATGGTAGCTTCTCTTGGGAGGAAGTGCGGCCAGGTGACACTGTCGATCTTGCGCCGGAACCCCTGCTGCTGAAGTGAGGAGGAGGTTCGGGAGCTCGACGCTAACCCCCGAATCCGGCCGGACATATGACGAAATCCTGAGGGACTGAACCTACCAGGTCCGCTTGCAGAGGGCGCTTGTTGCCCGCCAGTTCTCTATTCATGAACCTCGGGTCTGTCAAGGAAATTGAGCGGAAATACAGACAGGAACAGCGTTAGCCTACAGTTCGTATGGAGCCGGGGTGAACGATTGGGGAACCTTCGTTCTGTCCTGCTCCTGGGCCTAGAATAGCGTCCCCATCTTAGTCTTGCCACTCCGACCCCTTCTATGCCTCATCTCGGACCGGAGACCTGACGTGAACGTTTGGAGAACTCCGGCACCGAGAGCCCATGCTGCATTGCCACTGGGTGTTTGCGCAAGTCTGTGCATCCGCTGAGCTCAGCTTCTGACGCCGGCTGGTCTGAGGTTGACGAGGCATTTGCCAGAGTGAGTTGCGTATTCCTATAATAAGGACTCTGTGCGGAAGTCAAGAAGGTGGCACAGCTCTGAAAGGGCAACTCCATCGAAAGATGGACACGCAAAGCTTCGGGGCTTCTAGAAAGAAGTCGGCCGAGCTGCCAGGGGCGGAGGGCTGGCGGTGGTCAGGAGAGGCCGATACAGCAGCGAATCCTACAGCGGAGCGGTCAAGCAAGACGAGAAGCCAAAGAGCAGACTCGGCAGAAGCGGTACTAGGCTGCCGTGCTTGAATCGAAGAATCAGTCCTTCGCGCTTTGCGAGGCTCTGGATAGGCTTGCTCTGCACTTCCAGGATTTCCTTTGTCGCGCTGGTGGCCGTGCTGGGCATTACAACGGCGACTACGTTCCCAGTTGGAGCCCAGAGCGTTTCGCATATTGACAACCCCACCGGAAGCATCTCAGTCCCTGACTACAACGACTGTGGCCATGACGACTACTGCAATGCTCTCGAGCGAACGATTGTCGTGTCAGATGCCCCTTCAGGTGCCACAATAACGCACGTTCGCTTTGAGCTGTATGGCTACCATGAAGATCGCGGGCAGGTCACGATTAGATACGGGATCAGCAACCGATCCGTTCTTCAGGTGTACTGGGGCGAGCTTTCCGGAAGTGGAGTTATCGACGAGGACCGGATCGAGTATCTTGAGTTCGACGGCGAGCCTGTCAATCAAACCTGGCACCTCTATTTCAAGGATCAATGGGGGCCAGATGGCTATACCGGAAGCCTCGATTGGTGGCGCCTGACCATCTACTACGAGCTGCCACCTGACACTACCCCCCCCCAGCCCGACCCCCTCTCCTTTTCCACAAGCCCGTATGCCACAGGGACGGGGTCGATTTCGATGACAGCAACGTTGGCCAGCGATCCCTCAGGGGTCGAGTACAATCTCGATGCTGTGTCTGGTAGTCCCGGCCGCACGGACAGCGGGTGGCAGTCCAGCAGAAGCTACACCGACAGTGGCCTGGGGACAAACACGCAGTATGGATACAGAGCGGCGGCACGTGACCAGTCATTCAACCAGAATCAGACAGGCTACTCAGGGACGCAGTACTGCTACACCCTCCAGGGGGCACCCGCCCCCACTGTAACAGCTCGGGACACTACGTCAATGACACTCACCGCCACAGGAGTATCGAACGTTGGCTCCGGGCAGAGTGGAGTGCAATGGGACACCGACAGCGGAAACGGGGCTTCTGATCAGTCATGGGCCGGGAGTACAAGCTACACAGATAGCGGGCTTGATCCAGGACGGGAGTACCGGTGGCGGGCTCAGGCGCGAAACGGCGACGCACTGACGACGAGCTGGAGCGGATGGGTATATGGCTGTACGTTCTGCCTTACTCCTAGCGCCCCAACTGCGACTCCAAACGGCATGTACTCCATGAAGGTGGACGTCAACCCGAACGGCAATTGCTCTGTCGCTCAGTATGCGATCTACTGCACGACAACGGCTGAATACGTCGCACAGGATGGGTCTCTTGGCAGCTCGGCTGCATGGCAGACCGACAGTGCATGGGGAAACAAGACAGTCACCGGTCTGGATCCCGACACTGCCTATAGCTTCGAAGTTCGTGCGAGGAATGAATGGAATGAGCTCTCCGCGTGGTCCCCGGCAGGCACGGGCACGACCGATCCGCCTCCCAGTGGGCAGGTAGAGGTTGAAGTCGTCTACCCAGTCGGCGGAGACGGTGTGGTGGCAGACGAGCTATGGCTCTTCTCGGGCGACTGGGAAACCCGCCTGGACACAGGATACCCGACTACTAGTACCTATCGCTTCCCCGACTCTTACGGCTTCGGTGAGTACCACGTTCAGGCAATGCAGGATGGAATCTATCTCGGGCATGTCGACGTGACGCTGGATGAAGCTTTGGAGCAAGTCACGCTAACGACTTCCGAGCAGAGCACCGTAGAGTTCACGGTGCTGGAGGCCGACGAGTCTACGCCTCTGGCAGGAGCAGTGCTTCGCGTCAGGAACCAGGACGGCGCCACTGTTCGTGAGGGAGTCTCCGATTCGTCCGGAGTGGTCCAGTTCGGGACGTACAGTCATGCATGGCTGTGGGATACCACGCTTCCGGTATCCGAGGGAGACTACTTCTACATCATAGAGGTGCTAGACGGAGGAGGCGTGGTTGCTGCAGACGGGAAGTACGAAGTGGTCGGAGGCGATTCGCTCACGAAGCAGTTGGCCGCAGCGAGCAGTGACCTTCTCCTGCGGCGCAATGCCATCTACCTTTCTCTGTACAGCGGGCGCGTCAGCTACGCGGACGTGGATGCACTTGTAGATCGCTCAGCGAGCCTGGGCATGGACACAATCTATGTCAACGTCTTCGAGGACCTAGCCGGAGAGAAGCTACTGATTGAGGACTCGGTGGGGACGTGGGATTCCTCTTGGGGTGTAGTCCAGGGTGACCTCGACCTACCATACCTAATCCAGGAAGCACGCGAGCAAGGGATCCAGGTCGTTGCAGTCGTTAGCTGCTTCACTGAGAGCGCCGATCCATTCGATGCTGCGCGCAAGGAGCTTCTGCTAGACAACGTGATCCCTTACTTCGTGGACAATCTTGCCACATATGCCGTAGGCGCGCTGGGCCTCGACCACGTTCGATTCAAAGACACAAGTGGCGGGAGTTCGCAGAGGGCAAGCAGCGTGACGACCTTCGTGCAGGACGTCAGCGCAAACACTGCTCCAAGAGGGCTGCCACTCGAGGTGTTCCTCGCAATCTGGAACTGCGGCGGGGCTCCCTGCTCTGGAGGGTATGCGACCGCGTATGAGTACGCGAAGTACGTTCTCGGACAGGATTGGTGCGCCCTATCGAATGAGGCATCAGCCCTGAACCCCATGACGTATGTAGACACGGACAACCTAGCGACAGGCGAGCAGTACATCATCCAGACTGTAGCAGCAGTCCGTGAGGCTACAGCACCTTGCGGGGGCCCAGGTGTACGGATCAACACCGGGGTCCACTGCTATATCGATCCGGGCAACTCATCCTATGCGTCTGACGGCACAATCCGGATGAGCCTTGCCAGCAGCCTAGAGGCGGCTGCAGATGGGTTCTTCGCATTTAGGTACTTCAATGACCTTGATGGGCAGGTAGCTTGGCGAGACATACTTGGCGAGTACGCGGCAGATGGGGGCGTATACCCGACGTTTGATGTCAACACCGATCTGGTCCCCGTCCCCGAAGGTGGAACGAACACGTTCCAGGTGAGACTGACAGCACAGCCGAGTTCGACGGTGTACGCAAGCGTGAGCCGCGCGAGTGGTGACGCAAGCATCTCAGTGACGGGAGGCTCGAGTCTGACATTCACGACGTCGAACTGGAACAGCTACCAGACGGTCACGCTGGCTGCAGCGGAGGATGCAGACACGACGAGCGACTCAGCCACGATTCGGGTTCATCGAACATCGGGGGACTCGGTCCCAGACAAGGATGTGGAAGCCACTGAGAGCGACAACGACGGCATGCAGTTCGACGTCGACAAGGAGACGCTTACGGTGCCCGAAGGTGGAACGAACACGTTCCAGGTGAGACTGACAGCACAGCCGAGTTCGACGGTGTACGCAAGCGTGAGCCGTGCGAGTGGTGACGCAAGCATCTCAGTGACGGGAGGCTCGAGTCTGACATTCACGACGTCGAACTGGAACAGCTACCAGACGGTCACGCTGGCTGCAGCGGAGGATGCAGACACGACGAGCGACTCAG
>Ga0272443_10004618_pt1 | contig 14824 bp, 20 predicted proteins | sample SSMAcet12_FD_193581 | JGI IMG/M metagenome (GOLD analysis project Ga0272443, IMG submission 193581) | Marine sediment archaeal communities from Little Sippewissett salt marsh, Falmouth, MA, United States - SSM-Acet-12 | ecosystem: Environmental > Aquatic > Marine > Wetlands > Sediment ...
CACGCGAGGTGACTACCCCTGCGCCCCCTTCAGGCCGCGTCGTGCCTCTCCACGCAGGGTTGACCTTTCCCCATTACCCTGAAACTTCTCAATCCTAATCACATAGAACCGGCACGTTTGATCACATCGTCGTAGTGCAGCTGATCGTGGTAGATCCCAAGGCGCAGGGTTTCGATTAAATTCAGGAGCCCAAAATAGGGGTCAAAGAGGTAGATGTGACCAAGCACAGCCTCCTCCTTGCCCGTATAAAATGCCCGGACCTCACCATGTAACTCACGTAAATCGGCTTTCAGTCGGTCTCGAGCAACACGCTTCTCCGCATGGTAGCGCGGGGTCCATAAGAAACCAACCCACATGGGGAATCGTTCATCACGATATAAATCCGCTATCTCCGTCTGATACGGCCGGTCCCGGCGCTTTTCACCAAACCTACGAAATACCCTCCACATCGCCCGAGCATAGGGCATGGCGCTTGCCATGACGAGATACGTATGGTTCAGTATCTCGCCTATACTCCACTCCCTGGGTGCAGGGCGTTGCCAGATTTGATCATCTGTCAGATTATCCAGGCTGGCAAGAGCCGTTTCCCGCTGTGAATCCAGTAAGTCCAGGTACGTTTCGAGCACCGTGCCCATTCTCATCCATCTCCTCTCTTGCAAGCCCGTTGGACCGAAGGAAGGGCTGCCAAATCGTGTCTTATTCTGCTCCGGAAATTCCCAACCCTCGACCCCTTTTTTCCAGGTGTAGAATGGCATGATATCCGGAGGATACTTACATTCTACCGGGCTCATCCCTCACAGGGATAAGCCACTCTCCCGAGCCTTCGCGTACTGCGTTACGGCAGGTCAGTTTCAGCAAAATGGCATCATGCTGACAGCGCGAGGTTACACGATTGTTCGATACGAAAACCCTACTCCAAACCCTGTAGCCGACCCTTCCGACGGGTGATATTCTTGTAATCCCATTGAAGATCTCTCGATTCAGCGAGCCAACGGGCCAATTTATCCGTATCGACCTGATTTACCTCGCAATACCAGGCTTCGGCAGCTATCTAACTGCCACTTCGTTGCAAACCTGCTTCCTTGTATGATTGCCCGCTCCAGAAGAGCAGCCGAATACAGCCTTTTTATTGGTTGTACCCGACGATGGGATTGCCATCCAGAAACCACAACTGGTGTGCATGCATTTTTTTTACAGTCAGCTTCCGGAAGCCCACGGTCAATTGCTCTGGCAAGGCATTGGCAAATCTCTCGATCTTCTAAAGGTTGAGCATCATTCAAGTGCTGAATGTCCGGGTGAATGGGGTACTCCCTTAACAGAATGAAAGCCGTTGACGTGGGATTGTCCACGATACAACATGAGACCTCACACGAAGCCAATTGCCATTCTATGATTCTTAAGCCGAAGCCAATTTGAATTTGATCTGATGAGAGAAGTGGCCATGACCATTCCCCGGATAGGGTGATGGCCAGACGACATCTCTATACATTGACAATCCAATGAAGCAAGGCAGGCAACACGATGCGGTTGGATTTCATCCTCACCAGACCAAGGTAAAGTCCGAAGAAAAACGTCCACAATCCCCACGCAAGGCTTTGTACAACGTCAACACCAACAAGGATCCCATTAATCACATGCCAAAGACCAAACAACAAGGAGGAGGTTACGAATGGAACCGTCAATCGAAGCGTGAACAATGTCCATGTTTTATTGGATGGATTCTCAAGCTGCGAGAAGATCACCCCGCGGAAGATCAGCTCCTCCGTGAAGGCCACCAACCCTGTATACACACATCGATAGATCAAAAGAGTCCAATCCGAAGAAGGAGATACTGTCCTGGCAGGAAGGTGCATGAAAAGCACGATTCCCAGGGCAAGCAGGGATGTCTGCCCTCCATCAGCATTGTCTGACACGCACGCAACAACCCATGTCGCGATGAGTATGATGAATGACACCGCCCATGCGCCCACCATCCCCTGCCAATCAACGACCTGTAAGGCTCCCTTAATGATCAATGTGGGTATCACTGCAATTATAAACAGGCGGACTTCAGCTTCCTTGTCGCAAGGCGACTTCCCAAAGAAGCGCAAGGAGCGCCCCCTCATCACCCAATAGGTGAGGATGACGATCAAGACGGCCAGGTATGGAAGTGGGAAGCCCACCCCCGGGAAAGCCCAACCAACAGGGATGTCTCTGGCGAGGTTGAAAACAAGGATAGCAAGAATGAAGATGGCCAACGCTTCAGAGAGGGCAATCAGCGAGGACGTCCTTTGCTTCATCGAGTAATCCCTGTTGTGGATTGCGCTACATGGCCAGTCCAGATCAGGCCGCTTGCCCTCTCTGAGTGAAGCTTCCCAATACCCGTGACTCAGGAGATGAACGAGAGGACACCGGCTACGTGCAATTCACCTGTGCACCCGGACAGTCAGACGAGAGATCATCCCTATCCCGAACGGCAAGAAGGTTTCTCAAAGCCGGATGACACCGCGCTGATCATCAGACGCCACTGGAAATGTCTTGGACAAAAACAAGCTTGTTCCCGCTCGGGTCGATCACTTCAACCATCTTGATCATTGCAGGATACTCCACAAGATCGCCATGTTGCACCTTGGCTTCCTCCAGGGCGCGACATTGCGCCTCGATGTCGTTTACACCGATGATGACGGTTGCGTTTCCTGCCTGTTCCGGGTCGGTGCCCACCTGTAACCATGCGTTCTCGACAAGCTGCCACTCCGCAACACCCTCTGCCGGAACGACGTCCGCACTTCGTCCAAGCAAGTTTGTATACCACTCAACGGCTGCGTTATGATCTTGCACCGGCACGACAGCAATCACGCTGTTGATGTGTGAACTTGACATAGGCTCTCCTTCCCCTCTGTGAGTGATACCGCATGAAAAGGTCCATTTTCTGCCAGGTCGTGGTCCAGCGATGAATGATCCCGGGGTTTTATTTTATACCAAATACGGGGGCAGGGTCGAAACGAATTGAAAGGCCCGTAGTCGTTTTGGAAAGGTTCATATTCGGAGTGACGTTGAATGGATGCAGCAAAGACGTCGATGCCAGCCCGCCAGAAAAGTGGCGTGTCGGCGAACTCCACAAAGAATAGCCGGCGTTTGTCTGAGTTCTGAAAACCAGGGACCGACCGAAGGGATTCAATTGACTGTATCTCTGAGAGGCTGTCTGGAAGTAGACCGACTGACGCTTGAAGGTGTTCATCGGGGGCTTCCCTGAGAACATCCATGTCACTTTATGCGCCTGCGTTTCCCTCGTCAAACGATCCCCTCAGGTCAGCATTTGATCCCGGCGCCGCATTTTCAAGAGAAGCGAGTATACGTTGCGCCAGGGCTTCCCGGATTGTCGTGTCCAGGTTCAAAGGTTTCAACGCGTGACGTCCTCATATTCTGGCGGGTTGTCGTGCCCCATCACGGCCCCGTGCTGAGCCGTGCCGTCCCCGCCGTCCGATGGCGCAGGGATCAAGGGTTCGATGCAGGATGAGGTTGCATGTCGTTTCGATAGGCAAGAACAATGTAAATAAATACTGCGATGACTATGATCTGACCTACCTTCGGCGCCATTCCGAAGTAAGACAACCAGATGAGCACCCACAGGATCTGGACGGATCCAAAAAGGTTGAGCCCACGTCTTTTCATGCGCCATATTTCAAGTACACCGAATAGCTCAATCGGATACATCACAACGAACGTAAGAAGCATATACCAGAGAGGAAGATAGGAGCGTAGATAAGCAATTCTATCGATATCCAATGCCCTGAGAAGATCTACGCCATGGACAAAGATGACGAAAAGGCAGAAAAGCGTAATCAGAACAGGGCGTCTCAACGGTTCGGTTTGCATGCAGGAGCGCCTCTCTCTATTGTGCGGGCAACGTCCGTTCGAGCAGTTGTCACTGCCAGCGTCGAGCCGGAGCGTCGGTCACAAGCCCTCGGCCGCCACGAGCCTTCGGCTTGCTTATGGGCGATGCCAATGGGCCATGTTCCCGACCACTTAGGATGTGCAGAACACCAGAGGTGTTCTGCCAAGCTCATCCCCGATGGGGATGAGCCATCCTCCCAGACGATGGAGCACGGCGACCTTGCCAGCCCTCCCCCGTGGAAAGTTAGCTGGCGGTCCATCCGAATGATGTCATCACTTCTTCTGCGATACCTCTGAAGAGCACTTTGTCCATCTCTATGTACTTAAGGCCATGCTTGTTGGCTTCTTGTTCGATGTAGTCACTCATCCGATTGACAAACCATGCGAACGCGTCAAGGTATTGCTCACTCGCACCCCGCATCCAATCACGTTCATTTTCTTCCGTTGATTTCCTGATGTTCTCTTTGTGATTGGCACCTTGATTTCCAAGAAATACAACATGGTGGGGGATATCCTCAAGCTGAATCACCAGCTCGGGAAGAACAGCCACCCCTTCAATCAGTACCTCTCGACCCTCATCGCTCTCTCTCCTTATAAAAGCTTCTACCGCTTTCCATACGACAGAACTTTCTCTTCTCACAACATCTATGAGCTCTTCAGGATGCTCCAACATTAACGTCACCTGTTCCGCCATCGGCAGTTCATGAAATGCGTTAAATGCAAATATGTCCGGTGCCGCTTCCGGGCGCAGTACTCTCTCCAGCGCTGCACCAAGGGAATCTGTTGACACTACACTCACAAGATGCCTTTGCTGAATCTCACAAGAGATTCTTGATTTTCCAACTCTTGGGGGTCCGCCAAGTAAAAAGATCACGCCCACCCCTTTCCTTTTACCAACACGAAAAGCAGGAACTCGTTTGTGACGCGCTGCAGCGTAGTTGAGGAAGATGCCCGGATTGAGCCCAGCAGACCAAGACTCGTGCGGCACAGGAATTCGACATCGCAGTATAAGCGAGGAGCCCGGAGGATCCTCACTCGGGAAAAATGAAGAGACTGACGAGGAAGAACGTTACCAGCCCCCCGATCACGGTCGAAAGATAAACCAGGATGGCTCTTTCCCTACGTTTGAAGATGGCAATGAGACCTGTCATCAATCCCGCCGCCCCCGCGGCCATCCCGGCAAGCATGGAGATCGTCAGGAGAGGTCTGGCAGCGATGTCGGCCAGCAGGTTGCTGCCTGCAGGGACAGATTCATAGATCGAGCTTGAAAACGATAGGCCGAGGATAAACAAGATCGGCATCACCCCGATAAGCCCGACCGACCATCTTCCCGGCCTGCTTCCCGGCAAGAGCGTCCAGGATCGCTCTGACATATCTGTCTCCTTTGAAGACGAAGCCTGCAGGTTCATCGCTGGCTTGTAGGTGTGCATGCACCTCTCCCCTACTCTACGGCATGTCGCAGGGCGATTCAAGCGCCGGTCAAGGGTCTGGCGAAACCACTATGCATCGACATGCGCAGAACCTCGCAGCTGCCCTCCCAAGTTGATGGGTGGTGCAATTCTTACCAAGACTGCAGTTGAAGAATGCATGCCGCGAGGTGGGGGAGACCACGTCAGCGACCCGGCACGTCCCAGCTCAAGGTCCAGGGACCCTCATGATAGACCGTCACTTCCCCAAAGTGGATGCGCACATGCTCGCTCCAGATGCGATCGGGATCATAGACCAGGCGCAACACCCTGATCCCGGCAGACTCCGAATACACCGGATCCGGGTAGATCCAGGATGGGGCGGACCAACCGGCTTCGAGCATGATGTCTTCATACATGCCATCGGGTGGCTGTTCCACGACATCAAAATCCACCTCGATCAGCAGCTGGTCATCCAGCGAGGTCGGGGTCTCGTTCCGGGGGGCAATCACCACCGCCCCCTGGACAAAACGGACGGAAACCAAGCGCAGCACACCGCCCGCGACGTTCAAGGTCTCATCAATCGGAACGAGGTCGCCATCCCTGGGGTGAGCGGGCAAATCGAACTCGAAGGATCCTCCTGCATCCGCACGGGGACGCATCCCCTCGATTTCCAGGGTCAGGGTTCGTGTATCAACAGCAAGCGCTTCAAACACCCAGCGCTCGTTAATTAAGTATCGTCGGGAACCAAGGGATTCGGTGGCAATCACCGCGAAGTTTTCATCGAGATCCACTGTCCGCGGCAGGGATGTATAACGACGTCCCTGGTCATCGACCAGGGTTACACCAGCAGCCTGGGCAACGGCCTCCGGCCGCGGCATGCTCCAGGTCACATCGAGCACGGTTCGATCCTCCGCCTGCACCACATTCGTCACCGTCAGATTCATGTCCCCGATGGACAGCGACGCATCCGGCGAGTAAATCAGCTGGTTGAACGGCGTATCGTCCGCCTCCGCAAGCCGGGTCAGGGGAATCTCAAGCTCCAGACGGTCGCTCCATTCCGCGCCGGGTACCAGGCCTGCGAGGTTCACGGTGACCATCGCCGAATGTACATCCGACGGCAAAGGATCAAAGACATAACCCAATCGATAATCCAATGGCTCTTCGTCCGGCTCCTGGCAATCGACGGATCCGCACGCTGGCCAGATCCTGCCGAAGGTGGCGGTGTACATTCTGATCCTGCGTCCATCTGGCGAAAGTACGCGAACCGATTCCGGAGCGAATACTCCAATCTCGGACAATCCCCTGATCACCATCAACATGGACGTGTCCTTTGCTGTCGCGACAAATTCCTGCACCACAAACGTCACGCCGGCTTCGGTGTGCACCACGGGCTCCGCCAGGATACGGGTATTCGTCTCGTCCACCAGCCCGATGCCGGGGATGTAGCGCTGCCAGAACTGCTGGACAGCAGCCCAGACACGATCAGGGCCAATGATCGCCAGCCCTATACCTAGCGCGATGAGAATTCCGACCACTGCCATACGCAGACGGATCGCTGATCTTCTCGGATATCGTAAGGTTGGATGAGACTCTGAGTAAGCCGCAACCAGCCGCGATTCGAGATTACGTGCAAAGCCATCACTGGGCGAAGCTGCGTGGAAATAACCGATAAGAAGAGCCTCAAGCATTGCAGCATCATCATTCATTTTCGACCTCCCATAAACCCCGCAAACGCCGAATCAGTCGTGACATAGCCATCTTTGTCGCGGACTCACTTTTGCCGATAATGCGACCAATTTCAGCATGGGATAAGTCTGCAGCGTAACGCAAGCGAAGCAAGTCGAGTTCTTCCTTAGGTAGCGTTTTGAGGATCTTCTCGAGTTGAAGAAACAAAGCTTGATGATCGTTTTCTTCCTCAGGATGACGTTCGTGGGCTGGCAACGATTCTACGATAAGCGGTAGCGGAGCTGAGTTGCGATGATAATCGGCGCACCTACATCGTGCAATCGTAAATAGCCAGGCTGCAAAAGTTCCGCGAGGCTTGTAGCGATTCAGCCCCTCAAGGGCATCCAGAAAGATGGAGGAAGTCAGTTCCTCGGCCATCGTCGGATCGGCTGCTTTCGAGAATGCGTAGCGATAGACACGATCGAGGTATCTGAAATATAGGAGTTCGAAAGCGCGGCGATCAGATCGCGCTGCTATCGCTAGCTCGTCATCGCTCAGCGAGCGGTCCAGAGCTCCTGTATCCATATATCGTCCACTCCCGTCCCGGCATTATTCATTAATATATATCGGGGGAATGGTCAAAAGGTAACAGATCATTGCTCAGTGAAGTGAGGTGGTTTGCATGCGGATGATGCCGATGTATCGGTAGATTTTGGTCTTTTTTCCTCCAGACCTTCCCACTCCGAATTCTCCGCATGGATAGAGCTCACCTGCTGGTGAGGTTCACTGATTTGTATGATAGAGCCTGTTAAGAGGGGAGGAAAACGGTGTTGTTGCGTTAAAAACTGGCAGTCCGGTGCAGCGGGAGTTCGAACGTCGAATCGTGTGGTTTTATGAGATCGTCATGACTTCACGATGCATATCCAAAAAGCAAAACGAACCTCGTCCGTTGTGATGATCTCCTGTTCGTTTACGACAAAACCTGCAGCACCTACTCGTTGATCAAGTGTGCGTAGCGCCATAGCGGCTCCAGGAATACCCAAATCCTTCACAATAATGAGCCTGCCCCCAGGTTTGAGGATACGCCGAATCTCGATGAGCCCCTGGTGGGTATCCTGCCAATGATCCATGGAGTCAAAAGCAAAGACAAGATCTGCGATGGAATCATCGACTGGCAACTCTTCAGCTGATCCAATCTTGAAAACAATCGACTCACCGGACGCTTTCACCTTTGATGTATCTTTTGCAATCTCGATCATGCGCGGGGCCGGATCAATGCCAATTAAGTTTCCATTGCGAACCCTGGTTGCGGCAAAACGAAGTGCAGAACCCGTACCGCAACCCACATCAACGATTGTGAGTTGATCTGCTAAATCCAGCTGCTCAACAGCCAATCGATTGGTGGGGTATTCGCCGTAGTTCGCCGCATACCATTCCGCCGTTTCAGCGTTCCATTCCGTCATAGGGTTATTCTCCAAAGGCCTTCAAATAGAGGGGGCACAAGATGAACCGTTCAAGAAAAACAAACCTGCGCTGAACGGACTACTACCTCGTCCGGAGACACTCGTTTCCCTGGATCATTCCATGTCCGTATTTCAACGACACCGAAGGAATTATTAAAAAGAGAAAATTCATTGTCCGATAAATGAACAATCCCACCTTCTGTCTGTCTCTCCCAATTTGAGACCCCACCTTTCCACTCATCTACGACTACCGGAATTATTACCGTCGCCGGAGGCGTCCGGAGGAGCGCCTTGCTGCGCATTCGGTCCATTAAAGGCCAACAGCATTCCTGCGTTCCCTCATCGCAGCCAGCAGAACCTTTCTTATTTCCGTGGAGTTAACCATGTTCACATCTTTCACTTTGATGTGTCGGAGTTTCTTTCCTGCACCGTCGAGGAATGGAAATTCCGATTCGATCGTTGCCCCGTGGTAGAAACCGAGATTGGCGTATGTCTTCTGCGGCATGATGTACGCATAGGCTTCCGACATTTTCTTCTCTCCGTACCCATATGCAGCAGAGGGCTCACCGGGTCGTGGAACCTCAACACAGTCAGGATGCAATTCAGATATCAACGATCGAAGCGCCCAGCATATCTCGCTCACATCACTCGGTGACCCTTTCACCACGTCATTGAAGGTTCCGAGCCTTGTTATGGACTTCATCGATTTCATTCCTCCTTGATGCCCAATGGTTTCGAACCTGGCCTGTTCGTCCAGGACGGGCTGCCTGCCCTTGCTGGATTGCCGGTGGACTGCGTATCCTGGCTCTCGGCTTGGGCCGTGTTACCGTGCGTTTCGGGGATGGTTTTTGGCCTGTCTCTCGTTCCCGCGCCTGTAGTTGCCTGTTATTCGGGCCATGAGTTGCTGTTGCTCACCGAATGCCAGGGTCTCAATATCCTCTTTGAATGTCCTGGCTCGGTGGCCCCGCAATGTGGTTGCTGTGCGTCCAAAATGTCTGATCAGTATTTCGCCATTCTTTGTTTCAAGAAAGGTAAACCCCAAATCTTCACCTGACCCATATCTCATCAATGTCACTCAGCTCCTCTACAAGGGGCATCTGAAGGTAACTGGCGAACAGCTGCTGCGCGCGTCTTGAGTGAGATTCTCGTTCGCTGTTCACCTTGGTCCAAGGGCAGCCTAACGACCTCGAGCTGAGGCGCCCGTGATCGCTCCTACACTTGCTCTGCAGATTAGCAAAATAGCCTTATCACATGCAAATCGCGGCGCAATCCAGGTCGACTCCAGCTAGTTGTTATGCGGAGTGTTGTAGCTATATGTCCAACAAAGCCTCATCAAACCACGTATCTTCATAATTTGGGGCAATTAGAAAGCGCCATCCTGCAGGCAAGGCAAGGTACTTGGCTACTTCTGGATAGTGGTCTTCCACATGTTTTACATGAAAAGGATCAAAGAAATCTATATCTGCTAATAGCTCTTCTCCGGACCAAATAAACCAACCACATGTTCCTTCTTCCGCAGGGTGGCGCAATCCATTGATTGGAATATCTGTCAGCGAGAAATGTCTTGAAATCCCAAGCTTGAGATATGGATTAGGCGGGTCGGGAGACACACCCTGCTTTTTGCATACCGCAATTTGAGCCTTTTGCAGTTCAGTCATATTTTGTTATCGAATGACTCCGCATAACGGATCGAGCTGCCTGTACCCTGTTCTTGAGGGTAAGCGACCGGGGATCGTACCTCCGTCGGCCCAGCCAGCAACCCAATCATACAACCTGACTTGATGTTGACGCCGCATCTCCGGTCAGTTTCAGCGCGTGAGTGCGATCGCATTGGAGCCGAGTCTGAAGTATCAGACGCGGACCTGCACCTCTTGTTGCAGACGATCGCCAAGAAGATCCTTTTGAAGCTCCAGGTCGTATCGTGCTTGAAGATTTAGCCAAAAACGCTCAGACAACCCAAAGTAACGCGAAAGGCGCAGTGCTGTATCTGCGGCAATACTTCTCTTCCCCAGCACGATCTCATTGATCCTGTGCGGATCGACGTTGATATCCTTCGCCAACCGATACTGACTGATGTCGATTGGATTGAGAAATTCTTTGAGGAGAATTTCGCCTGGATGGATGGGATCCATTTGTCGTGTGCTCATAACCAACTCCAATTCATCAATGATAGTCTGTGATCTCGACTGAATGTGCCTGACCATCTTTCCAAGTGAAGCAAATCCGCCATTGATCATTGATGCGAATACGGTGCCGACCGCTTCGATCACCTTTGAGCTTCTCTAATCGATTTCCGGGGGGAAGCCTCAGATCGTTGAGTGGTTCCGCGGCATCTAAAACAAGAAGCTTCCTCAATGCAGTGCGGCGAATATCATTGGGCAGCTTCACGGGGCGCTGACCCCGAAAAAGATGCTCCGTCTCGAGATTCGCGAAGCTCGTGATCATAGCAAAACATTAGCGCATTTCACGAATAGTGCCGAGCGCGAATATCAATCTGCGAGGGCTAACGCCTGCAAACACCGGGCAGCGGCCATTGCTTGTTCAAGTTGAAAAGCCCGGCCTCGCGGCTCCGGTGCATGGCATTGTTTTACCGCCTCCCTGCAGCAGAAGACAGTTAGTGAATTCCAGCGATCCTACCCACGATGGCCAGAAAGTCGATCATAAAATGGGCGGTAATCAACAGGGTCAGGTTTCGGGTCTTGTAGTAGTACCAGGTGAATAGCCATCCAACGAAGAACAGCATAACGGCATTTTCAAAGCCGTCCTTCAAATGGTAAAGAGCGAAAGCCGTATGGGGGAGCACAAGCGCGATCAACGGATTCTTGAAGTGAGTGAGCAATCGTTCCATGGCGTATCCACGGTAAATGATCTCCTCCGCAAAGCTGGCGGTTATGAGTGCGAAGGGGGCAAACCAAAGGAAGAAATGCTCTGGCAATTCGCCAGTTGCCGCCTGCCCTGCCGGCAGCGAAATCCCGGGAAACCAGGGGCTGATAAAAAACCGCCAAGCGATCATCCCGATGAAGAAGAAGCCAACTAACCCAAGCGCTTCATACAGTGTTTGAAAGGTTAATGGTTTGAAGCCCATTGAGGAAATAGGCTTGCGCTCTCCCAATACGACGAGGACAATCAAAGTGATTGCGAAAGCCCAATCCACCAACTGCGAGACAACATTTCTTGAGACGATATTCTGTGGGAGCAAATTGCCTGCAACGGAAGGAATCCAGAATAGGGTGGGTAGAACAATTGCGAGGGTCAGCCCTATCACGAGCGGAACCCACGATACCGTTCTCGTGTTCGGAGATTGTTCAGCTTCGTCGCTCATTATCACCTGATTCTCCAAGAGCATTCCTGATACAAGTCTCTTGGACCGTACGGCCGTGTGATGACAGTATAACGGTTTTGAGTTGGGCGGCTGACACAAGCCTACGGCTGCCACAAGCCTACGGCTTGTTTACAGGAGAATTGCTGAGCAATTCTCCCGAGCTCATCAGCTGACTGCATCTGCAGAACACTTGCGGTGTTCTGCCAAGCTCATTGGCGAAGCCGATGAGCCATTCTGCCGAGCTCATCCCCAACGGGGATGAGCCATCCGCCCCGAGCGAGGAGTTAGGTTGCTACTGATTTATCGGGACACACGAGCCTTATCCCACTTTTGACAGTTTCTTTCCATCCAGGTCCCAATCCCAGAGTACTCTGTGCTCCATCCTGCAGATCACACTGGATGCATCTCCCTGGAAAAGCAACTCGATTGGAGCTCCTGCGACGTAGAAACTATTCTCACCTTTCGGTATCAGTCGAGGCTTGCCATGCATGATTGATACGGAAATCACCAAATGGCCATCCTCCATTTCAACCCCACATTCTTGCTGTGCGTCCTCACCCCGATAGGTCCCAACGAACTTACCTAAGTATCCTTCAGGAACTACCCTTTCGAGCCGCTCTAATGACAGAAATCCTTGAAGCTGATGGTAATACTGTTCCCAATCTCCTGCCGAGTTCTCAATTGCGAGTTTCTTCATATCGAGCCTGTTGAAAAGATCGTCCGTCAAGCCCTGATACATTTGAAAGTATGCGACCAGCCCATCAAATCCTTGCAGTTCTCGGCTTTGTGCAAAACTCGTATTCTCAACCCACTGAATGTATCTTCGTTCGACGTTTCCCCCTCTACGATCGCACAGCTTTCGAGTCGCTTTGGTAACATCGTTCTGCCTGAGGTAAATAAGAACCGGATCGAGCCGTCTGGTAATCTCTTGGATACGAAGAACGATATCTATAATTCTTTTACGCTGCATATCACGGCCAAAAAGAAGACCTACCAAACTTTGAAAGAGCATAGCTTCCAGAACTGTAATCTCCCCAGAACCTTCCATCTCATCGACAAAGGATTGCCAATTACTGATGCTTCTGACGACAAATTCCTCTATGCCGTCGCGCTGAAGTACATCCTGCACACGGATCGGGTGCGGCTTTTCCGCTTCATGGAACCATCTGGTCGGGAGACCATTCTCCTTTACCTGCAAGGCGATATATTGTGCCGTCGTGGACTTTCCTGAACCGGGCAACCCTTCGACCAGTATGAGCTTCGTATCTAGCATCTTAGCCCTATAGATTGGAGTAATAAGTAGGTCTTTATAAGCAGACTAACGTTTCAAGATGAGCGGCCGGGCACAGAGCCGTGGCTAGATTATCGCGCTTCCCGATCAATCAAATCTCAATGCTTTTTGCCCAGCCCACCCGGTCCGCTCCATTGAGGGGTTAGGGCGCTCTTAGGTGCTAGCGTTTCTTGCACACTCAACGGTTTCATTCCTGATAGTTGTTGCCAATGTGAGGAACACAATGATGTGTCTTTCAGGAACCCCCCATCGGACGGCATCGAACAAGGTCTTAGATTATTTGTGTTTACTCCTAACGTCTCCATAGCTTGATAATGGAAATCAAAAACATTCAAGCGCTCGCCCGCAACATGAAGAATGCCAATGTACTCAGATAAACTCAAGTAAATTACGGCTTCAGCCACCTGCCGCACACCTAAAGGGCTCTTGTACATATCGTTGAACAACAGCACTTCTTCACCAGCACTAAGCGCTTTGCAGGTACGAGAGAGCCGCTTGTCGAGTTTCTCGTTTGAGTATCCATAGATGTAACAGGGACGAATGATGCAGGAGTTAGGACAATGCTCCCTAATCAATTTCTCGCTTAGGAGAAGATTACGTCCATAGAGACTTTGAGGGGCAGGAATGTCATCCTCGGTGTATTGCCCACTAATACCATCAAACACTGCGGCGCTAGACACATAGATTATTCGCCTGTCTCCACATCCACTAGAAAATCGATCCATGGAAGCTTGAAAATTAGTCGTTGGTTTTCGTTCAACTGAGGCTGTGAAGATGACGATAGATACATCGAGCTGGTTCAACGTGTCGCGAATATCATCTTTGAAAAAGTCGTAGTGGATGGATGTTGGGAAGGAACGGTTGTAACAATGGGTAGGCACAACATTCACTAACGGAGTAAGAAGCTCCATAACTTGGCGCCCCAAGAATCCGCTGGAACCTACAACCATCACCGAGTTATGAGTGCTCACTTGATAGCCCCCACCATCATGTAGTTGAAACATCCTAGCGCCCTAACGTTAGAGCTCATCTGCAGCCGGGCATTGGCTTTACCATAGCCTTCTCTTGACCGCCCACTTTAACCGGCTGTCGGTTGGAGCGGGGGTTAGTTTGGGCCAATCAGGCTAAAGAGTAAGACCGAACTTCTCGCTCCAATCGATCACCCAACTCATCTTCTGCTACATCCAGGTCGTAATCACTTTGAAGACCCATCCAAAACTGAGCCGAATTACCAAAGAAGCGAGACAGCCTTAATGCAGTATCTGCAGTGACGCGCCTCTTGCCCATCACAATTTCATTGATGCGCCTGGCGTCAACCCCTATGTTGATAGCCAGCCGATTCTGGCTCAACCCCATTGGTTTTAAGAATTCTTCCAGCAACACCTCACCCGGGTGAACTGGTTTTAGCTTTTTCTCAGCCATAGAACACCTTGCCCTTCTAATGGTAATCAGCTATTTCAACGTTATAAGCATGACCATCTGACCATTTAAAACAGATTCTCCATTGTTTGTTGATTCGAATACTGTATTGGCCTTCTCTATCACCCTTTAGTTTTTCCAATCGATTAGCAGGTGGGATCCGTAGATCTTCAAGGTCGATAGATCTGTTGATCATTCTGAGTTTACGAAAAGCCGTTTGTTGGATAGATTGAGGCAGCTTACGTGAATGAAACCTGGAGAAAACCTTTTCGGTTTCTTTATCTTTGAACGACTTTATCATACGTACAGTATATAGCGTAACGCACTAAGCGTCAAGCACAATAGGAGGGCTAGGGGAAATTCGGCAACAAACTATCATTAA
>Ga0272443_10004620_pt1 | contig 14822 bp, 15 predicted proteins | sample SSMAcet12_FD_193581 | JGI IMG/M metagenome (GOLD analysis project Ga0272443, IMG submission 193581) | Marine sediment archaeal communities from Little Sippewissett salt marsh, Falmouth, MA, United States - SSM-Acet-12 | ecosystem: Environmental > Aquatic > Marine > Wetlands > Sediment ...
TGACACAGTCAGTGGCTTGCCGTTACAAAAGGCACCGTGACCTTTTTCAACGGCAAAGAAATCGTCCCGCAGGGGGTCGTAGATGACCCCCAGGGTGATGCCACCCGTTACGGCCAGGGCAACGGTAACACAGAAGAAGGGAAAGCCATGGGCATAGTTGGTTGTACCGTCGAGAGGATCGACAATCCACCGATAGGGGGACTCACGCCGCTCGTTTTCCGATTCTTCGGTAAGTATATCGTGGTCAGGGCAAGATTCCCGTATGAGACGTATGATGAGTGCTTCAGAGAGATGATCCACCTCCGTGACGATGTCTATCTCTCCCTTGTAATCTATCCGGTGCGAATGCCGGAACCGTTCCATTAAAACCGCACCCGCTTCCCGGGCACACCTCTCGGCTACTGCCAAGTACTCCATTCTTTCATCCCTTCCTGAGTTTTATCTAATAATAACAAAACTATATCGTCCATGCCCCGTATCTCCTGCCGGCGTTCTAAATCGCCGCCGTATCTGTTTACGCCTCATTTCACATGGATGACACCGTGAGACATCTCGCACGACGGGATATTTCCAATTATTCGGACGATCATCGTATCAGAAAATCTGTTTGATTCATCGATTATTTAGTGATACAAAACTTTCTTTTTTACACCTTAAAGGATACGATACTCCACACGACATAAAGCAGAGACAATAATGACCGAGAATTATCACAACGAAGAAACACAATCGCCGAACAATTTAACCCTAACGAGAGAGTCACGGGGACTCTCGCTGAGAGATCTGTCTACATCCACCCGGATCAGCTACACCGTTCTTGAAGCAATAGAAAAAGGAGATTACGCGCACCTTCCCGAACCGATCTATGCACGGTCCTTTATCAGAACGTACGCCGATGAACTGGGAATCGACAATGAAAAAATCCTCTCCTCGTATGAAACATACCTGAAAGAGCACCAGGGGGCAACAGCGGAAAACGCGGACTCAAACAATAAGCCTTGGATCAAGAAACATTACTCGCTCATTACATGGATCACCGTCGTGTTCATTACCGTCGGCCTCGCACTCTTTTTCTTTCGTCACGACATTCTTTTTCACGACACGACCCCGCCCGTTCACAAGGAACAGACACATCAGTCAACCCCGGAACCGGCGGTAACGGAGATCCCCAAAGCTGTCATGGAAAAACCGGTGATACCGACTCCCCCCGAGGACACGGGTGACATGCCAGCCGAGCCGGTTTCCGGCGAGACGGCAGAACCGACGGTTATGCCCGGTGAGGACGTGCATGACGATGATGCACCCATCACATCACCCGTCGAGGAGCTCACTACGGTTCCCGGAGACGAAACGGTACCACCGCTGTCCCCGCCGCCCGGCACAGATACATACCAGGTCGTTATCACCGCAGGAGAAACCACGTGGATACGCATTGAAGAAGAGTCCCGCGAACCGGCGGAAATTCTCATGCAGCCCGGGGAACGTTTCGAGGAAACTTTCGGCGGGGAAACCCTCTTTATCATCGGGAACGCAGGTGGTATCGACATCACTTACAACGGAGATTCCCTCGGGTCCCTCGGTCGGCACGGTCAGGTCGTGAACCTGAAACTCCCGGCGGACAGTATATCCGAATAAAAAAACGGACGGAATGCGTCTAAAAGGGAACATCGTCGTTCGGAAGACCGGTGTTGCCGGACGGTCCGTCTGAAGAATTCCCCTGTTGATAATCGCTCTGACCCTTGCGGTCAAGCATCGTCATTGTGGAGGCGACGATTTCCGTCGTGTAGCGTTTGTTGCCGTCACGGTCATCCCACGATCGTGTCTGAATCCGTCCCTCTATCAGGACCAGTTTCCCCTTGGAGAGATAATTCCCGCATATTTCGGCAAGCTTCCCAAAGGTTACAATACGATGCCATTCCGTCTTTTGAACACGCTCACCGCTTTTATCTTTCCAGAACTCATCGGTGGCTATCGTGAAATTCGTAACCATGTTTCCGTCCTGGGTATACCGCACTTCCGGGTCCGCCCCCAACCTGCCGATCAACAATGCCTTGTTCAGCATACGCTTTCTCCCCCTGAGTTTTCGATGGATTGTACACAAGTCATCGGCACGACGCAAACCAAATATGCAAAAGGTTATGAAAGTCAGTCAATACAGACGGTTGATGTGATTTTCCAAAGAGATTCCCTGTTGACTTCATGCCGGATATCCAGTACACCTTAGCCAACAGTATAGAAAGGATTGAATGAATGCTTCGTTCCGCCCTCCTCGTCTTTCTCGGTGTCGCCGTAACGGGTTTCATGGCCGTGGCAACGCTTCTCTTTTCACCCCTTTACCGGCGCCGCGCGAATTCGATCCACCGTGTTGCCAACCTGTGGGCACGAATTATTTTGTTTCTCTCCGGTGTGCGGGCCCGGGTATACGGATTGGAAAACATTACATCCGACGGGCCGCAGATCTATATGGCGAACCATCAAAGCGATTTTGATATTTTCATCACCCTTGCCTATATTCCCGGTCAATTCCGCTGGATCGCCAAAAAGGAACTGTACCGGATACCCTTTTTCGGAGCGGCAATGAAGCGGGCAGGATACATTCCCATCGATCGTTTCAACCGCGAGCGGGCGATCGTCAGCCTGGACGAAGCTGCCGAAACCGTCCGGAAGGGCACATCATTGATGACATTCCCCGAGGGGACACGAAGCCGGGACGGCACCATCAAACCATTCAAGAAGGGTCTTTTTTACCTGGCCCTTCAGGCGGGGGTATCCATTGTTCCCATAACCATTATCGGAAGCGGCTCGATCATGCCCAAACGATCGCTCCGTGTACGGCCCGGTGAAATCATCCTCGTCGTCGATACGCCCATTGACCCGAAAGCCTATTCGCACGAGACACGTGAAGAACTGATTGCCACGGTACGGAACAGGATCATCGATAATTTCTATGACGACCGCTACCAGCCTGCAGGAAAGGATAACCATTGAATTTCTGTAATGCCATTGCACTGGGAATTGTTCAGGGTCTGACAGAATTTCTCCCGGTGAGCAGTTCGGGACATCTCGTTATCGTCCAGAGTTTTATTCCTTCCTTTCGGCAACCAGGTGTTCTCTTTGACGTTATGCTTCACTTTGGAACGCTCATCGCTGTCGTTTTTTTCCTTTTCCAGGACATCACGGCACTCGTATCCTCTTTCTTGCCCCGCACCATATCGTGCCTGTCCGGTGAAGATCGCTCCCGGAAGAGAAAAACGGTGTACCTCATCGTGATCGGGACAATCGTCACCGGCACCATCGGTCTTCTGAGCAAAGACATTCTCTATGATCTGTTTCACTCGGCGCGGACGGCCGCATTTATGCTTCTCGTAACGGGTCTGTTCCTCTATGTTGCGGACAGGGTAGCAGGAACGAACCGTACTGAGGGTGATATGACGGCGGGTGACGCTCTGATCATCGGTATCGCGCAGGCCGTCGCCTTAATACCGGGAATATCGCGCTCGGGGGCAACTATCTCCATGGGTTTGTTACGACACATTAAGGGAGAAACTGCGGCGCGTTTTTCATTCCTCCTCTCCATCCCCGCCATTGTGGGTGCAACCATCCTTGAGCTACGTCATCTCACGGACCTGACGGAGAACGATTTTTTCGTGTATTGCGCGGGGACTGCGACGGCCGCTATCATCGGTTTTTTGACACTGAAATTTCTTTTTTATATCATCAAGAGGAGGCAACTCCGGTATTTCGCTTACTACTGCTGGGCCGCGGGCGCTATAACCCTCGCGGCAAAAACATTTTCATGGTAAATGGTGTCTCATGAAGGGGAAGAGCTCGAACGAACACAGAAGAGTCAGGGAAATCAGCGGTATTGTTCTCTTAACCGCCGCCGTTTTTATCATTCTGTGCCTTGTTTCCTACAGCCCCTCCGACCCGTCTTTTACCCATTTTGTCGGGGGCGATGTACGGATACATAATCTCGGCGGCATCGTCGGCAGCTATATGGCCGATATCCTGTTAACAGCACTCGGCGTCACCGCCTATCTCATTCCTGTCATTGTTATTGTTTTTTCATTGAAGCTGCTCGTTGCAGTGCCGGTGACGATATCACCGGTTACCGGCATAGCCTGCATTGTTTTTGTTGCTTCATCGGCAGGATTGCTGGCATCGGCAGGAGAAGATTTCATCTTCTTCGGCATTCCCCTGAACCCCGGGGGATACGTGGGAACAGCCATCACCGTCTTTTTTACAACGTACTTCAATCACATCGGCATGTACCTGATCCTCGGTCTCATTTTTATCATCTCCTTTATGGTCACCTTGGACATATCCCTTGTCGGTATCGCCTCACGAACTGCGTCGCTGGTCCTTATGGCGACGGTGGCGCTGAAGCAGTCCATCATCGTCCACATGGAAAGGTCGAAGAGAAAGAAACGGCCCATTCGCGACAAAAAAAAGGCTTACGGAAAGACCGTCCCCCTGATCGCCGACAAAGCAACCGATACGAAGTCACCTCCCGAAAAAAAGCCTGAGCAGACGACACTCGAGTTCGGCGTATTCCCCGGCATCTACACACTGCCTCCCTTGTCTCTTCTCGACTCCAGCCGCTCGAAGTCGACACGCATCAAACGCGAGAGTCTCATTATGAACTCGCGGCTACTGGAAAAAAAGCTGTCCGATTTCGGAATACAAGGAACGGTGACCGAGGTGCATCCCGGCCCGGTGATCACGACCTACGAACTGGAGCCGGCCCCGGGGGTGAAGATCAACAGGATTACCAATCTCGCCGACGACCTGGCCCTGGCCCTGAAAGCACAGGGTATCCGCATCATCGCCCCCATCCCCGGGAAAGCGGCCATCGGTATTGAAATTCCTAACACGGAACGTGAGATGGTACAGCTCACGGACGTCCTCGACACGGTCGAATTTCGCGATACGAAATACAAGCTGCCTATCGCACTGGGAAAGGATTACGTGGGAAACCCCTCCATGACGGACCTCGCCCGCATGCCCCACCTTCTCATCGCCGGGACAACGGGATCGGGAAAGAGCGTTTCTCTGAATTCCATGATCTGCAGCATTCTCTTCACCGCCACACCCGACACCGTGAAGATGATTATGATCGATCCAAAGCGGCTCGAGCTATCGGCTTACGAGGGTATCCCTCATCTTCTTCACCCCGTCGTCGTCAACCCGAAAAAGGCGGCACAGGTCCTGAAATGGGCCGTCGACGAAATGGAGCGGCGCTATAAAATCATCGGTAGCATCGGGGTAAAAAGCATCGAGCGTTACAATAAGCAGGCGCGAATAGCGATCTCGAGCACGACGGACCCGAAGAGCGAACCGTTGCCGGAAAAGCTGCCCTATATCATCATAATCATCGACGAGCTTGCCGATCTCATGATGGTCGCGCAGAGACACGTGGAAGACTCGCTCGCCCGCCTCGCCCAGATGGCACGGGCCGCCGGTATTCACCTGATTCTGGCCACACAGCGCCCCTCCGTCGATGTCATCACGGGCATTATCAAGGCAAACTTTCCCACCCGCATCTCCTTTCAGGTCTCGTCAAAGGTCGACTCGCGAACGATCCTCGATCAACTGGGCGCGGAAAAACTCCTCGGTGCGGGAGACATGCTCTTTCTCCCGCCCGGCACGTCCAAGCTGGAACGCATTCACGGGGCTTTCCTCTCCGACGCGGAAATCGGACGCATCGTAGAATTCGTTAAGCAACAGGGAGAACCGCTTTACGACACATCCATCGACGAATACAAAGAACAGCATGACGAGAAGCTCAGTGCCGAGGAATACGATGAAAAATACGACGAGGCCGTCGAACTGGTGACCGATCTTGGTCACGCATCCATTTCTCTTGTGCAGCGTTACCTGAAGATCGGCTACAACCGCGCCGCCCGTATCATCGAGCGGATGGAGGCGGACGGCATTGTCGGTCCCGCCGACGGTGCAAAACCGCGCAAGGTTCTCGCCGAAAAACTCCCGAGATAAAACAGTGAAGAAAACGATTCATATCATCAGCCTGGGGTGTCCGAAAAACCTCGTCGACTCCGAGGTCATGGCAGCCCTGCTCGCCGCCGACGGGTTTGCCCTGACCGATCATGCCGACGATGCCGAGATTGTCCTCATCAATACCTGCACATTCATTCTGCCGGCTACGGAGGAATCCATCGCGGAGATCCTCCGCATCGCTGAATTAAAGAAAGATGGTCGCTTGCGGCGTCTCATTGTCGCTGGATGCCTGCCGCAGCGATACGGAGAGGTACTCGTCGCGGAACTGCCCGAGGTCGATCTCTTTCTGGGAACGGGCGATGTGCCCCGTATTGCGGAACTCGTCCGCATGCTCGACAGCAACACATCACAGAAAGGAACGACGCACATCGGGAAACCCCTTTTCCTGATGGACGCCGGCTTTCCCCGCATTGTCTCACCGCCCGCCCATATCGCCTACCTCAAGATCGCCGAGGGATGCTCGAACCGTTGCAGTTACTGCGTTATTCCTCGTGTCCGGGGACCGTATCGGAGCCGGCGGATCGATGATGTCGTCACCGAGGCCCGGCATCTTGTAGCGCGGGGGGTCCGTGAAATCATTCTCACCGCTCAGGATACGACCGCCTTCGGCACCGACTGGTCCGGCACGTCTCGTCTCGCCGTTCTTCTCCGGGAGCTGACACTCATTCCGGAATTGTCCTGGATCAGGCTTCTCTACACGTACCCGGAAAGCCTTACCGGCGACGTTTGCGACGTGATTTCCTCCGAGCGGAAGATCTGTCCCTATATCGACCTGCCCCTTCAGCATATCGACGACCGCATCCTGGAATCAATGGGACGGCGAGGGAGCAGGACCGATATGATGCGGATCATAAGGGACGTGAGACGGAGCATACCCCGTCTTGCCCTGCGAACATCCCTCATTGTCGGATTTCCCGGCGAGACAACGGGACGGTTCCGTACACTGCTCCGGTTCGTTCGCGAAACGCGCTTCGATCATCTCGGTGTTTTTACCTATTCCCGGGAAGAAGGAACCCCGGCGGCGTCTTATGACCATCAGGTCAGGGAATCGACGAAGGAACAACGGCGGCACGTCATCATGGAGGAACAGTCGGCCCTATCCTTTGCAATCGGCCAATCCCTTATCGGCCAAATCCTTCCCGTGATGATTGACGGCCCGTCGGATAACCCCGGATACGACCACCGGGGACATGCCGACCGCCAATCCCCGGAGATAGACGGTTGCACCTATGTCCGCTCAAAGGGACACCCGATGACGCCGGGAACGGTCTGCCGGTGCCGAGTCACCGCCGCGGACACCTACGATTTCTATGCGGAAACCGTCGACGACAACGAGGAATAAGGGCCGATTCACCCACTGTTTTTCTCCGGCGATGAGCACACTATGCCTCGGAGCAGACACTGCCACCTCTTCCGCGCAATTATCCGTCGCGTTATCTCGATCACAGCGACGGCCGCGTCCTCCCCTTTGTCGATAACCTCCACCCCGTGGGAAAAATCGGCCCAGTTCATATCCCCCACATCCGGATGAACAATGACATCGGCACCCTTCATCTCGTGCTGAGCCAGGTGTGCGAAGGTTACCTCATTCGCCCGCTCATAGATCTCCTGAGCCGTTTTCAGGGGTCCGTCAGTGTGCAGGGGCCGTTCCACGGAAACAGCGACGACCACATCGGCACCCGCCTCCCGCGCGGTCGTTACCGGAACGAGCGATACGATACCGCCGTCGGCGAGGCACCGCGCACCGTCACACAATGGCTCGATCGCACCGGGAACGGCGCAGCTGGCCATCACGCTTCGCCTCAAAGAACCCTCGGTAAAAACGACGCGTTCCCCACTGATCAGGTCCGTCGCCACGGGCCGAAAGGGAATGATCGTATCAGTGACATCGATATCGGGTATGAAGTAATCGATCATCCCCTGGAAATCCTCGGATGTCATGATCCCCGGCTTGAACATAGCCTGCAACAGCCACAGCCTGTTACGGAGGTAATATTGAATCCGGCGCGCCATGCTACGATCGCCCTGTTCATTCGCCTTTTCAACGGCGTTGATCGCCGACGATTGAAATTCGTCACTTTCGAGATACGATGTCATCCGTCCCTTTAACTCCTCCGGCGTGATGCCCGCGGCGTATGCGCCTCCCACGAGGGCACCACTACTCGTCCCGGCGATACAATGAATAGGGACCTTCTCCCGCTCAAAAACGGTGAGTACACCGATATGGGCAAATCCTCGAGCTCCGCCGCCACCGAGAGCAAGACCGAGCGACACATGCATCATACTGCAACCTCATGTTATAATTGTCCGACACCGCTGCCTTTACGTTAGTGAGTATCATCCGCCGGCGCGACGGCTTTCGCCGTGCACCGAATCCGTCACTCAGTCGAATTTGTAAAAGAAACCATCGGGCACGGTCAAGCAAATTCAGCGTACCTGTAGTAATAATCCCCTCAAAATGATACAAAAGAACGCATAATGGAGTAGTGACATGTGCGGACGATTTATACTAATCAGTGATCTCGCCATCATTACGGGTGAGTTCGGCATCGACACAATGGATGTTCCCTGCCGGACAGGATACAACATCGCCCCGGGCAGTGATATTGCTGCCGTCGTTTCCACCGGGACACGCCGTCTCACGGCGTTTCACTGGGGATTCGTTCTCCCGCGGCCATATCAGGACTCCGGGTTGGTCAGACCTGTTATAAACGCTCGGGCCGAAACGGTCGCCACGAAGCCTCTCTTTCGCGACGCCCTTCGAAAACGGCGTTGTCTTATTCCCGCCGACGGATACTACGAGTGGAAGCGGAAAGGCGGCACGAAACACCCTTTTTTCATACGCAATACGGTGAAACGGCCCTTCGGGTTCGCCGGCATCTACGAGACAGGATCACAGGACGCTAACACATCCCTCTCCACGTGCGCCATTATCACAACCGAACCGAATGAACGCCTTCGGCCTATTCATGACCGAATGCCGGCGATAATAACACGGGAAAACTATGCGCAATGGCTCGGTGAAGAAAACGTTAGACCCGACCGTCTCGCCTCTCTCCTTCGCCCTCTTCCCTCAGAATTTACGGAATTTTATGCGGTATCCTCCTTCGTTAACAATCCCCGCAATGATTCTCCCGCGTGTATCGATCCCGGTGACCGGAAATAGTCTCGTTACTCTCGGATATTTTGCTCGAAATTACTTTGACTTTTAGAGACTATTTGTACTAGAAGGCACTGATATTTGTCTATTCAGGATATTTCATGAATTTTGATGATGTGGCGCTACACTACGAATCTGACCTGAAACATGTCGAGGAGCGCATTGAAGAGGAGCTCCAGTCACAGGTACGGCTGATTCCCCAAATATCCCATTACATCATTCAAAGCGGAGGGAAGCGGTTCAGGCCCTTGCTCCTGGTCATCTGTGCCGATCTCTTCGGGTACGACGGTCCTGATAAATACGACGTTGCCGCCGTTCTCGAGTTTATTCATACGTCGTCGCTCCTCCACGACGATGTGCTCGACCATGCCACGATACGGCGGGGCATGGCCACGGCGAATAAAATCTGGGGGAACTATGCCAGTGTGCTCGCCGGTGACTTCACCTTTTCCAAGGCCTTTCGTATGTTGATCGCTGTGGAAAATCTTCCGCTCCAGGAACTTCTAACATCGGCAACGATTATAATGATCGAAGGGGAGGTGACCCAGTTTCTTCAGACCAGCATAACCACGATTTCAGAAGACGAGTATTTCACCGCCATCGAGCGAAAAACAGGGGCATTGATTGCCGCTTCCTGCGGTGCCGCTGCTCTTCTCGCTCATGCTCCGACAAGTTCGGTTGATCGACTTCGTTCTTTCGGCATGAAACTGGGATTGGCCTTCCAAATTACCGATGACGTCCTCGATTACTGCGCCGCTGAAACCGAACTGGGAAAACAAATCGGGACGGATGTGCGGGAACGTAAAATGACGCTCCCTCTCATATACGGTCTTTCGAATTGTTCCATACAGGAACGACAACTCATAGAAGGAATCATAAACAAAGAATTCCTGTCCGATGACGACGTCTCCCGGATTATCAGCTTCGTTCGGGTGAACGGCGGTATTGATTATGCCCGTGGCGAGGCACGGCGGCTGATAGCCGAGGCCACGGCTGATATCGATACTTTTCCCAATTCATTTGCACGGGAAAGTCTGCGTCTCATCGCGGACTACGTCACTTCCCGTCACTGCTGACAGGAATCAGGTATCCCCATCATTCGTGAACACCCGCTCGGTCCCGCCTTTCATATTCACGAATAATAAAGGACTCAAGGTTCTTTCTCATGTCTTCGAATTCCTCGTCCGTCATCATCGGCGGAGCGGATACCATATCTCCAAAACTTACCACTATGCGGCTGAAGGGTTTCGGCACCATGAAGCAATCCCAACTGTTGAATGTCCAGGCATTATCATACAGGATGAAGGCGGGCACGATGACTGCACCGGAGCGCTGGGCCAGGGCGATCAAGCCAGGCTTAATAAGACGGGGCGGTCCTGACGGACCGTCAACAATATGCGCCACCGAGTGACCCGCTGCTACGGTGCGGACCAGCATCTTCAGCGCCTCACGTCCGCCCCGCGAACTCGAGCCGCGCACGCCGATCCATCCGAAACGCCGCACCACGGACGATATGAAATCGCCGTCACGACTGCGCGATATCATGATATACAGATCTTCACCGAGAATGCGCGGCGCCACGAAGCCCCCGAAAAAACGCTGGTGCCAGCAGGCGAAAATAATACGCCCGCCATCATCGATAAAACGCCGTATTTTATCCTCTTCCTTTACGGCAATGGTCAGCGTCTTGAAATACAGGCTCATCACCCAGTAGGTGATGAGCACAACAAAAGGGTTTGTGAGTATAGCGAATTTGATCATTTTCATAATCATTTATCCGGAAACACCCGCCGTGAATACTCGTTGTCACTATTTTTCCATCACGCACGAAAAGGTATCACCACTCAGATCGGCCTCGTGGCGTATTGCCGAACGACAACACCATCGGCACCAAAGACGGTACACAAACATCCCGAACCTGTCAAAAGAATTCATCGACTTCAACCTGCTTTCGAAAAGCAGCTCGCCACGGTGCAAAACATCTCCGACCGTCCAGAAAAGAAAGGCGCCTCCGGTGTAAAATGCACACGTCACGATGCCGGGCGGTGTCCTAAGACCACCCCATTTCAACTCGACAGGCCACGACGGATACGATATGATCTCTTTCGAGCGGCACGGAAATATTTCAAGGAGTTACCATCCATGTTTTATTACCCGATGAACACACCGGCGGGGATTATCACCATCCTGTGGCAAAATAACGAAAAGGACTTTTCCATAGAAAGGATTATGCTTCCCCCGAAGAGGAAGAACGTGGTCACTCCGATACTGCGAGACGATCCCAATGCTGCCGAAAACACTCCCTCCGCCATCGAGAATCTGGCGGCCGACATTACACTGTTTTTTGCCGGGAAGGATCCTGCACGATCCCTGACCTACCTTGCCGGGAACAGGCTGAGTCCTTTTCAGACAAAGGTACTGGACGAAACGACTCGTATACCCCGGGGAAAGGTCATGTCCTACGGTACACTGGCATCACGGATCGGTCACTCCGGGGCCGCCCGCGCCGTGGGCACCGCACTCGCCCACAACCCTTTTCCCCTTCTCATTCCCTGCCACCGTGTGGTACGCGCATCGGGCCGCATCGGCCGATTCGGCGGAGGTTCCGCCATGAAGCGTCTACTCTTGAAAAGGGAAGGCGTACCCATCGAAAATGACACGGTACATCCGTTTTCTTTCGTGTATTAAGGAAAAAGTTGCCATCCCGGCACGGACGGTACCACACCGGGGCAGGCGGATTGTTCCTGATTCAGCCTTTAGCTGGAAGAGAGACTGCTGTTACCGCCGTTCACGCGATACGGCCATATTATCGCGATGGATCACTTCATCGTAGGGTTTTTCGCCCAGCACCTGTTCGATCCGCGTTGTCCGTAATCCCTTGATGCGCTCAATATCGCCGGCTGAATAATTGACGAGTCCCTTGGCGATGGCCGTTCCCTGCTCGTTGAAACAGGTTACGGGATCACCGACGGCAAAGTCCCCCTCAACAAGTAGGATCCCTGACGGCAGGAGGCTCTTGCCCTGACCGACGATCGCCTCCGAGGCCCCGTTATCAACAATAATCTTCCCGCGCGACCGCAGGGTAAAGGCAATCCAGTGTTTCTTGCTCGTCAAATGCCGGGGCATTGGTAGAAAGAGCGTCCCCACATCGTCACCGGCAAAAATGCTCGACAGGACACCTTTTTCCTTTCCACAGGCAATGACATAGGGAATGCCGAAAGTTGTTACCTTTTTCGCCGCAATGACCTTGCTCTTCATCCCCCCCATGCCCACGGGGTCCGCCTCGGACGTGGCCATGGTTTCAATGTCCTCGGTGATCTTCTCCACCAGGGGGATACGGCGTGCCGTAGCGGTTTCCCGCGGGTTTCTGTCGTAGAGGCCATCGGTATTCGTCAGATTGATAACCACGTGCGCCGCCATGATGTTCGCCATCATGGCGGCGAGATTATCGTTGTCGCCAAACTTTATCTCTTCAACGGAGACCGTATCGTTTTCGTTGATGACGGGTACCACACCCCATTCCAGCAGGACGGACAGGGTATTACGCGTATTGAGGAACCGTTTGCGGTCGACAAGATCGCTCATGGTGAGCAGCATCTGCGCGACGGTCATTCCGTGCTTTCCGAAGGCATTGTTATAGATCCGCATCAACCGTCCCTGACCGATGGCCGCCGCTGCCTGCTTTTGCGGCATGGTCATGGGACTGTTTGCAAAACCCATGCGGTGCTTCCCCGAGGCGATGGCACCTGAGGATACCAACACAAACTGATACCCCTGACGGGAAATGGCCGCCATATCATCCACCATATTCTCGATGACCGAAAGATCGAGACCGTTCTCTCCGGTGAGCACACCGCTGCCCACTTTCACCAGAACACGTCTTGCCCGCGCAAAAATGTCTTGTCTCGTTTCTGTCATACGTCCCTACGTATCGTCTTCGATTTTCAGTCGTGTTACTATTTCTGCGACGATTTCCCTGATACCCTCCCCCGTCACCGCCGACAGGGGAAGGAGCCGGTATCCTTCTTTTTCAAAGACGGCCTTCTCGGCATGAAAGACTTCCCGCACGGCGGGGATATCTATCTTATTAACGGCAATAATCTGGTACTTATCTAACATAGCCGCGTCAAAGTTGACAAGCTCGTTGTTGATGGCACAGAAATCGTGCCACGCCCCTTTCGAGGATTCCCGGGAGATATCGATGAGGTGCAAAAGAATCGACGTGCGCTCGATATGACGGAGGAAACGTGTCCCCAGTCCCGCCCCGCGATGTGCCCCTTCGATCAAACCGGGTATATCTGCAATGACAAATTCAGGGTAATCGCCGTAGCGAACGACGCCGAGGTTGGGAATGAGCGTGGTAAAGGGATAATCCGCTATTTTCGGTCTCGATGCAGACATGCGTGAAATAAAAGTCGATTTCCCCACGTTGGGATACCCGATAATTCCCACATCGGCCAGGAGCTTCAACTCCAGAAATATTTTTTTCTCTTCGCCCGGCATACCATCCTGGGCATATCGCGGCGCTTGGTTCGTCGATGACTTGAAATGGGCATTCCCCTTGCCGCCGATTCCGCCTCTTGCCACGACATACCGTTCGCCGTCACGGCTCGCATCGCAAATAATTTCGTCTGTTTCGGTATCTGTCACCACTGTCCCCACGGGAACAATGATCACCGTATCCTCACCGTTCCGGCCCGTCCGGTTGCTCCCTTCGCCGTGGGCACCCCGTTCCGCACGGTGATGCTGGTTGAACTTCAGGTCGAGCAGGGTACGATGATTTCGAGACGCCAGAACGACCACATCTCCCCCCTTGCCGCCGTTACCGCCGTTGGGACCACCCCGCGGTACAAACTTCTCCCTGCGGAAACTGACACACCCTCTTCCACCATGGCCCGCCGCGACATACACGGCAGCCTCATCAACAAACTTCATGGTACCTTTCGCCCCGAAAAAAAGTGGGTGTCACCCGAGACACGAGCAGACACCCAGCATGGTATTACATATAATGCGATGAGGATAGTCCTCTCGCTAGGCAGCGTAAACGCTTACCTGTTTTTTTGCTTTTCCTTTTCTTTCAAACGAAACGGTCCCGTCTATCCGGGAAAAAATCGTATAATCCTTCCCCATGCCGACGTTATTCCCCGGATGTATCTTTGTGCCGAGCTGACGCACAATGATCGAACCGGCGGTCACGTGCTGGCCGCTGAACACCTTTACACCACGCCGTTGCGCCTGGCTGTCACGACCGTTCCGACTGCTTCCCTTACCTTTTTTATGGGCCATTTCCTCACTCCTTCGTTTACACGACGATTTCTTTTATTTTCAGGGCGGTCATCAGCTGACGGTGTCCGGTTTTGCGACGGTATCCTTTCCTCCGTTTCATCTTGAAAACGGTGATCTTGGGACCCTTCGTCTGCGTGACGATTTCCCCCGTGACCTTCGCACCCTCCACAAGCGGGGCACCGACCGTAATGTCATTGTCGTCGGAAACGAGCATCACTTCATCAAAGGAAACGATATCGCCCTTCTCTCCTTCGATCTTCTCGACTGTGAGCATATCACCTTCCGAGACCCTGTACTGCTTTCCCCCCGTTTTTATAACCGCATACATATAATTATTCCTTTTCGACTCTGAAATTGG
>Ga0272443_10004622_pt1 | contig 14821 bp, 11 predicted proteins | sample SSMAcet12_FD_193581 | JGI IMG/M metagenome (GOLD analysis project Ga0272443, IMG submission 193581) | Marine sediment archaeal communities from Little Sippewissett salt marsh, Falmouth, MA, United States - SSM-Acet-12 | ecosystem: Environmental > Aquatic > Marine > Wetlands > Sediment ...
GTGACGGGTAATGTGAAGTTGCCGGACGGAGTAGAGATGGTAATGCCGGGAGATAATGTGTCTGTGGAAGCGGAAGTGATTACTCCGATAGCGATGGAAGAAGGCTTGCGTTTTGCTATTCGCGAAGGCGGCCGCACCATCGGAGCCGGCGTCATTGCTACGATAATTGAATAGGCAGATATAAAAAGATTATAGGCCAGTAGCTCAATTTGGTAGAGTCCCGGTCTCCAAAACCGGTGGTTGGGGGTTCAAGTCCCTCCTGGCCTGTTTACTTTGGATAGAAGGTTAACGGTGCAGAAACTCATCAAGTTTTTCAAAGAAGTCCAGTCTGAATTAATTAAAGTGACTTGGCCGAGCAAGGATGAAATAGTCGGTTCCACTATCGTAACGGTGGTGGTCTCGATCATTATGTCGATTTTTGTCGGCATTGTCGACTTCGTTCTCGACAAAGGTATCCGGGCCATTTTCTAATCCGGTAAATGGGATTTTTTATTTATGGCTTTACGCTGGTATGCAGTTCATACGTATTCAGGGCACGAACAGAAGGCCAAGCGCTATCTGGAATCGGCAATTGAAACCGGAGGCCTCCGGGAACAGTTCGGAGATATTCTGATACCTACCGAACAGGTAACGGAAATGAAGAACGGCAAGCGCTCGACTTCGACGCGCAAGTTCCTGCCCAGCTATATACTGGTAGAAGTGGACTTGAACAAAACAACTCAGAATCTGGTGGTTTCCACACCCGGTATAACCAATTTCGTGGGCGCCAAAGGCCAGCCGCAACCGTTGCGCAAGGCCGAGGTGGACCGCATTATGGGCCAGGTCGATCAGACGCGCGAAGCGGAGCTGTCGGATGTGCCCTTTATGGCCGGTGATCAGGTAAAAGTGATCGATGGTCCTTTCGCGGATTTCTCCGGGTTTGTCAGTGAAGTCAATCCGGAACGCAAGAAAGTTAAAGTAATGGTATCCATCTTCGGCCGGCCGACTCCGGTGGAACTGGACTTCCTTCAGGTGGAACTGAATAAGAAAGCGGGTTAAGTAAGGAGAAACATGCCGTGGCGAAACAGATAGAAGGCTATATTAAATTGCAGATTCCGGCCGGAAATGCCAATCCGGCGCCGCCGGTGGGTCCGGCTCTGGGCCAGCAGGGCGTTAATATTATGGAGTTCTGCAAAGCTTTCAATGCCCGCACTCAAAAGGATGCCGGCTTGATTATCCCGGTGGTTATCACTGTTTACAAAGATAAATCTTTTTCCTTTATCACCAAGACGCCGCCCGCGGCGGTGCTGATAAAGAAGGCTATCGGTCTGGGTAAAGGTTCGGGAGAACCGAATCGCACCAAGGTGGGCACTATCACCCGGGCTCAGTTGGAAGAGATTGCCAATTTAAAAATGGTTGACCTTAATGCCTCTGATCTCGATTCGGCGGTGCGAATTATCGAGGGCACCTGCCGTTCCATGGGCGTTAATGTCTCGCAATAAATAGAAACAAGGTTCGCAATAACCTATTCATCCAGGATGTCTAGGGAGAACAGAATATCGTGAAACATTCCAAGTCCTATCGCCAAGTTAAGGAAAAAATCGACCGCGATAAGCTTTATTCTCTTGAGGATTCAATCGGATTTATCAAAGAGAATACGTTTACCAAGTTTGATGAATCGGTCGATATCAATCTGAATCTGGGAGTTGATCCCCGCCATGCCGACCAGATTGTGCGCGGTACTGTGGCTCTGCCCAATGGTACCGGGAAATCGGTTCGGATTATGGTCTTTGCTCAGGGTGACAAGGCTATCGAAGCCAAGGAAGCCGGGGCGGATTATGTCGGGGGCGACGAAGAGGTTAAGAAAATTCAGGAAGGCTGGCTGGATTTCGACATGGTTGTGGCTACTCCCGATATGATGGGCAAAGTCGGTCGCTTGGGTAAAGTCCTGGGCCCGCGCGGCATGATGCCCAATCCCAAATCGGGAACGGTTACGATGGATGTCGGCAAAGCTATCAAGGAATTGAAAGGCGGCAAGATAGAATTCCGTGTTGACCGTCAGGGCGGCTTGTCCGCTTCGGTCGGCAAAGTATCTTTCGATCATCCCAAACTGATTGAAAATGCTGTCGTTTTCTTTGACGCAATTATCCGGGCCAAGCCCAATGCCTCCAAAGGAACTTATATCAAAAGCGCGGCTATCAGTTCGACCATGGGAGTCGGATTGAAGCTGGACCATAACGCTATCTTAGCAGATCTGAAGAAGTAAGGGAGAGTAGATAATGCCTACCCAAGCAAAAACAGATATCGTGACCGGACTGAAGGCGCGCTTCGAAGAATCGACGAACATTTTCGTGACCGATTATGCCGGACTCAATGTGGAACAGATGAATAAACTCCGCAAAGAGCTCCGGGACGCGGGAATCAAGTTTGTGATTGCCAAAAATACGCTGATGCGTATAGCGGCCCACGAATCCGGTTATGAAAAGCTGGAACAGCACCTGAAAGGCCCGACCGCTCTCGCTTTTTCCGATGCTGATCCTAATGTTCCGGCCAAGATATTATTTGACACTTACAAAGAGTATAAAGACCTGCAGAAACCCGAGGTTAAGGTCTTCTATGTGGACCAGCAGGAATTCGCCGGCGCCGCGGCCGAACAATTGGCCAAACTGCCTCCGCGCGAGATTCTGTTATCTCAACTCGTTTCTGCCGTTGAAGGACCGATTGTCAATCTGGTGGGTACCCTTGACAGTATCCTGCGCGAGATCGTGGGAACCGTCGATGCCCTGGCCAGAAAAAAGGGCGAAGAATAATTTGAACTTCCTTGCCCTGCCAGTCGCGGCACGATGTTGTAAGTCGTTGTGCCGCCGCCGACTGGAGAGACGGGAACAAAGAAAATAAGTAATTGTTAAATTGAAAGGATAGAGCCGTGTCTGAAGAGAACAAAGTTATTGATGAGATCGTTGAGAAGATCGAGAAACTGACGGTGCTTGAACTGGCAGATCTTTCCAAAGCTCTCCAGGATAAGTTTGGTGTTACGGCGGCCGCTCCGATGGCGATGGCCGCGATGCCGGCTGGCGGCGGCGATGCCGGTGCGGCCGAAGAGCAAACCGAATTTAATGTTGAACTGCAGTCAGCGGGTGATAAGAAGATTCAGGTGATCAAGGTTGTCCGTGAGATCACCAGCCTGGGTCTCAAAGAAGCCAAAGCTCTGGTGGATGAAGCCCCCGGTAACGTCAAGGAAGGCGTTTCAAAGGAAGAAGCCGAACAGGTTCGCGACAAACTCCAGGAAGTCGGCGCTGTCGTAGAAATCAAGTAAAACGGTTCCCCGTCCTCTTTATATAGAGGACGGGTTTCCCGTCCACTAAAAATCCCTTACCTTTCCGGCGGAGGGGGAGCGATTATTTCGTTTTTTTATTACGGAATACCTGAGGTTCTAAAAGGCTCGCATGAATTGATGAAACGAGCAATAAAAATTCAGACTATCAGGTATGTACAGATATCCAAATTGTCCATTTCCGGGTCCGGCCTTTAATATTGGCCCGACCGGCCGGGGTGGATTATTATTATTTGGGAGGTAGTCCAAATTGTCCAGGAAACAAGTTATTAGTCGCATCAATTTCGGCTCTATCCCGAAAGGTGCGGACCTGCCCAATCTGCTTGATGTTCAGCTCCAGTCATATGAAGATTTCCTTCAGGCCTCGGCTGATTCTGAAAAGCGCAATCGTCAGGGCCTGCAACAGATTTTTACTGAAATTTTTCCCATTTCCGACATTCGTGATAACCACACCCTGGAATTTGTACGCTACACTTTGGGGGCTCGCCGTTATTCCATAGAGGAATGTCAGGAACGCAACATGACCTTCGCCGCGCCTCTGAAAGCTACTTTGCGGCTGGTCACGCGAGAAGGTGAGGGGGAAGAAAAGCAGGTTAAAGACATCATCGAACAGGATGTCTATCTTGGAGAACTGCCCATTATCACTCCGCGGGGCACTTTTATTGTCAACGGTTCGGAACGTGTGATTGTCTCCCAGTTGCATCGCAGTCCCGGAGTGTTTTTCGATGAGGGCGTTCATCCCAACGGTAAACAAATCTTTTCCGCCCGTATAATTCCTTATCGCGGTAGCTGGGTTGAATTCGATATCGATGTCAATGATGTCATGCATGTCCATATCGATTCCCGGCGCAAAATGCACGCCACCACTCTCCTGAGGGCCATCGAGTATTCCAGCAACGAAGACATAATGGATCTCTTTTATGAAACTACCGAAGTCAGTCTGGCCAGCAAGAAAGTCGAGAATCTGGTCGGTAGTTTTATCGCGGAAAATATAATCGACAAGGAAACGGGCGAAGTCGTCCTTACAGCTGGCGATACCATCGATCAGAAAAAACTGGAACGCCTGGCCGAACTGAAAATTAAAAAGATTAAAGTGGTTGAGCGCGAGGAACATCGGGAAGCTTATGTCATAATAAACACCTTGCATAAAGACCCGGCTTCCAGCCGCGAAGAAGCGCTCAACAAACTATACAGCCTTCTGCGACCCGGCGAACCGCCCACTATGGAAATGGCCGAATCTCTGCTGGATAAACTCTTTTTCAATGCCAAACGCTATGACCTGGGTGAAGTCGGCCGCTACATGATAAATAATCGGTTATCACTGGATATTCCGCTAGATAACACCACTCTGCATAAACGGGACTTCGTCAGTATCATCAAGTATCTGATCAACCTGCGTAACGGGCAGGGTTATATTGACGACATTGACCATCTGGGCAATCGCCGAGCCCGCACGGTAGGCGAACTGCTGTCCAATCTTTTCTCTGTCGGTCTTTCTCGTGTGGCACGCAATATACGGGAGCGAATGAGCCTTAAAAACGATGACCCCATCACGCCTCAGAGTCTGATCAATGCCCGAACAGTATCCTCGGTTATCGAGACTTTCTTCGGTTCCTCGCAGTTGTCGCAGTTTATGGATCAAACTAACCCGCTTTCGGAGTTGACTCACAAACGCCGTCTTTCGGCCCTGGGACCGGGCGGTTTGACACGCGAAAGAGCAGGATTTGAGGTCCGCGACGTGCATCACACCCATTATGGACGCCTGTGCCCGGTGGAAACGCCGGAAGGACCTAATATCGGTTTGATAGCATCGCTGGCTACTTATGCCCGCGTTAATAAATATGGTTTTATCGAAACGCCATATCGCAAGTTTAAAGACGGTAAATTTACCGGCGAGATCATTTATCTCACGGCTGATGAAGAAGACCGTCATATCATTGCCCAGGCGAATGAGCCTCTGGATGATAAAGGTAGCTTTGTAAACAAGATTATCGTGGCTCGTAAGCGCAGTGATTATCCGGTGGTCAAGCCGGAAGAAATAGACTACATGGATGTTTCACCGCTTCAGTTGGTATCCGTGGCCGCATCTTTGATTCCTTTCCTGGAACATGACGATGCCAACCGCGCCCTGATGGGTTCCAATATGCAACGACAGGCTTTGCCGTTGCTTCGTACCGATGCCCCTCTGGTGGGCACGGGAATGGAATTGAAAGCCGCTACCGATGCCGGTGTAACGATTATAGCCCAGCGGGCCGGAGAGGTAGTTTATGTTGATGCCCTGAAGATCATTATTAGACCTAAAATCAAGGCTCGCCCCGATGAACTCGGCTTTTTCGAGGATGACGTTTACGAATTAACCAAATTTAAACGCTCCAATCAGGATACTTGCCTTAACCAGAAACCGCTGGTGGAAGTGGGCGACAATGTTGATATCGGTGATGTCATTGCCGATGGTCCGGCGACTGATTGCGGCGAGCTGGCCCTGGGACACAATGTCCTGGTGGCGTTCATGCCCTGGCTGGGTTACAATTTCGAGGATGCTATCATTCTATCGGAAAAACTGGTTCAGGATGATATCTTCACCTCAATCCACATCGAAGAGTTTGAACTTCAGGTGCGCGATACCAAGCGCGGTTCGGAAGAGATCACCCGCGAAATTCCCAATGTTTCGGAAGAAGCTCTCTTAAACCTGGATGAAAACGGTATAATTCGCAATGGCGCGGAAGTGGAAGCCGGTGATATTCTGGTGGGTAAAGTGACTCCCAAGGGTGAAACCGAACTGTCTCCCGAGGAGCGGCTCCTGCGGGCCATATTCGGCGAGAAGGCCGGTGATGTCCGCGATGCTTCTCTGAAAGCGCCGCCAGGGATGAAGGGTACTGTCATTGATACCAAAGTCTTTTCGCGCAAAGAGCGTTCGGAAGAATCGAAGAAATATGAAAAAACTTCGGTAGCGCGCATTAAAAAGATTTACAACAAATTATTCCAGGATATTGCCCGGCACCGTAATGAGCGTCTGGGTGAAATTCTGGATGGAAAAACAGCCAATACGGTGCGTTCGATTATCGACAATTCGGTCGTTATCCGTTCCGGGCACAAATACAAAGACGATGCCCTGGCTGATTTCGATTTCGATATGGTTGTGGCTCCTGACGGTTTCACCAGCGATAAAACCGTAAATAAGCAGGCCGACAAAATAGTCGCCGAAGCGGCCACATTGCTGGCGGCCAAGCGCTCGGAAATGGAAGTCGAGATAGATAAGGTCGAGCGCGGCGCGGAATTACCTCCCGGTGTTAAACAACTGGTCAAGGTCCAGATTGCAATTCGCCGGAAAGCCTCGGTGGGTGATAAGATGGCTGGGCGTCACGGTAACAAAGGTGTGGTTTCCAAAATCGTCCCTGTGGAGGATATGCCCTATCTTGAGGATGGCACGCCGATTGACATTATCCTGAATCCGCTGGGGGTGCCCTCCCGAATGAATGTGGGGCAATTGTTGGAAACTCATCTGGGTTTGGCGGCCAAAAAACTGAATGTGCGCTATGCCACACCGGTATTTGACGGCGTTAAGCTGGATAAGATCAAAGAAGCCCTGAGAGAGGCCAATGTCGAAGAAGACGGTAAAGCCTGGTTGTTTGACGGGCGTAACGGTGAAAGATTCGATAACCGGGTGACGGTCGGGTATATTTATATGCTCAAATTGTCGCACTTGGTTGATGATAAGATTCATGCCCGCTCCATTGGGCCATATTCACTGGTTACACAGCAACCGCTGGGCGGTAAAGCTCAATTCGGCGGTCAGCGCTTTGGTGAAATGGAAGTCTGGGCTATGGAGGCCTATGGCGCGGCTTATGCTCTCCAGGAAATGCTGACGGTGAAATCGGATGATGTCGCCGGCCGTTCCAAGATATATGAGGCCATCGTAAAAGGCGAAAATCCGCCGGAACCGGGCCTGCCGGAATCATTCAATGTTCTGGTTAAAGAGCTTCAGGCATTGGGCCTGGATGTTACTCTGCTGGAGAAAAATTAGCCCGCGCGGGCGGTCCCTTGAAAAGGAGTGATACTCGTGCCAAACTTTGCACAAAAAATACAGCCGAGAAAAGCCCCCAATATCAAGGCTATACAAATCAAGCTGGCTTCTCCGGAGACTATCATGTCATGGTCGTACGGAGAGGTTACCAAGCCGGAGACGATCAACTATCGCTCGTTCAAACCGGAACGTGACGGTCTTTTCTGTGAGCGAATTTTCGGCCCGGTCAAGGATTGGGAGTGTAACTGCGGCAAATATAAACGGATCCGCTTTCGGGGTATAGTCTGCGACCGGTGCGGGGTAGAGGTAACCCAGGCCAAAGTCCGGCGGGAACGAATGGGACATATTGAACTGGCCGTGCCGGTTTCTCACATCTGGTATTTCAAATCGCTCCCGTCGCGAATCGGCAATCTTCTGGACCTGTCGGTGCGTGATCTGGAAAAAGTCCTCTATTACGAATCCTATATCATTATTGATCCGGGCAACACGTCTTTCTCCAAAGGTGATATGATCACCGAGGATGAATACCTCGATCTTGAAGAGGCTGGCAAAGAGTTCAAAGCCGATATGGGCGCTCCGGCGGTCAAACAACTTCTGTCGGAAATGGACCTGGAAGAGCTGGCTATTCAGTTGCGGACCAAGGTCAAAGTGGAAACCTCGGCCCAGCGCAAAAAAGATATGCTCAAGCGCCTGCGGGTGGTGGAGGGTTTCCGTCATTCGGGGAATCGTCCCGAATGGATGATTATGACCGTGGTCCCGGTAATCCCGCCCGATTTACGGCCTCTGGTTCCGCTGGAGGGTGGTCGTTTTGCCACCTCGGATTTGAACGACCTTTACCGCCGCGTGATTAATCGCAATAACCGTCTGAAAAAACTGATCGATATTCAGGCTCCCGAAGTGATTCTGCGCAATGAAAAGCGTATGCTTCAGGAAGCCGTGGACGCTCTCTTTGATAACGGTCGCCGGACGCACTCGGTGCGCGGTGATTCCAAGCGGCCCCTGAAATCGCTGTCCGATTTGCTCAAAGGTAAACAGGGGCGGTTCCGCCAGAACCTGCTGGGTAAGCGCGTGGATTATTCGGGCCGTTCCGTGATCGTCGTGGGACCGGACCTGAGAATCTGGGAATGCGGTTTGCCCAAGAATATGGCTTTGGAGCTTTTCAAACCGTTTATCATAATGAAGCTCGAAGAAAAGGGCTATGTTCAGTCGGTAAAGTCGGCCAAACGGCTGGTGGAAAGAGAGCGACCGGAAGTATGGGATATACTCGAGGAAATCATTGAAGATCATCCCATCCTGCTCAATCGCGCTCCCACGCTTCACCGTCTTGGGATTCAGGCTTTTTATCCCAAACTGGTGGAAGGCAAAGCTATCAAATTGCATCCTCTGGTTTGCGCGGCGTTCAATGCCGACTTCGATGGTGACCAGATGGCGGTCCATGTACCGCTGTCATTTGAGGCTCAACTTGAAGCTCGTGTCCTGATGTTGTCCACCAACAATATTCTGGTGCCGTCATCGGGTCGCCCGATTGCGATTCCTTCGCAGGATATCGTCCTGGGCTGTTATTATCTGACCAAGATCCGTCCCAAGGCCAAAGGCGAAGGCATGATTTTCTGCGGTGAAAATGAAGCCACCATGGCTCACAGCGAAGGTTTCATTGATACTCATGCCAAAATCAAAGTGCGTATCGATGGTCAATTGATAGAAACTTCGGTGGGCCGGGTTATCTTCAATGAAATCCTGCCGGAGCAGTTGCGTTTTTACAACGATACTGCCACCAAGAGTAAATTGGAAGAATTGGTTTCGCAGGCCTATCATAGGCAGGGTCAGACCCAGACGGTTTATTTCCTCGACAAGCTGAAAGCCCTCGGATTCCGGTGGGCTACCCGGGCGGGAGTCACGGTTTCGATCGATGATTTGATAATTCCGGCCGAGAAGAATAATCTAATTGATGAAGCCACTAAAGAAGTCCACAAAATTCAGAAGCGATATATGAAGGGTGTTATCACTAACGGTGAGCGTTACAATCAGATTATCGATACCTGGACACGCACAACCGCTTCGGTGGCCGAAGTGATGTTCAGCAACCTAGCCGCCGATCTGGATGGCTTCAATCCAGTGTACATGATGGCCGATTCGGGCGCTCGTGGTTCCAAGGAACAGATTCGCCAGCTGGCCGGTATGCGCGGTCTGATGGCCAAACCGCAGAAGAAGATTACAGGCGGCGTGGGTGAAATTATTGAAAATCCGATCACGGCAAATTTCCGTGAAGGTCTGTCGGTGATGGAATACTTTATTTCGACTCACGGTTCCCGCAAAGGTCTGGCCGATACGGCTCTTAAGACGGCCGATGCCGGTTATCTGACGCGTCGTCTGGTCGATGTGGCTCAGGATGTCATTATCAATGAGTACGATTGCGGGACCATTCTGGGGCTGAATGTTACTGCCCTTAAAGAAGGTGAAGAAGTTATCGAGTCCTTGGCTGACCGTATTCTGGGTCGCGTGGTTCTGGAAGATGTTTTTGATCCGGTGAACGATGAGTTGATAGTCGAAGCTGGTAAGGAAATCCGCGAAGAAGACGCCGCCCGTATTGAGGAGGCCGGCGTGGAAACGGTCTCGATCCGATCGGTGCTGACCTGTGAATCGGGCCGCGGTGTCTGTACCCTCTGTTATGGCCGTAACCTGGCTACCAAGAAACTGGTAAATAATGGTGAAGCGGTGGGCGTTATTGCCGCCCAGTCAATCGGTGAACCGGGAACGCAGTTGACCCTGAGAACCTTCCATATCGGTGGTACGGCAGAACAGATTGCCGGACAATCGCAAATCAGGACCAGGGTCAAAGGGCGGCTTACCTTCGTGAAAATCAATTCCATTAAGCGCGAAGATGGCTTACAGGTAGTCAAGAATCGTAACGGAGAAATCCAGCTTATTGACAAGAATGACCGTGTCCGCTCTCGCTATAAAGTTCCCTATGGAGCCGTACTGTTGAAGAAGGACGGCGATGAGGTGGAACGGGATGACATTATCTTTGAATGGGATCCCTATTCCAATGTTATCATCACGGAAAAATCCGGGATTATTAAATACAAAGATATTATTCCTGAAATTTCCCTCAAGGAAGAAATCGATGAGACTACCGGCCAGATTCAGCCAATTATCATCGACACCAAGGAAAAGACGCTTTTCCCGACTATTGTCATTGAAGATGATAAGGGTAAAGAAAAAGCCAGTTATCGTATTCCGACCGGGGCAAACCTGCGTGTGGCTGAGGGTGATAAAATTTCAGCTGGCGCGACTTTGGTAAAAATCCCGCGGGCCATTTCCAAAACCCGCGATATTACCGGCGGTTTGCCACGCGTTGCGGAATTGTTCGAGGCGCGGCGTCCCCATGATCCGGCGGTGGTTTCCGAGGTTGACGGTATTGTTAAATTTGGAAAAATCGTACGTGGTCAACAGCAGATTTATGTTGAGGGTGAAGCCGGGGAAACCCGTGAATATCTGATCCCGCACGGTAAGCATTTGCATGTCCATGAAAACGATCACGTCATGGCCGGTGAGCGGCTCTGTGAGGGGCCCATCGATCCCCATGATATTCTGAAAATTAAGGGCGTTAACGACGTGCAGGAATATCTGGTGAATGAAATCCAGGAAGTCTATCGTTTACAGGGTGTAAAGATCAATGATAAACACATTGAGACAATAGTGCGCCAGATGCTTCAGAAGGTTCGCGTTGAGGAAGTAGGCGACACCACTTTCCTTGAAGGGGAACAGGTTGACCGCCATAAATTCTTTACCGAAAATAACCGTGTCATAGCGGAAGGCGGTGAGCCGGCCACTTTCGAACCCCTGCTGTTAGGTATCACCAAGGCTTCGCTGTCGACCGAGAGTTTCTTCTCGGCGGCCTCTTTCCAGGAGACCACCAAAGTGTTGACCGAGGCGGCCGTAACCGGTAAGACCGACTATTTACAGGGCCTTAAGGAAAACGTTATCATTGGTCAGCTCATACCGGCCGGTACGGGTGTGGAGAGCTATCGCAGTGTCCGCATTGATGCGGAAGAGGAACCTGCCGAACTGGCCCTTGCAGATAGCGAAATGGTAGAGGATATTTTTCAGGAAAGTTCTTGACAAGCCGATATTAAAGTGTATAATACGAGGCTTTTTTTAGTGTAGCCCTTTAACGGAAATAAGTTAGTTAAGGAGATAGAGTGCCGACGATTAACCAGCTCATACGAAAAGGTCGCAAGCAGATTATTGACAAGACCAACACTCCGGCGCTGAAGAGTTGTCCTCAGAAACGAGGCGTATGCACCCGTGTGTATACTTCGACGCCGAAGAAACCGAACTCGGCTCTGCGCAAAGTTGCTCGTGTTCGCCTGACCAATCAGATTGAAGTTACGGCTTATATTCCCGGTGAAGGACACAACCTGCAGGAGCACTCCATTGTGCTCATCCGCGGCGGTCGTGTTAAAGACCTGCCCGGTGTCAGGTATCATATAATTCGAGGTGCAATGGACACCTCAGGTGTAGCCGATCGTACCATCAGTCGTTCCAAGTATGGTACCAAGCGGCCTAAAAAAGCTACCAGTTAATAAGGTTAGTGGGAGATAGATTCCAATGCCACGCAGAAAAGCGGCTGAAAAAAGAAAACGGCAACCGGATCCTAAATATGGCGATTTGGTTATCAGTCAATTTATAGGCAATCTCATGGAGCGGGGTAAAAAATCCACCGCCGAACGGATCCTCTATGATGCGATTGAGATTTGTGAGCAGAAATCCGAAAGCCCTGGCTTGGAGCTGTTCCACAAGGCATTGAACAATGTGAAACCGGTTCTGGAAGTGCGTTCCCGACGTGTCGGTGGTGCCACTTATCAGGTCCCGGTGGAAGTCCGACCTAACCGTCGCTCGGCGCTGGCCATCCGCTGGATTATCCAGTATGCTTCGGGTCGTTCCGAAACAACCATGGCCAAAAAACTGGCGTCTGAATTTCTGGCGGCGGCAAAAAACGAAGGAGCTTCGATAAAGAAGAAAGACGATACTCATAAGATGGCTGAAGCCAATAAGGCTTTCGCGCATTTCAGGTGGTAACATCTTCGACCCCGACCGGCTTGATTTGGCTCCAGCCGGTCGAAGTTGCCCAGAGGTCGCGGATAATTATCATCGCTTTTATCCATCCCGCTTTTAAATAACCCTGCTGTAGGTTTGCGGGTACCGGATCTGGAATGGAACCTGATATAGCGCGTTTGGAATTAGTGTGGTACCGTAGTAGGGTTAGTTATGCCAGCAAAATATCCGTTAAAAAATATTCGTAATATAGGCATTATGGCCCATATCGACGCCGGTAAGACGACGACTACCGAGCGTATCCTGTTTTATACGGGTAAAACGCACCGCATCGGCGAGGTCGATGAGGGTGCGGCTACCATGGACTGGATGGAACAGGAAAAAGAACGGGGTATTACGATTACCTCGGCCGCTACGACTACATTATGGCGCGATGCCATGATTAATATTATAGATACTCCCGGTCACGTTGATTTCACGGTCGAGGTGGAACGGTCTCTGAGAATTTTGGACGGTGCGGTGGCCATATTCTGCGCCGTCGGCGGTGTTGAACCGCAATCTGAAACGGTCTGGTATCAGGCCGACAAATACAATGTCCCGCGCATTGCCTATGTCAATAAAATGGATCGGATCGGCGCCAGCTTTGATCGCGCCGTGGGACAGATGAAATCCAGGCTGGCGGCTAATGCTGTTCCCGTGCAGATTCCTGTGGGCGAGGGCGATTTGTTTACCGGTATCATAGATTTGATCCGCATGAATTATCGCGTCTACGATGAAGCTACCAACGGTAGTAGTTTCGAGGATATGCCGGTCCCTGATGATATGCTGGAAACGGCCCAGAAAGCTCGCGAAAACCTGCTCGAGACGGTTGCCAATTACGATGAGAAACTGGGTGAAAAATTTCTGGCCGAGGAAGATATTGCTGAAAACGAGATTATCGACGCCCTCCGCCGCACCTGTCTTGATGTTGCTATCGTCCCGGTTTTATGCGGCTCTTCGTTCAAGAATAAAGGGGTTCAAAAATTACTGGACGCGATTGTTGATTTTCTGCCTTCTCCGCTTGACAAACCCCCGGTCAAAGGTCATATTCCCGGTTCTTCCAAGGAAGTCAAAAGACAACCGGATGATAATGAACCTTTTAGCGCCATGGCATTTAAGATTATGAGCGACCCGCACGTCGGCCGATTGACCTATTTCAGAGTTTATTCCGGCTCTATAAAAGCCGGACAATCGCTTTATAACAGCAACAAGGAAATGACGGAACGGATTTCCCGTATCCTGCGCATGCATGCCAACAAGCGCGAAGATTTAAAAGAAGCCAAAACCGGCGATATCGTGGCCGGGGTCGGGTTCCGTAAAACGGCCACCGGTGATACTCTGTGTGAACGCAAGAACCAGATGGTTCTCGAAATGATGACGTTTCCGCAACCGGTTATTAGTGTTTCTATCGAACCCAAAACGCAGTCGGATATGGAAAAACTTCTGGAATCGTTGGATAAACTGGCCAGCGAGGATCCGACCTTCATGGTTCGCGTCAACGAGGAGACGGGCCAGACGATCATTTCCGGGATGGGTGAGTTGCATCTTGAGATTCTTACCGATCGCCTCCTGCGGGAATTCAAAGTCAAAGCTAATGTGGGAGCTCCGTGGGTGTCCTATCGCGAAACGATTACGAAGGAACAAAAGGGTGAGGGTAAGTTTATTCGACAATCGGGCGGTAAAGGTCATTACGGACACGTCATTCTGAGTGTCGCTCCGTTGGAAATAGATAAAGATTTTGTATTTGAGAATAAATTGACCGGCGATAGCATTCCGCGCGAATATATCAGGACTATCGAAAAAAGTATTAAGGAATCATTGCTCAACGGGCCGCTTTCCGGATCACAGGTAATCGGCGTAAAAGTTACCCTTCTGGACGGATCCCATCATGAAGTTGATTCCGATGACCTGGCCTACCGCATAGCCGCTTCTCAGGCGGTTCAGGATGCGGTGGATAAGGCCGGTCCGGTTCTTCTTGAACCGGTCATGCGGGTTGAAGTTATTGTTCCGGAAGACTATGCCGGTACAGTCATGAATGACCTCAATTCCAGGCGCGCCTCTATCGGGGGTATTGAACCGCGTCAGAAGATGCAGGTCATTACGGCGCGGGTACCTCTGGGTGAAATGTTCGGGTATGCCACCAAGTTGCGTAATATTTCGCAAGGGCGGGCAGTTTTTACCATGGAATTTTCATCTTATCTGCCGGTACCCGATGAAGTGCGCCAGAAAATTGGAATTGGAATTTAAACGATAAAAGAATGAGGTAAGCGATGGCCAAGGCGAAATATGAGCGGACGAAGCCTCACGTTAATGTGGGTACGATTGGTCATGTGGATCATGGCAAGACGACGCTGACGGCGGCGATGACGATGGTATTGTCCCGCGGT
>Ga0272443_10004623_pt1 | contig 14817 bp, 11 predicted proteins | sample SSMAcet12_FD_193581 | JGI IMG/M metagenome (GOLD analysis project Ga0272443, IMG submission 193581) | Marine sediment archaeal communities from Little Sippewissett salt marsh, Falmouth, MA, United States - SSM-Acet-12 | ecosystem: Environmental > Aquatic > Marine > Wetlands > Sediment ...
GCAATTGACCAGCCGCACTCTGCCCGCGTAGGCACAGAATACCCCGGCGCCGGAGGTCCCCCCTCGGTTCCCATAGATCGTGCAATTGCGAATCGTCGGGTACCCGCCTCCGTAGCTCACACCACCACCACCATGTGAAAACGATCCTGTCGCGTGACGCGCGGCGTTGCCAACGATGAGGCAGTTGGACACGACGGCATTCGACCTGGCCAAAGATATCCCTCCACCAACTTGCGCTTCGTTGCCCACCACGACGCAACCGCGTATGCTCGGGCTGCTACTACGGCAGCGAATACCGCCACCGCCGCTGTCGTACTGTGCGCCCCCTGTGATCGTGAATCCCTCCAGCACGGAATCGCTTTCTTCTCCGTTCTGGAAATAGAAACCGCGATGGGGCTCGCCATAAGCCCCTTCGCTATCGATGATGCAGGTCCGGGGACCGTCTTCACTGCGGACGGTGATGGCCTTACCTTTGAAATCGATGTCGCGATTGCCCTCGCCCGTGTAGATACCTGGAGCCACGAGCACGATATCCCCGTCATTGGCGTCGTCGATGCCGGCCTGGATGGTGGCGAAATCACCCATGCCTTCATTGCTGACATGGATCACTTTTCCAATGGCGACAGATCGGCTGTTGAAGAGAAGAACGGGTACAATCATCAACCAGTAGAACATGCTGCGGCGCATGGCTCGCCCTCCGTTTCCCCTCGCGCGATATCTGTGCTGCTTCCGATGCTCCCATTGTAGCGTTTCGAGCCCGGTGGTTCAAGGCGCGAGCGGCTGTTTGGAGGGGTGACACGTGCTTGGTATGTTCTCGGGGGTACCTGAGGCGAGCGAGGACGCTCGCCCTACGCGCTAGGGTGAGAGGGGGTCGCTGAGGTTGACGGGGTATTTCTGCCAGGGGACGGCGCCGGCTTTGCTGATGTGGTTCTGAAGGGCAGTGAAGAGCCTGCGGTACATCGGGTGGTTTCTGCCCAGGGGCTTTTCTTCTTTCGGGTCGGCGGCAAGATTGTAGAGTTCCAGGGGCTCGAAAGGGCTGTTCTGAACGAGCTTGAAGTCGCCGTAGCGGGCGGCGTAGTAGGCCTGTCCGCCGTAGCGGCCCCCTTCGCGACGCACCCAGAACAGAAAGCGGTCTTCATCGGGCTGGTTGCGACCCAGCAGCGTAGGCAGGAAACTGACGCCATCGATTTCGTGCGTGACGTCGACGCCTGCCGCGGCGCAGACGGTGGGGAAGATGTCCATCGTCAGCGCCACGCGCCGGCTGCGCGAGCCCGGCCTGATCCGGCCCGGCCAGACGGCGCCCATGGGTTCGCGGATGCCCCCTTCGTACATGTCCTGCTTGCCCGCGCGGAGCGGACCATTGTTGGCGCCGACGTTGAGCTGACCGCCGTTGTCGGAGGTGAAGATGACCAGTGTGTTATCACCGATTCCCGTGTCCTCGATGGTTTGCATGACCTTGCCGATCCCCGCGTCCAGGTGCTCGATCAGGGCCACGAGCTTGGCACGCTGGTCGGTGATGCCAGGCTCGCGCTGTCTGACCTTCGCCAGCCACTCAGCGGGCGGCTGGATGGGTGTGTGCGGTGCGTTGTAGGCCAGATACAGAAAGAAAGGTTGCTTGGTCCTGGCCCGCTGCTCGATATAGTCGCTCGCCCACTGCGTGAACAGATCGGTCGCGTGGCCTTCCGGATCAATCTCCGTTTTATCGCGGCGCATGTAGTTGATGCCGTGGCGGCGATGGGTGGTGTAATCGTCCATCATATCGCCCAGGTAGCCATGGAAGTGGTCGAAGCCCCGCTCGGTGGGCGTGTTGGGGGACTTGAGACCCAGGTGCCATTTGCCCACGATGGCGGTGTGATAGCCGGCGCGCTTGAGCATCGTCGGTAGTAGCGTTGCATGTGGCGACAGATAGCCCCAGTTGTTCTTGATATGCGTGCGGATCACGCCGGGCACGCCCACGAGGTCGGGATAGCGGCCCGTCAGCAGGGCCGCCCGCGTGGGCGAGCAGACGGGGCAGTTGGCATAGAAGCGGTCGAAACGCATGCCGGACGCGATGAGCCTATCGATATGGGGCGATTTCAGATCGGTCGCGCCATAGCTGGACAGATCGCCATAGCCGAGATCGTCAACAAGAATGACGACGATGTTCGGTTTGCCGCCTGCTTGCTGCGCTTCGGCGCGACGGAATGTCGGCAGACTCATCGCCAGCGCCCCCGTTCCCAGGCCTCTGAGAAAATCGCGTCGTGTATGGGTCATGTCGCCAGTTCCTTTCGCCGCAGTCTGCCCCTACCCAAGGGCGTCCAGTTTCAGCTTATCGCCGGTGCGCTGCATCCACTGATGGAGTTTGGCGTCCAGGTTCTTGATGATCACGGCATACTGCGGATCTTCGGCCAGGTCTTTCATCTCCCACGGGTCTTTCTGGAGGTCGAAGAGTTGGACTTCGCCATTGTGCGGGTAGCGAATCAGTTTGTAACGCTCCGTGCGGACCATGCGCTGGAAGTCACGATAGGCGCCGTAGACGCAGTCGTAGAGCTTTTCCTGTCGGCCCTGCAACAAAGGGAGGAGGCTGGGGAACTGCACCGTATCGGGCGCGTCGACGCCGGCCATCTCACACGTGGTGGCGAAGGCGCTCTGGAGGTAGACCAGCGCATCGTTCGTCTTCCCGGCGGCGATACCCGGTCCACAGAAGACGTACGGCATACGCACGGAATGGTCATATTGGTTCTGCTTGCCCATGAGTCCGTGCTGGCCGACGGCCAGGCCGTGGTCGGCTGAGAAGATGATGACCGTGTTGTCGGCCTTGCCCGTGGCCTCCAGGGCGTCGAGGATGCGACCGATGTGATGGTCCGCATGCGAGATGATTGCGTAGTACTCGCTAAGGTGCACCTGCACCGCTTCCTTGGTGCGCGGGAACGGCGCGAGCACTTCGTCGCGTAGTTTGTGATCGCCCTGGTCGAACGGATGCTCGGGCAGATAATTCGGCGGAATCTCGATCCGCTCCGGCGGGTACATATCGACAAATTCCTTGGGCGACTGCCGCGGATCGTGCGGTGCGTGGAAGGCCACGTACATGAAGAACGGGTTGTCGCTCTGTGTGACGTGGTCTTCCAGGTAATCGATCGCACTATCAGCCCAGAGCTTGCTACTGTGGACGATCTGGCCATCGACGTTGCGCCAATGTCCGGTGAGGGTTTTGTCGTATGGGCTCCACGAGTTGCCCGGTCGAGGCCGGTTGTAAGGGTCCTTGACGATACCTTTTTGCTTGTTCTCCTCGGCGTTCGTGTCCTTGGAGCCGAACATGCCGCCCCCGGTCGGGCCGATAGTCTGGAAGCTGCGTTTCAGCGCCTTGTCGCGATTGTGCCACTTGCCCGTCATGAAGGTGTCGTAGCCTGCCTTGCCTAGCGTCTCACCCCAGAGCGGATAATCGCCGCAGTTATCTCCGCCGCACTGCCAGACATAGCGACCGGTATTGAGCATCGCGCGACTCGCGACACAGACGGCGCCGTGCCAGGCGCCTTGGTTGAAGCAGTGTGTGAACGTGGTGCCCCGCCGGACCAGACGATCCATGTTGGGCGTCTTGACGGCCGGATTGTTCAACACGTTGAGCGTACTGAACGCCTGATCGTCCGTGAACAGGAACAGGAAATTCGGCTGTTTTCTTGGGGCTGCCTTGGCCCGGGTCGCCCAGCCTCCAACGCCACCCGCCAGGGCCAGTCCCGCTCCCAGTTGTTTAAGGAAATCGCGTCGTCGCATCAGTAGTCCTTTCCGTCCAGGCTTTGCCGGCATGAGGCCCGCCAAGCGTTCAGTGTGTCGATCATCTGCCGGGCAATCTCGGGTTTCTCCGCCGCCAGGTCATGTTCTTCCGCCGGGTCGTTTATCAGGTCATAGAGCTCATATGCCTTGCCTTGGTTTGCGCTGTAGAGCTTGTATCGGTTATCGATCAGCGCCACTTGGTTTCGGCTCTGGAAGCCGATGGGTTGCGGCCGCTGCGTCATCGTCCCTTCGATCAAGGGCAACAGACTGACGCCGTCAATCGGTTCGGGCTGTCGGTCAGATCGCAATCCCAGGACGTCCACAACGGTGGGAAAGTAGTCGCAGGTGGAGCAAGGCATCTGGACGAGTCGAGGTGTCTTAACTTTGCCAGGCCAGACCAGCAGACCGGGAACGCGAACGCCTCCCTCGTAGAGACTGCGCTTGCGCCCGCGCAGGCCCTTCGTGCGTCCGGGCGCCGAGCTGTTACCCTCCGGACCATTATCACTACAGAACCACAGCATGGTGTTGCGCGCGATGCCAAGGTTTTCCAGTTCAGCGCGCAAACGGCCCACTTGCTCGTCCATCGCTGTGACGCAGCCGTAGTAGTCGCGAAGCTTCGGATCCTGATCGTTGTACATAGCCTGGTATTGGGGGCCGGCTACGACAGGCAGGTGCGGTGTGTGAAACCAGATCACAGCCAAGAACGGCATGCTGCGCTCTGCGGCGCCGCGGATGAACGGAATCGCCCGATCCATGATGACGCGCGAATCGTCGCCGTCGAGGTTCTCCGTGACGCGTCGACTTGGTCCAGACCAATAGTAGGTTCCATACGGCGTATCAGCGCCGGGCGTCTTCATCGGGTCCCACGTGGGCACTTTCGCTTCTGTGGAGAAGCACGTATCGAAGCCATGCTCCCAGGGGGGAGCGTAATGGTCGGTCTGTCCAGGCCTACCCCGATTGGAGTCTTTGATCTCGGTCGTCAGCGTGCCCAGATGCCACTTGCCGAAATGGCCCGTGGTGTAGCCTTGGTTTTTCAGCACCTCGGCCAGCGTGACCTCCTGCTCGCGCATATGTGCAACGTTGGCGTGCAAGATGCCATAGCGATAGGGATGCCGCCCCGTGAGGCTGCTGCCGCGCGTGGGCGAGCAAACGGGAGCGCCGGAATACCAGCGCTCGAAGCGCAGACCCTCGGAGGCCATCTTGTCCAGGTTGGGTGTCTTGAGGACCGGATGGCCATTGTAACCGGTGTCACCCCAGCCCTGGTCGTCGGTCATGCAAAGGATGATATTGGGCTTGTCGACTCCGACGGCACCCAAGAGTCGACGCGAGAAACCACCTGACGCCAAGACAATCCCCGCGCTTTTGAGGAAGTTGCGTCTGGTAGTCCCGCGTCGGTCCATATGATTCCTTTGTCGCTATTAGGGCTTCCGGTCCCAGGGATTGGCGGGGCGCGGCCTGTATTGGGGTCGCGCGTCTCGGTCCGGCATGGAATCGACCACCTTCTGGAACTTCAGTTTGGCTTTGATGTAGGCCGGCTCTTCGCTGTCGATCAGATTCTGCTGTTCCCAGGGGTCTTTCGAGAGATCGTAGAGTTGGTCGATCTGTCCGTCGGTGTTCACCCAGACCTTGTAGCGTTTGTCGCGAATGACACGTGAGGCGTAGTCATGTGGGCCGCGCACGCCTTTCTCATCGAGGCGGGCCGGTCCGTGGCCCAGCGCCATGATCCACTCGCGCGGTGAATCGTTCGTCTTGCCCAGCAGCAGCGGGGCGATGGAGACGCCGTCGATCTCGGTATTTTCCGGCAGAGTCGCGCCGCCCAATTCCGCGAACGTGGGAAGCAGATCGGTGAAATCGGTCAGCGCGTCTGTCACGACGCCAGCCGGTACGAGGCCCGGACCGTTGGCAATGAAAGGCTCGCAGACGCCAGACTCCCATTTCTTGCCTTTGCCCCCTTTGACCTTGTGCCCGTTCAACGTTCCGGTCAGACCACCACTGGAGCCGTTGTCGGTGGTGAAGATGATGATGGTGTTGTCGCGCAGGCCAAGATCGTCGAGGGCGTCGACGAGTCGACCCACGAGCTGGTCCGTGTAGCGGATCATGGCTTTGTGCTTTGCATACGTCCCAGCAGCTTCCGGCTCGTCCGGCGTGGGCACCAGCGGTCCATGCGTCAGGCACATGGGGAAATAGAGGAACATCGGTTTGTCGCGGTGTCGCTTGGCGAAATCGATCAGGAAGTCAGCATAGATATCCGGGCCGAACTTCGCCGCGCAGGTCTGACTACCTTGCGGCGTGTTGATATAGGCGTCCCAATAGCGCTCGCCACTGGGCGGATTTCCCGCTTCGTACCCGGTCCACATGCACCAGTCGTCGAAGCCATGCTGACGCATCCCGTCGGGCGTGACGCGGAAATCGTTGATCTGCCATTTCCCCGCAGCAGCCGTCGCATAGCCGGCGCCTTTCAAGACCCGCGCGACGGTGGTGTAGTGGGCCGGATCGAAATAGCCCACGCCCCAGCGTGGGACATCCCAGTGATTGACCCAGCCGGTGCGCCAGGGATACTGCCCTGTCAGCAGGGTCGCCCGCGAGGGTGTGCACTGAGGCATTGAATAGGCCGTGGTGAACCGCATCCCCCCGGCCGCGAGCGCATCGATGTGCGGCGTCTGAATCTCATCGGCGCCGTAGCAACTGATCCACTCCTTGCCCAGATCATCGACCATGATGAAGAGAATATTAAGCTTGGGTGGCTCGCGTCGCGCCGGTCGGGCCGTGCTTGCCATGGCCGCCCAGGCCGCGCCGGCTCCGATGAGCTTGAGGAATTCTCGTCTGTTGATTCGCTGATTCATGGGCGCGCACCTGAAGAACGTCGGATAGCTTGCCATGCTTGCACGGGGGCGATTCTACCGTCGCGTCGGGTAATTCTCAAGGGCGCAGATCGTTCGTCAGCCTAAAGGGCCGAACTTGGCTCCAGGACCGCTCGCTCTGCAGCGATCTTCTTGACGGCTTCGCGCGACAAGGGAGCCGGGCGGAGCATGCCTTGTCCCCACAATTCATACCCGCTGAAGCGGTAGGGACTCTCAGGGCGTTCGGAGACTCCGACGGGCAGCAGAGCCAGTGCCTGGTCGGCATCGTCAAGGGGGACGTATTGCGTGTAGGACTGGGCCCGTTGCGAGAGAATAGTCCCGCCTTCGATGCAGCTTAGCGCTGGGAAAGTGATGTCTTCGTCTTCATCCAGCGAGCCAAAGCCGTCGAGCGTCGACATGTAAGGCAGTTTCGTTGCGAGCAATTGAGCTTGGGCCTTGTCATGCCACTGGCTGGGATCGTCGCCGTAGCGGTTCTTGCCATAGCGCCAGGCGGCGCGGAGGATGAGGTTCACGTAATCGGCTTCCTCTTCGCTGAGCATGGCGTTAGGGTTCTGGGCGATGCGGGCGTCCAGTGTCTGGAGCATGTTGCACAGACCCGAGCCGCCCCCGCCGTAGATGGTCGCGGCCGCGAAGTTCTGCCGGAAGGCCATCGGCATCAGATTGAGAATGTCCGTACCCACGATGGACATATCCATCCTATAGCCGGCGGACCGCCAGTCTTCGAGGTAGTCCAGCGCCAGCAGCGTCTCCTCTTCCAGCGGGTACTGCTGGATATCGCGCAGATGATAGCCCAGCTTGACGAGATCGCGCTTGATCGGCGCAACAGTGTCGTAGTGGATGTCGAGTACTTCCTGGGGCGTGAAAACGTCCTGGGCCGTGACGCGTTCCTTGAGGCGCCATGATCGATCGGTATCGCCGAGGCTACCGGTCGAGATGCCCATCGAAATCGGATAGAACGACGCGATGGGACGGTGGTTGGCCGTGACGAGCCAACCTTGCTCGGGATTGATCACCTGGGGCAATAGTTCGTGGGGTAGCATACCTTGCCAATCGTTGGCGCTGTCCCATCCTTCGTGGGCGGCGCGGTCGTCGAGCAACGCGTGGGACGAACGGATCGGCAGAGCCAAGATCGTCTTATAGCCAATGTTGCCCTGGCTGTCGCCAAAGACACAGTTGCCGCTGGGGAAGCGCCAACCGCCGAGCGCTTGCTGGAATTGTCGAACGTCCTTCGCCCGCATCATGGCCAGCAGGCCTTCGAATGTATCATGTTCAGGCTCGCAGATCGGGATGCGTTTCAGAGCCACCTCGTCACCGCGCCGTACACCCATCGCAATGGAAGTCACCACAGGACCGAAACGCGTTTGACAAACTTTCAGCGTCCGCGGCCGGCCATCCTTGACCTCGACCGTCTCTGTCCGTACGTCCATGTCGAGCCATTGATCGTCGAGCTGATACTGATCGGGATGGTTGGGGTCGGTCTTCAGGACGAAGAGGTCCGCCTGGTCGGCGCCGAGCGCGGTCAGGCCCCAGGCGACATTGGGGGTGAAACCAATCAATATTGAAGGGTTGCCCGGTACGCCGATGCCTCGGGCGTTGAACGTCTTGCCCGTGATGTGGAACTCGTAGAACAGCGACGGATTGCGAACGGGCGTTTGCGGATCGCTGACGAGCACGGCCGAGCCGTTCGTGGTGCGGTTCTTGCCGACGACCCAGGCATGGCTGAAACGCGGCCCGGGCGGCACGCGTCTGCGCATCGGTGTGACATCGACTTTGCGCGTCAGATTGTGCTCGGTCGCGTAGTCGTACAACTTCTCGATCCATTCCTCGCTGACGTCGCTGCGCTGGATCACTGAGGCATCGTCCCGCACGGGCCGCAAACGCGTAACGCTTTCGCTGTCTTGCGGCGCGAATGTCTCGATCTGCCGCTGGCCCGCGTTGATCTGGTAATAGGCGCCCATCTCACGCAAACCATCACCGGCGAAGAACAGTCCCATCCGCCACCACGAGGCGATACACGCCGTGGGAGTCCAGGGCTCAGGCTCCAGGTCGTACGTCTCGAAGAGATGCAGAAGATCGTTCGGATGATGAACGATGTAGTCGTTGACACCCTGGCTGTAGGCTTCCAGGAGTGTCCGTTCTTCCGGCCCCAGCAGGCGAGCCGTCTCCTCGGCGGCGCGGTAGTAGCCGATCGTGCGCATCTTGACATCACTGCGCAGTGCCGAGTTCGTTCCCTGGGGGCGTCGTTCGGTGACGCCGACCTTCACATCGCCCATATGCTCCGCCAGCCGGCCCTGGATGATGCGGAGATTATAATACATCTGAAAGGCCCGGTCCTGGGCGGTGGCGTAGCCCAACCCGTACATCGCTCCGGCGTCCGTCTCGGCAAAGACGTGGGGCACACCCCAGCGGTCGCGGATCAGTTCGACCTGACTGTGAGGGCTGCTACTGTCTTTGTTGATCGGCCTAGCGCAGCCAGGGAACAGGGCGGCCAGTGTGAGGAGCCCAATGAGTGGGAGTCGAATCCTTGCCGTTTGCATGCGCGGTGTCTCCATACGAATAACGGTTACTTTCGCTCTGGATTAGACGTTTGACTCGTCCTCGCTATTGCCTTCAAATTCCGCGCCGGCGATGACGATGACGTATTCGCCTTTGGGCTTTTCCGGGAGGTCGTCCAGCAGTTGCGAGATTCGGCCGCGAGTGACGCGCTCATGCAGTTTGGTCAATTCCTTGCAAAGCGCCGCATGGCGGTTGCCGAAGACGTCCATCGCTTCTTTCAGGAACTTCTGCAGACGGTATGGGCTTTCATAATAGATCAGCGTGTGCGGCGAATCCTTGTCCATCTCCAGGAATCGGCGTCGCTTGCCTGCCTTGTTGGGGGCAAAGCCTCGGTAGGTGAAGCTGTAGACCGGCATGCCCGAAAGCACCAAGGCCGGGACAAACGCGGTGGCACCGGGGATGGCTGTTACTTCGATGCCTTCCTTGACCGCCTCCCACAGCGCGATGAAACCGGGATCGGAAATGCTGGGCGTACCGGCGCTGGTGACCAGTGCGATCGACTTGCCTTCGTTGAGCAGACGGACGATCCGGCCGATCACCCTATGCTCGTTGTGCTCGTGGAAGGAGATTTGCGGCTTCTGGATGTCGAAGTGTTTGAGCAGACGCCCGGTCCGGCGGGTGTCTTCACTGGCAACATAGTCCACGTGCTTGAGCGTTTCCAATGCGCGCAGCGTGATGTCAGCCAGGTTACCGATCGGTGTTGAAACAAGATACAGCATGTTCTAGTGTCGTTTCTTCCAAAGCGTGTTGATTCCTGTTGCGACTAGTCGACGCGGCTGAGCCAAAGCACCCGGCAGCGATCATCCGGCGCGTCGAAAGCTACCGTTCGGCCTCCCGTCACGACCCCGCCACCGGCAGCAGAAAGGCCTCCGCCGTAAGGGTCGAACCATTGCGCTCGAAACTGCCGGTCCGGCAGCTCGGACAGGTCGACGGTGACAGCGCCTCCGTGCAGGGCGAGCACGAGATAGTGCTGTCCCTTCTCGGCCAGGCACCACCAATCATCGTCGGCTCCTTGGACCGGCTGCATCTTGGGCAGGGCCGCCGCGAGATGTGTTCGTATGAAATCGTAGGTCGGCTGGATGACCAGCGATTCCTCCGGTGCGACATAGGTTTCTGGCGGCTCCCAAGGCTGCTTCGGTGGCAGGCTGTCGCGGTACTGCATGCCGGAGAGAATCATGGACCCGCCGGCCATGAGAAAGGCCCACGCTTTCTCCGCCTCAATGCGATGGTGCTGAATGATGGCCTTGTCGGGATAGCGCCGTCGGTACTCGCTGATCTGTCGATACAACGAGGCCGGGCTCGTCGCGTCGGGCAGCTTGCCCGTATAGCGACCGGGGATTTCTTGGCCGCCTTGAGGGGCATACAGCGCATCGTCGGTGGTGTACCACCAATAGCTCAGGCAGATCAGCGAAACGCGCGGACCCCGGACCGGATCGGCCAGGATAGCGTCGATGACGTCCTTGGTCCCAACCAGGCCGATCTTCACCTGTTTGCTTCCTTGTTGCTCCCACTCCATGATCGTATCGATCCAGAACTGCGTGAACGACAACGGCCCGGTGTATTCCTCACTCGCGAGATGGATGACGTTGCTTTGGTCGCCCAACTCGTCGAGACACTTGTGGATATAGAGGCGGTGCAACTCGCGCCGGTGCGCGTTGGTCAGATCGTAGAACGCATTGGCAGCCGGGATGGAATCGGGCATGCCCGTGTCCTGGAGACAATTCGTCGGTCGCCAGGGGAAATCGACGTAATGGGCAGGCGTTTCCAGCAGCGCATGCTGCATGTAGAAATTGTGGAAGAGGATGGTGCCTTTCTTCTGACAGAGTCCGGCGAATTCTTTCAGCCGGGCAAAGTACCACGGGTTGAATTTGGTCAGATCATACTTCGATTTGCCGTCCCAAGCCGTGCCTTGTCCGCTGCGTGCCCAGGGCTGCTCCAGGAAGGGGGGCTGCACCTGATCGCCGGCGCGTTTCTCGGTGTCGTGGTTGTCGCGGCGCCGGTCGTACCAGAGCCCGTAGTTGTGTTCGAATCCTGGATACCCAAACGCGATCATTGCGTCGGTGAGTTGGTCCAGGTCCTCCGTGAAACTGGGACCGATCCGGCCGGGCGCATGCCGGCAAAGGGCCGTTCGTACCTTGTACTGGTGCACCCACCCTTCGTTGTTCCGGTACCCACCCCACCAGCCGTTGTGTTGGCCGCATCCCCAGATCACATGGTCATCCTGGGTGAACCATCCATTGATGATCTTCAGACCATCTGCGTCGCCGCCCATCACGGGGCAGCAGAGAGCCCAGGTGAAGACCAGGAGGACTGAGACCGCAAAGGGCGAGGCCGGCATCTTCTTCATAGGCTTATCTTGACGGGTCGAGGTCATCGGCGCAGCGTACGCAACCATCCGATTCGGGCTACTCTACTGATGCCGATTCGTAGCGTTCCAGCGTTTTCTGCATTCCCTGTTGGGCCTCTTCATCGCCTTCGCTCAGGGTCACGGCTTTCTTCTGGTAGGCGACGGCCTGGGCGACGTATTTCTTGCCAAGTTCATAGAGCGCCAGGGCACAAGTGTCGAGAGCCGCCGGGTTCTTCTCATCAGTCAGTTTGACCGCCTTGGCCGCGGCCTTATGAGCCAGCTCAAGATCGCGGTTGGCTTCGGGGACTTCCGTCAGGATGTTCCAGGCCAGGGCGTTGAGCATCTCGGCGTGGTCAGAGTTGTTGACCAGGTCCGCGCCGATCTGCCCAGCTTCGTAGCTGCCTTCTTGTAACGCGGCGAAGTACTCCCCATAGCGTTTGACCAGCCGGGCCTCTTCCTCTTTCTCGGCGGCCTTCTTTTTGGCGTACGCGACGCGGTCGAATTGCCCGGCTACCACCAGTTCCAGCACCTCGTCCATTCCGTCCATCGGGTGACAGTGCCAGGCGAGATTGCCGTCCTTGTCGACGATGAAGGCGTGCGGGATACCCTGGATGCCGAACGCGCCCATGTACCCTTGAGAGATCCGTCCCTGTGGGTCGATCGCGACGGTGTAATCCATCTTCCCGGCCCGCTCCTCTGCGACGAACGGCTTGACGACCTCAGCGGTCTCGTTGGAAACTCCGATGATCGTCACACCCTTGTCTTTGAACTGATGCTGTAGTTCGGTCAGATGGGGAATGCTCTTGCGGCACGGCGGACACCACGTTGCCCAGAACTCGACCACATAGACCGAGCCCTTCTTGATCTCGACCGGCCCTCCCTTGACCCACTGCAAGCCCTGCAAAGAGGCTGCCGGGCTGCCGAGCTTACCCGAGATGGCCGCATTCGACTGCCCCTGTCCATCGTTGACCAAAGCCACCAGCGCCAGGAGCGCGACGACGCCCAGGCACAAACTCATCTTCGTCTTCATGGCTAATCCTCTCTTCTAGGGTCTCTCGGCGAGACGTCTGTTTCTGCTTTCATCCTGGCGCGGTCGGTGCGCCACTGCAATGTGTCATCTTACCAGCTTGAGAGGCGATATGGAACTGCCGAGAACAAACCAAGCCGCGTCGGATCAGGGCTGCAAATCCCCTGTTTTGTGGAGGATTAAGGCCGGCAGGATCATGGCGGCTGTCTCGGTGCGCAGGATGCGGGGGCCTAGGCCGACCGGCACAGCCCCGCTGGCGCACGCCTGGCGGACTTCGTCGTCGCTGAAACCGCCCTCCGGACCGATCAGCACGGCGATGGACGAAAGCGGACGGTCGCCAGGTCTCAACGCCTCTTCGAGCGCGTTGGTCGGTCCGGAGGTGGCCGCGATCAAAGTGCGATCGAACGTGTCGAATTGGGCGAGGGCTTCGTTCCAGGGGGTGGCTTCGGCAATCTCCGGAATGCGACCGCGATGCGACTGTTCGGCCGCCTCGGTCAGGATGCGCCGCCAGCGAGTGAGCTTCTTGGCGTCGATCTGCCTGGCCCGGGCGATGCTCCGCTCGGTCTGCACTGGAACGAACCGCGCCACACCCACCTCAGTGCCTTTTTGGAGCACCCACTCGAACTTCTCCCGCGCCAACAAACTCTGAAACAACGTGATCCGGACTCTAGGCTCTCCGGAGGCTTCCGATTTCGCTGTGATCTCGCCTATCACTTCCCGTTTCGTTACGGTCGTCAAGGTCACAGCGTACTCATACCCGGCGTTGTCCAACACGACAATTGCGTCGCCTGTCTTGAGTCTGAGCACGTGATAGACCTGGTGCGCCTGCTCAGCACTGAGCCGAACAGCCGGACCCTCAAAACCCGATTCGGAAACGAAAAAACGATTACTGCTCATACAATGGGACATCTTATTATAGTTTTCTGTCATTTACGGGTGGCTTATTATACTTTTGGGCCAAAAAGTACAGTAGGGGCAAAATCAGAGGTGTGGTTTGGCGGGTATGATTTCCATTTTGTTCGAGGATGAGGACGTTATCGCGGTCGATAAGCCTGAGGGGTTGGTGGCGATTCCGGAGCGGCGCCCGCAGGGCGATTCGCTGTTGGAATTGCTCGGCGCCCAGCGGGAGGAGAAGCTCTTCGTCGTCCACCGGATCGACAAGGACACCAGTGGCGTGATCGTCTTCGCCCGCAACGCCCAGGCCCATCGTTTTCTCAACCAGCAGTTCGAAGCCCGGCAAGTGGAGAAGGTCTACCTGGCCCTCGTCCACGGGGTGGTCGGCCAAGACGGTGGGACGATCGATCAGCCGTTGCGCCAGTGTGGCTCGGGCCGCATCGCGGTCGACGCTGAGCGGGGCAAACCCAGCGTCACGGATATCCGCGTCGCCGAACGTTTCGCATCGCACACGCTCATCGAAGCCCACCCGCGCACCGGGCGGCGTCATCAGATCCGCGTCCATCTCTACCACCTCGGCCATCCCATCGTGGGCGACCCGCTCTACGGCGAGGCAGTGATACAGAAAGGTTTCCCACGCCTGATGCTCCACGCTCGCATGCTCACTCTCCAACTGCCCTCGGGCGCCGACCTGACCGTCGAAGCCCCCATCCCCGAATCCTTCCAGGCAAGTTTGGAGGACATCACGGGGACGTGATCTCCGTATCATCGGGCGGAGCGGCCAGGGCGGCGAGGATGCGACGGGCGGTTTCGGGGGGCAGTTCCGTTTCGGATGTGTCGTCGTGCTCTGCGGCGATACGGCTGCCGGCGGCGGGATTGTCGAGCGTGATGATGTCGAGACAGGCCTTGCGGGCGACCTCCTCCTTCTCGCAGTCGGTCAAGTGGACGAGCTTGCCCGCGGCGACGGTGGCGTAGCGGGCGAGGATGAGGCGGCCCGAACGATAGGCCTGGGCCATCCTTCGTTCGAGACAGAGAACGAAATGCTCGTCGGCCAGCCAGCGGTTGTACAAGGCACTGCTGACGTGGTGTTTGTCCAGTACCTCCTGCTCGTCCAGTTCGGCGGTGAACAGATCCTCGATCAGGGCACGTTGTCGTCGGGTGAGGTTCTTCGCTTCGGTCATGGTGGCACCTTCATTTCATTGGGGTGATTGGGAAACGGTCTTTGTCTGTTGGCAGGTTTGACGTTACACTTGGGGCTTTGGTGTTCCGATTAAGCATAGCGGATCCATGCGGGATCAGAGAAATCAGTCAAGGAGAGAACGATGAACGGAAAAGGATTGATCTGTTTCGCGGTGTTGGTGGCGTTGGCTATGACCGTGGGC
>Ga0272443_10004625_pt1 | contig 14814 bp, 8 predicted proteins | sample SSMAcet12_FD_193581 | JGI IMG/M metagenome (GOLD analysis project Ga0272443, IMG submission 193581) | Marine sediment archaeal communities from Little Sippewissett salt marsh, Falmouth, MA, United States - SSM-Acet-12 | ecosystem: Environmental > Aquatic > Marine > Wetlands > Sediment ...
CGGAGCTAGCACCAAAAGGAGAACTTGAAAGTATTCTCGTTGACCGAATAATATCGTCAACCTGGAGGCTAAAGAGGGCTATTAAAATTGAGAGCAAATTTGTTCAGTCGGAATTTGATGAATGTAAGTCTGATCGATGGTCAGGGAATGTTCATAATTCTGATAGGGCATGGAATTTAGTTGTATCCCGCGAATTGGGCAATAGGAGTTGTTGGTTGAATTTGCTTCGCTATGAAACCTCTATCGAAAAGCAGATTTATAAGGCCCTGCACGAGTTAATCAGAATCCAGGGTGCGCGTAAAGGCGAAAAGCCGCCTGCTCCGATTGCTATTGATTTGGACGTGGCTAAGGATTTATAGTTGGCTTCGTTTCGCAAAATGGTTGACAAGTATTCGAATGTGATGTTGCTTTTTAAGTGGTTATACCTATTGGTGTTACAGTCGAATAAAAGGACCTTTGTATTCGAACAATTCCTATTAATTTCGGTAAAAAATATCGATTTTTTTTTGAGGTAATCATCTGATGGGAAGATATCCATGGTCAAACAGAACTACTGTCGAAGAATGCAGAGTATTAAACGTTTTCAATATGACAAGAGACGGAGTCTTTAAAAAGGGCCCCGGGAACTCATGGATATCAAAATGGATTAATTCACGCGGCGAAGAGACAAATAGCATTGGATATTGGGTGCATAAGAATAACATTGGCGGACTATATCTTGAACTCCAATATACAATAACAAAAAAGTCTTCTGGTGAAACAGAGGAAATGGTCTATCGAGTAAACCTTGAGCGAACTTCATGTAATTTCGGTGGTTTCAGATATTGGTTTATTTGTCCTTTGGTGGAAAATGGCAAACCGTGTCAACGCAGGGCGGGAAAACTCTATCTGCCACCAGGTGGAAAATATTTTGGCTGTCGTCAATGTTATAATCTTACTTATTCATCGCAAAAGGACCATGATAAAACGGCTGATTTCTATCGGAAAAATCCAGCAGTGCTGTTACATCGCTTAGAAAATGATGATCCTAAAGCGGCCTTGGTTGCCTTAAAATGTTTTATTAATCTTTGATCAATTGGTTAGCCAAAAACGACTATATATATTCCGCTTGTGTTAATTTTATAATTAATATATCTTTTTGTCAACATTTGTAGTAATCTCCCGCCGGCAATTGCTGTGGGGCGAATTGCATTAAATAATAACGGGGGTAAATATGCCGCGGCATAGAAGTTTAAATTTAAGAAAATTCCTTGACCCTATTCCCGAAGCTTTACTTAAGGAATATTTTGTAATGAAAATGCCCGAAGGGATTCCACAATCGATAAAATCTTATGATTACGAATCTATTAAAGCCTATTTGGAATCCATTAAGGACGATCAGTTGGAAAGAAGCATTCTCGAAGATTTTACCCATATCAATGATGTTTGCGAGAAAGTAATGAACTTTCTGATCACAGCTATAAATAACAATGGGATAGAAATCTCCAAAGAGAAGAATAGAGAAGAGCTGTCTATGTGCGTCTTCCTTCATCATAAGGATGCATTCGAATACGCCTATGATCATTATTGCTTATATAATTCATCGAGCAAGATGAGCCACCACCGAATAGCTTCCGAGAATTTTACACTAACATCCAATAAAATTGAACGCTTTAAGGAAAAACTCATAAACTTTTATGCTAATCTGGCCAAAGGACAAGAGTGCGATATCAGACATTACAATGAGGACAACCAAACAGTAATTGTAATAATCCATGGCTCTTATAAACGATCGGTTGCCATATGGAAAAAGCATCAGTTAGATATGATTTATTTCAGACCTGCACATGAAGATGTCCTTCTATATAAAAAGGGCGATTCGGTCTTATCGATAAAGGCGCCATATAAAAAAGATAAAGAAAATTATATAAAGGCATTCACGGAGATTATCCTCGAAGATAAAGATCAATTTAACCGCCCGGACTTGGATATAACATATTCTTTGGGACCGCTTCAGGATGGATCATTTAGCTTTTACGGAAACGAACTGATTAGCTCAATAACTCTGTTGGAGGTTAAACTTCGGCTCAGAGGACGTACAAATCCTGATATAATCATTAAATCCGGAGATGTTCTTAAGACATTGGGAGAGGATTTTACTACTATTAGCCTTAATTCAGGGGAACTTGTTCATGCCAAATTTAGATTCAGGCTAAATGTGGAGGGCAAAACAAAGAATGTTACATTCGAAATAACTCCCCCAAACGTAACCGATCTCACCAGGAAAAAACATGCTGAAATAATCGGCGATTACCTAAAGGAGAACGGAATCAAACTCGTATGATAGATTTTCTGCTTAAAGAAATCGAAAAAAGTCCAAATCAGATTTTCACAAAGAGTGAACTGGAATCGATATCCGTTGAGGAATTTGCAAGACTGAAAAAATCGGGCGTATTGGCTTTCCGCCAGCCACCCGAGCGAGAACTGGAAAGAATTAGGCTACCGCGATGTCAACATGGGTGTTCATTGACGGTCTCCCCTGTTGGCGATCAACTTGAGGCGGTTTGCCTGGATCATCCGGAGGAAGGCTCTTTTCCCGTTCATCATGACGATCTTTTCAGATATATATTCTCAATCGATACATTTCTCAATCTTATCCGGAAAGCCAACGGATTTGAGGGCAAATTTCGAAGGATTGAAGGTGGCTATTTTTACATAGGATTTAAGCTCTACGATGATAAGCAAGTCGGATTTATTTTCATCCCTAAAATCGATAAAAGCGAATATGTTACGCTTTCAGGCTTGAAACACATCTGTGAGGATGATGATTTTGTGATTGTATTAACTCCCGTTTCAGAAATCGACGACGTTTTATTAAAAAAGGCGATCCGAAGTAGCAATATCATTCAAATATCTATTTTGCCTATTCTGAATCCTGAGACATTTGAATTACAAATTAGTGACATCATTGCAAAGTATTTAAGGCCGAAGTCTGTACTGACGGCAAGACAGAAGAAGGATTACAATAAGTATAAATACTTATGCAAAGACAAGATTCATTTATCAGGATTTGCCCCAGGATACCTAAGCAATTTAATTTTGGTAAATGGATCTGAAATAAAAATCGGTGATTCATTGTTTCATTTACTCCTTCGATTGGCGCTTGAGCTTAAAGGGAAGAATGGCGGCTGGATAAATACTTATACTTTGTTTGATGAACATATCATTTCGGATACCGATAGATATCAAATCTACAGTAACCTTAGATCGGCGATTAAAGGATACTTGATTGAGAAGGATGGAAGGAAATTTATCGAATCAGATGGTTCTACGAATTACCGAATTTCGACTCACCCCGATTTCGTTACGTATGACAAAAGGAAATTAAAGCGACACCAGAATGCTCAAATAAGGAGAATTGCGGGTGAATTACCTAAATCTCGTCGCATAATTGACACAAAACCGAAATAATAGAACATCATATCGATGCCCGACTACAACTTACGGCATTTCAGCTTAGAGCATATTGTTCGGAGACCTATAATATTTTTATGCAATCGTAACACTTGAATCAAAACTAAAAGCGTCCATTGAACCAGTCTTATAAAATCCTGGTGTCAGGTGTCATTAGAAAAACTCATGTTCATAGGTCGCGGTATATTATTGGAAATTTATTACATCAATGAGACGTTTAAGTCTCCAAAATATTTGAGCTATTGACAGTGATGTTTTTATACGCTAATTTAAAACTAGAAGGAGTCAATAATTGTCCGAAAATCATATGTGAATTGCGTATTAAACCAATAGGAATAAACCATAATTCTAGATAGATCAGCGGTCGGAAATGAAAGAAAAAATAAATAGCGACAGTATTGAAAATAAATTCTTTGAAGCGCCGATTCTTAACTCACCTTATGAATATCCCTCACGGCACTGGGAACTTGATGAACAGGGCCAACCAACTCAGCGGATTATAGAAAGACGCCGTGGAGCAGAATTTATTACGCCAATTCCTAAACCAAGGAAGCGCCGGGGATCCGTCGAACAACGGCAAATTATATTCGATGAAGGCAAGGGGCTTTCAACTGAAGATCAAATATATGATCCTACGCCGGTCATAAATTCTCTTCGACGCCAGGTCGATCAATGGCGTAATATCCCCAATCCCAGTGACTGGCAGGTTACTTCGGAAACAGTTCGATTACTTGAACATTGGAGACATCATAATTTTAACAATCTTCGGCCCTTTTTCTGTCAAGTTGAAGCGGTTGAAACAGCTATTTGGCTTATCGAAGTGGCCCCAAAATCCGGAAAAACGGGAAAAACACTCATTGATCATCTAATAAATGCGAATAATGATGCGAATCCTGACCTATTGAGGATCGCATTAAAAATGGCAACCGGATCTGGCAAAACCACTGTTATGGCCATGCTAATTGCATGGCAAACTATTAATGCAATTCGTCATCCAACAAGCCGGAATTACACTCGGGGTTTTTTGGTTGTTACTCCTGGCATAACTATCCGTGATAGACTTAGAGTTTTGCAGCCGAATGATCCTGACGCCTATTATAAAGATCGCGAACTGGTGCCCAATGAATTGCTGGGTGACTTAGAACGGGCTAAAATTGTAATAACCAATTTTCACGCATTCAAACTAAAAGAGCGGGTCGAGCTATCAAAAGGTGGCCGGTCATTACTTCAAGGTCGGGGTGATAATTTAAATACGCTGGAAACTGAAGGACAGATGATTCAGCGTGTTATGCCAGAATTAATGGGAATTAAGAACATCCTTGTTTTCAATGATGAGGCTCACCATTGTTATCGTGAAAAGGCCGGTACTACAGATAAGATAAAACTTAAAGGTGATGAAAAAAAGGAAGCGGAGGAAAACAATGAGGCTGCCCGCCTTTGGATTACCGGGCTCGAAATCGTCAATCGAAAATTAGGTATCTCACGGGTTATGGATCTTTCGGCGACACCTTTCTTTCTCCGAGGTTCCGGCTATGCAGAAGGAACATTATTCCCCTGGACGATGAGCGACTTTTCGCTGATGGATGCAATTGAATGTGGTATTGTCAAACTGCCACGGGTTCCGGTGGCGGATAATATTCCTGGCGAAGATATGCCTAAATTCCGAAATCTCTGGGAACATATACGAGCCAGAATGCCCAAAAAAGGACGGGGCAAATCAAAAAAACTCGATCCTCTAAGCATACCGGTTGAATTACAAACAGCTTTAGAAGCCCTTTATGGCCATTATGAAAAAACATATAAATTATGGGATGAAGCCGGTGTAAGAGTCCCCCCATGTTTTATAATCGTTTGCAATAATACATCCACGTCAAAACTGGTTTATGATTATATATCAGGCTTTGAAAGAGAAAAAGAAGACGGGTCAACTATTCTAGAAAATGGTCGTATCCCGCTTTTCAGAAATTATGACGAACATGGAAATCCTTATGCCCGACCAAACACGCTTTTAATAGATAGCCAACAGATTGAATCCGGTGACGCTTTGGATATAAATTTCCGAAAAATGGCGGAAGACGAAATTGATAGATTTCGGCGAGAGATTATCGAACGAACCGGTGATCGACATCAAGCTGAAAATATATCTGATGTTGACCTTCTACGGGAAGTAATGAATACCGTTGGTAAAGAAGGTCGTTTAGGAGGGGCAATTCGATGTGTGGTTTCAGTTTCCATGCTTACTGAAGGCTGGGATGCCAATACGGTAACACATGTATTAGGAGTAAGAGCGTTTGGCACCCAACTGCTATGCGAACAGGTTATCGGTCGAGCCCTCCGACGACAATCTTATGATTTAAATGATGAAAACCTATTTAATGTGGAATATGCTGACGTATTGGGTGTCCCTTTTGATTTTACTGCCAAACCAGTTATATCAAAGCCGCAGCCTCCCCGCGAGACAATCCAGGTTAAGGCAATCCGGCCAGAAAGAGATCGCCTTGAGATTAAATTTCCAAGAGTCGCAGGTTATAGAGTTGAATTACCGGAGGAAAGGCTTACAGCGGAGTTTAATGAAGACTCAATTCTTGAACTTTCACCTGATCTTGTCGGGCCCTCAATTACAAAGAACCAAGGAATCATTGGAGAAGGTGTTGATCTAAATCTAATTCATACAGGCGATTTACGTCGATCGACAATATTATTCCACGTAACCAAGCGGCTGATTTATACAAAATGGCGTGATCCCGGCGATGAACCAAAACTACATCTGTTTGGTCAGCTAAAACGAATTACTAAACAATGGCTGGATAATTGTCTGAATTGCACAGGCGGAACTTATCCCGCTCAATTAATGTATCAGGAACTTGCTGATATGGCATGTGAACGGATTACCGCAGGAATAACTCGTTCACTTATTGGAGAAATGCCGATAAAAATAATACCTGATCCATATAACCCCTCAGGATCCACCAGCTATGTCAATTTTACAACATCACGAAAAAATCGCTGGGAAACAGATTCACGAAAATGCCATATAAATTGGGTAATTTTAGATAGTGATTGGGAGGCGGAGTTCTGTCGTGTGGCGGAATCTCATCCGAAAGTTAAAGCTTATGTTAAAAATCACAACCTTGGTTTATTGGTGCCTTATAAATATGGCTCTATCAAGCGCACTTATATTCCAGATTTTATTGTTACTATTGACAATGGCCCGGATAAAGATCCGATAAATCTTATAATCGAAATCAAAGGTTATCGTCGTGAAGATGCAAAAGAAAAGAAATCCACAATGGAAAACTATTGGATTCCCGGTGTCAATAATGATGGGAAATATGGACAGTGGGCATTTGCAGAATTTACCGAAGTACATGAAATCGAATCAGAGTTTAACAATTTGATAAATAGAGTGTCCGCCACAGAGGTGGAATAGGATAAAAGATGGTAAAGAAATCACCCAAAAAGAAAACGAAAAAGTCGGTTGAATCTCTAACTCATAAGGATGCTTCAAGAAAGAATATCCCGACTGCAGAGTTTCAATCGGCAATGCGAAAAGATGAACAAAGACCCATTCAAATAGCATATGAATGCCGAAATCGTGATCTTGACCCCCAGCTTGTCTGGCGCGGCAAAGATGAACAGGATTGGTCGGACTTGGTTGTCCAGGCACCACCTTTGTATATCCAGGAAAAAGTCCATCCAAAAGTATTAATAGATGATTTAATACGACGAACTAAATCCAATGAGAAATCAAAATCACAGGAGATTGACCTCTTTGCCGATTTCAATGGATTGCCAAAAGATAGTACAAGTACCGAGTTCTATCAACACGATGCTAACTGGTCAAATCGTATGATTCTTGGCGATAGCTTACAGGTAATGGCCTCTTTGGCAGAACGTGAAGGGCTGCGTGGCAAGGTTCAGTGTATATATATTGACCCGCCCTATGGCATCAAGTTTAATTCAAATTTCCAGTGGTCGACGACATCTCGCGATGTAAAAGATGGTAAGGCAGACCATATCACCCGTGAGCCGGAACAGGTGAAGGCCTTTCGTGATACATGGCGTGATGGGATTCATTCTTATTTGACTTATTTACGAGATAGACTAACGGTTGCGAGGGACCTGCTGACTGAATCTGGCTCTATATTTGTGCAGATTGGAGATGAGAATGTTCATAGGGTGCGGGCATTGATGGATGAAGTATTTGGCGAAAAGAATCACTGCACGACAATCGTGTTCGTAAAGACAACGAGTCAGACGAGCGAAATGCTACCGCCGGTTTACGATTCAATAGTCTGGTATGCGAAATCGAAACAGCTATCGAAGTATCGCACACTTACTCGACCCAAGCCACTTGCAGAGATGGTCGCCACGACCTACAGGAAGATCGAACTAAACGATGGCACGATCCGAAACATGAACTCGGGAGAAATTAAGAATCCTGAACAGCTGAAAGCGTACGGCAAAATCATGTGTTTCGGCGACATGGTTTCTCAGAGCGGCAGCGAATCGACGACCCAGCCACTTGAGTGGAGAGGACAAGTATTTCGTCCTCGGTCAGGCGGTTGGAAAACGAGTTCGTCCGGCCTTAACGTCTTGGCGAAAGCTGACCGTCTCGGTGCCAGTAGCGCTACGCTGCTCTACAAACGCTATTTCAATGATTATCCGTTCACGGCGATGGACAACCTGTGGCAAGACACACAGTTAGGGGGCTTCCTGCGCAGCGAGCAGAAAGTCTATGTCGTGCAGACAGGCATTGAGGTGGTGAAGCGCTGCATTTTGATGGCAACTGACCCCGGTGATCTTGTACTCGACCCAACCTGCGGTTCAGGCACCACTGCCACCGTTTCTGAGCAGTGGGGCCGTAGGTGGATTACTATTGACACATCGAGAGTGTCATTGGCTTTAGCACGGGCTCGCATTATGGGTGCACGCTATCCTTACTACCTCTTGGCCGACAGCAAAGGCGGTCAACTCAAAGAGGCCGAATTGGCACGATCAGTCCCATCAGAATCATCTACGTACAGCAACATTCGTCAGGGTTTTGTGTATGAGCGTGTCCCACACATTACACTCAAGTCCATTGCCAACAACGCTGAGATCGACGTGATCTGGGAGAAGTTCCAAGAAGAACTCGAACGTCTGCGAGAGAAACTCAATACGGCTCTGAAGCAGAAGTGGGAGGAATGGCAAATCCCACGTGATGCCGAAGACAAATGGTCAGCAAAGGCAAAAGAATTACATGCCGAATGGTGGGAGCAACGCATAGCCCGCCAGAAAGAGATCGACGCATCCATCGCCTCCAAAGCAGATTATGAATATCTATACGACAAACCATATGAAGATAAAAAGAAAGTCCGTGTAGCTGGACCATTCACTGTGGAAAGTCTTTCACCTCACCGTGTCCTTTTTGTTGACGAAAACGATGAGTTGATTGTTCCCAAGGAAGCTAAAGATTCAGAACAAGATTTTGTGCAAATGATATTGGAAAACCTTAAAACAGCGGGAGTGCAACAGGCGCACAAAGAAGATAGAATCAGTTTTTCCTCGATTACACCCTGGCCGGGACATTTCGTTTGCGCAGAGGCACGATATTTCGAAGGGGATAAAAAGTCTGGAAAAGAAAAACATGCCGCAATATTTATGGGACCCGAGTTTGGAACGGTTGGCCGTCCCGATTTAGTTTCCGCGGCAAAAGAAGCAGGAGATGGCGATTTCGATGTATTAATTGCATGCGCTTTCAATTATGATGCACATTCAACAGATTTTGATAAACTCGGCCGCATAACCGTTCTGAAGGCACGAATGAATGCTGATCTGCATATGGCTGATGATTTAAAGAATACCGGCAAAGGCAATCTATTCGTAATTTTTGGTGAGCCAGATATCGATATTATGGATGTTGAAAACAATCAGATTCAGGTTAAAATAAACGGAGTGGATGTATTCCACCCTAATACTGGTGAAGTTCGAAGTGATGGAGCCGAAGGAATAGCGTGTTGGTTTGTTGATACGAATTATAATGAAGAAAGTTTTTTTGTGCGCCATGCCTATTTTTTGGGTGCAAACGATCCATATAAATCCTTAAAGACGACACTTAAAGCAGAAATAAACAAAGAAGCTTGGGAAACGCTTAAGAGTGATATTTCTCGTCCTTTTGACAAGCCCGAATCTGGTCGTATAGCAGTCAAAGTGATTAATCATCTCGGTGATGAAGTAATGAAGGTTTATAAGGTAGGGTAGATTTCTTGAACATGGTACTACTTCTGGAGGAGCAAGTTCATGTCATGTTGGTTTTGGAATATCGATAAGGCTGAAACGAAGTACTTTATGGAAGAACTGTCTGCCGGCAAGTTGCGCCAGGGCTGGGGGTATAGTGATAACCTAAATTTGAGAAAACTCCGAGAACGCATTGATCGAGGGGAGCAATTGGAGGAATACGAAGATGCCGCTTGGACTCGTGTTTCCCCTATGCTGTTAATCAAGGCGGACGATCTTGTTATAGTCAAGAATGTGCCTGATAGTAACCACTTCACCCTTGTAGAGGTTTCAGGTGAATACGGATTCGAAATAGGGGATTTAGGCGACTATGGCCATTACCTACCGGTTAAGGTTTTGAAAGAGTTTCATAAACATGCATACATTGTGCGTGCACCAATGGTGAATGCGCTTGAACGGGAGGCTCACCCCATCAGAGTTACTTACAAGCATGCAAGTTCAGTCGAAGACCTAAGGGCTTTGGCCGGCTCCATTACTGAGGAACAAGCCAAGAAAGTTGAAGAGTTTAGGGAGATCGCCAATTCCTGGAAGAGGAAATTGAGTGATCATTTAAGAGAATATCTCCACGGGGAATACTTGAATTCCAGAAAGGCTGAGAAGTTAATCGAGGCATTGCTAATTGCCGACGGTTTTGACGTAGACTTTACGGCTGGACCATCTGAAAGAGGGGCTGATTTGATCACATTTGTTCCCCTTACGTACAACTTAAAGGCGAAATTAGCGCTGCAAATCAAGAAGCATACGGGTATTGATAATGATTTAACTGGTATTAATCAGATAATCGGAGCATTTGAGGCACATCGAGCGGACGCAGGTTTATTAGTCACGTTTGCCGACGAGCTTGGGCCAGACCTTGAGAAGAAAATCCGAGAAGCGAGGAGAAAGTACAACCTCGATGTTTTGTATGGAGAAGAACTGTACGAGCGACTGCTCGAATTGATTGTAACTGGAAACGCGAATCCGCAAGATTCGTGAAGGGAATAAGCCCGGTCATCTATTTAACGACTTTCATAAGGTTATCTCAATGGAATTCAGAATCGCAGATACATTTACTGATAGTCTGGCGAAATTGACCGGTCAAGAACAAAAGGTAGTAAAAACTACTGCCTTTGATTTGCAGCTAAATCCTGCCAATCCTGGAATGCAATTTCACAAAATCGATAAGGTAAAAGATCCAAATTTCTGGTCAATACGCGTTAGTCGGGATATAAGACTTATAGTCCATAAAACTGAATCTAGCCTATTATTATGTTATGTTGATCATCATGATAAGGCATATAAATGGGCGGAAAGCCGCAAGATAGAAACTCATCCCAAAACTGGTGCCGCCCAAATCGTGGAAATCCGTGAAACAGTAAAAGAAATTACTATTCCGGTTTATGTGCAGGAAGAACAACCAATTCCAGCAAAGCCCCTACTGTTTGAGACTCTCTCTGATGATCAGCTGCTCAGTTATGGAGTTCCGATCGAGTGGTTAAATGACGTACGGAAAGCGAATGAGGATTCATTGTTGGAATTAGCGAATCATCTCCCAAGCGAGGCGGCAGAGGCTCTTTTAGATATTGCTACGGGAGTGACTCCTCAATTAGCTATGCCGATCGATCCTCAAATAAATTCATTTGATCATCCCGATGCACGGCGCCGCTTCAGAATCATGAGTAATATTGAAGAACTCGAGAGGGCTTTGAATTATCCATGGGAAAAATGGACGATTTTTCTTCATCCTATGCAACAAAATATCGTTGAATATGATTACAATGGCCCAGCAAGAGTTTCGGGATCGGCGGGAACCGGTAAGACAGTAGTTGCCTTGCATCGTGCCGTATTTTTGGCTAGAAATAATCCCGATGCGCGTATTTTGGTGACGACATTTTCTGATACTCTGGCTAACTTACTTCGAACCAATCTAAGAAGATTAATTAGTAATGAGCCTCGTCTGGGCGAACGTATTGAAATTCATACCATAAATGCAATTGGAAATCGTCTATACCGACTAAATTTCGGGAAAACAAATATTGTATCCGACGAAAAGCTATTAGGTCTGATTGAAAAAGCCGCAGGTGAAGTAGAAGATCACAAGTTTGGATTACATTTCCTTAAAACCGAATGGGAGCATGTGGTTGATGCCTGGCAATTGGAAACTTGGGAGGATTATAGAGATGTTTTGCGGCTTGGGCGAAAAACACGACTATCAGAAAATCGAAGAGCAGTATTATGGTCGATTTTTGAAAATGTAAGGAGTAAGCTTGAAAATATTGACTCGGTAACGTATGCGAAGTTATTAGAGAAGGTATCTCAGCGAATAATACAATCAAAACGACCGCCCTTCGATTTTATAATTATCGATGAATCTCAGGATTTAAGTGTACCTCAGTTAAAATTCATCGCAGCGTTAGGCTCATTTAATCCTAAAAGCCTTTTCTTCGCAGGAGATTTGGGTCAAAGGATCTTTCAGCAGCCTTTTTCATGGAAATCATTAGGTGTTGATATTCGCGGACGATCTCGTATACTAAAGGTAAACTATCGAACTTCTCACCAAATCAGAACTCAGGCGGATCGGCTTTTGGCACCGAAAATTGCTGATGTTGATGGTATTACTGAAGAGAGAATTGGAACAGTTTCAGTATTTAACGGGCCAAATCCGGAGATTATAACTTGTGAAACGGTGGAGGATGAAGTTAACACTGTGGGAAAATGGGTTTCTGATAAAATCAAAACGGGATTGAAGCCAGGCGAAATCGGGTGCTTTGTTCGCTCTGAATCGCAACTTTCAAGGGCAAAAGCTGCAATTGACGTATCTGGCTTTCCATATGTAATTTTAGATACAAACGATGAATTGTCTAGTAAACATATATCTATAAGTAGTATGCACTTGGCCAAAGGTCTGGAGTTTCGCGCTGTGGTTGTGATGGCTTGTGATGATGAAATAATCCCATTACAAAAGAGAATAGAAGATGTTACGGATGATACTGATCTAGATGAAGTCTATAATACCGAACGCCATTTACTATATGTTGCATGTACAAGAGCCCGTGATAATTTATTGGTAACCAGTGTCAAACCAGCATCAGAGTTTATTGATGACTTAAAAATGTGAGGATTAATTTTTAATATGACCGGTAAAGTACAAAGCGGTACTCTTAATCGCTGGTTTGAGGAACTCTGCCGAATAAAGTACGGGGCACTCCAAGAGATAACAATAACCAGCGGTTTAAGGATATCGCACGGCCACTTACCGGTAATGGGTGGCGTATATGCTTTCTGGTGGACTGGCAAAATGTCGATACTCAGATCAAAAAAACGTAATCGATTTCTTGAATTAAAAGGTCCCGACGGGGCGCCAGTTCGGCTTAAAATCGGTGACACCTGGCTGGGGATCAATACAAAACTTCCCATACCGCTTTATGTTGGGAAAAATGCCGCTGACATTTCCAAAAGAATCGGCCAACACATGCGATTAAAAGATAAAAGGATGTTTCCATTAGGTGGCAGTGCGAAAAAGATGAAAGCCCCCACGACAAGTTGTCAATTGCGAGCCGGGATTGAGCACTTTTTCCCTTTTGAGAAAGATACCAGATCCTTGATGCTCGACAATGAGGGATTATCATATGTCATTCTTGACGGAGAGGAACACGCTGTCAACCGATTTTATTTAGAGGATTTGGCGATTGGGCTTATGAGACCACCTTTTAATGTCGATATTGAAAGATAATCACCTAATAATCTATAGTTTTCTGCCTCTTTTGACGTCTTTTTGACACAAATCCATTTAGGCCCCGTTCTATCTTCGCGTCAGTATATAAGTTAGAAGAATCGGGCTTCGAACTGCTGGTTCGCGAACATAAATAATTAAAGTAATTACTTGGCTAGAATGGGATCGATTTTTCGTCTTGCAATCCATTTCCCAAGGAATATATTCTATATGTAGGCAAAAATAAATTCGGCGCAATTGTTTAAGAGAGTATACGATATGTTCTCTTAATAAAATCTGTTTTAAGGCAATATGCTTAGTCCTGGTTCGAAATTTGCAGATTATGAAATTATAGAGATCCTTGGCTCCGGTGCTATGGGGGTGGTATACAAAGCCATCGACAAAAGGCTTGACCGATTTGTTGCCCTTAAGCTGGTGGAAGATAAACTAAAGGATTCCCGGGAATATCAGGCAGGGCTTTCAAAAGAGGCAAAGCTGGCAGCGAAAATAGACTCACCTTATGTCGTTAAAGTCTGGGAACACTCTGTATTTCAAGAAAATCAATATACAGCCTTTGAGTTCGTTTCAGGCAAAGATTTAAGAAATGCATGGAGTGAATATAATGTTGATCGCAAAATAGACGTCACCAAACAGATTGCCGAAGGCCTTTTGGCCGCCCACTCGCAGGGATTAATACACCGTGATCTGAAACCTGAAAATATTAAAGTAAGCGATGAAGGCAAACCCAAAATACTCGATTTCGGATTGGCCAAAATGGCCCGCTCGGATAGCGTAGATCAAAGTGGTAATATTGAAGGAACCCTTTATTATTTATCGCCTGAACAAATCAACGGTAAACCTCTAGGTTTTTATTCGGACATCTTCAGTTTTGGAATAATTGCATATGAAATGTTCGTCGGGCAAAGGCCCTTTGAGGGCGAATATTCAGCTTCGATAATATATTCAATTCTTCATGAAGATCCTTCATTACCCTCAGAAATAAATACAGAATTACCGGATTGGTTTGACGAGTTCGCACTAAAGATGTTGGCGAAGCGGCCTGCTGACCGATTCGAGAATATGCAATCTCTGCTAGAACAGTTGGGCAAATATATCGCCGGTGCAATTCCGAAAGGTATTGATAAGGGAATAAGACCACGAAAAACGGTGACTGTAATTGACTTGAAGAATCTTTCCGATGATGAAGGTTGGAATTATTTTAGTATCGGATTTACTGACGACTTAATCAGTGAATTATCTCGCCGGACCGACCTTATTATTTCTTCGGAACCTGCCACAACATATACAAGGAGTCTTAAGGAAGTTTTCAATCAGTGCCGGTCGGACTTTGTGATAAGCGGATCAATATTAAAATGGCAAGATAAAATCAA
>Ga0272443_10004626_pt1 | contig 14808 bp, 17 predicted proteins | sample SSMAcet12_FD_193581 | JGI IMG/M metagenome (GOLD analysis project Ga0272443, IMG submission 193581) | Marine sediment archaeal communities from Little Sippewissett salt marsh, Falmouth, MA, United States - SSM-Acet-12 | ecosystem: Environmental > Aquatic > Marine > Wetlands > Sediment ...
TGTTTTCTTTTTTGAAAATAATTATTGAAAAGAAATTGTTAAGGAACATTTTTTCTTTTCTTTTACCGAGCTTCCAGGTTAAATATATAAATTTTGAGTAGAATTTACAATATTTTATCATAGGAGAATACATAATGATAACATTTTTTAAATTAGTCAATTTCCCTATTTCATTTGGTATTTCAGTTAGAGCAGATCCTTTTATTACCAAACTTTCTAAATTGATGAGATTTCCAATCCCTTTTGAAAGATGGGAAATACCTAAATTGTTCAAATATAGTTGTTTTAATGATTCTAATTTCCCAATTTCCTCAGGGAGACTGTCTATTGGCATATTTACAATTGATAGTTCTACTAAATTTTTGAAAGATGAAAATGTTTCTAATGAGTTAACAATATCAAGATTCCAATTTCTTTCTAAGTAAATAGATTCAATACTCTTTAATTTTCTAAAATATGAAGGGAAACTATCTATTTTAGTATTGTATAGATTAAATTCTCTAAGCTTCGTACAATTTTCTAATTGTATTGGTAGTTTTGATACATTTCCGAATATTGTAATATGAGTTAATTCTCTATAATTATCTGAATTATAATTTTGCCAATCTTCATCGCTATGAATAACCATTGAATATGGATTATTAAAGAACATAAGCATAATCACTGAAATAAGAATATACATAATCTGCTCCTATTTACTTCATAATAAAAAATTCTTTTGGGATGGATATTGGTTCTATTATTTTCTTACCTTTATCATCAAGTCCACTGAAAAATGTTACTTTGGATTTTGAGATTAAGATACCATATTGATATGATTTTGAATATTTTTTGTTTAAAACATTAATAGCCCTAAAATCCTGAGGATAAGTCGGATTTTCAGATGCTGTTAATGGGTGATCATGAACATAATATGTTGGACAGATTCCATCTTCTTTTGCTCCCAGAGCAGCTTTTTCTACTTCCTTAGATGCTTTATGTTGTACAGTCTGCTTTCCAATAGTACGTTCACTTCTGCCACCCCAAACAAAGTCATAATAATCACCTACTGAACCACCTTCTGACCCATCAATATATGATCCATGATTATCACATATTTTTTTTACGACTTCGTCACTTGGGAATAAATAGCTTGAACACTGAACAGAGGTCCAATTTATTTCCTCTGATCCATCCTCTGTTGTATATTTATTTTTATTAATAATTTCTGAATGTGTAGCATAAATATATTCTTGTGTTTCAAGATTTCCATCATCATATACATATCCTCGTTCATCTATGTAGAAAGCTAAACCATTATCATCATAGAATCTTATTGGATTATTCCCCGAATACTGATACGGACTCCACTCATAATACTCTTCCCATAGAGGGTCTATTGAAGTAAACCTCCCTGAAAGAAAATCATATTTGCGTGCTCCGAAGTCGCCGAGTAAGGACTCCTTATCCCTCTCCTTACCTATCCAACTTAAGCGGTTGTCTTTCTTTGTGTCAAAGAACTCATTGCCGAAGGGCTCGTACTCGTGGTCGCATAAAAAAAGCATCATTGAAGTCCAAGCTGCTTTTTAATCATTTTAACAATAGATTCTTTTATCTCGCTATGTCTTGGCACAGGTGCTTTTAAGTCCGTTCAGCTTGTTAATGTAAATATCATGCCTTGATCCATGTCTCTTAAGAACACAATTATTCTCACGAAGCATCTTTACGAGTTTTTGCCTGTTCAAAACTAAACCTCAACCAATATCTCTTTATTTTCAATGCGAGTATCTTCAAAATCATCTTCGAGAATTAGATGATAAGCATCTTTGATGTTTTCAATTAGTTCTTCCAGTGTTTCACCCTGGCTGAAAATACCGGGTATTTCTTTGAATTTCCCGACATACCAACCATCATCTATCCAATATGTTAATGTTAAATTGATCATAATCACTCCCATATATAAATTTTAATAATAGACCAATTTCAAGAAAAATTATTTTCTATTTATCAATATTTGTAAACCTACACTATAGAAAATCATATTTTCAAAAAGTTAAGATATAGTCCATCTCGCAGATGGACTACATCTAGTATAGTTATCTTTTGTGTCAAAGAACAACAAAATTATTTTTTTGAGTAAATATTAATCACTTTCAAATAATTTTTCTAAAAAATCCAGCTTATTCATCAACCAACTGCTTTAATGGCGGAGGCCCTTCTTTCTTAACTTTTTCGATTGCCTCTAACCAGTATTCCCAAAAAGCACTATCTGCTGGTGTATCAGCTGATAACCAATACTCACCTCCGCTAAGTATATCTGTTAAATCTGTCGAACCTGTTTGTTCCCAGTATTCTTTAAGCATGTATAACATAGCGTCATAGCCTTCTTTCTCAGTGATCAATTCTTCACTGAAAATTCTTCCGGATTCGCTAATTTTACCTTTACTTTTAAATTCCATAATTTAACTACTTTAATCCATATCGTTTAACAATATCAACCTGTGTTTTATTAATTCCAGCACCTTTAATTATGCCATTTCTTGTATATGTATATATCTGTGTCCCATCATTTAATGTTTTAGGATACCAACTTTTTCCATAAGCGTCGACACCCAAGCTTTTACCATTTGAAATTTCAGTTATCAGTGCTCTATTAGCAGGAGTATCAGTCAATTTATTAGCTCCTTTAAATAAGTGTTTAGCTAATTTCCCTTTTGGAATTACATTTTTCCCAAATTTTGCAGATGTACGAGTAAACTAGCCTTTAACTCGCTTTCGTTTTTTTATTTCAAATAAATCAAATTTAATATCATTTATTTGAACTACTCTTTCGATTCCCTTTTCATCTTCTAATAATACAAAATTGAAAATTGGTTCTTTATGATAGAATCCATCTTTAAAAGAAACAAGATGTATAAAATCAGAATTGCTGATATATACGAATTTTTCATTAAGGAAATCAAATATCTTATCTTGAGAAGATTGATTTATCTTTACTGAAAAATTAGGCAGAGCATTCTGATCTGTTATTCTACTACTTGTTCCATTAAAATCTGCACCCTCTCCATAAACTTCTAAATAAAAATTTAATTTTATAATCTTTCGTTCAACTAATATTTCCCAATTTGCTTGTAACCAATCACTTACCGAACTCTCATCAGTTGTATAATAACGTTCAATAAGAAGAGGCATTACGGTATTCCAAGTATTGTTTAGAAACTCAGCAAAAATCCGAATAGCTTTATCTAAATTTTCATTTATCATATTTAAACCTATTTAAAATATTTAACTCTTGTTGTGTTGGAAGTCTTTTATATCCTTTTGAACCAGGCAGTGAATTATTAAATTTCACTTTTTGTAAAGTTCCGGCAGGAGCTTTCGGATGAGTATTGGGAATCCATTTTTTTACTCTTGCTTTATTGATATCAATCTTACTTCCATCTTTAAATATAATTTCTACTGCCTTACCATCTCTTCCCATACGAGGAGTTGCTTTCTCTACAGTCTTTCCAAATAATTTGAATCCACCTTTAACTACACCCTTTGTAGCTAGTCCCGCACTACTATAATACCCATGAGTTATTAATATTGCTTCACCAAGTCCAGTCAACCAATGTACTAATGCTTCGCCATAGGCACCTCTATTTATGCAATCAGAAGCTAATTGGCATTGTCCCCAAACTGGAATATAATACCCTGCATCCCAAAGAAAGTTCCAAAAAGTATATTCACCACCTTCGGTATTTGTCGAAGCTTCTTCAGATCCTTTAACATTCTCATTAGCAGTTTTTCCATTGTCTCCATTCTGTACATTTATAAAATTTTCATCTTGAGGTCCCATAGAAAAAGCATATCCAAATGAAGAGGATGACCAGTTAATTTCACCAGCCACTGCCAGACCTGAAAAATCAATAAGTGAAATGGGTCTATTCAATGAATACTGATACGGCGTCCACTCATAATACTTCTCCCACAGCGGATCAATACTTGTAAACCTTGCAGAAAGAAAATCATACTTGCGGGCACCGAAGTCGCCAAGCAAGGACTCTTTATCTCTCTCCTTACCTATCCAGCTTAAGCGGTTGTCTTTCTTTGTGTCAAAGAACTCATATAACATCTATCAATGTAATGATCTATAAACTTCTTTTCTATGTGCAATTTTTATTATTTCGACAACTAATATATCATCATAGATGGAATAAATAACTCGGTATTCATTCACTCTAATTCTGTATAATACTTCTGATCCTCTAAGTTTTCTTGATCCTTTTTTCCTTGGGTTGTTTTTTAAACCTGAAATACTATCGTATATATTTAAGGCAATTTCTTTTGGGATTTTAGTAATTTCCTTTATAGCTGATTTTTTCCAGAGGATTTTATAATTCCGCATTATAATTCAATATTTCTTTGACAATATGATGATCATATAAATCCTCGTTTTTTCTTTCGGCAACTGTTTTTAAATCCTCTAAATCCTCAAGCAATTGTTCAAATTCATTTATTGGTATTTGAACAGATATCTTATTACCTCTTGAATCAACTAAATATTCTACTGTCATAGTTACTCCTTATTTCATTTATTATCATACACGATAATAATTAAAGAATATTATTTCAACTTCGTCACTCAGTACTGATACGGAGTCCACTCATAATACTCCTCCCACACCCACCAGGGGTAGCGGGTCTATTGATGTAAACCTTCCCGATAGAAAATCATACTTGCGAAATCAAAGAACAAATATTTGAGATTAATTAATTACATTATTGACCAACACAAAGTTATTCCTCTATCACCAAGAAGTTTTAAATCTTTTGGAAGAATCTCAAAGTTCATTTGATCGTTTTCTTCCTCTTCAATCAACATAAGTATATAAAAATCAGATATATCTATATTCAGTGCTTCTATTTTTAATTTATTTTCATCTATTATATTGACAAAATGTTCAAAATAGTCAATGTATTCATCTGAGTCATCAGAATCATCAATAATTTCATAAGTCCAAAAAATTGATTTATCTCTTGGGGTAAGATTAAATATCTCCGAGAGTTTATCATATTTACTCTCCTCTATCTCAATTTTTAATTGATAATATATTATCATATTTTCTACCTTTTAAAATACTTTTCAAATTTTTTAAAATGAATTCCTGTTTCAAAAGTTTTACCTTTAAAGGGTCCATTTCTAGAACCAGTTAAAATTAATTTCCCTCTTTTATACCTAAATCAGGATTACCCCCAGCTATTTTTTCAAAATTGCTCTTACCAATACTATTTAAGACCTTCTTTTTAAAATATTTATGGAAAAAGTTTTTAGTAACTACTCAGCCAAAATAAGAAAAATTTTAAAAGAAGCAAAATATTACTATATTATCACAGCATAAAGAGATAAGATGAGAGAAATGAGTGATAAAGAAATAATATCTTTGTTGTTATCCAAGAATGCAAAATTGGAAGAAAGAATAATAGAGCTGGAGGAAGAAATACGTCGTTTGAAGCTCGGCAAGAACAGCTCAAACAGCAGCAAACCTCCATCATCTGATATTTTTAATCCAAAGAAGCTCAAAAGTCTGAGGACAAAGAGCGACAATCCTGATAAAATTGTTGACCTATATCCGAATCATTGCAACAAATGCGGTTGCCAGCTTGATGAAGCAGATGGCAAAGGATATACACGCCGTCAGGAAATTGATCTTCCAGCTGTTAAGCCAATAACAACCGAGTACAGAAATCATTCAATAATATGTCCAAATTGTGGCAATGAGCAAAGAACTGATTTCCCCAAGCATTTGAAAAATAACATTCAATATGGCATCAATATTGAATCGCTAATATCATATTTGTCAGTCCGTCAATATATTCCATTAGCCAGAATACAGGAATTTTTCAGGCACGTATTCGGTTTGAATATTGGTCAGGGTAGCATTTGTAACAAACTGAGAAGTATGGCGAATAAATGTATTCCAATATATGTACGAATTCGTGATGAGATATGTAGGTCAAGGGTGGTTGGATCAGATGAATCCTCCGTTTTTATAAACGGCAAGAAATCTTGGGTATGGACATGGCAGAACGATCATCAGACATTTATCAATATCTCAGAAAGTCGTGGTGCAAAGGCTGTTCAGGAGAATTTCCCCGAAGGACTGCCTAACTCAAGTTGTGTATGGCACATATCCTCAGGGATATTGAATTTATTAAGGAGGCAGATAAAGGAGACTGGGGCAACAGGATTGAAGCAATCCTGAAAGAAGGTATGAGGATGAAACAAAAACGTCCTGAATACAGCTTGGCAGACAGCAATATGATTGCATTGGAGCAACGTCTTGACAGAATAATTGCAGAAGAATTGCCGGGTACAAAGTCAGAAGAGAGCAGGAAGCTGCAAAAATCCCTTAAAAAGCACAGGGACAAGATATTTACGTACCTTTACAATTCGGAAGTTCCACCTGATAACAACGGCAGCGAGCGAGCAATAAGGAATGTGAAAGTAAAGCAGAAGGTATCTGGACAGTTCAAGTAAGGCGCTCAGACATTTGCAATACTACGTTCAGTAATTGATACCTGTTTGAAAAGGGAGAAAGACATCCTGCCGACACTTCAGGAAATTGCTTTGTTAGTTCCGGCAGAGTAGTTACTCCGAAATACCTGGGGTACTATCACCGAAACAGGGAGGGACTTTAAAACGAAATGCATGGGGTACAATGAGCGAAATATGCAACTATCGAAGACTCGAATTCGCTTCTTAATCCCCTCGCCTTTGGAGAGGGACCAAGGGTGAGGTTCTTATTCCCATCCCAATTCCTAATTCTAAATTGTCAAATCCCCACCTCCTCTAATTTCTTCGGTACTATTATCTGCCAAGCCATAACTAAAGAAATCGCTTCGCTGCCCGCCTCCTTTTTTCTGAATTTCGGTTCCAGCCATTCTCCGTGCTAATCCATATTTGACGGCGGGCTTGCTCGCTTATCCTTGTGCTATATTCCCATACGTCGCAAGCCCTATGCGTGGCGGTGCGTCTGTTTTATCATATTTTGGGTGAATCTCACCGTCCCGCTCGGGCTGCTTTGCTCTCTTTCTAACCGTATTTATTTCTATCATTTCCCACCTCCCACCCTAAAACCATAAATGCAATTCTTTGTTATTATACCTCCTTCTTCTTCTAACGTAATTCGTAATCTGGCATTCGTAATTGAATATTCTCTGGTCTTTCCGCTACGCTCCAATCCAGTTTTTCTCATTCATATTTGTTATTCGTGGTTGTTTTCTTCAGTTCCCGCCTACCCAATCCCCGCTACCTCTCCGCCTGAAGATCAGTGCATTATGCAAAATTTTGCCAATTTCTTCCTCTGTTCTCTTCCTTCCCCCTTCATCCTTCACGCTGATTGCTGTCTGCCAATCGCTGATCGCTCTATCGAATTTGTCAGGCATTTCGCTTCTCCTGCACTGATATTCCATATATCTTTCCTATATCGGTTATTCGCCATGATAGCGGTCGTCGCTCAATCCTTTGCCATTTTTTACTTTTGTTCTTTTTCTTTCCTTCTTCTTTATTCTTACTGTAAGCTGATAGCCGAATGCTGATCGCTAAAATAAAAATTGTCAGGCGGCTTGCCTTTGCCGCCGCTATATGCAATCTAACTTGGTGCTATTTCTGTTATTCTCTTGCGAGGTGTAATTCAAACAAAAAAAATACCTGAGAAGCATGAAGGCATTTTTTTTTGTTTTTTCTTTTTTGAAAATAGATATATCTAAATATCATTTTCAATCACTAAGAGGAGTAAAGCCATGATAAGGCACTGCAAATTAGAACTAATGTATCATCTCGTCCTGACGGCTAAATACCGCAAACCGTTCTGGATTCCGGACGACATTATTATGAAAGCCATCAATTCAGCATCTATGACCGTACACGAATGGGTAAACGATTCAGATCACTTGCATTTGCTCATCGAATTGCCGCCAACTATCTCAATTTCTAAGGCAATCGAAATCTTCAAAACCCAGACAAGCCGTCTGATGAAATTCCAATATTGCCGTGAATGGCACTCCTGGTCACGTGGCTATCACATTACATCTGTCGGAGCAGAGAAAGAAGTAATCGAAGATTACATTCGCCGGCACTTCAAGTAAAATTCTTCTGCTTCCCCCTTTGCAAAGGGAGATTTTCTGACTAATCCTTAATCTCTCCCTTTTGTGAGTGGAAAGGGAGGGGTTGGTCTAGTATTCTTTTTCACTTTCTGAATATATATTGAAATATTCATTGATTATTTCAGTATTATTTGTACGGAGTTTTCAGAATAATTAAACTTATTCATGATATTTGCAATTCGATTTATACAAGTTGTAGCAGAAATATTTATATGTATGAATAGCCAATCGTCTGTTAAGCTATTAATTTGATTACATACTTTTCCATTAAAATCTTTATAACGGTTTTTTAAATCTTCTTTATCTTCTATCAACGACTTGAGATTTTCCCATGTTATGATGGCATTATCTTTTCTAAATAGTTCCTCTTGGTTTTCAAATATATATTCAAATTGGTAATCATTTTGGTCTTTGATGTTTTTTAGGAATTGAATAAAAACATCTTGCCAAGTTTTTACTTTAATTACTTCTTTGTTTATATGTAGTTCTATTGGCCTATTACCTTCTGCTGCTTCTCCTGCATCTATATCAAGTGGAGAAAATGTAGTTTCCTTTCCATCTTTAGTAATCCAGTTATCCTTCTCATTATAGGGCTCTGGCAAGTGGAATGTTTCTAATAACCATTTAATCATATTATTTTGATGTTCTATTATACTTGTTTCATTCCACTTATCTTTTGTAGTAATCTCTAACCTGTAATGCAAAGAAGAATTTTGTAGTTTTTCTTTTTTTATTTCAAACGATCTATTTCCTATTTCGCTGTTAAATTCTGTTAATATTAGATTACCTATATTGTGCAAATATTTTCTGTGAATTTTTTCATAATCTTGTCCCAGGTCTTTCTCCCAGCTTTTGTCTAGTTTTTGCGGCATAATATGCTCAATAGTAATAATTGGATTACGAAAATCAACAGATACTTTTGTATTATATTCTTCTATTTTCCCTAATATTAATTTTGCATATTTTCTCAGTTCTTTATAGAAGTTCAAAGAAATAAGTTCTCTTTCCATTTCGCTGTCATTTGGCAATCTTAGTTTGTAGAACATATTAGATAAAAGATCCAAAGTATTTTTCTTTCCCTTTGCAATTTCCTCTATTCGCTTACATAATGTTACAATGTTTTTATTTTCTCCTTGTGTTAATCCTAAAATTCGACGTCGAATCAAATATGTTCTTATTGACTCAAGTATTGTGATTAGCAAATCATCGTTAATATTAACTTCATACTTTTTGGTTTGATGGTATTCTAATATTCCTAAAACAAGTGGTTTAAATGCTTCAGATTTGATATCATGAAAAATATTCCTTAAAAGTTCTTTTATTTGCTTATCTTTTTTCTTATCTGAAGTTATTGAATCCATATTTTCAAGTGTAATAATCCATTTGTACCATTTGGTATATCGTACAATATCATTAATGAAATCAGTATTACTATCAAATTTATCAATAATAAAGCTCTTAAATACCTGATATATTTCTTTTGTATTATTGTCACTGACAACTTTAATAGGGCTTGCTGTTTTATATTGTAGATAATCTCTAAAGAATTTTGATGCTTTGTCATCCAATATAGCTTCAATTTTCGGATGCCATGTTTCTTCATAAATCTTTGTTTGCAATATACTTTTCATATTTAGCAAAACATAGTTCCTTGCTAAGTCTGAAAGTGTCAGTGGTTTTCCAAGAGAATTCAGGGTCTCAAATATTATTTGTGGGTCTTCTCCTTTAAAAGGTCTTTCATCTAAAAATATAACTGCAACATTCATTCTTTGAATTGCTATTATATAATGTTCTAACGTTATATCCGGTTTATTTTCATTTGTTTCTTTAATTAATCTTGTAAAAAGTTGATATGCATTGGTAACAATGCCTGGTTTCATATCTGTATTATTCACAAGTGCTCTAAATGCATCCCAGTCTTTAGTGACTTGTTTTAACTTAATTTTATCTTGAAAACAGGAATCGTCATTTCTCAAAAATCTATTATTTATTATGTCCTTATTTTTTATTTCTTTTTCTGAATCACGTAATGCAATCAATAAAATTAGTGTAGTTGTAAGTCTTTGTTGTCCATCAACTACAACAGACCTATTAGCAAATCCTTCACTTTCTTCTTTTATTACCAAAGTACCAAAAAAATGTTCAAGTTTGTCATTTTGTTTTTCATCCATTTCTGATCCAACAATACGCAATATATCGTTATAATATCTTTCTATTTCGGGCTTCCCCCATGCGTATGCTCTTTGAAAAGGAGGTATAAAAAATGAAGTCGCATTCTTTGCAAGGACATCGTGAATAGGATGGTTTTCTGTTTTCATAAAATCTCCGTTGTTTATAAATTGTTCTATATATTTAAAGTATTATTCTGCTTTATATTCTCAACCTCACTCTTCCCCCTCCACCTCTATCTCATCTATCTCCCTCATTATTCTATCGGTCTCCGTCAGGGCAACGATTATCTTCTGGTAGTGCATTATGTCCTCGAAAGAAAGCTGACGGCCTTTCCGGTCTTTGAGCCACTTCTGGGCGGGCTGATAGCCACCGATGTAGAAGTTATATGCAACTTCAGGGACACCATCGAAATATTGCTGGTCGTTGATCCACACCCTGCCAGTCTTTGTAGTCTCGTCTGTCATCTCGAAGCCGGGACTTTTTGTAGTCAGTGAGCGCGTTATCACATTGTCGCCATCATTCGGATAGCTCGTAATGAACTGCATTACTTTCGGAGATTCTAACAGGTGTATTTGCCTAATCTCTCCGCCCAGCTCCACCAGTTTCCAGAATACTTCCGGATCATAAGGATACGGAACCCTTGGGAAATCTATCTTCAGAAACTCCTTATATTTCTCTCGGTACGTAGGAGAGTGCAGCACGGCATAGATGTAGTCCAAAATATCTATCGGTGCGAATGTATTCCGATGAAGTCCCTCTCCTCCGGGGAGGGATTTAGGGAGGGGTTCTTTCCTATGTGTGGATTCTTTCTCCGCCACAAACTTCAACCCCAGCTTCTCTTCTATCTCCTTCACTATCTCCATATTCAGGTTGGGCTTGCGTCCCTTTTTCTCATCCATATTTTGCTGTCCGTCGTCGTCCGGGTAGAGGTAGAGGGGGAAACTAACCCCTCCACCTCTATAGTAAAAGTTAAAATCAGTTATATCATTGGTTATAAAACTTAAATTCCATTGCATAGTTCCTACAACTTGCCCCTGTCTTCCAATAATCAACCCCACATTCTCTCCTTTTAGGAAGTGTTGCATAACTTTTCGAACTGTACGCCAAACTAACTTATCTTCATAAAATATATATTTATTATCAAATGGTCTATAAGATACTGGCTTGATGAATTTTGATAAATCTCTCTCATTTTTTATATTATCATAACCAGCAAGAATATTCCATCCTTTTTTCTTTTTGACATTGAATTTCCTATGAAGTAAATCAGGATCACGTTCTGAATTTTGAAAATCTTTATAGAACTCTATAAGTTCAGATGAAGTATCTTTTATAACAAATTCGTCATGTGCTGTTGTCATGCCAACACCACTTATTTTGAAAAGGGAATTACACTGGAATCCTAATTTATATTCTTCCTGCACCTCAAAATCCTTCTCTACAAAAAAATAATTCGGCTCGACCGCTGGTATTTCCGTCCATTCAATAGAGCTGATACTATTCTTTATCAGGAACTCATATTTATCTTCCCTTAATCCATAAAGGTCGGCATGATATACTTTTGCAAGGTTATTATTCTTATTCCGCATATTTATCTCAGTAATTATTTGTTTTCAATATTTTGCAATATACTCATTTGCTGTATTGCAATTTGATTTAGTTTTATCAGACGATCTTTCTGAATAATTCCTTCATTGATAAATACTGCATTAATATTCTCCATATTCGACAGGCAAATTAGTTCGTTAATTGAGGCATAATCGCGAATATTACCTTTTAAGTCTGGATTTTGCTCTCGCCACTGTTTTGCAGTGATACCGAATAATGCAACATTTAAAACATCGGCTTCGCTGGCATAGATAATGGCAGTTTGCGATGGAGTAAGTTCTTCAGGAATAATGTTTTGCTTAAGTGCGTCTGTATGTATATGGTAGTTGATTTTAGATAATTCACGTTTGGCGGACCAACCTAATTGTTTTTGTTGCTCTTCTTTAAGGCGTTGAAATTCTTTGATAAAATACAATTTAAATTCTACAGAAATCCAGGTAGCAAACTCAAAAGCAATATCTTTGTGAGCAAAAGTGCCGCCATAACGACCGGATTTAGAGCGGATTCCAATAGCATTTGTTGATTCAATCCATTTTTTAGGTGTCAAGACAAAACTATTTAACCCGGCTTCTTTTCTAAACCCGTCGAATTCGACGGGTTTAAAATCTGGGTTATTTATTGTTTCCCACAGTCCTAATAATTCAATAGTGTTCCTGTTACGTATCCAATTTTTTATAACATCGTCAGCATGATTAGCGTTTTTATACTTTGCAATATCTGTAAGAGATATATAATCTGTATTTTCAATCGTAACAATTGCTACTTCTTTGTTCTGAACAGTAATTTTTGCCATTGCTAATTTCCTTTCTTCTTTACAAATATATTTATACTAACTCCCTGCTGAATAAGGAATGAAATTGAATTTGCGTGTTCATCATAACTATTCTCTTTCAGGAATTCATACTTATCTTCCCTCAAACCATAAAGGTCGGCATGATATACTTTTGCAAGGTTATTTTTCATTCATCTATCTCCTTCAATAGCTCATTTTCCAACTCTTTGGCTGAAGGTAATTCTTTCTTGATGTTCTCAGGAAGTTCTTTATATATATAATCACTCACTCCAATTGGCTTGCCAATGTCTTTCAAGGCATATTCTACGTTAAGCTTATCTTTCGATCTACAAAGAAGTATCCCAATCGAAGAAGAATCATTATTGTCTTTTAACATATCATCAACAGCTGACAAGTAAAAATTCAATTTCCCTATAAACTCCGGCTCGAATTCCACCGTTTTTAGCTCTATTACTATATATCTCTTCAATTTGGTGTGGTAGAACAGCAGATCAAGGCGGTATTCCTTTTCGCCAACTTTTAGAAGATATTGCCTTCCGAGATATGCAAAACCTTTGCCGAGTTCCAAAAGAAATTGAGTCAAGTTTTCAATAAGTTTATTTTCTAAATCTTTTTCTTTTATCTTTTGAGCCAGCTCAAGAAATTCAAATTTATAAGGGTCTTTGAGCATTTGCTGCGCCAAATCACTATCCGCTTCCGGCAGAGTATTCTTGAAGTTTGAGACAGCTTTGCCTTGCCTGCTATACAGATCAGTTTCAATTTGATACTCAAGAACTGACCTGCTCCAGTTGTTGGCAATAGTTTCATTTACATAGAATATTGCTTCTTTGTCATTTTTTACTTTTTTTAGTAATAAGACATGATGTCCCCAAGGTACAAAAAAAATACCATATTCTTGATTACCCTTATCAATTTCAAGAACAACTTGTTCATAATTTGAATTATTGATGCCTTGTAATTCGGGAACAACTTGTTCACGAATTGCAGATTCTTTTGAATAGAACTTATAAAACCTTTGTATCAACCTTAAATTAGATTCAGAAAAACCATTATTATCCGTGAATGATCGCTTCAAATCTTGGCTTAATTGTTTAATAAAACCGCTTCCCCATTTTGTTTTTTTCTGTTTGTTTACAATTTCTCTGCCTAAATTCCAATACATTATAATCAAATGAGTATTAACAGACAGAGAAGCTTTTATCTGACTTTGCTTGATTAGAGACTTTAAATTATTAAACCAATCAAAATATTCTTTATTATAGATTAATTTTTTTTTCATATTTTAAATCCCAATAATTACCAAAATTATTTATTATATAGTAATTTGTTCGTTAACAACGGACAAATTTCGTTTAGGGTTATATTCATCTAATTCTTATATTCCTCAAATATTGTCTCTTGATACTTTTGCAAATCCTCTTTTTTCATATAGTCTTCATATTGTTAGAATTCTCATACCATTTTTCCCATGTAGGAAAAAAGGGATAACCACTATATATTAAACCTATTACAAATATACAATAATATTATTATCAAGTATAAATAAATTTTGCAAAACTTATCAATGTAAAATTATTTGTTAATGAATATCCTTAACACTGATTAGGATTTTCAGTTATCTTTATCCTGTTCCTTTCTTCTTCACAAATATATTTATACTTACACCCTGCTGTATATCAAACACATTCTCGTCTTTGCTGCCATCCGGGCATTTCTCTTTCTTCTTTGAATTGCCATGCAGATCAAGGACATATATTTTATCAAAGGTCCCCAGAAGACTCCAACGCATCCCCCGAAACGTGGGATTATCAAGGAATCCGTGATTATTAATAAAAGCAAGAACTCCCTCGCCATTCTTTTCGATCAGATGATGACCGAGACGAATGAACTTCACATAATCGTCATTTATCCACTTGGGATTTCTTTCATTGAGCTTTACCTTGCCACCCGGTTCTTTCTTATAATCCTCCATCAACTCCATGATCCACTTGCCTTTGTTCGCACTCTCACCCGAATAAGGCGGATTCCCCATCACCACCATCACAGGTGTATCCCGCTTGATATGGTTGGCTTCGTTTGCTTCTGTGCTTAGCCAGTTGGCAAAA
>Ga0272443_10004627_pt1 | contig 14805 bp, 13 predicted proteins | sample SSMAcet12_FD_193581 | JGI IMG/M metagenome (GOLD analysis project Ga0272443, IMG submission 193581) | Marine sediment archaeal communities from Little Sippewissett salt marsh, Falmouth, MA, United States - SSM-Acet-12 | ecosystem: Environmental > Aquatic > Marine > Wetlands > Sediment ...
TATCTACTGATATCAATTGCTTGCATATCTTTAGTAGCATGAAATTAAGAGGATGTCCACTATAAAATGCGCTTTTTTTATCTATATTGTTCAATATTTACAAAAACTTACGTTTATGGATGGACACCAGTTAATTCGAACGGGTTCCTAAAACACAGAAAAGAAGTTATGATTGCATGAAATTAAGTGAATTGATTTGGCTACTTTTTCTTTATAGACTTCAAGTACAATTGGAAAAAGGTTCTATCATATCGAGAAAAAATTCAAAGAAGCTATAGGCGACACGAAGGGGCATATTATGAATCAGAGGTGGGCTGACGAATAACTTAAAAAAAAGGGAGGGAATGAAAAATGGTTAGGACATCAGACGGTGAAGAGCGAGGAGGAAAGATCACGAGCGTGAGTCCGTTTCCGTTTACTGTCAGACGCTTTCCTTACGACGACCGCAAAGGCGCTGAGATCTGGCCCAACGGTGCACGGATGGCCATGTTCATCTACACGTGCCCCGAGGAGTGGGAGTGGGGCAAGAAGGAGCCACTGAGCCCCCCCGGCACCTACGTCGTGCCCGGCGAGCCGAGCTCGGGCCTGAGCACGCGCTCTGCGGTGAACTTCGGCTTCGAAGTCGGCCTGCGGCGCCTGCGCGACATCTTCAAACAGCACGACATGAAAATGACGCTTGCCACTACCGGGAATGCCTGCGAGCTACACCCGGAGATCATCAAGGAGCTCTCCGACCTCGGGCACGAGATCGCGGCGCACGGTTTCAGCGAAGGCACCCCGCCGTCATTTCTGTCACGCGAGGAACAAAGGAAGGACATCGAAAACTCATTGTCCATCATCATGAGCCTCACAGGCAAGCGGCCCAAGGGCTGGTGGAGTCCAGCAGCGCTTTGCGACGCAAATACGATCGAGCTGCTCGCCGAGGCTGGCTTGCTCTACCACGGTGACCTCCAAGACGACGAGCTGCCCTATTTCATAGACACGAATGCCGGTACGATTGTGGAGATCCCCTACAACATGGTCGTGAACGTCAACGATTTCTTCGTGTTCATCACGGCACGACGCTCAACTTCGGAGAATCTCGCCTATCTCAAGTCGACATTCGACGCGTACTACGAGGCAGCTGGGACGACCCCGCTCTATATGATCTATGGGACTCACCCGTTTGTCAGCGGGCGACCGGATACCGCATACTGCTTTTCGAAGTTTCTGGAATACGTGCAGCAAAAGAAAGAAGTCTGGTTCCCGTCGTACACTCAAGCCGCCGAGTGGTGGCAGAGCCGCTATGGCAAAGGCTACGGAAGATAATTAAGTGAAACTCGGTCCACAGAGCGGGTGGCCTCAGGCGACCCATCCAGAGAGGGGCTTAAGCTTGTGAAAGTCCCGCTAAGTTTTTCTTTAGTGTCCCCATCGCCCCCGGTTGAGCCAGCGGCCAGAGAAGTCATGGAATGTGTACTTGCATTGAGGGCATCGTCGCCTTCCGGAAGCCAGTTTGTAGGGCTTCAGGTGTCCACATCGGGGGCAAAATCGCCGGCCGTTTTTTCGGCACTTTTTTGATAGATATTTTCGTGCGCTCTGCTCACTAGAATAATACGATACTCACATTCTGATCGCACGTGGGATAGAGTTTGCCGATCATGCATAGGTTCTTCCTTCTTGTCATTTTGCTGGACTTCCCCGGGGGAGGCTATTTTATTTTTTCCGGATCGGTAGAACCTGTCCGTTCCTCCACCAGCGGTGGAGGGTTTAATGACAGCCAAGGATGAAATTAGGATAGGACAGGGAGGAGAAATGGTCGATAAAATAGCGGGATACCGGATCCTGGCGGAAAGCCTCCGGCGAGCGGGCGTCGAGGTCCTCTTTTATTTGGAAGGCGGTCCGATGCTCGAGGCGGTGCACTGCGCCGCCGAACTGGGTATTCGGTGCGTCGATGTCCGACATGAACAGGCCGCCACGATGATGGCCCACGGTTGGGCCCGTGTTACCGGGAAGGCAGGGGTGAGCATTACATCATCCGGCCCTGGCACATGCAACGCCGTTACAGGCGTGGCGAACGCACAGATTGACCGGATTCCGGTGATCGCGATAGGCGGATCCGTGGAGGTGACGACGTTAGGGCGTGGAGAGTTCCAGGATATCGATCAACTGGAGATGATGAGACCGGTGGCAAAGGATGCAGTCCGCATCTATGCAACACAGAGAATCCCAGAGCAAATACAGACGGCATTCCTGAGCGCCCTCTCAGGGCAACCGGGCCCTGTATACGTGGACTTGCCCGCTGACGTGTTGTTTCGGGAGGTTCTGGCCGACTCCCTTGCCTGGCCCCGTTTCGATCTATCGTTGTCCCGTAACCCTGCAGACCCGACGCGGGTAAAGACAGCTGTTGAGCTCCTTCAAAAGGCCCGTCGGCCGATAGTCCTGTCAGGAACCGGTGCATTCTTCTCCAAGTGCGGTGATGCAATGAACACTTTTCTCGAGACGACCGGCCTTTGCCTGTTCACAACGCCGCAAGGGCGGGGGATCATCCCCGAAACAGGGCCGGGAATTGCGCTCACGGCGCGTTCGCGGGCGTTCCGCGAAGCAGACCTCATTCTAGTCGTGGGGACCCGTCTGAACTTCGTTTTCAACTTCGGGCTGGCGCCACGCTTCGCTGAAGACGTCACATTTATCCACATCGATGTTGATCCGGGCGCGCTGGCCCAACAGCCCTTTGTGTCCGTGAGGCTCCAGGGAGATGCGGGGGAGGTGTTGAAACAGCTAACTGAAGCACTCGGCGATCCGAGCAGCCTTCCGAACTTGGACCGGGGGTGGCTTGCGGGTCTTACAGAGGAGCATCAGCGAAAGCAGACAAAAACCAAGGATTACCAGCTTTCACTCTCTCAAACGCCCATCGACCCGCGACGTTTGTGTGCAGAGGTTGCCGAAATACTTCCCGAGGATGCCGTTCTTGCCGTTGACGGACACGTGATCCTCAACCACGCACGCCAGACGATCCCAACTTCCCGGCCCGGGCACCGTCTCAACTCTGGCCCATTCGGATGTTTGGGTACTGGCGTGCCATTTGGAGTGGCGGCGAAAGTTGCCTCTCCGGATCAGGTGGTTATGGTGCTCACTGGTGATGGTTCGTTCGGTTTTAACGCCTTTGAACTCGATACTGCGGTGCGACATAATATACCGATCGTAGTAGTCATCAGCAATAACGGGGGCTGGGCGGCGGACCACGGCGGAAACCAGACCGGGCGGTGCCTTGGCTTCACACGATACGATCTCATGTTCAAGCCTCTGGGGATCCACACCGAATACGTCACAAACACTGAGGAAATCCGGCCGGCGCTGAAGCGTGCACTTTCTTCGGGAACAGTAGCTGTTGTGAACGTTGTCACTGACCCGAAGGTGGATGTTCATACCTTCCCATTTTCTTCCTACTACGACGGTACGGGCCAACCGATTAACAGGGGAGAAGGGTAAGTGGATTCGAATACTACAAGCATGCGCTAGTCCCTCCATGAGAGATAGAGAGGTGCAGAAGATGGACGTTGTTGGACCATTCCTTCCGGACAAAAGGCCTCTTGCGCAGAGACAACTTGGAAAGATAGTAGCTGAACAAGCATCAGCGCTGGGAGACCGTCCATTCGTATGGGTGGATGGCGTCTGGACGTCGTATGCTGAGGCAAACCGGCGGGCGAACCGCGTGGCCAACTGGGTGGCCGGGCTGGGCATAGAGAAGGGTGCCCGAGTTGGCGTTTTGCTCAACAACCGGATCGAGTACCTGGATCTCTGGTTCGGTCTTGCAAAAATGGGCGCATTGGAGTTGCCGATCAGCATCGAGTACCGCTGGCCGCAGCTTGTTCAGCTTCTAGAGAGGGCACCCATAGACCTCCTAGTCTTTGAGGCTTCTTTCGCCGCTGAACTTGCCGCTGCTTTCGCTAAGACGACCGTTCCTCGCCCCCGCCTAGCCGTGGTCGACGCTTCGCCGGGTGAATTGGAGGGTTTCGAGCACGCTATGGATTACCGTAAAGCTGTCGGTTCGGCTCCGGAGTTGGAACCGCTGACGCTTGATGCGCTGACTGGCGCAGACGCCGGGGCCATTTTAAATACGTCCGGGACTACGGGGGTCCCGAAAGGAGTGGTGGTTCCCTATGCGCAGCACTATATTTTTGCGCGCAACCTCGTATCGTATCTCGGACTGGCCTCGGAAGACGTAAGCTACAATTTCTTCCACTTCTTTCACAACTCCGCCCAAGTGCTGGTCACGTATCCCACCCTTCTGAGCGGCGGGCGTATGATCCTCACGAAAAAGTTCAGTGTGTCGGGTTTCTGGCCGGACGTTCTCAAACATGGCTGCACGACTTTTTGTTTCATGGCTGAGATGTTGCGTTTGCTATTGAGGGGGACTTATGCCGAAGACGCAAAAGGCTCGCGCCTCAGGGTTGCCTGGGGTTACACTGCTTCCGCCAGTGATTGGGTTGAGTTTGAGTCCCGCTATGGCGTGTCGCTTCGGTCTGGCTGGGGAAACACCGAGTCGAATGCGTCCACGTATGTTCCGCTGGGTAGTAAGAAGCCCGGCAGCGCCGGGAGGGCTATCCCAGGATTTGAACTCAGGATTGCAAATGAGCTTGGCGAACCCCTTCCCGCTGGAGCCACTGGTGAGATCTTGGTTCGGTCCTCTGAGCCTTATGCAGTGATGCTCGGTTATGATGCGAACCCAGAAGCGACCGTCGAAGCGTTTCGAGACCTGTGGCTTTGTACGGGCGATACGGGATATTTGGACGATGATGGAGACCTCACCTTCATGGGGCGAGTGAAGGACTCATTGCGCGTCCGGGGCGAGAACATCTCCGCCTTAGAGGTGGAGGAAGCCATCGAAAGGTGCAAAGGTGTCCAAGAGGTTGCAGCCATCGCGGTTCCGTCGGAACTTGGAGGGGACGAGCTCAAAGTCGTGGTAGTTCGCGAGAAAGGCTCCACGCTCACCCCGGAGGCCCTGATTTCTCATGCAGAGGCTCTGCTTCCGCGTTACTCGGTTCCCCGCTATGTGGAATTCGTCTGTGAGTTGCCGAAGACGCTTGCGACCGGCAAGGTGCAGAAGGCCTTGCTGAGAGGCAATCCGGTCTCAGCAAACACCTGGGATCGCGTGGAGCACCTGGGCCGGACGCGGCGAGACGGGGCGGGAATCCAGCAGGATTCAAAGGATGGGAAAGGGTCATGAATGATTCGACCGCAGAGGGTTGGTCCAGTCAGGCGGGCGCAAGCCGCGCCGGCTGGGAAAACGGGCCGTACGTACGACCTTGTCGTCCTGGATGAGGCCTTCGGACGCGCCGATTTGGGTCTGAGAACGGCCATAATAGAACGGTACACTACCCTTGGCAGAGTTTATTTGAACGTAGGGTGCATATTCCTTCGAAGTCGCTGTTGAACGTGGCCTGGGTGGTCGAGGAGAGGCGAGAACTGTGTCCGGCAAGTCTGCACTTCGCTGACGCTCGGATCGATCTGAAGGAGTTTCCGAAACACAAGGAGGGCGTGACCGAAAAGTTGCTGGCGGTCTATCCTATCTCGCCAAGTCCAATAAGGTTGATGTGATTCGAAGCGGTGGATCTTCTGTGGACTCGAAGACGATTGAGATGGAAGGCACCACGGGCACCGGCCCAGAAACGAACGAGGATAAACTGCGCATTTTTTCATCGCCTTATTCTTCTATTGACCGGAGATTGTAGGATTTTCTCCTTTATTACGAGAATTTCCTGGTTGGCATCATTGGACAGGGATCTGACATATTTTGAGATAACTATTAGAATATTGTCTGTCAGTATTTTTCCCGCGCTTGGTGAGATGTTTTGAATGTTGACCTCACCCCAGCTTTTTTTGACAACAGGGGTAACCTTTGGTATCAATCAGCCGGTTGGTCTACTAGAACGGGTTTGGAATTTGCATTAACTTTAGGAAAAGGAGGGTATAAAAGATGATAATTTCACAAAGAGAAAAGGAACTGGGGATAGTAAGTTGTTGGTTGGTGGTGATTTTGTTACCGCTATTTCTTTTCGTCATCCCAGGCCAAGCGGCCTCCCAATCGATCAACCTCAAGGTGTCAAGTGTGGCGGGAAGAGATATGCCAGTTAGCCTCGCCAATGAAGCGTGGGCAAACGAAATAGAAAAGAGAACGAATGGCCGTGTGAAGTTCGAATTCTTTTGGGGTGCGTCTCTTCTAAAGCCGCCGGAGCAAATGAAAGGGACGGGTGCCGGACTTGTTGACGTTTCGCTTGGAATGCCGGCTTATGACCCGAGTGCCACACCTTTAGCGACCATCGGTGACCTTGGATACATCACTTCCAAAGTGGATGCAGCAGCTAGAGCACTGAATGATCTTTATGAGATGTTGCCGTATTTTAAGAATGAGTTGGAACAGTATAATGTGAAGGTGCTATTTTTTATACCATTCCCTCCTACGATTCTAGGGAGCTATAGCCCGATTAGGTCCCTGGAGGATTTGAAGGGAAAAAAGATAAGGGCTCTTGGACTTTTGAATCATGTTATCAATCGTCTGGGAGGGGTGCCTGTGGGTATTCCTCTTCCAGAGGTATACGAAGCGCTGAGCAGAAAAGTAGTTGATGGACTTACAAGCATGCCGCTTTCCTCAGTTCCGGGATATAAATTCCATGAGGTTGCCAAATATTATCTTGATTTCGGATATGGGAGTTATGCCATTCAATATGTATGCATTAACAGAGACAAGTGGGAAAGCCTCCCGGTAGACATTCGGGAGATCATAGAAGAGGTAAGTGCTAGAGGCATAGATATATACGTTGACGCCTTAGTAAAAAGCGAACAAGAATATATTGAACCACTAAAAACTGCTGGTTGTAGTTTCTACACGCTTCCATATGAAGAGGTTTCTCGATGGAAAAACACTGTTGTCCCCGCTATTTGGAATGATTGGATCGAGAAGCACAAAAAAGACGGTCCGTCCAAGGAGTTTTTTGACCTATTTGTGGAGAGGGTAAGGTATCATGAGCCTCGTTCCACGTATACTCAATCATTTCCCCGATAAAAGCCTAATCCCTTTGGGGTTACCTAAACTAGTGTCTCGTCAACCGTGTAATGTCGCAAAGGGTGTGCTATGATTTCTCCATAACCTATTCTTGGAGGATTGTGTATGAAGAAATTCATTGTCACCCTGGACGAAGATGTACGCCTTCATCTGAACAGCCTAACCTCAAAGGGGAAGCATAGGTCCCGAAAAGTTCTCAATGCCCTGATCCTCTTGGCCTGCGATGAGGGGGAGCATCGGGAAAAGCGCTCCACAAACGAAGAGATCTCCCGCGTGCTCGGTATCAGCATGAGGAAGATCGACCGGGTCAAAAAGCGGTTCGTGGTCGATGGTTACGATGTCGCCCTCAACGGCCGGAAAGGAAGCCGTGTCTACAAGAAGAAGGTGGATGGCGAACTGGAAGCTCATCTAGGATATGACAGGTGGTTTAAATATCTTTATCATATCATAAACTTAACCCTTTGTGAGGGATTATTTGCAGCAACAAAATCGCTCAACTCAGGTACCTGAATTTTGCACCCGATTGACGTCAACAGATATCTTGGTTTTTGGGAGACGTGCCAATTGTGGCTTCCATGCCGTGCCGGAAGATTCATGCTTTACCCACATAGGGGAAAAGGTGCTCTGTTTGTGCGCCAGAGAGCTTCTCTGCACAAGGCTTTTGGAAGGGGTCTTCCGGGTTCTCTGTGGGTAAAACAGATGGAGCTCGGCTTGTCCTCGGCCATTGCCCCGAAAAGGTTAGCGCGAGCACCAGACCTGTCAAGGTCAAGCCCCTTGGGGTTGGCTGCGCCAAGCTTTGACAGGCCTGCCTTTCTCGCGCTCCGGGAATACATGGGCGATGGGCGAGGATGCCTCCGGTGGGGGCTCCGGACAAGGATTTCGTCGCGCTGGATCCAGGAATTCGGGATTTCCCCCACCGAATCCACCCACACAAAACCCGGAAGCACCTTTGGAAGCCCGTGGAAAGCCCTGCAATAGAGAGGCTCTCAGAAGACGATGTTCTGGGTTTTTCTCTAATCTATTGATCCTATATCGGAAATAGGCCGTGCAAAGGATTTCTTTCACGGGATTTTGTCAAAATGGTGGAATTTCCAGGTATTAAGGAATTCAGTCTGGGGGTATAGCATGAGTAAGTCTTTCAATTGTGTATTTGATTCCCGATCCAATTGGGTATTGCCGAAGATATTGGATGTCAGATCTAAGAGTCATGCCAACAAACCATTCTTGCAGGATTTGGGGAAAGCACCCGTGACGTTTGCTGAAGTAGAAGGTCTCGTAGATCGGTTGGCCGCAGGGTTGGCAGAACTGGGCATCGGAAAAGAAGACAAGGTCTTGATCATGATGCCAAACTGCGTAGAATTTGTATATATCTGGTTCGCTATCAACAAACTGGGAGCGGTAGAAGTTCCGGTGAACAATGCATACAAGGGGCATTTTCTAGAACATGTGGCCAATAACTCGGAGGCAAAGCTCGTGGTGGCCGATACGTCCTTTGTCGAAAGACTACGCTTCAGTAAGAAGAACTTGCGTTATCTCAAGCATGTCGTGCTATTTTCAATGGAGGGCAAGATCCCAGAATACTGCTGTCACGATTTAACGCCTTTCAAGGTAAGCACATTCGACGAACTGTTGAACTGCGTATCAGTGGCTCCCCATGTGGACGTAAAGTATTCGGATCTTAGTGCAATAATGTTCACATCCGGTACCACAGGCCCGTCCAAGGGTGTGATGAGCTCGCATGCTCACACCTACATGTGCGCTATTATGACGGTGAACATGGTGAGGTTGACCGAGGACGACGTCTATCTGACATGTCAGCCTCTGTTCCATGGCAATGCGCAGTGGCTGAGTGTCTACCCCGCTCTTATCGTTGGGGCTAGGGCAGTGATCACGCCCCGCTTTACTGCAAGCGGCTGGAGCAGTCAAGTCCGGGAGGCTGGAGCCACAGTTACCAATATGCAGGGTGTAATGATGGATTTTATTTTCAGGCAACCACATGATCCGGTGGAGGCTGTCAATCGCTTGAGAGCAGTGTACGCTGTACCATCGCCGCCGGAGATTTTGGATGCCTTCAAAAGGAGATTTGGGGTGGAGACAGTAATTGAGTCTTATGGCCAGACGGAGCTAGGATTGATTACTTCGACACCCTATGGTGAGTACCGAGCTGGCTCCTGTGGGAAAGGCCATACTGATTGGTATGAAATACGTCTTGCCGATTCGGAAACGGATGAGCCTGTATCGGACGGGCAGCCAGGTGAGATGCTCATAAGGAGCAGAAAGCCTTGGACAATTTTTTCTGGTTACTACAGGATGCCAGAGGCAACCTGCGATTCGTTTCGGAACCTCTGGTACCACACTGGGGACATACTTAGACGCGATCCCGATGGTTGGTACTTTTTCACGGACAGAACCAAAGACTCTATACGGAGGCGCGCGGAGAACATATCTTCTTACGAGATTGAGATGGTCCTGACTTCCCATTCGGCAATCAGGGAATGCGCTGCGATAGCCGTTAAGTCAGATATTCCAGGGGGAGAGGATGAGGTCAAGGTGTGTGTTGCCGTGGAGGCTGGGCGATCGTTGAGTCCCCAGGATCTTGTAGCGTGGGCGGAGGACCGAATGCCATATTTTGCTGTGCCTAGGTATGTTGAATTCATGGATATATTGCCCAAAACGCCTACTGAGAAGGTGGAAAAAGCTGCCCTGCGAGAAAGGGGAGTAAACGAGAATACCTGGGATCGGGAGAAGGCAGGCTTTAAGTTGAAGGAGGAGATCCGCAAAGAGCAGGCGAAGGCAGAGCGTAGACAGGCTTCACACGCATCCAAGGAAAAAGTTTCGCTGTAGTATTATTTTGTAACACAAAAAATAAGCGTTTCATGTTGAAATACAAAATATTGTATCATATATTTATGCCTTTCAACGTTCAAAGTGGAATTGACGGGTTTTGATTTTGATGAAATGGTTTTCGAGAAATCATATGACTCTTACAATTGTTCGCCGCTTCCTTAACGGGTGTCAATCAGGATTAACCTTCATAGCCGGATTATCCGTCGTTGCAATAGTGATCATGACCACAGCGGATGCTGGAGGGCGCTATGTGCTAGATCTACCCCTAAAAGGAGCGTATGAAGTTACTGAAAGCTTTTTTCTTGTGGCAACAGTTTTCCTGGGCCTGTTATACGCCTATTCTAGCGGAGCCTTCATACGAGTGACCTTCTTAGTTCATCGGCTCGGAGAAACGACACAGATCTATGTAAATTATTTTGTGCAAAGTATATGCATTCTTATAACCCTAACGTTGTTAATTGGATCCCTTTGGGAGAGCTGCCTTATAATTCAGAGTGGTATGACCCTGGGGTTTCTAAAGATACCAGCATGGCCTCCTTATATTATAGTATGTATAGGTTATGCTGTCTTACTATTGAGGATGATAGTTGATCTTTGGGCTATAAAGCTGAACCAATCACCTCTTAGTAAGAATTTATGATATTTGTCGATGGCCTCGAAAACAATGGAGCTTAATTGATGGAAACCATCATTCCCTTGTTAACATTAGTAGTTTTACTTGTCCTAGGCGTACCAATAGCTTTTTCGCTAGCTGGCGCAGCTATCCTAGGCATGTGGCTTATTACAGGGGATATCCATTTGCTTCTTGGAATGGCAGGCACAGCTTCATATGGCACTGTTGCGGAATATGTCCTATCAACTGTCCCTACATTTGTATTGATGGCGTACATTACATCATCTACTGGTTTTGCACGAGATTTATTTGATGCAGCAGCGAAATGGCTATCACCTTTGCGGGGCGGACTTGCTATTGCCACAGTTTTTGCCTCTGGAGTTTTTGGGGCTATGTCAGGGTCTGGGGTTGCGGGTGCCTCTGTCATGTCACAAGTGGCGATGCCCCATATGCGTCGTTTCGGTTACTCTGAAGAGCTTTCTTCGGGGACAATTGCAATTGGAGCAACCCTGAATATCCTAATACCTCCAAGTGTTGCGCTGATCATTTACGGTATTTCTACCGAAACATCTATCGCTAAGTTATTTTTAGCTGGAATTATTCCTGGATGTATTGTTGGGTCAATTCTTACGGTAATTATTATTCTTTGGGCCACGCTTAAGCCATCTGATGCCCCTAGACCAGAGCCTGTCTCATGGAGCGAAGCATGGAAAAGTCTTTTGCAGATATGGCCCATCCTCCTCCTGATTATTGTTGTGCTTGGGTTACTCTACACGGGTACGGCAACACCCACCGAGGTTGGAGCTATTGGGGCCTTTGCTGCAACCGGCATAGGAATCATTCTAAAACGCCTGACTTGGGCTGGTTTCATAGAGTCGGTTCTAAACACAGTGCAAATTACAGCCATGATTTTTATGATCATAATTGGAGCAACCTTGTTTGGTTACTTCATGACGATAAGTCATATCCCGTATCGTATGGTTAACTTTATCATTTATATGGATTTGAACCGATGGGCAATAATCGCTTTTATCGTCATTGCTTATTTTATTATGAGCATGTTCATGGATGAAATTCCTCTTTTACTTATTACAATTGAAATAACTTTCCCACTTATCGTTGCTCTTGGTTTTGACCCCATTTGGTATGGCGTTCTTTGCGTCATGAATGTTGCAATGGGCCTTGTTACCCCCCCGGTTGGTTTGGTAGGTTTCGTTGTCAGTGCGACTGCTCATGTCGATTTGATGAAAGTCTATAAGGGGACTGTCTTATTGCTTCCGGCCCTCATTTTAACGACGCTTTTATTGATGGTTTTTCCGGAAATTGCACTGTGGCTACCCTCTAAAATGAATTGATCTTTTGGCTAGGGTTTTCAACCAATTGCACCTGACCCCATTAGTTTATCAAAGAAAAGAAGGAGGTAAAATCATGTACGCAAAAGTGATGACAAAAATGGTGTTATTTCTAGTGATTGTTTTAGCTGCTTCATCATCAAATTTTATTTGTTCAGAGTTATACGCTGCAACTAAAACGGTAGAATTATCATTCAATCACATGTGGCCCGCTGATAGTTGGCCTAATAAAGTTTTTACAGCATATGCGGAAGAAATCTATACCCGCACAAATGGGAAAATCAAAATTAACTTGTTTCCAGGTGGCATTCTGTCTAAGCCAGCCCAAGTTTACGACTCAGTTATAAAGAGAACATCTGACATGGGTGCATCCGATATAGTTTATACCCCAAATCGGTTCCCTTTGATGGAGGCCCTGCCATTGACGCCTTGGGGAGCGAAGTCTGCCTGGCAGAATGGCCGTGTCGCCAATGAGATTTATAAGAAATTCAAACCTGTCGAATTCAACGATACAGAGGTAATGTTTTTTTGGGGATTTTCACCTAGTTATATACAATCTACTAAGCCCGCCTTAACATTAACTGACCTTGAGGGGCTAAAAATGCGGACAACTTTATCCGGCGCAGCCATGCTTGAAGCCCTAAAAATGGTACCAATAACCATCCCGATGTCTGAGACTTATATGGCAATACAAAGAGGAATGTGCGACGGGACAACTTCTCCCCTAGAAACCCTTCAAAGTTTTAGGCTAGCTGAGGTTGTCAAATACACGATTGATGTTCCCATTTTTGCAGGTATTTGGTACATAGTCATGAACAAAGGCGTGTGGAATGGGCTTTCTGCGGAATCAAAGCAGGTATTTTACGAGACAAATGAAAAATATATCGATGTTATCAGCAAAACATATGACGAAAAGGATCAGGAGGGCAAAGAATTTTCCTTGAATCTAGGGAATAAAATTATTACATTGCCTGACGAAGATATTCGGAAAATCGAAGAATATTGGCAACCAATAACAGAGAAATGGATATCGCAGGCTGAGTCCAAAGGATTGCCTGGAAGGGCAGTTGTTACGGAAATTTTAAGACTTAAAGAAAAATATAAATAACTTTTAAGGGATTTGTTGAGAGTTTGTTCGGCCGCAGAAAACTCCAGACTCCTGTCTGGAGATGCAGCGGTTATACACACGAGTCGGCGTCTGCTAAAATGCGGGCATGAAATTCAGACCTGAATTGAGCGTTTTTCCGTCGCCGATGGCTCCGCGAGCCTCCACATAGCCATAGCGACGCCCCCGGCCCACCAAATTTAGAGGGTGTGTCGGATTTGTCGGGCTTTAGCAGGAAAAATCACTACTAAGCCGAGTAAAAACTATAATATGACTATGCTAAGCACACACCTTCCCATTGCTCATCCCTTCTCGCCGGGTTTTTTCGGCGGCCGCCCATTGCAGGCAGACGCAGGGGGCGATATGCCAGTTCGCCCAGAGCTTGGCAAAGTCGAGAGCCTCCCAGACCGCCCGCGAGACCTTGAGTTTCAGTGTGCGGCTCCCACACACGATCTTTGCTGCGATGTCGATCACTTTTCGTCTCAGGGTGCTCGGATAGGATGTGATCGGGACTATGTCACCGCAGACATCCTCCTTGAAGGCCTCATAGAGGAAGAACGCAATGCACATGAGGTAGTAGAACGCGGCATTGGGCCGAAAGCGCTCGAAGGGAAGCCTCTGATCGGCAAACTCCTTGAAGACGTGAAAGGTCAACTCGCTTCGACCGCGGTGATGGTAGCACCCGATCATCCCTTCGGGCGTGAGCATGGACTCGAAGCCCGATTGATGGAGTTGCTGATCGACCCCATAGCCCATGCCCAGGTTGGTGTAGAGAGGACCGCACAGGGCCGGGCAAAGGAGAGCAGAAGTTGATTGTCTTCGGTCACCGGCCGGATGAAAAGCGCTCGACGATGTCTGGCCATCCTGGGCTGGTTGGGGTTGATCCGCCCGAGTTTCGTTCCTTCGAAGGACTTTCGCGAGCTGCGTTTGATCACTCGGCAGAGACAAAAGCTCACGGCTTCTCTTTCTGCCGAGAAGAACCGATTGCACAAAGTGTTCGATGATGCGGGTATCCGCTTGGGCGGGGTAGTCGGTGTGACATCAACGGTGTGTCCCCTCAGGCCATGATCGCCGGATTGATTGACGGAAAGCCGCCTTCGGAGCTCGTGACCTATGCGAAGGGACGTCTGAAGGAGAAAACCCCCGAGTTGCTCGAGGCCTTGGATGAGCCCCTGAGTGAGCGTCATCGTATACTCCTGAGCACAATCCAAGGGCACATCCGGTATCTGGAAAGCCAGATCAGCGAACTCGACGAGCACATGTTCTAACAGCTGGCCCCATACCAGGAGCAGTGGGAAATCCTGCAAACCCTCCCGGGGATGGACCGAGTCAACGCCGCCATCCTGCTTGTCGAGTTCGGGATCGATATGAGGCGTTTCGGGGACAGCTCCAACCTGGCCTCCCCTGGAGAATCAGTTTCTCTGGGGCGAGAGGTGGATTACGTTCTTTCGCCGACCGGTAATTTCACGGTAAATCGAAGGAATAATCCACTTGCATGCCAGTGTTATGAATGGAACAATTTCAATAGATTAGCACATTCAGTTTGGGATTGCAAATTATGTTCAGCAGAACATAATTTGCAATATGTGCAGCATGTTATTATGAGAAGTAAATATGACAACATTCTGTAATTTTAAAGGTTATGGATTGATTTGTTGCACATAACATTTCAAGGTGAGCCTCCCAGGGCAACAATTGTGTCGCCCCCAAAGAAAGGAGGCTCATCATGGATTATTTCAGTTTTGAAGGTTCGGCTCATTGTGGAGGGATTGATTCACTCATCGTAAATGCTCTCAAGCACTTGAAGGGTTTAGGTTACAGCCCCGGGACTGTAGCGAACTATCGA
>Ga0272443_10004628_pt1 | contig 14805 bp, 15 predicted proteins | sample SSMAcet12_FD_193581 | JGI IMG/M metagenome (GOLD analysis project Ga0272443, IMG submission 193581) | Marine sediment archaeal communities from Little Sippewissett salt marsh, Falmouth, MA, United States - SSM-Acet-12 | ecosystem: Environmental > Aquatic > Marine > Wetlands > Sediment ...
TCCAGATTCAAAATTATCCGGCGGGAGATTTATACGAATCTTTTGGTCTTAACCGGCCAGTTTGATCAAACGTGAAACTTCTGTCGGAACCTCTGCCTGTGTAGGGAAAGGCTTGTCATGAGCCCAGTCGAATGGCCTCCGCGCCGTTCCGTGCGGCACGGCATCCGTCTTCGCCTTCGGCTTCGCCCGGACAGGCAGAGGCCGTGCCCTGCAAAAACCCCCACTTCGGCCGAAGTTTCATATGAGCGTTGTTGTATTGCCGGCAGCGATACACTGACGACCGGCGAAGATGCGGATCATAGGCGAAGGGTTTTCATTTTTCAAAGGGATTTTTCTCGGCCGCAGAAACCGAAACGTTCACACGAAACCGGGGTTTCACCTGGTGGAAGACGAGGCAACCATTCTGATCTTGCGCGGCTTCAGCGCCCACCCGACGCAGAACACCCCCAGCGTGACCATCGCAGCGGCTTAGCCGACAAAGAAACAAGTGAAATATTCGCTTATATTACTGATAGTTATAAATTATCGACCCAAGACGCACCACCCCACTACCGGTTGCTGTCGGCAAAGAGCGTAGACCGAGACATCTTCTCAGGACAAGATTCGGGCAGGAGGCGAGCGCTTCTGTTCAGTGCGTGGGAACCGGTTTCGATGCTGCGGCAAGTCGGATAAAATCAGGCGCGAAGTTCTTCGATCCGTTTTCTGGCCAGCTCTCGTACGCCCTGGTCCGAATCTTTTTCGATCACCTGCTCGAGCAGCTGCACGTTGCTCTCGTTTTCCACGGCCTTTTTGCGCACTTCCGGGTCGGACCGGGCGATCTTGGGAAGAAAAATGTCGCTGAACTTCATGGCATTTTCACCTCCCTTCATTGGGATATATCCCACAATAAAATTTGATATCCATTCTGTCAACCCGTCCGGATCACCTGCGGGTTGCCATTTTCGGCAGGCTCGCATATAGGGATTGTCATATTTCCGTTCCGTTTGAGAGCTCTTGACAACACGCGCTCCTTGCAAACTCAAGGTCATAGATCGGTTGTTTGACAAGCGAACAGACGGCGGGAAACGATCGAGGCAGCAGACAGCGGCTGTGCACCGGCCGAGGAGACCGAATCGCGATGGAAGCGCTCAAGGGATTTCAGAAAAAATATCTCAGGGGATTGGCCCACTCCCTTCGGCCGGTGGTCATCATCGGCCGGCAGGGGATCACCGGTGCCCTGCTTAAATCGGTGGAGCAGGCCCTGAACGACCATGAACTGATCAAGGTCAAGTTCAACGAATTCAAGGAAAAGGAGCAGAAAGCCGAACTTGCCGCCCGGATCGAGGAAGCCGCCGGCTGCCGCCTGGCCGGCATGATCGGACACACGGCCGTTTTTTTCCGGCCGAATCCCGACCCGGAAAAAAGGTCGATCCGCCTGCCGACCCGCCCGGAATAACAGCAGACATCGAAATCCGACCGGGGCCGCCTCCATGCATTATGCCTCCATCTCCCAGGTGCTGGGAAAGCTGCTCATCGTGACAGGCATTTCCATGGGGTTGCCCGCACTTTGTGCCGCGTACTACCGGGGAAGCGATCTCTTCGCCCTTGCCGCCTCCGGCTTGGTGACCGCACTGCTGGGGCTCCCATTTTGGTGGTTTTTCCGTAACGCCCAAGAACTGCGTGCCAAGGACGGCATCTTCATCGCCACCTTCGGCTGGATTATCGTTTCGGCCGTTTCGGCCCTTCCCTTTATGATCCACGGCTCGATCCCATCCTTTACCGATGCGTTTTTTGAAATGATGTCCGGATATACCACCAGCGGCGCTACCATTCTCACAGACATCGAAGTGGTCCCCCACGGTCTGCTGTTCTGGCGCAGCCAAACGCATCTGCTGGGCGGAATGGGGTTTTTGACCCTGACAGTCATCTTTCTCCCCCATGGCATGGGCGGACTTCGCCTGTTCCGGGCCGAATCGAGCCCGGGTCAGGTCATCACCAAGGAAAAATTCGTTCCGCGAAACCGGGACACCATGATCTGGCTCTGGGGCATCTACCTGGGGCTGAATCTGCTGGAAACGATTCTGCTCTGCGCTGGGGGCATGTCGCTGTTCGATTCTCTGTGCCATGCCTTCGGCACGGTGTCGACCTCCGGATATTCGCCGAAAAATGCCAGCATCGGTTACTACGACAATGCCTATTTCGACTGGGTGGTCATCGTGTTCATGTTTCTGGGGGGGATGACCTTCATGCTCTTTTACCACATGCTCAAAGGAGAGTTTCGAATCCTGAAAATTAACACCGAATTTAAATGCTACGTCGGGTTCCTGCTCTTTTTCTGCGGTGTGGTCAGCTGGATTCTGTGGAAGGACAACACCTACGGAAGCCTGGTGGATTCGATCCGGTACGCGACGTTTCAGGTGATGTCGCTTCTGACCACCACCGGATTTACCACGGCAGACTACGAAACATGGCCCCAGGCCGCCCAAATGTTTCTCTATGCGGTCTGCTTCATCGGCGCCTGCGCCGGCTCGACCACCAGCGGCATCAAAATCGTCCACTATGTCATCATCTGGAAATTCATGGCCGGGGCGATCAAGAAAATTTTCTTACAGCCCATGACGGTCATTTCCGTGCGCCTCAACCAGAATCCGATCGACCCGCTGATCATCCACCTGGCGGTCTGCTATTTCATCGTGAACATTTTCATGGTGCTGGGAGGGGGCTGTGTCATGGTGCTAGTGGACGATATGGACTATGTCACCGGAATGAGTTCGGTGATCGCCACCTTGATGAACATCGGACCGGGCTTCGGCGCCATCGGTCCATCGGAAAATTACGCACACATCTCTGCGGTGGGGAAATGGTTTCTTTCCTGGAACATGCTGGTGGGCCGGCTGGAGATGTTTTCCGCCCTGGTGGTGCTCTATCCGTCGTTCTGGAAGAAGTAGGGCGCTTCGCACCGCTGGAAGGCTGGGAAGCCGGGAAGCCGGGAGGCTGGGAGACTGGGAAGCCAGAAAAAGAAATAAAATTTCTGTGGGGTTTTGGTTGCGCATCCTGGCATCCCAGCCTCCCAGCAGTGCCGAAGGCACAGGCATCCCAGATTTCTACCCTAAAAAGAGCCGTTGCACATCCTTGAGGTGGGCGGACGTGCACACGGCGATGACCTCTTCTCCGGGCTGAATGTGGGTGCCCCCGACGGCGATCTGCCACACCCCGTCCCGGAACACGCCCCCGATGAGGATTTTTCCCTTCAGGTGGTCCTGTTTGTAAAGCGGCTTGCCGGTGATCGGCGCTCCGGGCTCTGCCACCAGGTCGACCACCTCGGCGTCGAACCCGTGCAGCGGGGCCACTGAGAGCAGCTTCTCCCTGCGGATGAACTTGAGAATTTCGTTTCCGGCCAGCACCTTTTTGTTCAGGGCGATGTCGGCCCCCATGGTGCCGGCCAGGACCAGGTACTCTTCCTTGTCGACCAGGGCGATCGTTTTTCGCTGCCTGCCCTTGCCGCTTTTGTCCTGGCCGTTCATCAGGTGCTTGGCCAGCAGACAGCTCATGATATTGGTCTCGTTGTCTCCCGTGGCGGTGATGATGGTGTCCATGTGAAGAAGCCCCGCCAGGTTCAGCGACTTGGCATTGGACCCGTCTCCGTGGAGGATCTCCGCATTTTTCAGGGTAAAGGAAAGCTCTTCGGCGCACTTTTCGTCCTTTTCGATGAGCTTGACTTCAAAGGACGTCTCCAACAGTTCGGCAACCCGCCGCCCGATGAGGCCCCCGCCCAGAATCATCACCCGGTGACGGCGCTGCTCCTTGACGCCGGTCAGTGCCATGAGCCGCGGCAGGTTTTCGCTGCCGGCCAGGATGACCACCTGATCCTGGGGAAGTATTTTTTCGTCGCCGCCGGGAATAATCGTGGTGATACCCCGGGCAATGGCCACGATGCGAAACGGAAATTCGCCGTGAAGTTGAAAAATTTCCCTGAGGCTTTTGTCGGCCAGGGGCGAATTCTCTGTCACCCGGGCGGCCAGCACCTGCATCCGGCCTTCGGCGATGTCGATGACGACGTTTCCGGCCCGCAGCTTGATCAGCCGGACGATTTCCTGGGCGGTCAGCTCTTCGGGATGGATCACCAGATCGATTTTCAAATCCTCGGCGGATAAAACGGCATCCGGGTCTTCCAGGGACAGGGATCGAATCCGGGCGATCTTTCGGGCGATGCCGAAGCGGTCCGCGATGAGCGAAGACAGAATGTTGACCGCGTCGTTGTCGGTGACGGCGATCATATAGTCCATGTGGGCGGCATCGGCCTCTTTCCAGCACCGGAACTGGAGCGCATCACCCTTGATCAGCCGCGCGTCGATCTCGCTGTCGGCGATGCGGATCAGCTCGCTGTCGGGCTCGATGGCGGTGATGGCATGCCCTTCGTGGGCCAGGCGCTTGGCCAGGTAATACCCCACGCCGCCGATGCCCAGGATGAGGACATTTTCAAAAGGCTTGTTCTTTTTTGCCGGCATGGGATAGGGTTGTAGCAAGGAACACACCGTTTGGGAAGAGGTGGGGGCTCGGACGCAAATGCCCCTCTCCGCCGCGGCACAGGGGAACCGCCATAAGCCGCAGCCCTGCTGGCGGCGATCGGGCGCTGCGAATCGGGTGTTTCCGACATCACTGAAAGGCACGACGATCATCCGGCGGACGTTTTCATGCCGGAGCAGTGCGATGACCCTTGAAAAGGCATTCGGATTCGGCAGGCATTTTGCCGAGCATGGCTTTGACGGTACAGAGTGAACGCTTTAGTTGGGGGACGAAATGGATCCTGAATTGACCAGACTCCATAGCCTTGGACAACTCATGGAGCTTCACGGACGCGACCTGATCGCCGGGCTGCTCGTGCTGATCCTGGGGCTTCTCGCCGTGCGGTTCATCGTTCGCGGATTCCGCCGACTTCTGGGCACCTTCGTCAAGAACCCCGCCTTGGTGGCCACCGCGACCAATGTAGTCCACATTCTTCTTCTTTCGGTGGTGATCATTGCCGCCGGCGTGGAGGCCGGCTTCAAGGTCCAGCCGATTTTCCGGCTGGCCATGGTCGTCCTGCTTGCCGCGATCGGCCTGGTGGTCCTGTTTCGCCCCTACCTTCCGACCCTGCCGTTCAAGGTCGGCCAGACGGTCAAGGCTGCGGGGCTGCTCGGCAAAGTGGAGGGGACCACCTTTATCAACACCCGGATCAAGACCTTCGACGGAAAGGTTTTTTTCGTTCCCAACAAAACGATTTTAAACGATGTGGTCATCAACTATCACTACACCCCTTCGAGACGGATGAAGCTTGACATCCCCATCCGCTACGACCAGAACCTGTTGAAGGCCAAGCAGGTGCTCGAGTCGGTCATGATCGAAGACCCGCGGATTCTTACCAAGCCGCGGCCGGCCGTCTGGGTGCTCGATCTTTCCAGCGGCTGCGTGATGCTTGGCGGCCGCTGCTGGGCCGAAAACGCCAAATACTGGCAGGCCCGGGTCGATCTTCTCGAGAAGATCAAGATTCGCTTCGACAGAGAGGGGATCAAGATCTCCTATCCCCACATCGGTGTTCATCATTATCCTGCCGAGGACGGAGATCCCGGCGATTTCCAGAAAACGGCGGTCGGGCGGACAGGAGAAATGTCAACCGCCGAAGGCGAGGATGAGATGTAGAAAGCTTTCCTTTGCTGCGCTGTCGCGCCGCAGCGTAAGACCGCCTTTTATCTGGTGATACGCAGAAACGATACCACGAATTCTGGTGCAGGGGGCACCTACCGATGAAAATCAGTGAGCTTCTGAAAGTGGTCGACGAGGGCTGGGTTCGAAAACCGAAAGGATTCCGGGTCCGGTTTCAGACGCGAAAAGACGGCGCCTGGGTGACCGATACGATGCCCGGAGAAAACGAAAGTCTCCTTGATTCCGATGTCGTGGCCTGGCGGTCGGCCTGGAAGCTCTTGCAGGCGGCAAACTCCGGTACCGGAGAATACGTCAATATCACGGTGGTCGACGACCGCGGTAAACCGGTCCGCTGCTATGCCACCGGCGATTTCGATGTGTACAACCCGCTGCAGGGTGCTCTCGAGGCTCCCGTCGTCGAGCCCGATGCGGCAATGAAGCCCGACAAGGAGAGTGATGCTGTCGATGAACAGCCCGGCAGCAGTAAAGAGGAGGAAACCGATGCCCAGCCCTCCAGTGAACTGTCCGATCGGTAGCGATCCGGAAAACCTGAAAACGGAGATCCGATCCGGATGATGAAAGAGACCGTCCGTTTTCGCTTTTCTTCCGTCCTGGCCGCCTTTGTCGTGTACTGGGCCGTCACACCGCTGTTTCAGGGTTTTTTCGGCCTGGTGGTCCTGACGGACATATTTTTTTCGGCCGTCCTGATTTCGGCCATCTGGGCGGTGGCACAAGTTCCCCGGCAGGCGGCGGTGGCCACAGGGCTCGCCTTGCCGATGCTCATTTCAGTGTGGCTGATGCATTTCGGACCCAGGCCCGTGCTGCTTCTGATCGGCAGCGTCTTTGAGGTCCTGTTCTTCGGCTACACGGCCTGGCTCGTTCTCTCGGCGGTGATCAAGGCGCCTGCGATCTCCCGGGAGATCATCGCCGCCGCCATCGTAGTCTACATGTTTCTGGGGTTGATCTGGGCCGGCCTGTATTCGATCCTGGAGCTTCTTCAGCCCGGTTCGTTCACGATTGCCGCGGCAGCGGCCGGCCCGACGAGCCGCCACTTCGGTTATTTTTCGTTTACGACCCTGACCACCCTCGGATACGGCGACATCGCACCGCTTTCCGGCGCGGCCAGGGCCCTTTCCACCCTGGAGGCGCTCATCGGGCAGATTTATCTCGCCGTCTTGATCGCCCGCCTTGTCGGCATTCATGCCGCCCAGGGTTCCGTGGAATAACGCCGCGGCCGAGAGGAGGATCGATCTGGTCTTACAGGATCTTGTCCACCCGGGATAGACACGAAAGGATCATCAGACGGCCGAACTCAGCGGCCATAAGGAGCGGTCATGATTCAGGGCAAACGCATTCTTGCATGGGTGTCGATTCTTTTCGCTGTCATGATGATTTCCTGTGCCGGTCAGGGAACGAAACTGACCCGCAAGCACCTCAACGAGGATTTCTTGCAGCATCCGCTGTCGGACATTCTGGTCATCGGGGTTTCCCACAGGGAAGACAATCGCCGGCTGTTCGAGGAGCGGTTCGTGGCGGTGCTCAAAGAAGCGGGAATCGATGCGGTGGGCAGTGCCAAGGCCGTTGCCGTCTCCTCGGAACTGAAGCTGGATAAAGAGCAAATCAAGCAGGCGGTAAAAATGCACGGCTGCGATGCGGTGATCGTCACCCACCTAACCGACATCCAGCAAAAAGAAACGTTTACCCGAGGCGCCACCCTCCCCACGGGGTATGCCGATTATTACGGGTATATCGTCACCGGCTATTGGGACGCCGGCTACAGCAGCGGGCAAACCAAGGTTTGGCTGGAAACGAGGCTCTTTGATGTCGCCACCGAATCTCTTGTGTGGTCGGCGGTATCGGAAGCCTGGAAGGCGGAATCCGGAAAGAAGGTCCTCTCCGAGGTGATCCGAGAAATGGTCCGGGATCTGGTCGACGCCGGCGTGGTGGCTCCAGGCAGATAACCCTTTGCCGCAGACTCGATGCATCGCCGTGATCTTCTTTTCGCCGTCAGCAAATCTTCTTTTATAGAGGAAATTTCCCCATGGCTTCGATCTCCGATTCTTTTCCCCGGTGCGTTGTGCTGCCCCTCGTCGGTAAAGAGGACCGGTCGTCCCATGCCGGCCTGGCCCTTCACTTTCTTCTCGGAAACGTGGTCGTCTTATATCCTGTCTTCCAGGAATTCTGGTTCGGGTGGCGGATTGCCAAAATCTTTCCAGCGCCGAAAGACCTCACCTCCTACTGCCGCACCGGAACCCCGGACCCGGCCCCGCTTACAATCGGCAAAAATGAAGGCATACGGTTCTGGATTACCGGCGTTCTGGCCGGAGAACCGGGCTGTCTGTCCGCAGCGCTGTCCCTGATCGATGCAGAGACGGAAAACCGGGATCGTTCCCCTGCCATGGCGGTGGATATAGACGGCGGCCTGATCGGTTTTCGAAAACAGTTCATCTCCTGGATGGAAAACTGTGGGCACCGGCTGTCTGCTGACCAGCGGGAAAAAGCGCTCTGGCCTGAGGAGGTGTCCGAAGAGGGCCTTGCTGCCATCGGCCGGGCCCTGGAAGGATTCTACCTTCAGTCTGCCTACGGCGGAAAGGCGCCGGTGGACATCGCCCCGTTTGAAACCGCCGCGGCCAAGGCACCGGCCGCCTTCATGGCCCATGATCTTCTCGGCTGGGCGCGGTACCGGAACCAGGAGTACACCAAGTCCCGCGAGGCCTTTTTCGAGTCGGTCCGGATCAACCCCCACGGTGCCGGCGCCATGGCCGGCCTGACTTGGTGCGGGGTGATGATGCAGGACAGCAAAGAAGTGGAATATTGGGCGTCTCGCAAGGCCGCATCCTGCGATGGAGACGCTGGGAAGGCCCGGGAAAAAGCGCTGAAACTGCTGGAAAAGTACAAGAAGGAATGATTGATGGTTTCGTAAAAAGTCCGGAATGACGATTCTTTACTCGCCCCTGCCGATGTTGACCGCCAGGTTTTCCCGGATCTGCCTTCCTTTCATCCGAAGTACGAGAGCGATGCCGTTTCTCCCTTCGGGAACCGGGCCGGCATTGATGCCGCTTTGCCCCGGGGCGACGCTTTTGTCCCTCATGGTGGCGAAGGCGAGGAGCCGCTGCGGGGCGATCTCCCGCTGAAAAGTTTCGCCGCCCCCCACTTTGTCGGCAGGAATGGTTCCCGCCTTGGTATCTTCCGGGCCAATGCCCGCAAATACGAAACCGCCGCTGATGTTCTGGTTGTGCACGTAGCGGGTCTGATTCCAATCGATCTCGATTTCAGCGGCGGTTTTGTTCTCCAGCGTCAACGAAAATGTCCGGAAAGACTTTCCACCTTTTTTCAACGGCTCGAAGACGATCCGGTACGATGCCTTTTCAATGACCTGACCGGAAGGATCGGCCCACTGCTCGACAACGGCAGGCTTTCCGGCGCAGGCGCCGATCGACAGGAAGAACAGGACGGAAACAAGAATTCTCAGACGGCGTTTCATGGTCACCTCGACAGGTTAGGGATTCAATTTCAGCGATCAATCCCGCCGGCAATCCATACCACAAAATGCAGCGGCCTCGCCATCGATGACGCTTTGCGAAGTTTTTTCAAACCGGTAGCGGCCATTTGAAAACAAAAGGTTCGACCAAATGAAAGGTTGTCAATCCTTATGACGCCGGCCCTCTCTTTAATAAACCATTCAACGCATTGAAACAACGAACATATAACAAAAAAGCCGGCCAGGATCTTTTCCCTGGCCGGCTTTTTTATTATTTGGCGTCCCCAAGGGGATTTGAACCCCTGTTGCCGGCGTGAAAGGCCGGTGTCCTGGACCTGGCTAGACGATGGGGACGAGCTGTTGCTGCATAGGGCATGGGGCAAAGAGCACAGGGTCTGAACTACTTCTCCAACGCCCTACCCTCTGGCCTTTTGCATTTTTTTTGCGGCGGCAAAGCCGCCCATCATAAAATTGCGCAGCAAATTTATGCTTGGTGGGCCGTGTTGGACTCGAACCAACGACTCTCTGCTTAAAAGGCAGATACTCTACCAACTGAGTTAACGGCCCTCCGCAAAAGAATATGCAAAGTAACCGGGCAGGTCGGTGTTGTCAAGAAAAATCTCCGGCCGGACCTCTGAGTTTACGGAGCCTCAGGCGCCAAAAGGAGGCCTGCAACAGCACCATCCAGCCCGCCTCCGACCGGCGGAACTCAAGATTCCAAATCCAAGATTCAAAATTCTCCGCCGGGAAATTTATACGAGAAAAACCGTAACGGCCCCGGAGAAGCCCGGGTTCAAGGCGCAGCCGGCTCCGAGGGGCGAGGCGTACTTTCTGTACGTCGAGCCCCCTCGAAGCGAAGCGCAACGCAGAAGCCGGTGTTCTCACGCCGCCGCCTATTTGCGCCAGAATTCCGGGACCAGGAGTATGATTACTGTGTAGATCTCCAGCCGTCCCAGCAGCATGCAAAACGCCAGGAGCCACTTTCCCAGCCACGGGATCTGAGCAGAGTTTTCCACCGGCCCGACCATGCCGAAGCCCGGTCCGATGTTGCCGATGCTGGCGGCAACCGCGCCAAAGGAGGTGACAAAATCGACCCCCAGCGACGCCAGCAGCACCGAGCTGAAGGCAAACAACCCCATGTACAGCCCCAGAAATCCCAAGATGCTGTGCATCACGTCTTCGGGGACCGTCTTTCCCCCGATCTTGATCCGGGAAACGGCATGGGGGTGGATCAAGGTGAAAAGCTCCTTGTAACAGAACTTGAAGTAGAGCATCACCCGCAGACACTTCATGCCGCCGCCGGTGGAGCCGGCAGAAGCCCCCAGAAACATGCACAGCAGCAGGATCAGCTGCGACAGGCCCGGCCACTTCTCATAGTCGGCCGTGGCATAGCCGGTGGTGGTGACAATGGAAACCACCTGGAATGCCCCGTAACGGAGGGATTCGCCGATGCCCGCATAGACTTCGCGCCACAGGTCGAAGCTGACCACCGCCACCAGCACCACCACCACCCCTATAAAGAAGCGGCACTCGCTGTCACGCCAGAAGACCAGGGGCTTTCCCCGCAGCATCTGGTAGTGGAGGGAGAAGTTGATCCCGGCAAGGAGCATGAAAAAGATAAAAACCAGGTCGAAGTAGACGCTGTCATAGTGGGCGATGGAGGCGGTTTTCGTGGAAAACCCGCCGGTGGGCATGGTGGTAAAGGCGTGGCACAATGAATCGAACAGACTCATCCCGCCCAGGGTAAGCAGCAGGACCTCCAAGACCGTAAACAGGGCGTAGACCTTCCACAATACCATGGCCGTCTCCCGGATCCGGGGCCTGAGCTTGTCGGGGACCGGGCTGGGGACCTCGGCCTTGTAAAGCTGCATGCCGCCGACCCCCAGAAACGGCAAAATCGCGATGGACAAAACGATGATTCCCATCCCGCCGAGCCATTGGATCAGGCTGCGCCAGAGAAGAAGTCCCCCGGGAATCGCATCGATGTCGGTAAAAATGGATGCGCCGGTGGTGGTAAAGCCGGAAACCGATTCGAAAAAGGCGTCGGTGAAGGAACAGCTCCCCGACAACCAGAAGGGAAGCGCCCCGAACAGCCCCACGGCGGTCCAGCCGATGGTCACGATCGCCATCCCCTCCCGGGTCCCCACGGCATTCTGACCGGGCTGTCGAAGCAGGAAATAGGCCGCCAGGCCACCGGCCAGGGTGACTGCCGCCGAAAGGGCAAGAGAATAGAAGCTGCCTTCTGCATGATACAGGCTGAAACCCAGGGGCAGAAGCATGGCCACCCCTAAAAACGCCACCAGCGCCCCGACCACGCTCGAGATGTAGCGCCAACTCATTTAGAAAAACTCCAGCTTTACGGCGAGGATCTTTTCAATCTTGGCGATGGCGCTTCTGACGGCGAAGATGATGATCCGGTCCCCCGGCTCGATGACGCTTTCCCCGGACGGAATGATCACCTGGTCGTTTCGAATGATGGCGGTCACCAAAGAGCCTTTGGGCAGATCGATTTGGTGAAGCGGTTTCCCGACGATATCGGAGGTCTCCAGGGCGACGGCCTCCATCACTTCGGCCTCGGCCTCCTTGATCGACCGGGAGGCCAAAACCTTTCCCCGGCGGACATGCTGCAGAATCGAGTTGATGGCCGAAAGCCGCGGGCTGACCACCTGCTCCAGCCCGATGGCAGACATCAGCGGAAAATAGCTGAACTTGCTGATGCGCGTAATCGTCTTTTTCGCCCCCATCCGTTTGGCCAGAAGGGAAGACAGGATGTTGACCTCCTCGTCGCTGGTCAGGGTGACCACCGCGTCCATGTCCCGGATGTTTTCCTCTTCCAGGAGGCTCTGGTCGCTTCCGTCACCACAGATGACGATGGTCTTGTTCAGCGAATCCGCCAATCTGGCGCACCGGTCCGGGTCGCTCTCGATGAGCTTGGTATGGATTCCTTCCTGCTCGAGCGTCACGGCCAACCGGCGTCCGATCTGACCGCCGCCCACGATCAGCACGTGGCGGATCGGCTCCCGCTGTTTTTCGAACAATTCCAGGGTCTCGAGCAGCCGTTCCTCGTCGGTGATGAAGTAGACCAGGTCGCCGGCCTGCAGCTTGAAGTTGCCCCGCGGGATCATCAGTTTTTCGTCCCGGATCACCGCCGCCATCAGCGGCATTTTTTTGCCGATCTGGGCGGCAAGCCCCTCTAAGGGGATATCGATGACCTTGGCCCCCTCATCCAGGTAAATCCCCACGAATTTGACCCGGCCCTCGGCAAAGTCTCCCACGTCGGACGCCCCAGGATAGCGCATCATCCGGCTGATGGTCTTGACCACCTCGGTCTCCGGGTTGATCAGGGTATCGATGTAGGGGGGATTTTCCCGGAAGGCCCCGACGTAGTCGTCGTAGTCCGCATTCCGGATCCGCGCGATTTTCTTGGTGGAGGGAGACACCACATTGGCGACCAGGCAGGCCACGAGGTTGGTTTCATCGCTGTCGGTGACCGCCAGTAGAATCTCGGCTTCCTTGAGGCCGGCTTCCTGCAAAACGAGAGGGCTTCCTCCGGAGCCGGCCACCACCTGGACGTCGATGCTGTCCGACACCCGCCGAAGCGCATTCGGATCCTTGTCCACGACTACCACGTCCTTGTTTTCCACTGCCAAATGGCTGGCAATGTGAAAACCGACCTCCCCGGCGCCCACGATCACGACTTTCAATCGAAGCTCTCCTAAAATTACGGTAGGTTACATCAATTCGGCATTTCGTTGCTCTGCCTGGATATCACCCCCCTGCAAAGAGTGTCAATTGGAGCGTTTGACAGCAGGTTTTCCCGACACCGGCGATGGATGGCCAAATGCTTCATGATTCAGCCAGGCGGGTTGCTTGACAAGCGCTCCTATCATGAAACACGGGATCCGGTGAGCGGGAAGGCAAGGCAGCGGGCTGGGGAAATTTCCCCGGAAACCGGAAAAACCGCGGTCCCTGGGGACACCGGCAGAGACGGCAGGCATCTATAGAAGCGAAAACAGTCCGACCAACATCAACACGACAAGACACAGGGCGTCCTTTTTTCCTGCGCAAAGGGTGGGGCCGGTTCTGTTGACAGAATAGCACCGGGCCTCCATGGCCATGGCCAGTCGGTCTGCACGGGCAAAAATGCGTCGAAGCAGCGGAACGGCAAACAGGAAGAGGCGGGCAATGGGGTTTTTGCGCTGCTCGACGCATCGGGCCATCTGGGCTTCTTTGGTCAGGCGCGCTTCCCTCAGCACCTCGGGTAAAAAGCGCACCACCAGACCGAGAATGGTAGCGGCCCGCTTCTCGGGCACAAAAGGCACCGGCCGGAGGATCGCCTGAACCGCTGCCTCGATCTCGGACGGGCGGGTGGTGGCCGAAACGCCGATTCCGGCCAGCGCCACGATCGACAGCCGAAGGCAGATCATGCCGCCTTCGGCCAGCCCTTGTGTGGTGACCCCGATGCCAAAAACCTCCACCAGGGCCGGGCCCGAACCGGTGAGGGCCCGGACGGCCAAGAGAAACAGAAGCATCAGCCAAAAGACCCGAAGATCCCGCACCCACTGCCGGGGCCCGACTCCTGCCCGCCATAGGGCCAAAAGGATCGAAATCCCCGAGACAGCCAGAACGGACAAAGAGGCGACCGCCCCGATCAGGGCGAAAACGGCCACTGCCGCCAGCTTGGTGCGGGGATCGAGGCCGTGAAGGAGCGACCCTCCCGGCCGGTATCCCAAGGCGCTCAACTCAGCCAAGAGACCACCTCCTGTCCGAGCTTATAGGCGGTCGGCTGACGAATGCCGAACCGCTCCAATTCCGGGAAAAGCGCCTGTGGAGGACCGGAGAGAACCGCCGACCCCCGGTGCAGGATCACCAGGCGATCGGCATGGGCAGCCACCTTTTCCACCTCGTGGGTGGTGACCACCAGGGTGTGGCCGCTTCGATGCAGGGCCACCATCTGGGCCAGGACCTGCCGGAGGCCGGCATAGTCGAGGTTGGAAAACGGCTCGTCAAAGGCGATGGCTTCCGGCCCCATGGCCAGCACCCCGGCAATGGCCAGGCGACGCTTTTCTCCACCGGACAGAAGATGGGGCGCCTGCTCTGCGGTGTGAGCCAACCCCACCGCTTCCAGGGCGGACCTCACCCGGTGTTCGATCTGCCGGCGGTCCAAACCGAGGTTTTCGGGGCCGAATGCGGCGTCTTCGGCCACCGTCTGACCCACGATCTGGCTGTCGGCGTCCTGGAACACCATGCCGATCTTCATCCTTGCCCGGACCGGATCCGCGGCAACCGACCGGCCGTCGACGATCACTTCCCCAGCGGTGGGCAGCAAAAGACCGTTCAGATGCCTGAGCAGGGTGGTCTTGCCGGAGCCGTTTTCCCCCGCGACAACGACGAATTCTCCCGCCTCGATGCGAAGATCGATCCGGTCGAGCCCGAGGGTGCCGTCTGCAAACCGGTGGGAGACGTTGCGGATGTCGATAAAGGACATGGACAGTTCCGGGTCTGAAGGTTCGGGGTTGAAGGGTTCAGAGGTTCAGGGTTCAGCTTGCTATATTTCAGTTAGCCTTGTGGCAATATAAAAAAAGGCTATACTCGTTTTGATTTCAGTTACATGCAAGTTGGTTGGTAATCTGAAGCCAAAAGAGGAGTATAGCCATGAAAAG